>JACCDW010566829.1_pt1 | contig 184890 bp, 187 predicted proteins | sample 7449781 | NCBI WGS metagenome assembly JACCDW01 (sample SAMN15323449, study PRJNA562643) | freshwater metagenome | isolation source: river surface water | place: USA:Blue River Watershed | collected 2017-08-18 | reverse complement strand
TACGCGACCTTTAGACATCATTCGCTCCCTGCATTACTTGAGGCGAGTGCGTCCGCACCGCCGACGATTTCACTGATTTCCTGTGTGATTTCGGCCTGACGAGCTGCGTTAGCTAGTCGGGTCAAACTCTTAATTAATTCATCTGCGTTATCAGTCGCAGATTTCATAGCGCGACGACGAGCTGCATGCTCTGAAGCCGCTGATTGTAGAAGTGCGTTATAAACGCGAGCTTCAATGTACTTTGGAAGTAGCGCATCAAGCACAACTTCTGGAGTTGGTTCGAATTCATATGAAGGCAGATAACCTGATGGCGCTTCTGTTTCGACAACTTCAAGTGGCAACATGCGCTTTGCAAGTGGCAACTGTGTAAGCATCGACTTAAATTCAGTGTAGACAATATGAAGTTCATCTACGCCATTTGGATCAGATTGTGCATCAGCAACGAATGCTTCAATTAGAGAATCACTAATCTCTTTTGCATTTGCATAAGTTGGATTATCAGAGAACCCTGTCCAAGAATTCGCGATTTCACGATTGCGGAATTTGTAGAAGTTAACAGCTTTACGTCCAACTAAATATGGCTTAACAGTAAGTCCACGCTCTTTAAGAAGTGAAATTAGTTGATCGCCCTCTTTGATTGCAGCATTTGAATAAGCACCAGCCATACCTCGATCAGCAGAGATAATTAATACAGCCGCGCGAATTGGTTTTGCAGATTCAGTTGTTAACGGATGTGAACCACTAGTTACAGATGCAACTGCGGTTACCGCATGGGTTAACTCACGCGCATATGGCGAAGAAGCATTAACGCGCTGTTGCGCCTTAAGGATACGAGAGGCAGAGATAAGTTCCATCGCCTTCGTAATCTTCTTCGTCGCCTTAACCGAACGAATTCGGCGGCGATAGATGCGTAGTTGTGCTCCCATTGTTTACTTCTTCGCTGGAACCTGTCGAGTGATGGTCTCTTGACCTTCGCTATCTAGCGCTTCAGCTTCCTTCTCGTTAACTACAGGTGCGACTGATGGCTTAAACATGCCCTTGAATGAAGCAACGATGGTTTCAAGTTTTGCCACAGTGTCATCTGAAAGTTCACGAGTTTCAGAGATAACTGAGTAAACATCTTTATGTTCGCGGCCGATGAAATCAAGAAGTTCTGATTCAAAGCGGCGAATATCTGCAACCGCAACTGAATCAAGCTTGCCTGTTGTACCTGCCCAGATTGAAACAACCTGACGTTCTAGTGAATATGGTGAGTACTGACCCTGCTTGAGTAGTTCAACCATGCGAGCGCCACGTTCGAGCTGCGCCTTTGATGCAGCATCGAGATCTGAACCGAAGGCAGCGAATGCTTCGAGTTCGCGGAACTGTGCAAGATCAAGACGTAAACGACCAGCGATCTTCTTCATCGCCTTTGTCTGCGCAGAACCACCCACGCGAGAAACCGAAATACCTACGTTAATCGCAGGGCGAACACCTGAGTTAAATAAATCAGTCTCAAGGAAGCACTGTCCGTCGGTAATCGAAATAACGTTTGTAGGAATAAACGCAGATACGTCATTACCCTTTGTTTCGATGATCGGAAGTCCGGTCATCGAACCACCACCGAGTTCATCTGAAAGTTTTGCGCAACGTTCTAGCAAACGTGAGTGTAAGTAGAAAACGTCTCCTGGATACGCTTCGCGACCTGGTGGACGGCGAAGTAGCAATGAAACTGAACGATAAGCCTCTGCCTGCTTTGATAGATCATCAAAAACAATTAGCACGTGATCGCCTGAGTACATCCAGTGCTGACCAATTGCAGAACCGGTGTAAGGAGCTAGGTACTTGAAACCTGCTGGATCAGATGCTGGAGCAGAAACAATAGTTGTGTACTCCATCGCGCCAGCTTCTTCTAAAGCTGCGCGAACTGATGCAACAGTTGAACCCTTCTGTCCGATAGCAACATAGATGCACTTGACGCGCTTCTTCTTATCGCCAGACTTCCAGTTTTCAAGCTGATTAATAATTGTGTCTACGGCAACCGCAGTTTTACCTGTCTGACGGTCACCGATGATCAACTGACGCTGACCGCGGCCGATTGCGGTCATAGAGTCGATCGCTTTGATACCTGTCATCAAAGGTTCTTTAACTGGTTGGCGCTGAACCACTGTTGGTGCTTGTAGTTCTAGTGCGCGGTTTGTATCTGCAGCGATTGGCCCCTTGCCATCTACTGGACGACCAAGTGCATCAACGACGCGACCTAAGAATGCATCGCCAACTGGAACAGAGAGAATTTCACCCGTGCGGTAAACCTTTGTTCCTTCTTCGATGCCAGAGAACGCACCAAGAATAACCACACCGATCTCACGAACATCGAGGTTAAGTGCAAGACCTAAAGTTCCGTTTTCAAACTTCAACAACTCATTAGTCATTGTTGAAGGCAAGCCTTCTACGCGAGCGATACCGTCTGAAGCTTCGGTAACAAAACCGATCTCTTCGCGGCCAGCTCCGGTTGGCTGATACGACTTAACAAAATTCGCTAATGCATCGCGAACTTCTTCTGGTCGGATCGTGAGTTCCGCCATTTGTTTCTCCTTACTTTCCTGCAAGCGCTTGGCTTGCTTCGGCCATACGACTGATGACGGTGCCATCAATCAATTCATCACGGAAACGGATTGAAACTCCACCAACAACTTTTGGATTTGTTTCTACGTTTACTCGAACTGCTTGACCAACTTGCTTGCTTAGCGCTGTAGCTAGCTTTGCTTTCTGGTCTGCGGTTAATTCAATTGCGCTCTGTACGTGTGCAACAACAAGGTTGCGATGTTCAGCGGTTGCATGTGCAATATCTGAAAGCGCGCCTTCAATGCTTCGACCCCAAAGGCCGTTTACAACTTGCCCTACGAGTGCACGAGTTGAAGTTGTTGCGCTCTTTAACACCTGGTCTACTAGCGCCTTCTTCTCTGCAACTGCATCGGGGTTGCCATTTAACGCATTTCGAAGTTCTTGGTTGGTTACAAGCACGCGGCTAAATGTGAAGATTTCATCTTCTAATTTATCTAGCTCGCCACGTGAATTTGCAGCCCCAGCCTCTGCTTGAATCGCAACTTGTTCCATCGCGATTAACAAATCAGAAGGTGCTGACCAACGCTTAGAAACAGCGCTAGCTGCGATTGCAAGCGCCTTATCTGAGATGCGTGATGCGAAGAGATCTTTTAGTAATGATTCCTTCTCGTCAGCGCTACGTGAAGGATCAGTGATTGCACGACGAAGTGCAACGTTCTGACCCAACACATTCACAACTGCAAACAAATCAGTTGAGAGCGCAGATGCAGCATCGCCAGACAAACCAGCAAGAGATTTATCTAGAACGTCGCGGGTAGCCGCTAATGAAATGCGACTACTGCCTCCCAAATGAATTGCCATTATTTTTTACTTCTCCAAATCCGCCATGAATCGTTCGACAATGCGTGACTGTCGAGCCTGGTCATCTAACGCTTCGCCGACAATCTTTGAAGCGAGTTCGACAGCCAAAGTTCCAACTTCATTACGTAGAGATGTAATTGCTTGTTGGCGCTCTGCTTCGATCGATGCATGTGCGGTTGCGACAATGCGTGAGGCTTCTTCTTGTGCCTTTGCGCGAATCTCGTCTGCAATATTTGCAGCCTGTGCACGAGCTTCTTCACGAAGACGTGCAGCTTCATCGCGGGCAGATGCTAGTTGCGAGTTGTACTTCTCAAGTGCTTGAGCCGCTTCTAGCTGTGCCTTTTCAGCTTTCTCAATACCACCCTGAATCGCCTCGGTACGTTCTGCATAAGCCTTCTCGAACATTGGAACTACTGCTTTGCGTAGAACCATGAACAAGATAGCGAAAGCAATTGTTCCGACGATCAGTTCGGCGGTATTAGGAATCAGCGGATTAGCCGCTGCCTCTGATGCCTTAAACATTATCTCTACCTATTTTCTAGTTTTTAAAATGTTTTATTCGTTGTATTAGAGGATGAACGCTAGAACTAGACCGAATAGCGCAAGAGCTTCTGCAAGAGCGAAGCCAAGGAACGCTAGTGGCTGTAGAACTGAACGTGCTTCTGGCTGGCGTGCTACGCCGTTGATGTAAGCCGCGAAAATCAGACCTGTTGCAATAGCAGGACCGATTGCTGAGAGGCCATAACCGACCAGGTTGAGTGTGCCTGACATGTTTCTTCCTTTTCTTATTAGTGCTCGTCGGCAAGGGCGCCGGCGATGTAAAGCGCTGTCAACAGAGTAAAGATGTACGCCTGTAGACATTGGACCATGAACTCAAAGAACGTCATCACGATTCCGAGTGAGAAACCGAAGATTGAAACGATCTTCAAGCCAACTGCATCTGACATGAGCATGTGTTCGCCTCCGAGGATGAACACAAGCAACAACAAGTGGCCCGCAAACATATTCGCAAACAAACGAAGCGAAAGAGTTAGTGGGCGGATTAAGAAATAAGTAGCAATTTCAAGTGGTGTAAGAAGTACATAAGACCACTTTGGAACTCCTGGAAGGAACATGATGCCCTTCATGTAGTGGAAGAAACCTTGCTTCTTAATTCCGATCCAGTGAAAAACTCCGTAAGCAAAAATCGCAAGTACATACGGGAAAGAAACGTGCGACATTGAAGGGAATTGAATTAGCGGAACAATTCCGAAAATGTTGTTAACTAAAATGAAAGTAAATAATGTAAATAGAAATGGCACGAATCGCATAAATTCATGGCCAATGATGTCTTCGCCGAGACCCTTACGAACGAAGCCGTAAATTGATTCTCCAGCAAACTGCAATTTAGATGGAACTACCGCTGCTTTACGTGAAGCTAAAATGAAAAAAATTGAAATTAAAATAACTGCCAAGAACAATTGGAGAATTGGCTTTGTGAAATATGGATTGCCTTCAATTAAAGATGGGAGGTTAAAGTCTTTGGTGCCTGGTGGGGTAAAACCCTCTCCTTCAAGACGGAGGTTGAGCACGTTTAGAGTCTCCTCATCAACACTAAGGTGGCTGCTTTTGGGGGAAGCAGGGAAACCTTATTGAAAATAGACGTATTTACGAAATCGGCGAATGGTGAAATTACTCGCGTCCGAAGCGGAACCAGATGATGGTAATCGCGGCGCCTGCGCCTACAACCAGGCCGATAAGAAGGAAGATCCCGGTTCCCAGGAAGCGATCCAGCGCCCAACCAACTCCGCCCCAGACCAAGAGCCCAGATAAGAGGTACCCGAAGATCGACCAGAGAGCATTCTCGTCCTTGTTCATGGCCGGAATCCTACTTTCCCGGAAGCGGAAGGTGAAGTTTGAGCTTTAGGTATGCGCGAATCTCCCCGCCAAGCCAAGCAAAGGTGAGCGCAATTGCGACTAACCCAAAACTCATGCGGTTAATGTCGCTATCAATTGTGAATTGACCAATTACATACATCATCGCACCGAGTACCAAGATTTTTGTAAAGTAAGAGAACATCGCCAAAGCCATTGTTGCGATTGGATCAACTTCTTTAGTAATGGAAGCAACTGCAATATTAATTAGAAAGAAAACTAGAACTACTAATTGAGCAAGTAGCGCTCCATATAAACCTGCGCTGCCTTTTACTAAGGTCGCAATGATTACTCCGATAACGCCAACAATAAGTGAAGGAATCAGAGCACCCTTCATCATTACAACATTAGGATCTTTATCCAACTTTCTGTCCTCTTCTCTTCATCAGCATAATCGAGCCGCCACCTAAAACTAAACCAACTAATACCGCCGCCCAAAGAGGTGCGAAGGCCCAAGTTGTAACTGGGAATGCGATGGCTGCTGTCCATAAATACATAATGATTGTGGTACGGAGTTGAGAGTTACCTGCTTTAAATAATTTGTGGTGTAAGTGTTCGTTATCTGGTGCAAATGGTGAACGACCCGCGCGAACTCTTCGAATTACTGCTGAACCAAAATCAACTAACGGAATTGCAAGCACTGCGAAGGGAAGTAATAACGGCAAGAATGTTGGCCCGGTTGATTCTGATGAAATCGCATTTGGATCAAACTGACCGGTTAAGGTAATTGCGGAGGCACCAAGCATTAAACCTAAAAACATTGATCCTGAATCGCCCATAAAAATCTTTGCCGGGTATGCGTTATGAGGCAAGAAACCTAAGCAGACACCGATTAAAACCGCCGACAAAGTCGATGGCGCGCCTGCGCGATTAAAACCATAAACAACCGCTAAAACATAGGCGAAGATAAAGAAAGCAGTCGCTGCAACGGCCACGATTCCGCTGGCCAAACCATCCATTCCATCAATGAAATTCACGGCATTTATGGCGACCAGAATTACCAAAACGGTTAAGAATTGACCGATAGATGGCGGCAAAGTTATAAGACCATTGATTGGTAACCATAGAAGTTGCACACCGAAGGAGAGCAAAATTCCAGCTGCGAGCGCCTGTCCTGCCAACTTTGTCAGAGCATCTAATTCATAAATATCGTCAATCATTCCCAATAGAACTACGAATGTTCCGGCTAAGAAAATTCCTTGCGCTTCCCTGCCGAAAGATTTACCAACTAAAGGAAGATGCGAAACCACAACGAAGGTAAATGAAGTCGCAAACCACATAGCAACCCCGCCCCAACGTGGAGTGGTTTCAGTGTGGATATCGCGCTTACGTACTCGAGCAATTGCTCCAAAACGAAGTGCATAGGTTTCGACATATGGCGTCACCAAATAACAAATTGCTGCGGCAAGCAGCATCGTTAAAAGATATTCGCGCACCGATAAAGGTTATTACAGGTTATGCGTAAATTGGGAACTTTGCTACTAAGGCTTGAACCTCAGACTTAATTTTCGCATGTTCAGCAGCATCATCGGTCTTAATGGCACGAGTAATCAATTGCGCGATGATCGCCATCTCTGCTGTCCCCATTCCCTGGGTCGTAGTTGATGGAGTTCCGACACGAATTCCACTTGATACTGCAGGTGGATTTGGATCAAATGGAATTGAATTCTTATTAAGAGTAATTCCCGCTGCACCGCAACGTTCGTCGGCAACTTTTCCAGTTACGCCGACTCCAGTTACATCAATTAGGGCTAAGTGCGTCTCAGTACCACCTGAAATAGCGCGCATGCCTTCAGAAACAAGTCCTGCTGCAAGCGCCTTTGCATTGGTAATAACTTGCTTTGCATATTGCTGGTAAGAAGCTTGCTGGCATTCATGAAGCGCAACAGCTTTTGCTGCTACTGCAGACATGATTGGGCCGCCCTGCATTCCTGGGAACACCGCCTTATCAATCGCAGCTGCATGTTCTGCTTTAGACAAGATCATGCCGCCGCGAGGTCCGCGTAAAACTTTATGAGTTGTAAATGAAACCACATCTGCATATGGAACTGGTGATGGAATTGCTTTTCCTGCAACTAGACCAATGAAGTGCGCCGCATCTACCCACATTATTGCGCCAACTTCATCACAAATCTGGCGAACCTTTTCGAAATCTACAAGGCTTGGATAAGCAGTTGCGCCGGTACAGATCATCTTTGGCTTTTCACGAAGTGCAACATCGCGCATCTCATCGTAATCAATCAATTCTGTATCTTGGCGAACTCCATAAGAGACGATGTCGAACCACTTACCTGAGAAGTTAACTTTTGAACCATGAGTTAAGTGGCCGCCGTGTGGAAGTGACATCGCCATAACTTTGTCACCAGGTTTTGTAAAAGCTGCATAAACCGCAATATTCGCAGATGCACCAGAGTGTGGCTGAACGTTTGCATGATCTGCACCAAACAATTGCTTTGCGCGTTCGATTGCGATGTTCTCTGCACGGTCTACAACTTCGCAACCACCGTAGTAACGCTTACCCGGATAACCTTCGGCGTACTTATTGCTAAGTGGAGTACCTAGCGCTGCAAGAACTGCACCTGATGTGAAATTCTCTGATGCGATTAGCTGCAATCCGGTCTGTTGACGCTTAACTTCTGCAAGCAGAATGCTCGCAATTTCTGGGTCTTGCTTCTCTAATAAATCGAAATCTGGTCCATATTTACGCGCATCGGTCATAGTCGGAAGTCTACTGCGCCTCTTCGAATTACCTTATGTACTCCCGAAAGCGCTTGCACAATCGTGGTCGGCTCACCTTTACGTAATTTTCCGTTTGAGAAGAAAAATTCAATTCCATCAGTTGGAACTTCTAAACTCGCGGTGACCGGCGGATGTCCAACCTTTGCCACCGATGCCGTCGCAAGTGGACCAGTCTTAGCAAGGATTGCCTTAACAAAAGTTGCACTTGGTACTCGAACGGCAACTTCATCAAGTTCATTGTTATCGCCAAGATCCCAGCCTAGAAGTGCACTTGGGAAAACTTGAAAAGTAACTTTTCCCGGCCAATATTTTTTCATCGCAACTAAAGTCTTTGGATCAATATTTCTTGTTATTCCTTCAGACATTTTAAAATCGCGGACCAAAACTTGAGCCTTTACGCCAATTTCGTCTCCGCGAAGTACATGCATTGCGCGCACGGCATCATGATTGAATGCGTCGCAAATATATGCGTAGGCATTTTCAAGTGGAACCGCAATTACATATCCATCATTGATTGCTTTTACTGCGCGCGTAACATGTCGAGCCAACTGGCCCTTTTTGATATCAATAATCTGCATTACTTACGTACCGCGCTTGTCCATCTAGGTCTATCGTTTAAATCGTAATGCAATTCAATCTTCGTGAACATCTCTTCTAATAACCCCGAAATACCCTGGCCTTGAAGCTCTGTATGTTCAATAGCTAACACACCGTCAGATTTTAAGAGGCGAGCTGCTGCTTCAATAAATACTTTAGGTATTTCTAAGCCGGTAGCGCCACCAAATAGAGCTTCGCCCGGCTCATTTTGCACATCTGCAGGAAGTTCTTGATCATCTGGGACATATGGTGGATTGGCAATAACAAAATCTGCTTTCACATCTGGAAGTGCATTCTTTACATCGCCTTCAACTACGCGCATCTCTTCAACATATCGAGCTACATTTTTACGTAGCCAAACTAGCGCTTCCGGACTTTTTTCAACTGCAATTGCGCGTACCCGATCACATTCAGTTGAGAGAGCGATAGAAAGCGCACCGCTACCTGCACCTAGATCGATAACGCTAACCAAACCTTCCTTCTGCTCAATTAAAGCAAGAAGGTAGGAAACCATTAACTCTGATTCGGGACGAGGAACTAATACACCTGGCCCAACTTCTAAAGTTAATTCACGGAAATGTGCTTCGCCTGTTATGTATTGGAGTGGCTCATGAGATAAACGGCGATTAACTAATTGATGGTAATCCTCCGCAATATCGCCAATATTCTCCATCGCCTTTTCTAGTGCGACGGGGTTGTGAAGTTCCATGCGATTAATTCCTAACATATATGCAAATAAAATCTCTGCATCAACTTCGGAATATCCAGCTTTCGCTAAATTATCTTTAGCGCCGCGGATTAAATCGCGAACCATTAGTTACCGGCTAACTTCGCTGCCTTGTCAGCATCGAGAAGTGATTGGATTACTGGATCCAATTCGCCATTTAATACTGCATCCAAATTATTTGCTTTGTAATTAACGCGGTGATCGCTTAAGCGATTCTCTGGAAAGTTATAAGTACGGATACGTTCAGATCGATCAACAGTGCGTACCTGAGATTTACGCTCTGCTGATGCCGCTGCCTCAGCCTTCTCTTGAGCATCTGCAAGCAAACGTGCACGCAAAATGCGCATCGCAGACTCTTTATTTTGTAACTGAGATTTTTCGTTCTGGCAGCTAACCACAATTCCAGTTGGCACGTGTGTTAAACGAACTGCAGAATCAGTTGTGTTAACGCTCTGTCCGCCAGGGCCTGATGAACGGTAAACATCTACGCGTACATCATTCATATTAAGTTCAACATCCACTTCTTCAGCTTCTGGTAAAACGAGTACGCCAGCTGCAGAGGTATGGATTCGCCCTTGTGATTCAGTTTCAGGAACACGTTGCACACGGTGCACTCCGCCTTCAAACTTCAATTTCGCATATGGAGATTGACCAGGTGCTGGAGTTCCCTTGGATTTAATCGCGATAGAAATATCTTTGTAACCACCAAGATCAGATTCGGTTACATCGATAACTTCAGTCTTCCAACCTTGCTTCTCCGCATAGCGCATATACATACGTAATAAATCACCAGCAAACAAAGCAGATTCATCTCCACCTGCGCCAGCTTTGATTTCCATAATTACATCGCGATCATCGTTAGGGTCGCGAGGTAATAACAACTCTTCTAAAATTTCTGCATTTGCCGCTTCAGCTGCTTCAAGCGCCGGAATCTCTGCAGCGAAATCTGGATCAACATCTGCCAATTCTTTAGCCGCAGCTAAATCATCAACGCTCTGTTTCCATTTACGGAAACCTGCAACTACTGGACCTAATTGGGCATAACGGCGACCAAGTTTGCGCGCGTTATTAGCATCGGCATGAATGCCAGGATCTGCCATCTGCTTTTCGAGTTCGGCATATTCATTAACCAACTCGATAGCTGATGCGAAACGATCGCTCACTTTTTCTCCTTCAATAATTATTTAGATGTAAAAATAAAAAGACCGCACCCCAACCGAAGTTGAGATTGCGGTCTTTTAAAAAAGCTACTTAGATTTCTTGCCGAAACGCTCTTCGAACTTAGCGACACGTCCACCAGTATCAAGAATGCGCTGCTTACCTGTGTAGAACGGGTGGCACTTGTCGCAAACTTCAACGTAGATAGAACCGCTAGCAACGGTTGATCGAGTCTTAAATGATTCGCCGCAACCGCAGTTAACTGTTGTCTCGACGTACTCTGGGTGGATCTCTGGCTTCATGATGGTTCCTTTTTAACTAGATGTGGGTCAGATTTTGCAATCTGTGAACCACATCGGGATCAGGGGTAAAGGGTAACCGTGCGGTTACCTACTCACCAAATTGCTATTAATTTGAGCGTAATTACTTATCGTCTGAGCCCAAGGTGGTCTTCTGGATCTGCATCAAGAATTCCACGTTGCTCTTTGTGCCCTTCATCTTCTCAAGGAGAAGTTCAAGAGCTGCTTGTGAGTCAAGTGCATGAAGCACACGACGTAACTTCCAAACAATATTGAGTTCTTCGGTACCCATAAGGATTTCTTCTTTACGTGTACCCGATGCATCCACATCAACTGCTGGGAAGATGCGCTTATCTGCAAGTTTGCGATCAAGTTTAAGTTCCATGTTACCGGTTCCCTTAAACTCTTCGAAGATGACTTCATCCATCTTCGAACCTGTTTCAACAAGTGCAGTAGCAAGAATTGTTAGCGATCCACCATCTTCGATATTACGTGCTGCGCCGAAGAACTTCTTTGGTGGATAGAGCGCTGCTGAGTCAACACCACCAGACAAGATGCGGCCAGATGCTGGAGCTGCAATGTTGTATGCGCGGCCAAGACGAGTGATTGAATCAAGAAGCACGACTACGTCATGACCCATTTCAACTAAACGCTTTGCGCGTTCGATAGCCAGTTCTGCAACAGTGGTGTGATCATCTGCTGGGCGATCAAATGTTGAAGCGATAACTTCGCCCTTAACTGAGCGCTGCATATCTGTAACTTCTTCAGGACGCTCATCAACTAGAACAACCATTAGATGGCACTCAGGATTATTTTCGGTAATCGCATTTGCAATTGATTGAAGCACCATTGTTTTACCGGCTTTAGGTGGCGAAACAATAAGTCCGCGCTGACCTTTACCGATTGGTGCGATTAAATCGATTACACGTGTTGTAAGTACATTTGGTTGCGTTTCAAGACGTAGACGCTCTTGTGGGTAAAGTGGCACAAGCTTTGAGAAATCAACGCGGTTTCGTGATTCTTCAGGTGAGACACCATTGATGGTATCGATACGTACAAGCGCGTTGAACTTCTCGCGACGCTCGCCTTCACGAGGTTGCTTAATTGCACCGGTAACAACGTCACCTTTGCGAAGTGCAAACTTACGAACTTGCTGCATAGAAACATAAACATCGTTAGGGCTAGGTAGGTAGCCGCTAGTGCGAACGAATGCGTAATTTTCGAGAATATCTAATAAACCGCCAACCGGAAGAAGTACATCATCTTCTGAAATTGTTGGTTCGCCGCGCTCTTCGCGATTGCGGTTACGGTCTCGGCCTCGGTGACGATCACGGTTGCGACGTGAATCCCCATCATTATTATCTTCGCGATCTGAACGATCGTTTCGATCATTACGCTCTTCGCGATTGTTATTTGAATCTTCTTTATCCTGCTTCTTCTCGGAATTACGCTCTGCGCGGCGTGCATCGCGTTCTGCGCGAGCTGCTTCCTTCTCTGCCTTAGCCAATTCGCGGTTCTTTGCCTGTAGATCTGCAATTGCATCTACCAATGCACCTTTAGCCATTTTTGCAGCGCCGTCGATTCCGAGTTGTGAAGCAACCTTCTTTAACTGCGGAAGAGTCATCGCAGCAAGCTCAGGGCTTTCGGAACGTACCTTTGTTTCTTCTGACATTTATATCCTTGTATTAAGAGAAAAATCCCCATGGGAAAATTTCTTGGATTTTATGATTATCAGCTTTTAATTATCGGGCTAAGCCCTAACTGATGGTTGAAGCGTAGCAGAGGGCTTTAGATATTGGAAACCTGGTAGCCAACCCCTGAAATATCAAGGTTTTCCACCAAAAAACCGCTACCGGCTGCACGAACTAAATCTTCTAATTCATGATTTAGGTCAGCATCAACTAAAAGCGCCAAAACTGTTGGACCTGCACCAGAAATGAATGCAGCTACACCTGCTGCACGAAGTTTCTGCATTAACGCATAAGACTTTGGCATTGCTGATTCGCGATAAGACTGATGTAAGTAATCTTCAGTAGCGGTAAGTAATAAATCTGGACGAGATGTAAGCGCTTGAGTTAGCAGCGCAGTATTAATTGAATTCTTAACTGCATCTTTGTGCGGAATTGTTTCTGGCAACATCTTGCGCGCTTTTGACGTTGGTACATTATTCGATGGCACAAATGCCACCGTAGTTATACGTGGTGAAACTTCCAATTTAATTGCATCAGCAAAATCATGACCCTGCCATGAGAGAACTGCCCCACCATAAAGTGCTGCAGCGACATTGTCCGGATGGCCTTCCATCTCTGTTGCAAGTGTTAAAACATCGTTATCGCTCATTCGATCAGCGCCGCCTACAACTAATGAACGAGAAAGAATTAGCCCACCAATTATTGCGCTGGCAGATGAGCCAAGTCCGCGACCATGTGGCAATGAATTAAGAGCGCGAAGTGCTAGACCTGGGTACTCCTTTTTAGCTAAACCTAAAAATTCCCAACCTTTATAAATTGCTTTAACAACTAAATTCTTTTCATCGCGAGGTACTTCTTCTGATCCTTCGCCGACCACATCAATATCTAAAGTTTTATCGTCCAATACTTGAGCAATGTAACGGTCGCGCTTTTCTAGCGCCAAAGCAAAAGAATCAAAGCCAGGGCCCAAATTTGCAGAGCTGGCTGGAACTTTGACTTCGTATGCGCTTGCGCGAAAAGTTAAACGTGACATCGTTTACGAGAGACCTAACGCATCTGCAGCAGCTTTCGCATCCACCGGAACCACTATTGGATCAGCCGCTGATTCGAGAGCCCACTGAATATCTTTTAAGCCGTGGCCAGTTACGGTCACCACGATTCGCTTACCTTTCGGCAGATTTCCATTGGCTTGATGCTTTAGTAATCCAGCGATACCAGCTGCAGATGAAGGTTCGACAAACACGCCTTCTTTAGCAGCGAGTAAACGATATGCATTCAAAATCTCTTCATCAGTAACAGAATCAATTAGGCCACCAGACATATCGCGAGCATTTGTTGCACCTTGCCATGAAGCAGGATTACCAATTCGAATCGCGGTTGCAATTGTTTCTGGTTTCTTTACTACTTCTCCACGAACAATTGGAGCTGCACCTTCTGCTTGAAAACCCCACATCTTTGGAAGTCGAGATGATTTACGATCTTCGCGATATTCCAAATAACCCTTCCAATATGCCGTGATATTTCCGGCATTACCAACTGGAAGTACGTGGTAATCAGGCGCATCATTAAGGAAATCAATAACTTCAAAAGATGCTGTCTTCTGCCCCTCAATACGATAAGGGTTTACAGAGTTAACTAGCGCAACTGGATACTTCTCTGAAAGTTCGCGAGCAAGATCCAAACAATCATCAAAATTTCCATCTACTTGAAGAATCTTAGAACCATGAACAACGGCTTGCGCCAATTTACCCATGGCAATCTTTCCTTGAGGAATCAAGACTGCTGGAACCATATTTGCATGCGCAGCATAAGCCGCAGCTGATGCAGAGGTATTTCCAGTAGATGCGCAGATGACTGCTTTAGCGCCATCTTCTGCTGCTTTCGAGATTGCCATAGTCATTCCACGATCTTTAAAAGATCCTGTTGGATTGGTTCCTTCAAACTTTAACCAGATTTCATTACCGAGCAACTTTGAAAGATTTGAGGCTTCGACAAGTGGAGTGCCACCTTCGCGCAAAGTTACAACTGGAGTCTTTGATGAGACCGGCAAGCGATCGCGATATTCGTTTATTACACCACGCCACTGGTGTGCGCCTGCAGGCTTCTTCCCGAAGATACTCAAGATGCTGATCCTTCTACTCTAATTACGCTCTCAACTTCTCGAACCACGTCAGATTTGGAGAGTGCATCTACTGTTGCCGATAAATTAGCTTCTGTTGCACGGTGAGTTACAACAGTAATTTCTGCAGCGTCGCCGCGTCCTTTTTGAAGAACAGTCTGAATAGATACATCCTCTTTAGCGAATGTATTTGCAACATTAGCTAGGACGCCAGGTTTGTCATGAACTGCCATTCGGATTGCATACTTAGTAATTGCGGCACCCTTTGGTGCGATTCCTAAATCTGCATAATCGGATTCGGCAGGTCCTTTACTTCCAGCAACAATATGGCGAGCAACTGCAACGACATCACCAAGTACCGCTGACGCAGTAGGTGCGCCACCTGCGCCACGACCGTAGAACATCAATTGGCCAGCGCCTTCTGATTCAACGAAGACTGCATTAAATGCTTCGCGAACTGCAGCAAGTGGATGGCTGCGATCTAACATCATCGGAGCTACACGAACCGAAATTCCTGCATCAGTGCGTTTTGCTTCAGCAATTAATTTAATTACTTTGCCCATAGATTTCGCGGTAGCTACATCTTGCGCGCTCACTTTAGTAATACCTTCGCAAGCAACATCACTTGCAGTTACACGCGAATGGAATGCTAAGCCAGCAAGAATTGCAGCTTTTGCCGCCGCGTCATGACCTTCAACATCTGCCGTTGGATCTGCCTCTGCATAACCAAGTGCTTGTGCTTCTTTTAATACAACATCAAATGGCAGACCTTCTTCATCCATCTTTGTCAGAATGAAGTTAGTTGTCCCGTTAACAATTCCCATTACGCGATTGATACGGTCACCAATTAGTGATTCACGCAAAGGGCGAATAATTGGAATCGCACCAGCAACCGCTGCTTCGTAATAAAGATCTACGCCAGCTTTCTCAGCAGCTGCGTAAAGATCTGCACCGTGCGATGCTAATAACGCCTTATTTGCGGTAACAACAGATTTTCCATTTGCGATTGCTTTTAAAATTAATTCACGGGCAGGTTCGATGCCGCCCATAACTTCTATAACTAATGAGATTTCAGGATCCGTAACAACAGAATCTGCATCAGTGGTAAGAATTGAATCGGATACACCATCACGCTTTCCTAAGGTGCGCACTGCAACTTTGGTTAGCTCAAGGTTTGCGCCAGCGCGGGCAGCTAAATCAGCGCCATTGGTAGCAAGTTCGCGTGCCACAGAGCCGCCAACTACGCCGCAACCAAGCATGCCGATTTTGATGGTTTTCATGGTGCGTATTCTTTCACACGCTTAAACGTCTAAGTGCAATAAATCTTCGAAGGTCTCGCGTCTAACAATCACTTTTGCAGCGCCGTTTCGCACTGCAATTACAGGTGGGCGTGGCACATGGTTGTAATTACTTGCCATGCTTCGGTTGTAAGCGCCAGTAGCTGGAATTGCCAATAAATCTCCAGGTGCGATATCTGATGGCAGATCAAGATCGCGAATCAAAATATCACCGGTTTCGCAATGCTTTCCAACTAATCGAGATGCTTCTGGGATTGCATTTGAAGTTCGATTAGCTAAATGCGCTTCATAAATCGCACCATATAAACCTGGGCGAATATTGTCTGACATTCCACCATCAACAGAGATGTAATTGCGAGTTCCGCTTTCAAGCTGCACCTGCTTTGTGGTGCCAACTTCGTAAAGAGTAAACATGGTTGGGCCAACAATTGATCGACCTGGTTCGATGGCAACTTTTGGCACCTTTATATTACGAGCTGCGCAACCTTTGACCACTGCATCTTTAATCTGTGCCACCGCATCTTCAATTGCAAGAGGTGCATCTTCACCTGTGTAAACAATTCCAAAACCACCGCCAAAATCTACATCTGGCAGTTCACGATCGAATTCGTCTCGGTAACGCGCCATAAAATCAAGCATGCGCTCGATTGTTAAACGGTGGCCATCCATATTAAAAATCTGCGATCCAATATGTGCGTGCACGCCACGGAAATCTAATTCGCGATACTTAGAAATCTCTTTAACTGCATCCCATGCCACACCGCTTGCAATAGATAAACCAAATTTCACATCAGTATGTGCAGTTGCAATTGCTTCAATAGTGTGTGCTTCGACTCCGGGATTTAGTCGAATCATCACTGATTGGGTTTTGCCGTATTTCTTCGCAGCTGAAGCAACGCGTGGAATTTCTTGAAGTGAATCAATCACAATATTGCCTACGCCAACTTCGACAGCACGATCAATTTCAGATAAAGATTTATTGTTGCCATGTACTTGAATACGGTGAGCTGGGAAATTAACAGATAAAGCTACTTCTAACTCTCCGCCGGTTGCTACATCCATGCCTAAGCCAAGTTCTTCACACCAACGAGCAATCTGCTTGCATGTAAAAGCTTTAGAGGCGTAATAAACAATTGAAGAATCGAATGCGCTCTCCATTGCTTTTACAAAACCTCGTGCGCGTACTTTGAAATCGTCTTCATCCAAAATAAACGCTGGCGTTCCATATTCGCGCGCCAAATCAGTCGCTGTCATACCCGCAACTTTTAATTGGCCATTTTCAAACTTTACGTTTGCTGCCCAAGCGTTATGTGTCATTACATTCTCTCCGGCGCACTTACACCTAATAGTGAGAGCCCATTGTCTAATACTTGACGAGTTGCTGCACATAGATTTACGCGAGCTACATGTACATCGCTTGTCGCTTCATCGCCCATCGGCAACACGCGACAATCTGAATAGAATCGATGGTAAACACCAGCAAGTTCTTCTAAGTACCGAGCAATTCGGTGTGCTTCGCGAAGTTCCGCAGCAGTATTAACCACAATAGGGAAATCAGAAAGTGCACCCATTAATTCAATTTCACGTTCGTGCGTAAGCTCCGAAGTATTGAAAGTTCCAACTTTCAACCCCAGCTCTTCTGCATTACGAAGTAACGCCGCAATTCGCGCATGAGCATATTGAACGTAATAAACCGGATTGTCATTTGTGCGAGATTTAAGCACTTCCACATCCATGACCATTGGTGAATCTGTTGGATAACGGAGCAAGGTATAACGAGCTGCATCAACGCCAACTTCTTCAACGATATCTTCTAAAGTAATGATGGTTCCGGCGCGCTTTGAAAGTTTAACTTCTTCGCCGTTTTTCATAATCTTTACCATTTGACCGATAAGCACTTCGACATTATCTGGATTGTCGTTATTGCATTGCGCTACAGCTTTTAGGCGACCAACATATCCATGGTGATCCGCTCCTAATAAATAGATGCAGATATCGAATCCACGTTCGCGTTTGTTGATGTAATAAGCGGTATCTGAAGTGAAATATGTGTATGTACCATCGGCCTTTAAAAGTACGCGATCTTTATCATCACCAAAGTCGGTAGTGCGTAACCAAGTAGCGCCATCGGCTTCAAATACATGGCCCTTCTTCTTTAACTCTTCCAATCCATGCTCTACTGCACCGCTTTCATGTAGCGAGCGCTCTGAAAACCACACATCAAATTCTGTGTTAAAAATCTTTAAAACTCTTTGCTGATCTTCAAGTTGCCAGGTGTAAGCACGTTCGCGGAATTCAATCTTCTGTTGTTCTTCTGGAAGTTCGAGAATCCCTGCATCTTGTTCGATTAAGTGCGCAGCAATATCTTTAATGTATTCACCTTGGTAACCATCTTCAGGAATTGGCTTACCAAGAGCGGCAGCGCGAACTGATTCTCCGAAGAGATCCATCTGAACACCGCGATCGTTTATGTAAAACTCACGTGTGACATTTGCGCCAGCTGCAGAGAGAATTCTTGCAATTACATCTCCAACCGCAGCCCAACGAGTGTGACCAAGGTGAAGTGGACCGGTTGGATTGGCGCTAATAAATTCAACGTTAAAGTTTTTACCGGCTAAGGATGTGCCATTTCCGTAACTCTTGCCAGCCTTATTAATCGTATTAACTAGTTCCGCTTGGCTTGCACGGTTAAGTGTGAAGTTAATAAAACCAGGTCCTGCAATATCAACCTTAGAAATATTCGGCTCTGCAGAGAGCGCATTCTGTAGCGCAGTTGCGATTTCGCGTGGTGGCTTACCCGCTAATTTAGTTAATTGCAGCGCTATGGAAGATGCGTAATCTCCATGGTCTCTATTCTTCGGGCGCTCCAATGGAATTTCACCATCAAATTGGATATTTAGGGCTTCACCAATTGCTGCTCGAATCTGCGCAATTAGCTGATTTTGAGGTGAAGACATTTGCTTAGTCTAACTTGTAGCGTAAATTCCTAACGATTTGGAAAAGTTACGCCTACAAACTAACCTTTCCCAGTCCGAAAGGGCGCACTCGCGGGAGTGGTGAAATGGCAGACACGCAGGTCTTAGGAACCTGTGCTTTACGGCGTGTGGGTTCAAGTCCCACCTTCCGCACCAGCAGGTAATTAAAGGCTAGAGAGAAGATCTTCTACTCTCTTTTTTATTTCATCTCGAATAATTCGAACTTGCTCAATTCCTTGACCTGCAGGATCGTCTAGCTGCCAATCTTCATATCGCTTACCTGGATAGAACTTGCAAGTATCCCCACAACCCATAGTAATAACAACATCTGACGCGATAACTGCCTCATCTGTCAAAAACTTTGGGGTGTTATTCGCAATATCAATCCCCACTTCTCCCATTGCCTCAACGGCTACTGGATTGATTGAATCTTTTGGTGCACTTCCGGCAGAAAGAACTTCTACTTTTCCTGCACCAAGAGATTGCATGAAACCGGCAGCCATTTGAGAACGACCAGCATTATGAACACAAACAAATAGAACAGTTTTCATTTAACCCACCAGTAGATTGAACGAGATACCGACGATCACAATACCCATAGCTACTGTTGCAAAGTAAAGCGCCAAAAGTTTTGGCTTCATAACGCTTCTCAACAACATCGCTTCAGGTAAAGATAAACCAGTAACTGCCATTGCAAACGCAAGAAGCGTGCCCATAGGCATGCCCTTCTCTGCCAAGGCGCTAATCACGGGAATCACTGTTGCAATACCTGAATAAAGTGGCATTCCAATTAATACTGCAACTAATACACCTATGACTGGACCATATGAATCTAGTTTTTCAATTACTGAAATCGGAAGATAACCATGAATTGCGGCTCCTGCACCAACTCCAATTAATACATAAATCCAAGTCTTAGAGATTGTTTCTTTTGCTTCATCAACTGCCGCATTTAATCGTTGGGTAGTTGTTGGGCGAACCTTTAATCCATCTTCGTTAACCATATTCAATAAAGTTCTAGCCGGAAGAATCGCAGTTAACTCTGGCTTAGCAAAGCGGCGAAGTGCGATACCTGCAATAACTGCAATTGCAAAACCTGCAGCCGCATACGCACCAGCTATTGCCCATCCAGACCAAGTAGCTAGCATTACAACTGCGATTTCATTTACTAATGGGCTTGCAACCAAAAAAGATATTGCCTGGCTAACAGGTACACCAGAGCGTACAAACCCAGTAAATACAGGTACTGCGCTACATGAACAGAAAGGTGTAGCCACACCGATTCCTGCTGCGATTCCGTGGCCCTTGAATGTATTGATCTTGCTCATGTGATCGCGGACTTTATCTGCATCAATAAATGAGCGAGCGAAGACGGCAAGAGATGTAATTGCACCTAATAGTCCCAGTAAGCCAACTGAATGGGTAATGAAGAAGAGAAGCGCATCATTAATCTTTCCTTCGAAAATCGAAGGCAATAAGTAGTCAGCAATCAAAAAGGTTGCGATAAAAATCGCCATTACTGCAGCGCTTTTAGCTGCGCCCTCTGATTTAATTTCAGGAGTACAGCAGCTAGTTTGCGCTACAGGCTCGCAGCAAGAAGTTGAATTAACTTCTTCGAGTTTTAACTCTTTCAATTAGCAGCACTTATCTGAGCAGCAGCATGGCTGGCAGCCACAGTTAGCACAGGCATCTTTGTTATCTAACATGATTTCCTCCCATTGAAGTATTTCAATGGATGACTATACGCTCATATTGATGAATGTCAATGTATGCTTTGGCCATGGCTACCCTCACAATCACCAAATCCCCTAAGAGCATCGAAGCCCTGGCAGAGCAGCTAAAGGCGCTTGGCGATCAAACTCGTTTAGATATCGTGATCAAAGTGGCTGCATCTGAAAATCAAGAGATGTGTGTTTGCGACTTAACTCCAAGCACGGGCCTGTCGCAAGGAACGGTTAGCCATCACCTACGTTTGCTACAAGAGGCAGGCTTGTTAGCTCGCGAACAACGCGGCAAGTGGGCATATTTCTCGTTAACCAAAAAAGCATCCAAATTGCTTTCTTCTTTAAATTTGATTCACCAATAAAGCAATTCGCCTATATTTAGGTCATGTTAATTCAACTGACTGTTGCTACTTTTTTATTGGCTTATATTGCCATTGCATCTGAAAAGATAAGTCGAATTGCCGTTGCATTAACCGGCGCTGCGGCCATGTTTGTAATTGGTGCGACAGATTTTGAAAAATCCTTTTACGACCATTCTACCGGCGTTGATTGGAATGTAATTTTTCTCCTGCTTGGAATGATGATAATTGTAAGTATCATTCACAAAACCGGAATTTTTGAATTTCTAGCAATAAAGGCGATTCAACTTTCAAAAGGTAATCCCAAAAAATCACTTGTTTATCTAACATTACTCACTGCAATCGCATCTGCTCTTCTTGATAACGTGACGACAATATTGCTTGCGATTCCAATGACGCTTATTGTTTGCAAATACTTAAAAGTTAGCCCTGTTCCATTTATCTTGGTACAAGTATTTGCTTCAAATATAGGTGGTGCAGCAACTTTGATTGGAGATCCACCAAACATAATAATTGCAAGTAAAGCAGGGTTAAGTTTTATTTGGTTCCTGGAGCACATGGCTCCGGTGGCATTTTTTGCTTTATTCATAATGTTGCCCATCTGGCTTTTCATGTTTAAAAAAGAATTAGTCAACGATGAGTCAGCACGTCAAAATATCGCCAATTTGAATGCTTTATCTCACATAACTGATAAATCATTGACAATTAAATCACTCGCGGTTTTGGTTGCTGTATTAATAGCATTTAGTTTCCACACAGTCTTACATGTCGAGCCAGCAGTGGTTGCACTTTTTGGAGCGGGCATCTTAGTTGCGATCAGTGGACTTAAGCCAAAAGATTATGTCGCTGATATTGAATGGTCCACATTAATATTTTTTATTGGATTGTTCATTATGGTTGGAGCGCTCGTAAATGTCGGCGCTTTAGGTAATTTTGCAGATTACTTAAAAGGTATTTTTGATGGGAATATACCTCTTGCGGCTTTCTCCATACTAGGTATTTCAGCTGTAGTTTCAGGAATTGTTGACAATATTCCTTATGTGGCTTCGATGACTCCAGTTGTAGGAGACTTAATAGTAGGTACTGCAGAACGTTCTCAACATGCTCTTTGGGTAGCTCTCGCATTCGGGGCGGATTTCGGAGGAAATGCAACCATTATTGGCGCAAGTGCAAATTTGGTCGCAATTGGGCTTGCAAAAAAGAATGGAATTCACATCTCATTTTGGCAATTCGCCAAATACGGAAGTATTACAACTTTAATTACAATATTGGTTGTAGTACCTTATCTGAACTTTTTCTATTTAACTTAAATGAAAATACGGTTAGCAGAGCGTACTGATGTTCCTGCAATGCGAGAAATCTTCAATGAAGTTCTGCGAAATTCCAATTCGATTTATCGCGAAAATGAAGTAACTATCGATGATCGTTACGCATGGTTTGATGAAAAAATCGAACATGGCTTTCCGATTTTTGGAGCTTATGAGGGAGATCAATTAGTTGGATATGCCGGATATGGCTCTTGGCGCTCTGCACAGGGATATCGAAAGAGCGTCGAACTTACTATTTATGTAGATCAAAAGTTTCGTGGTTCTGGAATTGGGTCAGAGTTAATGAAGACCATTATTAAACAGGCTAAAACAGATGGGCATCACGTCATGATTGGTGCAATTGATTCTGATAATCAACAATCAATCAACTTTCACAAACGTTTCGGCTTTATCGAAACTGCTCGAATGCCTGAAGTAGCCTTAAAAAAGAATAAATGGTTAACTCTTGTTTTTATGCAGAAGCTGCTTTGAACCCAAGTTCCATATCTGCTTTTATATCTTCAAAATCTTCAACGCCGATACTCAATCGAATCATTCCAGGATTAATGCCTGCATCTCTCATTCCCTCTTCTCCTAATTGGGAATGTGTGGTCGAAGCAGGATGAATCACCAAAGATCGCACATCGCCAATGTTGGCAACGTGGCGGAACATCTTTAAGCCTTCCACAAATTTCATGCCAGCTTCTTTGCCGCCTTTAATTTCAAATGACATCACAGCACCACCACCTTTAGGTGCATATTTGAGTTGATTCTTATGCCATTCAGATGTTGGTAAACCGTTATACATAACTTGGGCAACTTGAGGATGTGTAGATAGCCATTCCGCAATTTTCTGGGCATTCGAAAGGTGCTCACGCATGCGCATGCTTAAAGTCTCCATACCTTGTGAAAGTAACCAAGCATTAAATGGCGATACCGCCGAACCAAAGTCACGAAGTAATTGGACGCGTGCTTTAATTATGTAAGCCATATTTCCAACTGGAGAATTGGTTCCAAAATCTTTTGCATAAATTAAATTGTTGTAACTAGCATCTGGTTTGTTAAAGCCTGGGAATTTATCTGGGTGTTTGCTGTAATCAAATTTACCTGAATCAACAATTGCACCGATAATCGCGCTGCCGTGACCTGAAAGAAACTTAGTTGCGGAGTGCGTTATCACATCTGCACCGTAATCAAATGGTTTTGTTACATATGGTGTAGCGATCGTGTTATCCACGATCCAAGGAATCCCTGCATCATGTGCGACATTGGCGATGCCTTCAATATCCAACGCTGCTGCAATCGGATTAGAGATACCTTCTCCGAAAAAAGCTTTGGTATTTGGCTTAATAGCTCGCTTCCACGCATCTAAATTATTCGCGTCATCGACGAAAGTTGTCTCTACTCCCCACTTAGGCAATGTGTAATGGAGCAGGTTGTAAATGCCGCCGTAAACATTACGACTTGAAACAATGTGATCGCCCGCCTCAGCTAAATTCATTAGCGCCATAGCAGTAGCAGCCATACCTGAAGAAACTAAGAGGGAACCAATTCCACCCTCTAGTTTTGCTAAACGCTGTTCGACAATATCTTGAGTCGGATTGGTCATTCGTGTATAGGAGTTACCGAATTCTTTGAGTGCAAACATGTTTGCTGCCTGTTCGGTGCTCTTAAATTGATAAGCCGTCGTCTGGTGAATCGGTAAATTAATCGATCCATAACTACTATCCGGCTCTTGACCGGCATGGATCTGTTGCGTATTAAATGACCACTCTTCAGACATTGATAACCCCTTCGTTACTCCTGCAGGTTAGACCTGCCAATTGCTAAGTGCAAGTATTTCGCAGATAAGAATTTATCTTGAGAACTTAACTCCGGTACTTGTTACTTTCTGTCTTCCATTTAGACAGAAGAAACGAGGAGCCACATGTCTAATTACTCATTTGAAACTCTGCAAATTCATGCAGGGCAAACACCAGATCCAACCACCGGAGCACGTGCACTTCCGCTATATCAAACAACTGCATATCAATTTCGCGATACTCAACATGCTGCAAATCTATTTGGATTAGCAGAACTTGGAAATATTTACACCCGCATCATGAATCCAACTCAAGATGTAGTCGAACAACGTATTGCTGCACTTGAGGGAGGTGTAGCAGCTCTTCTTGTCTCATCAGGTTCTGCCGCTACAACTTTTGCAATACTAAATCTAGCCGAAGCGGGCGATCATATTGTTTCTTCACCATCACTTTACGGTGGAACATACAATCTATTCCATTACACCTTACCTAAGTTTGGGGTTGAAGTTACATTCGTAGACGATGCAAATAATCCAGAATCCTGGAAAAAAGCAATCAAGCCAAATACCAAAGCATTTTTCGGTGAAACCATTGCAAATCCAAAGAATGAAATTCTCGATATTGAATCAATCGCAAAGGTGGCACACGAAGCTGGTCTACCTTTGATTGTGGACAACACCGTCGCAACACCATATTTAATTAAACCAATCGAACATGGTGCAGATGTTGTGGTTCATTCAGCAACCAAGTTTTTATCTGGCCACGGCAATGCTGTAGTTGGTGCGATTGTTGATTCGGGTAAGTTCAACTACGCAAAGTTTCCTGAGCGTTTCAAAAACTTTAATCAACCAGATCCCTCCTATCACGGCTTGGTTTATGCAGATGCGCTTGGTGAAGGTTCTGCATTTGGTGCCAACCTCTCTTACATCTTCAAGATTCGTCTGACCCTGCTTCGAGATATTGGAGCGGCTGTAGCGCCATTTAATGCTTGGTTATTAGCGCAAGGTTTAGAGACACTTTCACTACGCATCGAACGCCATGTAGAAACCACGAAAGCAGTTGCGGAATGGCTAGAGAAGCATCCGGATGTAGAGAAAGTTAACTATGCAAGCTTGCCTTCATCTAAGTGGAATTCACTTGCTAAGAAATATGCACCTAAAGGTTCTGGCGCAGTTCTCTCATTTGAATTAAAAGGTGGTGTAGAAGCAGGTAAGAAATTCGTAGAATCACTTAAATTATTCAGTCATGTGGCGAATATCGGAGATGTACGTTCACTTGTAATTCATCCGGCAACAACAACACATTCACAGTTATCACCTGAAGAGCAGTTGGCATCTGGCGTGACGCCTGGCTTAGTTCGTTTAAGCCTTGGCCTTGAAAATATCGTCGATATCAAGGCTGATCTAGAAGCAGGTTTTGCGGCTGCTAAGGCATAAATAGCCTAAATCGAAGATTAATACCCCGTTATCACTCCTCGATAGCGGGGTATTAGTTTCTCTGCCCATCTATTAAAGTTGCCCTTCGGAAAGCAAGGAGCAGCAAATGGCTAAGAAGAGCGGTTTCTTCAATTGGGTTGGATATAAAGAAGAGACAGAACCATCTACTTCATCTGTTGACCGAATCCGTGAGTTAGAGGCTCAATTAGCCGACCTCCGATCACGACGAGATATTCGTTCATTGTCAAAAGAAGAATTTGAAATTCTTGCAACTGAAACTGCAGTTGCAATGATTAAGTCGGCACAAATTCGCGAATCAAAAGCGCAGGCTGCATCAGATCGTTTAGTCAATGAAACTCAGCGCCAAGCAAAGGATGCGCTCGAATCTGCTCAAGATAAGGCCCAATCAATTCTCTCAGGCGCCGAAGCTCGTGGTCGTAAGTATCTCAAGGCTGCAGAGGATGAAGCTGCTGAAAAGATCGAGCAGGCAGAGATTGCAGCCGAAGAACTTATTGACCATAAAAAGCGTGAAGCAAATGCACTTCTTTCATCTGCACGCCGTGAAGGTGAACAGATTATTAGCGGAGTTACTCACGATGTTCTTGAATATCGCCAATGGTTGAACGGGGTCATGGAAGAAGCCGGCCGCCTTTATAAAATCCAAACTCAATCATTGGACGCTGCACAGGAAGCAATTCACGCTAGCCGAAATAGACTTGAGAGCGCCTACAGTCGTTTAGCCGAACTTCGCACTAACGTTCTTGAAAATATTAAAGAAGATGGCAAGTTAGTTACAAGCCAACCAATTCGTGTGAAAAGTGAACGAACCAAGTCAGCTATTGCGGCGCCTAAAAAGAGCGCAAAAAAAGCTGCGCCTGCTAAAAAGAAAAAGTAATTAATGAGCACCCCGAAAGGGATTCGTTACATTCCCGCAATTGATGGCTTGCGAGCCATCGCCGTAATTGCGGTACTCCTCTATCACTTAGGTTTCGGATGGATCCCAGGCGGATTCTTAGGCGTTGATCTCTTCTTTGTTATTTCTGGATATGTAATTACTCGCCTCTTGCTTGATTCGATTCAGAGATCCGGGGGTCTGGATTTAAGAGGTTTCTACGCTGGTCGAATTCGCAGGTTATTGCCACCTCTTCTATTTATGTTGGTAATAACGGCAATCTTTGTAGGGGTTTGGGCGCCCGACTCAATGCGCAGATTTGTTACCGATGCACCTTTTGCAATTACTGGATTGATGAATTGGTGGTTGGTATTTAAACATCAAGATTACTTCGAAAGTTTTGGTCGACCTCCCTTATTGCAACACACATGGTCCTTAGGAGTCGAAGCTCAATACTATTTATTTTGGCCACTAATTCTCCTTTTTGTTTTAAAAATATTTGGGAAGAAAGTTATTCCAACAGCTGCGCTTGCTATCGCAACTTTCTCAGGAATTGCACTATTTTTAGCTTCAGTCCGCGTTGACCAAACTTCAAGTCAAAGTATCAGCCACGTCTATTTTGGAACTGATACCCATTCCATAGGTCTCTTTCTAGGTTCTGCACTTGCGGTTAGCTGGATTCCGCAAAACCTAAGGTTAAATATTGAAAAGCGCGCTCAAGACTTTATAGATTTCGTAGGAGTATTTGGGCTAATTGGACTACTTGCCTCATTTCTCTTTATTCAAGAGGCAGATGCAACTGCATATCGAATTGCATTTCCATTAGTTGGAATATTTGGTAGCGCGATAATTATGTCGGTAGTGCATCCTGCTTCACGATTTGCGCCAATTTTGCAGCACCCAGTTATGGTTTGGATTGGTGAACGTTCTTATGCGATTTACCTATGGCACTGGATTGTTTTCCAAGTTACACGTCCAGCACAAGATTTAGCTGGATCTACTTGGGCGCTATATCTATTTAGAATTCTTGTGGTTTTTGCTCTCGCTGATATCTCTCAGCGATGGATTGAAGTTCCGGTTCGAAACGGCGTTATTTCAAATTGGTTCCGCGGAATGAAATACCGCACTAAGGAAGTTCAAAGGCGCCAGAAAGCAACCGCTGGGCTAGTTGCTTTAGCTCTACTTTCAACCGTTGCCGTTGTCAGCAGTAATGCAATTGCAATCGCCGACAAAAATAATGAAGTTGTGAAGCAGATGTTTAAAGATGACCGAGTAGCAACAATTAGTAAAGTCGATGGACTCTGGGTAGTCGGAGACTCTGTAATTCTTGGTATTCGAAATAATTTAGAAGGGAAATCGCATATTGGCCTAATTAACGCGCGAGTTGGGCGTCAGGCTGGCGAATTACTTGATGTTATCAAGCACGATAAATCCCGAATGGTTGGTATGAAAACTGTCATAAATTTAGGAAATAACAACAGATTAACTTCTGAAGAAGTCAGCGCAATTTTTGCTGAACTTAAAGATCAGCCATTGGTGGTTGTAGTTAATACTGCAGTTCCAAGAGGTTGGCGCGATGAGAATAATCAATTGATCCAACAAGAGGCTTGGAAGTATGCAAACTTTAAAGTTATTGATTGGGCTTCTAAATCAGAAAACCACCCGGAGTATTTCGCTCCGGATGGCGTTCATCTGATTCCTGCTGGTATCGCAGCTTATGTTGATGCGATAACCAAATATTTGTAACTTACTTGTATTGACCTGGAAGTCCGAAGACTTTTCCTTCTGCCTTCTGGCCATCGTTATAGACTGCAGAGATCTTAAATGATGTCCAGCCTTCTGTATCAGTCTTAGTGATGTCGTACTTAGTTACATCTGTACCTACAGTTGCAACTTCGCTATATGAACCACCATTAGATGAGAATTCAACGCTGTAACCCTTTAGGCCATCTGCTGCAGTTGTTGCATTCCAGAAAATTGTCGCGCCATCAGCAGTGTATTTAGCAACGATACCAAGTGGTGCCGCTGTGGTTGAAACTGAACCAGAAGAAGATGATTCTGTTGGAGTAGCTTCAGTTGATGGCGAAGTTGATTCAGTAGGTGTTGCTGTTTCTTTAGTAGTTGAATCTGAACCCTTTGAAAGAACAATTGCACCAAGTGCAAGAATTCCAACCACAACTGCAAGTACAACGCGATTTGATCCGCCCTGCTTCTTAACAGGCGCAGCTGCTGTCTTTGGTGCAACTGGAGCCGGAGCTGCGACACGTGGTGCAACTGGGGTTGTTGAAACTGCAACAGTGGTTGCAGAAACTTTACGTGCTGGAGCTTTCTTAGCTACCTTTTTAGCAGGTGCTTTTTTAGCTGCCTTCTTTGCAGGCGCCTTTTTCGCAACTTTCTTAACCGTTGCTTTCTTAGCTACCTTTTTAGCAGGTGCTTTTTTAGCTGCCTTCTTTGCAGGCGCCTTCTTGGCAGCCTTCTTAGCAACTTTCTTTGTAGCCACTTTTTCTCCTAATTGCTTACTAGAACAATGCTCAAATTTTAGCCGATGATGTATGGCGCAATCGCGCGCATCGCTTTACCGCGATGGCTAATTGCATCTTTTTCTTCGGCAGATAGCTCTGCAGAGGTGCAATTAAGCCCATCTGGCTGGAAAAGTGGGTCATATCCGAATCCACCCGTACCGCTAACCTGATGAATTACCTTGCCGTAAAAGCGACCTTCTTCGACGTGTTCGAAACCATCGGGACGCACAAAGGCTGCAACACAAATGAAATAAGCGGTTCGCTTCTCATCTGGAACATCTTTCAATTCATTTAATAACTTCTCATTATTGGCTGCGTCGCCTTTACCTGAATACCGTGCCGAGTAAAGTCCAGGTGCGCCGCCGAGTGCATCAACACAAATTCCACTGTCATCGGCAAGAGCTGGTAGGCCAGTCAATTTAGAAATCGTTCGCGCTTTTAATAATGAATTTTCTTCGAAAGTTGTTCCAGTCTCTTCTACATCACCAATTTCAGGAAATGCATCTAATCCAACTACTTCAAGATCTTTTGCACCAAACTCTTCAAGGATTCGACGGAACTCGACTACTTTCCCAGAATTCTTTGTAGCTAAAACTAATTTCATGAAAGAGATTTAATCTGCAGCTCTGCGAGATTTGAACAACCAGCTACTGCCAAATCTAATAGTGAATCAAGGAGCGCTCTATCGAATGGTTCGCCTTCAGCTGTTCCTTGAACTTCAATGAATTTTCCTGAACCTGAAATCACTACATTCATATCTGTTTCAGCGCGGACATCTTCTTCGTAGCATAAATCAAGCATCGGTGTACCATCGATAATTCCTACACTAACTGCGGAAACTGACTCTTTTAAAACCTTTGCATCTACCTTAATGTGGCCATTCTGCTTAGCCCATTCAATTGCATCTGCCAAAGCTACATAAGCTCCAGTGATTGCTGCAGTGCGTGTGCCGCCATCTGCTTGCAATACATCGCAATCCAAAACAATTGTGTTCTCACCAAGAGCATGGTTATCGATAATTGCACGTAGTGATCGACCAATTAATCGTGAAATTTCTTGAGTTCGGCCGCCAAGTTTGCCCTTTACGCTTTCGCGATCAGAACGTGTATGGGTTGCGCGTGGCAACATTGAATATTCTGAAGTAACCCAACCTTTGCCAGAATCCTTCAACCAACGTGGTACGCCTGGTGTGAATGATGCAACGCAAAGCACACGAGTATTTCCGAATTCAACGATTACAGAGCCTTCCGCATTATTTAACCAATTTCGAGTGAATTTGATTTCGCGTAGTTGATTGTTATTTCGACCGTCATTGCGTGACATGTAGGGCTCCTTATAAGTCCTGGTGGTGGACTTTGTTTACTTCTGGTCCCAAGAAACGTCGGGCCAAAATTTCGAATTGGTCGGCTGCACCGGTTGCCAAAAATTCATGGGTTGGCGCAGTAGTTGAATTTTCACGTAGCAGATTTTTTTCAACTAATACTCGGTACAAATCCTTTGCGGTCTCTTCGGCTGATGAAACCAAAGTGACGCCTTCACCCATCACATAAGAGATTACGCCAGTTAGAAGCGGATAGTGAGTGCAACCAAGTACCAAAGTATCAACGTTGGCATCGATCATAGGTTGTAAATATTCTCGAGCAATTGCTGTGATCTCGGCGCCTGAAGTTTCGCCTTTTTCGACATATTCCACAAAACGTGGGCAAGCTTTTGATGTTATCTCTAATTGCGGTGCAGCTGCGAATGCATCCAAATACGAACCTGATTCGATTGTTGCATTTGTACCAATCACTCCAACTTTTCCACTTCGAGTTGCCGCGACTGCGCGTCGAGCAGCTGGTTGAATGACTTCAATAATCGGTACTTGGAATCTTTCACGCGCATCACGTAACATCGCTGAACTTGCCGTGTTGCATGCAATCACAATTGCTTTGCAGCCGCGCTTTACTAGAAATTCAATTATCTCTAAAGAGAATTCACGCACTTCGGCAATTTTGCGAGGTCCGTATGGACCGCGAGCCGTATCGCCAATATAAATTGTTGATTCGTTGGGTAACTGATCAATGATTGCGCGAGCTACGGTTAAACCGCCAACTCCTGAATCAAAAATCCCAATAGGTGCGTTACTCACGCGCGGAATTCTATTAGACCTTCAGATACTTACGAAGTGTGAGCGTCGAGGCAACGATTGAAACCGCTAAACCAGTTAGGAGTAGCCAGCCAGATGCAATCCAAACCTCTCCCCAACCAAAGAATTTTGTAAATGTAAGAAGCGGCGCAATCTTTGAATCGATGACTGACTTGATGCCAGCCAAAAGTCCTGTTGCCAGAATCCATCCTACAAATGCCGAGAAGACACCTTCGAGTAAGAATGGCAATTGTATTGACCAAGATGATGCACCAACTAGTTTCATTACGTTTGTTTCGCGTCGGCGGTTAAATGCGGCAATTCTTAAAGTGTTGCTAATTAAAAGCGCGGCCGTAAGCACTGAAGCCAAGCCAACTGCGAGCGCTCCATTTCGAAGTACGTTAAGCAATTTAAAGAATTTGTCGAGAATTGTTCGTTGATCTTGAACGACGTCTACACCTGGTCGACCAGTAAATGCCGAAACCACAACTCCATATTGAGTTGGATCTTTTAATTTAACTCGGAAAGATTCGGGAAGCTGATCTGCGGTTACGTTCTGTGCAATTGCAGAGTTCTTAAATCGTTCCTGGAAATGTGAGAAAGCTTCAGCTTGTGATTCGTAATAGACCTTATCTACTACCGGAAGCGCCTGAAGATCTTGTTGAATAGATAGACGTTGTGCAGAAGTTACGACACCAGTTGAACATGTTGGCGATTCAGAAAGTGAACTACATAGAAAAACTGAGACTTCGATTTTGTCGTACCAGTAATCTTTCATCGCTTTTACTTGGGCGTTTGAAAGTAGACCAATACCAAGTAGGCCTAATGAGATTGCGGTGGTAACCATGACGGCAAAAGTCATTGTTGCGTTTCGGCGAAGTCCAATACCTACTTCGCTTGCGATAAATCTTGCGCGCATTTAATTACCCCGTATATCCGTAAACGCCACGAACCTGGTCACGAACTACGTGGCCACGATCTAATTCAATAACTCGCTTGCGCATCTGATCCACGATTCCAGAATCATGCGTAGCCATAAGAACTGTTGTACCTTCGCGATTAATTCGATCAAGTAATTTCATAATTCCGATAGATGTAGCCGGATCAAGGTTTCCGGTTGGTTCGTCCGCAATCAAAATTGGTGGCTTTGTTACGTATGCTCGAGCAATCGCTACGCGCTGCTGCTCGCCACCTGAAATCTCAGAAGGCTTGCGGTCGCCTTTATCTTCAAGGCCAACTAGTTCAAGAACTTCCGGCACTTCACGATCAATTTCTTTCTGAGAATGGCCAAGCACGTGTAGTGCAAAAGCTACGTTCTCAGTGATTGTCTTATTAGGCAGTAATCGGAAATCCTGAAAAACGGTGCCAACTTGGCGGCGAAGTTCTGGGACTTTATGGTTTGGAAGAGTATTTAAATCTTTTCCTGCCACATGAATTGTTCCGGTGGTCGGACGCTCTTCGCGAAGTACCAATCGCAAGAAAGTTGATTTACCTGAACCGGAGAGACCAACGAGGAAGACGAATTCGCCTTTTTCGATTTCAAGATTTACATTATCCAGAGCAGGGCGCTCTGTACCTGGATAAACCTTGCTGAGGTTTTCAAATTTGATCATAACGGGGCAAGTTTAGGTAACTAACTGCTCAATTCCCGCTATTTGACCGTTTTTCTCAGCTATTTCACACGCTTAATATTGAACAAAAGTGATTTATTACGCAGTTCTACGCCAGCGAATTCCGGATTCAATGAAATCATCAATCTCACCATTCAAAACAGCTTGAGTATTTCCTGTTTCATGGTCTGTGCGTAAATCTTTCACCATTTGATATGGATGTAAAACATATGAGCGCATTTGATTACCCCATGATCCAGAGTTAGTTCCTTTAAGCGCATCAATCTTTGCCTGTTCTTCTTGGCGTCGACGTTCTAATAATTTTGATTGTAAAACAGCCATTGCAGTTGCTTTATTTTGAATCTGTGAACGTTCGTTTTGACATGAAACCACAATTCCAGTTGCCATGTGAGTGATACGAACTGCGGAGTCAGTCGTGTTAACGCCTTGTCCTCCAGGACCTGATGATCGATAGACATCTACTCGAATATCCTTTTCATCAATTTCAATATGGTCGCTCTGGTCAACTACTGGCACCACTTCAACACCGCAAAATGAGGTATGGCGACGGCTCTGCGAATCAAATGGAGAGATTCGAACTAAACGATGAGTTCCCTGCTCAACTGAAAGTGTTCCGTATGCATATGGCGCACTTACTCGGAAAGTCGTTGATTTAATTCCAGCTTCTTCACCATAAGAAGTTTCTAAAACATCTACTTTGTAATTGTGGCGTTCGCAATAACGTAAATACATGCGACTAATCATCTCCGCCCAATCACAAGCCTCAACTCCGCCTGCTTCAGATCGGATAGTCACAAGAGCATCGCGTTCGTCATATTCGCCGGAAAGTAGCGTCTGAACTTCTAGCTCGCTTAAAACTTTAGTGATTGCATCTAACTCTTTATCGGCATCTTCAAGCGCACTCTTATCTCCCGCCTCTTCGGCAAGTTCGAGAAGCACCGGGACATCTTCGATTCGGCGACGAAGATTCACTAATTTATTTATTTGAGCCTGAGTGTGGCTGAGCTTTGAAGTCACGCGCTGTGCATTCTCGGTGTCATTCCAAAGATCGGGAGCGCCGGCTTCTGCCTCAAGCCTTGTTGCATCTTCTTTTAATTTTGGTAGGTCTAAAACCTTTTCAATGCCAGAAAGCGTCTGACTTAGGGCAGCAATCTCCCCGTTGTAATCGCGTTCGGCCACAAAGATAGTTTAGCGTTCAGTTACATCATCCATTAACGCTTGAATCAAACTCTCCTGCAACCAACCCAACCATGTATATACGGCATAAACCGCACGTAAAGGGTCATCTGGTTTTAACAATTCTAAATGTTCTTGTTGTGAGTCTTCGATTTTTAAACGAACTCCTAATGCTAAACGAATATCGTTTAATCCGCCTAGCCAAGCGTTAGCGCCGTCGTGGTCTAAATCAATTGGTTGATCACCGGCATTAATCAAATTGCTTCTGATTGCCATTGAATGTGCACGCTTCTTGTCGAGAAGTGTTGATTCTGTGTACCGACGAAATTCTGAAGCAGCATCTTCATCTGCGTATGCATTTGGTAATAATCGCAGAAGCACTTCATCTTCTGGCGGAGCATCGTGAACGGTAATTCCAACCATTGCAGCAAGTGGATCTTCATGTGCGTGATCTACTCGTTCGGCTAATAGTTCAATAATCTGTTCGCTTAAGTTGATTAATACTTCACGTTCAGATTCCGAGAATTTTGCTTGGTATTCATTTTCGCCGTGGCGTTTAAATCCATTTGGTTCGTTGCTCATTAAAGCTCTTCTTTAGAGATTGTTGCCCAGAGCCCATATTCATGTAGACGTTGCACATCGCGTTCCATCTCTTCGCGAGAGCCATTTGAAACAACTGCTTTGCCATCGTTATGCACTTTGAGCATCAATTCCGTTGCATGCTCTTTGGTGTAACCGAAAAGTTCCATAAACACATAAGTTACATAAGACATCAAATTTACTGGGTCATCCCAAACAACACACACCCAAAGTCGATCATTGCTAAATATTGCTTTCAGCTCTTCATCAAGATGGGTATTGATTTTGACCATAAAGAAATTTTATCTATCTTATTACGACAGTTACAGCCGTTGATTGAGAACCTGCTGAACTAACGCGGAACTTCATAAATGGCGCCTCGTTGGCAGCATAAGAAAAGGTATATGCGCCTTTTTCATCTGTTGGGGTTGTCGCCACTTGCGTCCATTTTCCGTCATATTTTTCAAGAGATACCGAGATCTGCTTGCCTGGATTTACCACTCCGGTTATTACAATCTTTCCATTTTGTGTAACGCTACTTGGAGCATTGATTTTGATCTGCGGCTTGACTTTGATTACCTGCTCGTTTGATATTCCTTCAGTTCGTTCCCAAGTGCCATCACTTCGTAAGCGAATACTCTGATTAACACCTAAGTAAAGTGGGAGTGAAACTTTGCCATCTACTCCCGTTGTGAGTGTGGTGATCTCTCTCCAACTTAAATCTGAAGAGTTTTTGACTTCTACTTTCACAGGTAGACCTGCGATCGGTTGCTTATCTTGCAAGGTAAATTCGCCTGCCAAATTAATCTGCTGGCCATATGTGAATTCACTTAAATCACTTGAGATTTTTGAGAGCACTTTATCTGGAGCAATTGAAAGTGCAACATTTCTTATATTTGTCATTGCCTGCGGCTCCTCAAAACCAATGGTCCAAGCGACTAATCCACCGAGTCGATATTTAGCTACTAATTGAGCACGCGCTTGATATGCACGAGCGTCCTGGTACCAAGCGACTCTGGTAGCTACGCAACTGGTTGCAAGTCCGGTTGATGTATTTCCGTTATATGTTTTCTGATAGGTGAAAGTAGCTTCTTGGTGAACTTCGTTGTAATTAATCGTTGCACCATAACCAGCAGCTAAATTAGCTGCGTTGCTCATGATAAATGTCGCTGCCTTTGCTCCAGCAACTACTGTTTTTGATACATCGGCCGGACAAACTCCTTCGACTTTTGTTACCCAATCTCGTCCATATCCGGCTAAGCCAACAAAAACTTTTGAGGCTGGCATAATTGAAACGGCATACTTAACTGTGTTCTCAGTCCATGAAAGCGGACCAATTGGTCCTGGGTTTGCAACTGAATAGTCATAGGTCATAATTCGTAATCGATCAATTACTGAAGCGATTTCAGCCCACGCATATACGTAATAACCCTTTTTTCCTGATGCCGGATCTAGTAAGTATGGGGTTGTAATTGAAAGAAGTTTTCCATTTGCATGGAGCGTGGCACTTAGCTGTTTTACAAAAGCGACCCAAAATGGTTTTGTCTTAGGCCAACTGGTGTTTCCATCAACAAATGCAAATCCTTCAAAATCCAAATCAATACCATCAAAATTATTTTGCATCACCAAATCATTTATAACTTTCACTGCTGCGGTTCTTCCAGCATCGGTAGAAAGTAAATTTGCAAGCACCAATTTATCTGTGCCATCGGTAATTGTAGGGATGATAGTTAAACCAGCTGCTTTCATGCTTGCTAAAGGAGTCGCTATTGGAACACTCGGGTTAGCTGGTGAATATAAATCTGTAATGCTCGCTTTTGTACCGTTATATTTAAAGGTGTACCAAAATGGCATTACTTCTCGCATTAAGTCCGCATTATTAAGCGCCGCTGGTAGCGAAGTTTTCATTGAGTAGTAAGGAATCCATCCACTATAAATCTTGCGTGGTTGTGGGTTCTCTGCAAAAGAATTGGACACAAGGGTTAAAGAGAGCGCAAATATTGCGACTATTGCGGGGAGCTTCTTTAACATAAGTGGCAGTTTACTTTTATAGGTAGAATTATCTAATGAAGGACTTACTCCGTACCGCGGATTTATCTCGCGATGATGTCGAATTGCTGCTAGAAACCTCGGCAAAGTTCGCTGCATCACCATTGTCTGCGCCGGAGCAACTTCGCAATAAATCTGTAGCAATTTATATGACAAAGCCTTCAACGCGTACCCGCCTGGCTTCTGAGACTGCTACGGCTCATTTAGGCGGAACCCCGATATTTCTTCGTGGAGATGAACTTCAACTTGGACGTGGCGAAACCATTTCAGATACTGCAAAAGTGATTAGCGGATTTTGCGATGCACTAATTATTCGTACTTACAAACAATCTGATGTTGACGAACTAGGAGCGAACGCAACAATTCCGGTGATTAATGCGCTAACCGATGATGACCACCCAACACAATTACTTGCTGATTGGATCACCATCCGCGAAGTTTTCGGAAAAGATATTTCTGGACGCAAGTTCTCTTACTTTGGAGATGGCAACAACATGACACATGCTTGGTTGATCATGGGTGCGATCATGGGTGCACATGTTGTAGCAGCAACTCCTGAAGGAAAGTGGGCTCCAGATGAAGCAGTTGTTGCAAAGGCGAAGGAGATTGCAAAAAAATCTGGCGGCAGCGTTGAATTAACAAACGATCCAATTGCAGCAGCTAAAGATGCATCCGTTGTGTACACAGATGTTTGGATGTCCATGGGTGATCCAGAAGCTGAACGCAATGAGAAGATGAAAGTGCTAGCACCTTTTACTATTACTGAGTCTCTTATGTCACACACTTCAAAAGATTCAATTTTTATGCATTGTTTACCCGCACATCGCGGTGAAGAAGTTGATGCCAGCGTAATTGATGGCGAGAAGTCTGTAATTTGGCGAGAAGCCTTTCATCGACGCACCACAATTCAAGCTCTTCTTTATCACTTAACTCGCGGTGAATTAAAGGGCAATAACTAGTAACTCAACCTTTCGCTGAGTACATTTGCTACATGCGTGTCGCAGTTCCTAAAGAAATCAGGGCTGGAGAGAAGCGTGTAGCGCTGGTTCCAGACGTCATCAGTAAGTTCACCAAACTTGGCTATGAAGTCGTTATCGAAAGTGGTGCAGGTATCCATGCACAAGCCACTGATAAAGACTATGAAGCAGTTGGTGCAAAAATCGCAAGTGAAGTTCTGAAAGATGCAGACATAGTTCTTTCAGTACAGCCACTAACTCCACAACAAACAGGATCCTTGAAAAAGGGTGCGGTAACAATTTCTTTTCTTTCGCCAACAACCGCAGTTGAAAATATCGAAACTCTTGCGAAAGCAGGAGCTACTTCTTTTTCTATGGAGTTAGTACCTCGAATTTCTCGTGCTCAATCAATGGATGCTCTTACATCTCAAGCGCTATGCGCAGGTTATAAAGCAGCTTTAATGGGAGCAGAACTTAGTCCCCGCTTCTTCCCATTGCTTATGACCGCTGCAGGAACAGTTACGCCTGCGCAAGTACTTGTACTCGGCGCTGGCGTTGCAGGATTGCAAGCAATTGCAACTGCTCGCCGACTTGGTGCAGTTGTCAGCGCTTACGACGTGCGCCCTTCATCGGCCGATGAAGTTAAATCGATGGGTGCAACGTTCATTGAATTGGAATTGGAATCACTTGCAGGTTCTGGTGGATATGCAAAGGAGATGACAGCTGAAAGAACTAAGCAGCAACAAGATCTATTAACTCCTTACATTGCAAAATCAAATGTGGTTATTACAACCGCAGCAGTTCCAGGGCGGCCAGCTCCTCGATTAATGACAAAAGAGATGGTTGATGCAATGGCACCAGGTTCGGTGATTATCGACTTAGCTGCAGAAACAGGCGGTAACGCTGAAGGTTCAGTAGCTGGAGAGACAGTTGTTACAGAAGGTGGAGTAATTATTTGGGGCGGCAAAGATGTCCCAAGTTCATTGCCATTCCATGCTTCTAGTTTGTATTCACGAAATCTTTTAAATCTCCTAACGCTAATTACAGTTCCGGCAAAAGATGATGCAAAAGTTTCGTTAAATATCAATTTTGATGATGAAATTGTTACCGCAGCTGCGTTGACACATAACGGTTCAAGGAGAAACTCATGAGCAATGGTTTAGCGCTATTAGCTATCTTTACCCTTGCAGTTTTCGTTGGTTTTGAAGTGGTTTCTAAGGTCTCCACTACGTTGCACACACCTTTAATGTCAGGTGCAAATGCGATCCATGGAATTATCTTGGTCGGTGCAATTCTGGTTGCGGGCCACGCCGATGGTGGACTTCAACTAGTTCTCGGCGTAATCGCGATTGTGCTAGCAACTATCAACATGATCGGTGGCTTTGTTGTCACGGACCGCATGCTTGAGATGTTCAAAGGAAAGAAATAATGAGCCGAAATTTGTATGACCTACTTGGTTTACTTTCTTCCGTTGCATTTATCTTGGCACTTAAGGGCCTTTCACATCCAAAGAGTGCACGTCGAGGTAACTTAATTGGCGCCGCAGGAGCAGGCGTCGCAACTTTTGTAGTCTTCTTTTACAAACAAGATGGCGAGGGTTTACATAACCTTCCGTTGATAATCGGTGCACTCGTAGTAGGTATCGCAGTCGGTGTTCCCGCTGCACGTATGGTTCAGATGACTCAGATGCCACAAATGGTTGCGCTATTTAACGGAGTTGGAGGTGGCGCAGCTGCGTTAGTTGCAATTGTTGAATACCTAAATCTTGGCGATACCGCTTCAACCCTTGCAGTAATTGCAACTGTATTTACCGTAATTGTTGGATGTATCTCATTTAGCGGTTCAGTAGTTACTTTCCTAAAACTCCAAGAGTTAATGACTACTCGCCCAGTTATTTTCCCTGGTGGAAGATTTGTAATTGCCGGAACTTTAGTTGCGATTATTGCTAATGCAGGTGTTGTAATAAAGGATGGTGGCAACACCATGCTTGAAATTCTTGCTGGTCTTTCATTGCTATTTGGAGTGCTATTTGTACTACCAGTTGGTGGCGCAGACGTTCCAATCGTCATTTCATTGTTAAATGCATTTACCGGTCTAACGGTTGCAGCTAGCGGCTACGTTCTAGAGAATATTCTCTTAATTGTTGCCGGTACTTTGGTTGGTGCATCCGGAACAATTCTTACTAGATTGATGGCAGAAGCAATGGGTCGTTCGCTATTTGGCACCTTATTCGGAGCTTTCACTGCAAAAGCAGTTGCAGGAAGTGGTACTCAGGAAGAGCGACCAGTGCGAAGCGGTTCCCCAGACGATGTTGCTATCTTGCTTAACTATGCAAGACGCGTTGTTATCGTTCCTGGTTATGGATTGGCTGTTGCACAAGCTCAACACACAATACGTGAAATGGCAGATCTTCTAACTGCAAAAGGAATCGATGTTGCCTACGGCATCCACCCAGTTGCAGGTCGTATGCCTGGACATATGAACGTGTTACTAGCTGAAGCTAATGTTCCTTACGAACAATTAAGTGAAATGGAAGAGGTTAATCCAACATTTGGTCAGACTGATGTTGCGTTGGTCGTTGGTGCAAACGATGTTGTTAACCCAGCTGCAAAGACAACTCCAGGTGCGCCGATTTATGGAATGCCAATTCTTGATGTTGACCAAGCCGCAAACATCATTTTCTTAAAACGTTCAATGAGACCAGGTTTTGCTGGTATCGAAAATGAACTGCTTTATGATCCAAAGACAACCTTGTTGTTTGGAGATGCTAAGGCATCATTAACAAAGGTAGTTAGTGCGCTAAAAGCGCTTTAATTCTCTTGCAGAGTGGTCGGTGCGTTATGTACATCAAGTACATCTCCCCGGCCACTTTCTTTTTTACTTGATAGATGTTCTGCAGGAACTTTACCTAATAAACCTTTTTGGAAATCTTCAAATGCCTGGAGTACTTCACTCTTGGTGTTCATCACAAATGGACCCATCCAAGCAACGCTCTCTTTGATTGGTTCTCCGCCCAAAATAAATACATCCAGGTATTGGGTATCACCGTTGGTAATTGTTCCGCCACCACCGTGATTATCTTTGTGATCAAAGATGCCATCAATAATGTAAGTAAATGCGCTGGCGGACTGGGCAACCTACTCCTCAAAACCTTGTGGCGCAGTGGTTACAGATTTAACTTTTCGTGCACGTGCACCAATCGGCGCTAAGACTTTAGGAAGAATGGTGATATCTGAAACCGTAATTGCTGGCATGATTACTTAAACAATTATAGGAATGACTGTATTCCCGCAACTAAACGATCAATATCTTCTTTAATCGAATATGGAGCTAAACCAGCGCGTAGCGCACCGCCGTCACCTAACCCAAGTTTGTGCGATGCCTCATATGCATAGAAATTATGACAAGGTGCATTTACCTTTGCAGATGCAAGATGTTTGTAAATATCAACACCGTTTTTACCTTCGAAACTAAAGTAAAGAGTTGGGGTGCGATGTTTTGCATGTCCATAAGTTTTAACGCCAGGAAGCGCCTTAATTTGAGCCTCCATATATTCAAATAATGGGTGCTCGTACTCTTCTAAAGCTTTCATAGATTTAACAATTCGTTCGCGACGTGAACCAGTTGCTTCATGATCCATGCCTGCAATGAAATCAATCGATGCAGTTACGCCCGCCATGATTTCATAAGGCAGCGTTCCGAATTCAAAGCGTTCTGGAACAACTGTGGTTGACGGAGCTAATTTATCGTTCTTGATTGAGTCTAAAAGTGCGGGATCGGCTACCAAGGTTCCACAATGAGGTCCAAAAATCTTGTAAGAAGAAAACCCAATAAAGTCAGCGCCAATTGCCTTAAAGTCAATTGCAGCATGTGGAGTTAAGTGCACAGCATCTACTAGAAATAGCGCACCAACGCTATGAACTGCTTTCGCAATCGCTGCAATATCCGGACGCGTTCCTAAGGTGTTTGCAGCTCCGGTGCAAGCCACAAACTTTGTTTTGTTTGTCAGCAGAGAAGAAATTGCATCGACGGGAAGCTCTCCGGTTTCAACATCAAATTCTGCCCACTTAATAGTTGCACCTTTTGCTTCGGCTGCCTGTACCCATGGGCGGATATTGGAATCATGATCAATTCGCGTAACAATAATTTCATCGCCAGGTCCCCAACTCTTAGCCAAGTTTCGTGACATGTCATAAGTTAATTGAGTCCAAGAACGCCCATAGATGACACCATTAGGATCACAATTTAGTAAATCGGCAACGGCGCTTCGATAGCCCTGAACACATGCTTCTGCATTCTGTTCTGAAAGAGTTACAGTATTTCGATTTGAAGTTGGTTGAGTGATTGCTTTCGAAATTGCATCTCCCACCGATTTCGGAACTTGCGACCCACCAGGTCCATCGAAGAATGCGATTCCGGAATCAAGTGATGGAAATTCTTTTCGAATGCGATTTACGTCGTATGCCATGAAGCGAAGTTATCTCTGAAAAGAGAAAAGCGCCACGAAATGTGACGCTTTTCTATTGCTTTGGTGGTAGATGAAGGATTTGAACCTTCGAAGGCAGAGCCGGCGGATTTACAGTCCGCTCCCATTGGCCGCTCGGGCAATCTACCGTTAAGCGGCGTAAGGTTATCAGGCTTGACGATTTGGGAAAAATCCAATTTTTAGGCTCAGATTAAGAATAATTCTGTAGCTTTTTCAACAGCCTTTTCTCGGTTGTCCACCTCAAGTTTTCTATAGATATTACGTAAATGGGTCTTCATGGTATTCATGGAAACATGTAGGGAAGCAGATATGGAACTTATTGGCTTACCGGTTGATAAATGTCTTACTACCTCTAGTTCTCGGGCTGTTAGGGGCGTCGGCAAGCCACCACTATTTAGCCCAGCACTGACCCGAACTCTTTCAGAGACTCTTTTAATTATCTCTTCCATAAATGGAGAATTAATCTCAGCGGCCGCTTTTGCAATTATGTCGAAAAGTTTATGCTGACGAAGTAAGAATTCTATTGATCCGGTTTCTTCAATGAGCAAAAGGGATTTCTTCATATATTTTAGCGATAAAGTTTCTCTATCACCATAATAATCAGCAAGAGCCGTAAGTTTATAGATTTTTTCCCGGGCAGTAGCTTCTGGCAAATCATTAATCCAAACTAACATGTCTTTACCGCCCCATTCATCCTTCAAGGCCTTTATTTGGCGAACCAAAATAAGATCTGGTAAACGGTTTACTAAAATCTCAATTCTGTCAATATCTTTCATCAAATAGCGAACGAAAAGTTCGTTTGCATCTGATAGAAAAGACAGACTATTTCTAAAATTAAAACTTAGAATCAGATCGCGTTCTTCTCGGATTAAAGATAATGCCTTTGCAAACTCACTATTAATAGCCATATTTCTGACTAGATTTCCATGAGCCAAAAAATACCAAGGCCAGTGGGAAAAATTCTTTGACGAGTTTCTCAATATCTCAAACTCATGTAATGCTTCATTTGTAGAAGCCATTGATAGTAGTGAGATAGATTTTATATATTGCGAATCAAAAGGGTGGAAAATACCCGTATATTCATTTTTCTTCGCAATTGAAAGGTTGATTTTGGCTAATTCGATTGCTGCCCGATGCTCACCGTTTGCAGATTTCAACATCATTTGAATGGAGTTTTTTAAGTAAAATTCTTGGTCATTGCCTTCAGTTTTAACTTTATCAACCTCAAGTGCAACTTGGTTTAAATGTGAGTACTCGTTCAAAATCAGATGCTTATGAGCCAAAATGCGAAAGATTTGTAAAATATCGATTATTTCCAGTGCAGAATTCGATTCGTAAAAGTCTGCAATTTCTTCTCTTGCTCTCTTCTCAAGTTCTTCAAATCTTCCGTATGAAAAATCAATGTGAATCTTAATTAAGTTAGAAGTAGACCTAACTTGGGGTCTAAAATCACTCTCTTGATATTTGAACTTAAGAGTTTCGATTTTCGCTTCTGCGCCTTCAAAATCACATTCAACCAAATAACTTGCTAAATCAAGTAGATCTGCCGCATATGATCGATTTGGTTGCTGTTTAGCTATTTCTGCTCCGTAAATTCGTAATCCCTCAGCGTCACCTTTGAACGCCATGATTCTCGTCGGCAAGGTGTTTATCAAATTATCAACAACTCTTTCGCCTTCTCTACGGCCGCTTCACGTCCATCCACATTTAATTTTCGGTACGTATTTTTCAGATGTGTTTTTATTGTATTCATAGATATATGAAGCGTCTCGGCAATTGAACTAATTGTCTTACCGGTAGACAAGTGGCGTATTACTTCTAATTCTCGACTTGTTAAGATTCCAAGCGCTCCATCTTTATTCTGTAATTCTTTTTGTTTGACACGTTCTGCCATTTTCGCAGCTAATTCTTCACTGAACACAGTTGCGCTTTTGCTTGCGGCTTTAAGGATTATTTCAGTTAGATGATATTGTCTTAAGAAGATCTCGGTGGCACCGGAATTTTCAGCAGCTTTCAATGCTAGTTCCATGTAGTCAACAGATACACTCTCTTTTTCTTTATAGTATTCCGCAAGAGCTACATTTTTAAAGACTTTGTCGCGAGAAGACTTTTCGGGTAACTCATTGATATATGCGAGAAGGTCTTCACCATTTAATTCACGCTGGAAAGCATGTATTTGTTCAACGATGGCCAATTTAGGTACTCGGGAAAAGAGAACATCCATTCTCTCCTGATCGCCTACTAAAAATCTGACATAAAGTTCATCCACATCAGGTATAAAATCTAATTCATGTTTGAAATTAAAGGAATCGAGAAGTTCTCTTTCTTCTCTAACTATTGCCAGTGCTTCCGCAAATTTCGCTTTATGAGCATGATTGCGAGATATATAGCCGCTAGCAATTAGATGCCAAGGCCAGATATGTAATTCTTGAGCATCTTCTTTTATTTTTATATACATACTCAAGCAAATATCGCGTTTTCCCATTGCCATCATGCAGGTAGCTACTACATATTCAGATTCAATAGGCGCCATCAAACCCTTGTATTTGTGTTGGTTTGCAATTTGTAAATTAAGTTTCGCAATTTGTTTTGCTTCTATGAATTCTCCATCTGCAAGTAAACGCATTGAACGAATTGAATTAATTAAATAGAGAATATTAGGGCTATTGTCTTCATGTTTATAAGTTAGAACTTCGTCATCAATAGATCTTAATTTTTCATATTCGTCCATAATAAGATATTTTTGAGCAAGAATTCTTAGTACATCTAAATATTCCCCAGCTTCAATATCAGGATTACCTTTATGAATTGAGAGATATGCATTAGCCGTTTCTTCTAATTCTTTAAATCTACCGAAAGCGTAATCAATGTGGATTCTTGCAAGTAATATCGCTTGAGCAACATATTGTTCATCTTTTGTATCTTTAAACTTAAACTCTAGTAAAGCTAATGTTGCTTCTGCAGCTTCAAAGTCACAACTAATTAGAGTCGCCATCAGATCCAGTACTTCTTTTGCGGCTACACGTTCCGGATTTTTAGACAAAATGTCCTGACCAATTTGACGTAATTCAGATTGTCGCATCTGAAATGCCATCTCTCGCAATTCGGTATGAGCCACGGACATAGGGTGATACAAATTCTCACCCTATGAAAGGTCAAAAGGGGTGAGAAATGGCGGTGAAACATAGCCCTTTATCTCCTCTAACCGCGCTAGAGACTCAACTCTTTCGAGCTTATGGTCAACGATTGGTGGAATATAAGAGAGTCCGGGTTCATGGATTAGCTCAGTCGGTACCTTTGCTAGTTCGGGAATGTATTTACGGATGTAATCGCCTTCAGGATCAAACTTGCGACCCTGCTCAGTTGGATTAAAGACGCGGTAATAAGGGGAAGCATCTGTTCCGCAGCCTGCTGTCCACTGCCATCCATGTGAATTGCTAGCTGGATCAAAATCAACTAAATGTTCCATAAAAAAGTTAGCGCCATGCTGCCACTCGATATGCAAATCTTTAACCAAGAAAGAGGCAACAACCATTCGGGTTCGATTATGCATCCAGCCAGTGTTCACTAGCTGACGCATCGCAGCATCGACAAATGGATATCCTGTCTTACCTTCGCACCACGCTTTGAATTTCTCACCTGGTTCGTCGTAACGCATCTTGGCAAACTTTTCAGTGTAATACTCGTCAATTGTGTGCGGATTATGAAAAAGTACATCGGCGTAAAACTCTCGCCAAGCTATCTCTTTGCGAAAAGTATCGTGCGCTTTTGTTTGATTCAAACCTTGCAACAAAGTCCTTGGGTGAATTTCTCCAAATTTAAGATGGGGACTTAAACGACTTGTTCCGTCTACTCCGGCCATGTTTCGTTGTTCGTCATAGATATCAAGTGCATTTTTCTTAAACCATTCAAAACGTTCAAGAGCTGCTCTCTCACCTGCTAAAGGAATTTCATAATCGGTTTTCCATTCTGGAAATTGACGCTGATCTTTTTTTGGAGTTACGGAATTGATTTCCTTTGGTGCTCCAACTGGACCGCGCCAGCCATGCGCTAACCAACCCTTATAAAAGGGTGTGTAAGCACGATAATTTGTATCATCTGGTTTGCGTACCCTTCCCGGAGAAACTGCATAAGGACTTCCGGTAGCAATTAAATTGATTCCGGCATCTGCTACACGCTTATCTCGCGCAGCACCATATGGTTCGAATTCTTGTGAAATATGTACTTCCGCAGCGTCATAACTCTTCAAAACTTCAACTTGATCCCCTGCGACCACATGTAATTTACCGCCCAAAGATTCATCAAGTGAATGAAGAGAATTTGCTAAATAGGCTAATCGTTTTGAACCAGATTGTTTAATAAGCGCTGGATCAAGTATAAAAAGGGGCACAATCTCGTCAGAGTTTGCAATCGCCTCAAGAAGCGCAGGGTGGTCGGATAAACGTAAGTCTCTTCTAAACCACATGATGTTTCGCTTCATGGTGTTAGTCTTTCATTATGCAGCCTATTTCGCATTTCCAAATCCGTGGTGTTCCGGGGCAAGTTAGGCGAATAAGTTTTGACGGCCGAATTGTTGATTATTGGGCACCCAGGAATCCAACACATCTTCTAGTCGCACATGATGGTCAGAATGTTTTCGACCCAAGAACAGCAACTCGTCGCTTTACATGGCGAATGGCACAGAATGCAATTAAAGTCTTTGAAAAAGCAGGAATGGTTCCACCTGTGATAATCGGCGTTTTTCACTCTAGTTCGAAAACGGATCCATTCGGTAGAATCAAGGATCTGACCCCTCAAGCACCATTTTTAAATGGAGTTAAGCCATTAATAGAGAGTGAATTGACTCTAGATTTGTTGCACGGAGATACCTATCAGCAGAAAATCGCTGAGGAAATAATTCCGAACATATGTGAAGCAATTAATTTCCAACCTAGATTTGAAACCACTGCAATGATTGGTTCAAGTATGGGAGGGCTAGCAACTCTTAATGCAGTTGGACTTCGTCCTAATTTCTATTCGACCGCTCTAGCGTTTTCTCCACATTGGGTAATAGGAGGCGCACCATTGGTAGATCATGTACTTTCTGATCTTCCAAAGCCGGGTAGTCATAAAATTTGGATGAGCCGTGGTGATAAGAAGCTAGATGCCACTTATAAAAACGATCAGGAATATGCGGATTCGTTAATGCATCAATTGGGTTGGCGAAATGATTATAGAAGCCAGGTTTACAAAGGCGCAGCTCACAACGAACGGGCTTGGGCTAAACAAGCTTCAGATGCTTTCAAATTCTGGTTATTTGACTAAGTAGTTCTGAATTCCAGATGCTAATTTCTCGCCATTTGCATTTACCGCAATAGCTACAATTTCAAGGTTAGTACCTTTTTTATAGTTCTCTTGATGTAAGTAGACGCGATATAGACCATCTTTAAACCCGGTAACGCCCAATATGCGGCGATCCGATGTTCCAACTGTGGTCCAAGCTTTACCCTTAACACGTACTGCAAAGGTAACTTCATTGAAATCAGTTCCTGGAATAGCGGCTGTTAATGCTACATATTGCTCGTAGGTACGAATATCTACAACTGGTTTATTTAAAGTAATAGCCAACTTAGTTGTTGGCGCAAACTCAGAATCTGCCTTTAATACCGCCCAGTTACGTGCTGGAAGAGTCAAAGAGATGTTCTTTCCTGATGCAACCACATCTGTGGCTTTGCCTGATACCACCGTCCACTTTGAGTCGTTCGTTGAAACCGGAAGATTTAATTTTGCCTCAACATCACGCCCATTAAATGCAACTAAAAATTCCTGTTTATTTAAGTAGCGACTTACTGCAAATGCACCATCGTTTGCATAGCGAAGTTGTTGAGTTCCAGAACGTAGAGCTGGATATTTCTCTGCCAACTTCTGTAGCTCTGAAAGTGAAGTTTCAATTGGATTTGTAGTATCAAATGCGCTCTGGATTCCGATTGGAACTCCGCCAATTCGGACTTCTTTCTGCCATTCAGCGACTTGGGTCGGGAACATATCTTGGCGGGCGGCTTTATCGCCACCGCTGCCAGTCATTCCCTTCTCATCGCCATAATAAGTAGCTGGCCCACCGCGAAGTAGAACTAAAAGTGCATTGGCAAATTTTGCTCGCTCTAATAACTGTGTTGGGTTGGCTTCGGTATTCCCCTGTAAAAACATACCGATACGGCCCATGTCGTGATTATCCAAAAATGTTGTTAGTCCATAAGCGCTGGTGGTGGCAGATGTGTATAGATCATCTTGGTTAAATAAATCTAAAAGATCTCGTTCGCCATTTCCGTAAGTCGCATACTTTGAAGCGGCTGCTTGGAATGCAAAATCTAGAACTCCAGGAAATTTATAATCAGTTACAAATTTAGCTAAGTAATTTGGATCGGTATCCCACACTTCACCATAAATCGGGAAATAGCTCTTTCCGGCAGCTGCAGCGGTCTTAAGCACCGCTGGCAAGAAAACTTTCCAAAACTCTGGATTAACGTGCTTTGCGGTATCTATTCGATAACCATCGATATCAAATTTGGTGATCCAGTCCTGCCAAACTTTAGTCCAACCTGCCACAACCGCTGGCTTCTCTGTGAAGACATCATCAAGTCCAAAGAAATCTCCAAAGGTGGATGATTCACCGCTAAATGTTGAATCGCCGCGATTGTGATAATTGGTGATGTCATTTAAGAATGCAGGGGCTTTAATATTCTTATTCTTATCACTAACTATCGGTGGGACTGGAAATGAAGTAGCTGCACAAAGCTTTGGAAAGTTAGCTTTACCAATATATTTATTTAAATCAAATTTCTTCTTATTGCAATCTTTATAAGGATATTCAGAAATACTTGAATAGCTGTAAACGTCGCCTTTGTATTTAATTACATCAGCAGTGTGATTGATGACAATATCTACAATTACTTTGATGCCACGGCTATGAGCCTGAGATACGAAGTTCTTGAAATCTTCTTCGGTCCCTAAGTGTGGATCGATGGTTGTAAAATCAAGACCCCAGTAACCATGATACGCCGCCGAATCACCTTGGACATATCGCTGTTTTACAGGCGGTGTAATCCAGATTGAATTGAAACCAAGGCCCTGTATGTAATCCAGTTTTGAAGTTAAACCCTTTAAATCACCACCGTGGAAGTAGCCAATATCAGTTGGGTCATAACCAGTAACTGCTGAAAAACCAGTTAAACCAGCCTCATCATTACTGGTATCACCATTTGCAAATCGATCTGTCATTACAAAGTAAATCTGTGAATTAGAGGCGCCGCCGCGAACAGTTGGTTTAGCAAGAACTGTTAAATCCTCTGCTGAAGCTGAATAACTTGCAAATGAAAGCGCGACAACTACCGCAGCGATTAACTTTTTCATGAAAGTTTCCAAACTCCTTGGGTAGCTTTGGTGGTTTTAAATTTAATCTTGCTACCCGTTGCCCTCTGGCCATATAGGGTCTTTGAAACTTTATAACCAAACTTAGATAAATCGATAGCTACCGTGCATGGTTTTGCGGCAATAACCACAAGGACTTTACTCTTCTTTGATTCACGAAGATAGGCGAGGTAGTTATCTTCCGCTGCAACCCAACGTAAACCACCGTTTATAAATGCATCTTCATTGCGACGTATTTTGGCTAGCTTCTTAACTTCACCAAAGAAATCCATATCCCAATTACTGCGATCTATCCAATTAATTGTGCGACGTGCATCTTCTCCGGACATACCTTCAAAGCCAAGCTCATCTCCCATAAATACAGATGGAACGCCTGGATAGGTCATCAACATCGTCATGCCAGCAACGTGCTTTGCTTTATCACCACTCACAATGGTTCTAAATCTTGGGGTGTCGTGTGAATCCAGAAGAATCATTGAAGCTACAAGTGCACGCCAAGGAATGGAGCCGTTGAAATTTTTAATGGTATCCACAAATTGTTTACCAGTGATTTTTGGTGAATCTATTGGCAATCCCTGGAATCCACCACTTAACTTCGCGCTCTCGTTCATCCATGATGAAAGTGGGCGTGAGAAACCTTGATAATTCATTGTGCCGTGCCAACCTGCGCCAGCTAAATCATTTGCAACGAAATCTGCATTCTCGGCAACCAACCACGCATCTGAATTGGTCTCTTCGACTGCCTTACGGATTCCGTACATAACTTCGTCGTGGATATCGATTTCGCCATATTTACCGGTCATATTGCCAACATCTACGCGCCAGCCAGCCATTCCCCATTTAGGCGATAACCACTTACGAATAATCGAATTTGGCGCTTCATACATAGCTTTGCGAAGTTCTTTAGATCCGTAATTTAACTTCGGCAGAGATTGAAGCCCCCACCAACCTTCGTAGCCCCACTTATATTTCTTCGTCCAATAAAAGTATCCTGCTTCTTTACTTTTCTTGTCCTTCTTGGCTTTCGCCAACCAGTGATGTCCAGCGCCGCAGTGATTGGAGGTAATGTCTCCAACCAATCTAATTTTCTTCTTGTTGGCAGCTTTGACCAGACTAAACCAAGCTTTGTTTCCACCAAGTAGCGGATCAACTTCATCAAAACTACTTGCGTCATAACGGTGATTAGATCGAGAAGGAAAGAATGGTGTGAAATAAATACCATTGGCACCAAGCTCGGTTACGTGATCTAAATGTTCCTCAACACCTTTTAGATCACCTCCATAAACTTCAATTCCGGTGAACTTTGATTTATCGCGAGGCAATAAATCCCAATCACGTGCAACTGCCCAATCAGGTAAGTTCTTTTCAGAAGTTTTTGCAAAACGATCTGGGAAAATTTGATAAAAAATAGAACTCTTTAACCATTTTGGATATTCAGGGCGTGCGATTAATTGAAAATCTGTATTTGAATGAACATCATGATTTGAAAGTCCCGCCGCAGAAAGCCAGTCGTATTTGCCGTTGCCTGCGAATAAGAAGCGATAACGAGTTTCGTAATTGATTATTTCGATTGTCACGCCCCACCAAGATTCAGTTTTTGATTTCTTGATCTGTTTTAAATGGACAGTCCGGGGTTCACCATCGTGGTAGTAACGCATCACGGCGTCTTTAAATTTATAAGTATTGGGAATACGAACTTTGAAAGTAACTTTCTGGCCCAATTTGGGCGTGGCGTTACTTACATAAAGTTCACTGCCATCATGGTGAGGTTCAAGAATCACCTGGCAAGTATTACTTATGTAGTTGATCTACAGAATCGTCCCAGCCAGTTACATCTTCAGGCTTTCGTGGGCCTTTACCAATGTAACGAGCAGAAGGGCGAATCAAGCGACCTGTGCGCTTCTGTTCCAAGATATGTGCAGACCAACCAGCAGTACGCGCTGAGGTAAACATAGGCGTAAACATATGTGGTGGAACTTCTGCGAAATCGAGAAGTACCGCAGCCCAGAATTCAACGTTTGTTTCTAGAACGCGATCTGGGCGACGTTCGCGTAACTCTGTAAGCGCTGCTTCTTCTAGAGCCTTTGCAACTTCATAGCGTGGAGCGTTTAGCTCTTCACAGGTACGGCGAAGAGTGCGAGAACGTGGATCTTGCGCACGGTAAACGCGGTGACCAAAGCCCATCAAACGTTCGTTCTTATCAAGTAATTCTTTTACATATGCGCGTGCATCGCCGCGCTTTTCAACTTCTTCAATCATATGAAGAACGCGTGAAGGGGCACCACCATGAAGCGGGCCCGACATTGCACCGATAGCACCCGACAATGAAGCTGCAACGTCTGCGCCAGTTGATGCAATGACGCGTGCGGTAAATGTTGAAGCATTCATTCCGTGTTCGGCTGCTGAAACAAAGTAAGCATCGACCGCGCGAACATGCTTTGGATCTGGCTCGCCGCGCCAACGAATCATCATTCGCTCTGTAACAGTATGAGCCTTATCGATTTCTGATTCAGGAACAGCAGGTGCTGCATAACCGCGTGCCGATTGTGCAACATATGAAAGGACCATTACTGACGCGCGAGCAAGATTGTCGCGAGCTTCTTCATCTGAAATATCTAATAGCGGTTTGAAACCCCAAGCTGGTGCAAGCATTGCAATTGCAGATTGCACATCTACGCGAACATCGCCTGAGTGAACTGGCAACGGGAATTTCTCTGCGCGAGGAAGACCAGGATTAAATTGATCATCAACCAATAAGCCCCAGACATTTCCGAATGAAACGCGTCCAACTAGATCTTCGATATCAACGCCACGATATCGAAGTGCGCTTCCTTCCTTATCTGGTTCAGCAATTTCAGATTCAAATGCAATAACGCCCTCTAAGCCAGGCTTGAAATCTTCGCTCATGCGGCTAATTCTGCCCCTGTTTTTGAGCGGTAAAAACCAGATTATGGATCTTCGTTCGCACGGGTAAAGTGACCTTTGATACATGAACCGCGAAGAAATTCAATCCATGCGCCGCTCCTACAGCGAGCGGGAATTAGACCTGCCCAGCCAGCCAATCGAAGCCTTCAGACTCTGGCTTAAGGAAGCGGCAGAAGTTCCTTCGATTGTCGAAGCAAATGCAATGGTCCTATCAACTCTTGGCGCCGAAGAAATTCTTACCTCTAGAACTGTGCTTCTTAAAGATGTAACTGAAGATGGATTTACTTTTTTTACTAATTACAATTCACGTAAAGCGCAAGCGCTTCAATTAAATTCTCAAGTTTCTTTACTTTTTCCTTGGTATGCAATCGAACGCCAAGTTATTGTGCAAGGTTACACAGAGAAAGTTTCTCGTGAAGAATCGGAAAGTTACTTTCAAACCAGACCGTGGTCTTCGCAAATTGGTGCATGGGCTTCGCAACAATCAACACCGCTTGCAAATCGCGAAGAGTTAGAGAATAGATACAAAGGCGCAGCGGAAAAGTGGCCAGAAGGAAGTATTGTGCCAACGCCACCGCATTGGGGTGGATATTTGGTCAGACCATTCTCAATTGAGTTCTGGCAAGGACGATATTCACGCTTACACGATCGAATTAGATTTGATAGGTCTCACAATTCGGGAGAAATTAGTGGCGATTGGAACGCTTCGCGTTACTACCCGTAAAGTTTGCTTATGAGCGATATCAAGATTCCAGAGAACTTGAAACCAAAAGATGGCCGATTCGGTTGTGGTCCATCAAAAATTCGACCAGAAGCGCTTGAATCACTTATTAAATCTCAATCAATTCTCGGAACTTCTCATCGCCAAAAGCCAGTTAAGAACGTAGTTAATCGAGTACGTACTGGATTAGATTCTTTATTTGATTTACCTGAAGGTTATGAAGTTGTACTTGGCAACGGCGGATCAACTGCATTCTGGGATATCGCAACGTCGGGTTTAATAGAGAAGAAATCACAGCATCTAAATTTCGGTGAATTTTCCTCAAAATTCGCACAAGCTGCCAAAGAAAATCCATTTATTGAAGATCCAACAGTTATTAAGGCCGAACCTGGTTCGCATCCGATAGCTGTTGCTGAAAGTGGCGTTGATGTATATGCCCTGACTCATAATGAAACTTCAACTGGTGTATCAATGCCAATCAAGCGACCAGCAGGTACTGATGGCGCTCTGGTTTTGGTTGATGCTACATCTGCAGCTGGCGGCTTAATTGTTGATGCAAAAGAGTTTGATGCTTATTACTTTGCACCCCAGAAATCTTTTGCATCCGACGGTGGGCTCTGGCTTTCGTTAATGAGCCCGGCTGCCCTTGAACGAGCTGTAAAAATTAAAGAATCTGGTCGCTGGATTCCAGCGTTCTTTGATCTAACCATTGCAATCGAAAATTCAAAGTTAGATCAAACTTACAACACACCTGCACTTGCAACGATGATTCTCCTTGCAGATCAGATTGAATGGTTTAACAACAATGGCGGCTTAGGTTTTGCCGCTGGCCGTTGCGCTAAATCTGCAGAGATTATGTATGGCTGGGCAGAGAAAACTTCTTACACCACACCATTTGTAACTGATCCTGCAATGCGTTCAAATGTTGTAGCGACTATAAATTTTGATGAATCGATCGATGCTGCGAAGGTTGCTGCAGCGCTTCGTGCAAATGGAATTGTAGATACCGAGCCTTATCGCAAATTAGGCAAGAACCAACTTCGTATCGGCATGTTCCCGGCGATTGATCCATCAGATATTGAAGCTTTAACTAAATCTATTGAGTTTGTTGTAGAGAGTCTCTAATTGTCCAAAATTAAGCTTGATGCTTACTTCTGGACTGTCTGCGGCCAAGTAACTATTCTCAATTTCTTTCTTGGTGGATTCGGACCGGCGCAACCCCTTCTACGTGAAGAACAAAATACTTCGCTAACGGTTGCTGGTTTACATGGAACCGCAATGGGCATTGCAGCGATTATTTCTAGCTTTATTCAATCTGGATTGGTCCATAAATTAGGGCGGAAAAATACCTCCTGGTTAGGCCTAGCCATATTTACTTTTGCGCTTCCTTTGTTTGCGCTAGGTACAAATGTTTACATGACCCTGCTTGGCGTATTGATTGCATGTATCGGATTTAACTTCGTAATCATGAGTTCAGTTCCACTTCTTTCCCATCACTATCCAAAACATGCTGACGTTGTGGTTTCACAGAGCAACGGGATTAACTCTGCTGGTTATGTTTTCGGAACGGTATTGGTAGGAACTTTAGCTACATGGGGAATCTCATGGCGCTTAGGTCTGCTACTTTGTTTACCAGCAGCAGTTGCGATTTATTTATTTGGTAGAAATAAGATTAATGATGCTCATGATCACGAAGCAATTAAACAAAGTGGAAAGTTAAGTCGTGGTTATTGGCTGGCTTGGCTAGGTTTCTTTGCAAGTATTGCATCTGAATTTGCCACCGCATTCTGGGCTGCCTCTTTAATTACAGATCGAACTGGCGCTGCTGCCACTATTTCAACCATCTGTGTTGCAGCACTGGGTACTGGTATGGGTATCGGGCGTTGGTTCTTACCGATTTGGCTAAAAAACTATTCAATAGATAAACGTCTCGAACTTATCCTCTATCTTCAATTAGCTGCTTTCGCCGTCTTCTGGTTCTCACACAATCTGCAAGTTTCATTAATAGCGCTGCTATTAGTCGGAATTGGCATCAGTGGACAATTCTCATTATCAATGCTCCGATTAATTAGATTAAGTGATAACCGACCAGATTTGGCTATGGGCAGATCTTCATTGGCAGCAGGACTAGCTATCGCATCTTCACCATTCTTTTTAGCATTTCTTGGAGATCACGTTGGAATCTCTAGAGCTTATTTGATGGTGCCCGTGATTATCGCAATTGCAATTATTGCTTTGAAATTCGCTAGCTCTGAAGTACCGCAGAAACGCTAGTATCTGCCGGAATTACCGCTTTATTTCGATACTTTAAAAGGCTAAAAATCGCTGCAGTTAAAGTAATCACCCCGCAGCCAGCCATGGTCCAACGAATACCCAGTTGCTCTGAGCAGTAGCCAATTAATGGTGAACCAATAGGAGTACCGCCCATGAAGATGAACATGTAAATACCCATAATTCTTCCGCGAATTGCCACATCACTGTTAGCTTGCACAAAGGTATTTGCCGAAATCATGGTGGTTATCGCGCTAATTCCGGTAATTGGAAGAATCAATGCATAGATTGTGTAAGTCGGGGCAATAGAAAGTGCCGTTATCCAGATTCCAAAATTAATTGCAGCAAGTGGAACAAAATTAGTATTTTTAGTTCGGTCTTTTCGTGCTGCAATCAATGCTCCAGTTAGAGTTCCTAAACCTACAAGCGTTCCCAAGAAGCCATATGAAGCTGCCCCTTTATGAAATTCTTTTGTCGCCATCAACGCGTTGAAAATTTGCATATTCAAACCAAAGTTGGAAGCAAAGAAGACGGTAAACATAATTATCTGTAAATCTGGTCTCTTCTTGAGGTATTTAAAGGCCTCTTTAAGAGTTCCGTCGCTCTTGGATCTCTCTTCAATATGTAATTCTGATGTTCTTACTGCCAAGAACGAGAGCGTTACTACTAAAAATGAGAATCCATTAATTAGAAATGATGGTCCAGTGCCAAAGGCTGCAATTAAAAAGCCGGAAATAGCTGGTCCTACCAATCGGCCGAAGTGAAAATTGGCGCTATTTAGACCCGTCGCATTAGTTAAATCTTGCTGACCAACAACTTCTACATTAAAACTCTGTCGGATTGGTGCATCAATGGCGCTGAAAATTCCCAGCAAAATCGCTAATACATATACGTGATCAATTGTCGCTACATTTGCAATGACTAAAGCGCCGAGCACCAATGCAGTAATACCACTGCCGAGATTGGTAACAATCAAAGCTTTTCGTTTATCAACTTTATCTGCCAAGACGCCACCTTGCATGCTTAAGAGCATTACTGGCAAGAATTGCAGCGCAGTAACAATTCCAAGATACGTACCGTTGTTATTTGTTAATTCCAGGACTAACCAATCCTGTGCAATTCGCTGTGCCCAAGTGCCGATATTGGTTAAAACACCTGCGGCATAAAGAATTCGGAAATTGCGGTGGCGCAGAGCTCTCCAATTTCCATCAGCAGAGATCTTCGAAAACATTAATCGCAGAATACACTGCTCTCATGAGAAGAAAGATGGTCGCACTAATAATCGCAGGAATTTGCGCTTGGGTTGTGGCGGCAATCATGGGGTTGCTATTTAATGCCGATGGCAAATTCATCTGGACCTGCATAACTGGAGCAGCACTTGGATTTGTTGGGATTGTTTACACAATACGTCGAGATCGACGAAGCGGAATTTAAATTACTTCTTCTTGCGAACTTTGCTTACTGCGCGATTAACATGATGTTTAGTGCGGTTCAATAGAACCTCTGCCCAAGCAAACTCAGTAGCAAGAATTGCAAGCCCAGCAATGATCAATGGAATTCCTGGTCCTGGAAGAACTAGAAAAATCAATCCAAGAATTAAAAGTGTCGCCCCAACGGTTGCAGCCGTTAACCATCGCAATGGGTGTGGCAATTTACGCCAAACTTTTTTGACGTATTCAATCATTTCAATAACCGCTTAAGCGTTATTTTCAATTTGCTGGGCGATGCCACGAAGGACTTTGCCCAAACGCTCTGCTTCAACAGCAGTTGGATATTTACCCCGACGAATATTGTTACCGACACGATCTAAAATCTTGATTGAATCTTCGATAATAGATGCAAGATCATCTGTAGCAGCTCGTGAGGATGCAGCTAATGAGGTCGGCGCTTCGATTACATGAACAGAGAGCGCCTGCGGACCGCGACGACCATCAGCAACGCCAAATTCAAGCTTGGTACCTGGCTTAACTGTGGTGACGCCTTCTGGCAGAGCAGTAGCTGCCAAATAAACATCTTCGCCCTCTTCGGATTCAATAAATCCAAAGCCCTTTTCGAGGCTAAACCACTTCACTTTACCTGTTGGCATAGCGAGCTCCTTTAACTTTGAGTTCCGGCGAAATTAGATGGAAATTCTAACCTAGGCGGTTAGACGGTCGCTTCCGAATGTGCGCCGCAGCCGTGATCTACAGATACAACTTTCGCATCTTCGGGCGATATTGCATTTGCACAGACTCCGAAGGCGCTACGTAACGAGCCTGCAATTGGCAAGAAGAATCCGCATGAACCGCATGGTTTTGGTGCACTTTTTGCAATTGGCGCATTTGGACCGCGGTCGCCTTCATACCAACGATTTGCTGCCTGATCACGACCTTCAATTGATAGAACACGTAAACGACCGAGACCTAGCTCCCAGAGCTGAGTTGGATCAAGTTCTTCATCTTGCGGCAGCGCAGCAAAACCTGGAACTAGCCGCGCATCATCTGGTGAACTTGGGACGATGTCTCCGATGCCAACATCGCCAGGTTGTAAGCGATCTGCGTACGGAATCCACTTCGGTGCAAGCAATGAATCTGGACCCGGAATTGCGACGACATCACAAACAGTTGCTGGTGATTTCTCATCAAGCTTTGTGATGGTGACAGACCAACGCCAGCCGTTGTAACCAGGAAGATTCGATTCAAAAAGATAATTAGCTAAACGATCTTCATCGTCATATTCAACGCTAACAAATGCACCGACCAGCTCTTTAGCACCAGCGGTTTCAACCGCGGCGCTAAGAGCTAAATCAGTTGCATCAAATGACATGAAATTAGTTTAAGTTAATTTTCTTAGAAATCCATGTCGCCACCAGCGCCTGCAGGCATTGCTGGTGTCTTCTCTGGCTTATCTGCAATAACCGCTTCAGTTGTTAGGAAGAGCGCTGCAATTGATGCCGCATTCTGTAACGCTGAACGAGTTACCTTGGCTGGATCGATGATGCCAGCTTTGATCATGTCTACATATTCGCCAGTTGCTGCATTAAGTCCGTGACCTGGTTCTAGGTGGCGAACCTTCTCAACGATAACTCCGCCTTCAAGACCTGCGTTGGCTGCAATCTGCTTTAGAGGAGCTTCAATTGCTGCTTCAACAATCTTTGCTCCAACTGCTTCTTCGCCTTCTAACTTCAAGTTAGGGAAGACTTTTGCACCAGCTTGAATTAGTGCAACGCCTCCACCGGCAACGATTCCTTCTTCTACTGCAGCTTTTGCGTTACGAACCGCATCTTCAATACGGTGCTTACGTTCCTTCAATTCAACTTCTGTCGCTGCGCCAGCCTTAATAACTGCAACGCCACCAGCAAGTTTTGCTAAACGCTCTTGTAACTTCTCGCGATCGTAATCTGAATCAGACTTCTCGATCTCTTGGCGAATCTGAGTTACGCGACCCTTAATCTGAGCCTCATCCCCTGCGCCTTCAACGATAGTGGTCTCATCCTTAGAAATAACCACTTTGCGAGCGCGACCTAGAAGTTCAATACCTGCTGCATCGAGCTTTAAGCCGACTTCTTCAGAGATAACAGTTGCACCGGTAAGAATTGCGATGTCTTGCAGCATTGCCTTACGGCGATCACCAAAACCAGGAGCCTTAACTGCTGCTGAACGGAAATTACCGCGAATCTTATTAACAACAAGAGTTGCGAGCGCCTCTGCCTCAACATCTTCCGCGATGATTGCAAGTGGCTTACCGGTCTGCATTACCTTTTCAAGAATTGGCAGCATATCTTTGATATTTGAAATCTTTGAATTTGCAATCAGCACATAAGCATCTTCAAGAACTGCTTCCATGCGATCTGTATCTGTTACGAAGTATGGAGAGATATAACCTTTATCAAAGCGCATACCTTCTGTTAATTCGAGTTCAAGACCGAAAGTGTTTGACTCTTCAACAGTGATAACGCCTTCTTTGCCAACCTTATCCATCGCCTCCGCGATCATCTCGCCGATTGTGGTGTCAGCTGCAGAGATAGATGCAGTAGCTGCAATCTGCTCTTTGGTTTCTACATTCTTCGCCATCTTAAGAAGTTCATCAGTTACCGCTGCAACTGCCTTCTCGATGCCGCGCTTAATTCCCATTGGGTTTGAACCTGCAGCTACGTTACGTAGACCTTCACGAACTAGCGCTTGTGCAAGAACCGTTGCAGTAGTTGTGCCGTCACCTGCAACATCATCAGTCTTCTTCGCAACTTCTTTAACGAGCTCTGCGCCAACTTTTTCGTAAGGATCATCAAGTTCGATCTCTTTAGCGATTGAAACGCCATCGTTGGTGATTGTTGGTGCGCCCCACTTCTTCTCAAGCACGACGTTACGTCCGCGAGGTCCGAGGGTTACCTTCACTGCATCAGCTAATACATTCATTCCGCGTTCTAAACCACGGCGTGCCTCTTCATTAAAGGCAATCTGCTTTGCCATTGCTTTTCTCCTTATGTGTTTCTAACCAATTAGCCCGAATTATCACTCTCAGGCCTTGAGTGCTAAGGCCTAGGGTAATTGAAGGCCTCGACACGCTCAAATCGGGCAAATAAACGCCAATAGTTCGCGAAATGAGCGTGGTTTTGAGCGTGGGCAGGGGTAACCTTCATGTTGAGCGCCGAGGGATCCCTCCCGGGTGCGTCGATTGGAGATGGTACATATGGCAGAGACATATAAGGGTGACGCTTACTGCGTAAAGTGCAAAGAGAAGCGTGAATTCGAAGGAACCGTAAAGGTTTCTGACTCTGGTCGTCGCATGGCACAGGGCATTTGCTCAGTCTGCGGCACCAAGCTAAACCGCATTCTTGGTAAGGCACAGTAAGTAAGCAAACGTAGTTAAACCCGCATCACAATTAGTGATGCGGGTTTTTCTTTTGTACCCTTACCGACATGGCAGATAGCAGCTTCGATATCGTTTCAAAGATTGATCGCGCTGAATTAGATAACGCGGTTAACCAAGCCTCTCGCGAATTAGATACCCGCTTTGATTTCAAGGGTACCGGTACCAAACTTGAGATGGCAGGCGATGTAATCAAGATTGAATCCGAAACCGAAGAGCGCGCAAAAGCCGCCCTTGAGGTTCTAAAAGAGAAGATGATCAAACGCAACGTATCGCTAAAGCACCTTGATCCATCAGAGCCACAGCAATCCGGCAAGCTCACCAAAATCAACTGCCCCCTTAAAGAGGGTATCTCTACAGAGAATGCTAAGAAGGTTGCCAAACTTCTAAAAGATGAAGGACCTAAAACTTTAAAGACTCAGATTCAAGGTGATGAGCTTCGAGTATCCAGTAAGTCACGCGATGATTTGCAGGAAGCTATCTCCATCGTTAAGAATGCAAATCTAGAATTTGCTGTTCAGTTCACGAACTACCGTTAATTTGAATAAATATAAAGCTGGTTTAGTTTTCGGCGTCTCAGCTCACGTACTTTGGGGGCTCTTCCCTCTTTATTGGCCGCTACTTAAACCTGCAACTGCTTTTGAAATTGTTTCCCATCGCGCTACCTGGACTTCTATCTTTTGTTTAATCGTTCTAGCTTTTCAAAAGCAACTTCGCCATATGTTCTCTTTGATGTTTACAAAGAAAGTTTTCTTAAGATTAGTTTTAGCATCGGCTCTTATCTCGGTTAACTGGTTGGTCTATATCTGGGCGACAAATCATGGCCATGTTGTTGAAGCAGCTCTTGGTTATTACATAAACCCGCTATTTATCATTGCTTTTGGCGTGATTTTGTTAAAGGAGAAGCTGCGCAAATTGCAGTGGTTAGCTGTAGGAATCGGCGCAGTTGGAGTACTGGTTTTAACTATTGATTATGGCCGACTACCTTGGATTGCTCTGACTTTAGCTACCTCTTGGGGTTCATATGGACTTATCAAAAAACGTTTGAATTTAGGTGCGCTTGAAGGATTAGCGATTGAAACGTTAATATCTTTTATCCCTTACGCCGGCTATTTAATCTATTTGGCTTCTCATAGTGAAGGCCAATGGGGAACCAAACCCAGCCTAACAATTCTCTTAACGGCTGCTGGCGCGATAACCGCAATTCCGTTGTTGCTTTTCAATGGCGCAGCGACCCGACTTCCATATTCAACTCTTGGATTGTTGCAATACATCACGCCGACTCTTCAATTTTCTATTGGAGTTTGGATTAATCACGAAGCAATGCCAGCTGCGCGCTGGGCTGGGTTCTTGATAATTTGGGGTGCTTTAGTTGCGCTTGCGGTTGATCTAGTTAGATCATCCAACTCGGTCAATAACTAAATCACATAAAGAATAAAGAGCCGAGCTGGTCTCGCTAATTGGTAGCGGACCTAAAGCTGCGCGAGCTTCCCTAGCTATAGCTTGTAACTGTGCACGTGATTCGGCAAGAGCTTTATGGTTACGAAGTTCGTTAATGACCCATTGAACTTTCTCTTCCGATTTAATCGGTCCAGATAGCGCCAACTTAAGTGATGCATCCTTTGGGTCATTTGATTTCATGGCATTTAAAGTTACTAGAGTCGGAATACCTTCACGTAAATCTGTACCCGGAGTTTTTCCTGAATCTAACGAATCACTTGCTATATCAATAATGTCATCAGCTAATTGGAATGCAATTCCAATCTTTTCACCGAATTGAGTTAGAGTTTCAATCTCTTCCTTGGTACATCCAGCAAACATCGCGCCAAAACGAAGTGAAGTTGCAATTAGCGAACCTGTCTTATCTGCAACCACTCTTAGATAATGCTCTAAGTGATCAGCTCCGCTAGCTGGACCCTGGGTTTCAAGGATTTGGCCAATTACTAAACGTTCAAAAGTATCTGCCTGCAATTTAACCGCTTCTGGACCTAATTCGGCCAAGATTTGTGACATCTTTGCAAATAGATAATCGCCAGTAAGAATGGCTACCGAATTACCCCAACGACTATTTGCGCTCTCTACGCCACGACGCATAGGAGCTTCATCCATTACATCATCGTGATAAAGCGTTGCTAGATGTGTCAGTTCACAAACTGCGGCTGCTTTTATTACCTTCTCATTGATACCAGTGCCGACCATCGAACCCAGAATGGTAATTAAAGGGCGAAATCGCTTGCCACCTGCGACTACAAGATGGCGTGAAGTTTCATTCGCAAATAAATACTTACCTTCGATTCGAGCATTGAGCATGCTCTCAATTTCGCCAAGACCTGAAGCGATGGTCGCTTCAAGTTCTGGGGAAAGACTAGGTATACCGAAGGCAGCCATTTAATTAATTAACGAATAAATGTTGCGTAGGTATTGATGAAGTTAATCAATGGCTGTGGGAATACACCGAACATGATTGTTGCAGCGCCACTAATTAGCACCACACTACGTGTTAACGCAGTTGGGATAACCACTGTGGTGCCATCTTCAACGGCATCTTTAAAGAACATCAGCACAATTACGCGAATGTAGAAGAAAGCTGCGATTGCAGATGAAAGCACACCCGCGATAACCAACCATGTACCACCTGCTTCATAAGCAGCGGCGAAGATCGAGAACTTTCCGATAAATCCTGCAGTAAGTGGGATGCCAGCAAAGCCAAGTAGGTATGTTGCAAATAGCGTTGCTACAAGTGGTGAACGCTTTGCTAAACCTGCCCAACGATTTAAATCTGTGACTTCTCCGTTGGCATCGCGAATCAAAGTAACGATAGCGAACGCGCCAACTGTAGTTAGACCGTAAGTAGCAAGATAGAAAATTGAAGCGCTTAGACCATTGAAGCTGAGGGCATAAACACCGGTAAGCAAGAAACCTGCATGTGCGATTGATGAATAAGCGAGCATTCGCTTCACATCGCGCTGGGCAATTGCAACCAATGAACCAAGAGCCATCGTGGCAATCGCAATCACCATAATGATTGGGCGCCAGGTCCATTCAGCATTTGCAAACGAAGTGTAGAAAATACGCAACATCGCACCAAAAGCTGAGATCTTGGTTGCGGCTGCCATAAAAGCTGTAATTGGTGTTGGTGCGCCTTGATAAACATCTGGGGTCCAAGCATGGAACGGAACTGCACCAACTTTAAATAGCAACCCGACCGACATAAAGACGATACCGATTAGCAAGAAGACGTTGTTGCCGGTTCCGCCAACTACTGCCTGGCGAATTCCACCTAGAGTAATTGAAGCTGAAGATCCGTAAAGGAATGCAGCACCAAACAAGAAGAATGCCGAAGCAAATGCGCCAAGCAAAAAGTACTTAAGTGCTGCTTCTTGAGACATTAATCGACGACGACGTGAAAGTCCAGTCATCAAATAAAGCGGTAAAGATAGTAATTCAAGTGCCACGAATAACGTGATTAAGTCGCTTGAAACTGGAAAGAGCAACATTCCTGAGATAGTAAATAGGAATAACGGATAAACTTCAGTAACACGAAGACCTGCAGCAGATGCTTCAAGCTCTTCTCTTGAACCTGGAAGCGCAGAAGCTACTGAGGTGAAGTTCTTTTCATCTGCCAGCAAAAGCGTTCCAAGAATCGCAATAATCAAAACAAAGAGCTGAATTAAAAATCCAGCGCCGTCATAAACTACTGAACCACCAGCTGCATCTACTGCTTCGCTTCCCTTGATTCGAATAACCTGAACTAAAGAGAGAACCAAAGTAATTAAGGTAATCGGAAGTTGGAGCGCAGCACGCTTTTCACGTGATGCGAATGCCTCAATTAACACGCCAATTAGCGCGCCGGCTAGGACAATAATGATTGGCGCTAGTAGTGAGTAATTTAAAACTGGCGCAATGAAGCCGCTCATTTGTGCTCTCCCATTGATTCAATTGATGGCGTTGGATCGCTAAATCCAAGCGCAGAGATTGTCGCCTCCGCCGCTGGGTTAATGATGTTAAGCAGTGGTGATGGGAAGAATCCAAGTGCGACGATAACTGCGATTACTGGCGCAATCGCAATCTTCTCGCGCAGATTCAAATCAGGAAGGTTCTCATTGCCAGCAGTTGTTGGACCATGAAGCGCCTTCTGAACTGGAATCAAGATATAAAGCGCTGCTAGCACAATTCCAAAGGTCGCAATAATTGCAGCCACTGGATAGCGGGTATATGTTCCAACTAGAACCAGGAATTCGCTAACGAAGCTTGATAGCCCAGGAAGTGCCAACGATGACATTCCAGCTATAAAGAAGGACCACGCCATAACTGGTGTTACGCGCTGCAAACCTCCGAATTCGGCGATAGTAGAAGAACCGCGGCGTGAAATCATCCAGCCTGCAACTAGGAATAGCGCAGCTGTTGAGAAACCGTGGTTAAACATATAAAGAGTTGCTCCGCTATGACCTTGTGAAGTCATCGCAAAGATACCCATGGTGATAAATCCAAAGTGAGAGATCGAGGTAAATGCAATCAATCGCTTGATATCACGTTGTCCAATTGCAAGGAAAGCTCCGTAAATAATCGAAATTACAGAGAGCACCAAAATTACTGGAGTGAAGTTCTTAGTTGCTTCAGGGAAAAGTGTTAAGCAGTAACGGATCATTCCAAATGTTCCGACTTTATCTAGAACACCTAGTAGCAACACTGATGTACCTGGAGTTGCTGCATTTGCAGCATCAGGTAACCAGGTATGGAATGGCCAGAGCGGTGCTTTAATTGCAAATGCGATAAAGAAGCCGAGGAATAACCAATTCTGAGTTGATTCAGAGATCTGCAGAGTTGAGAGCGCTCCGATATCGAAAGTATGTCCCACCTGCGGACCTGCAATTACATAAAGCGCGATAATTGAAGCCAACATTAAAAGTCCGCCAAACAAGCTGTAAAGCAAGAACTTCACAGCAGCCTGCGAACGCTGTCCGGTTCCGTATCCTCCGATAAGGAAGTAAACCGGAACCAACATCGCTTCAAAGAATACGTAGAACAAGAAGACATCGGTCGCTGCAAATACACCGATCATCATGGTCTCAAGCACCAGAATCAGAATGTAGAAAGTCTTAACAGACCAACGACCACCAGTTGCTTCGTTCCACCCGGCTAGAACCACAATTGGCGCCAGGATTACTGACATCAAAATCAGAACTAGTGCGATGCCGTCAATGCCTACTGCGTAATTGATTCCGAAAGCTGGAATCCATTCGCGCTTTTCGACAAATTGAAGACCAGCATCATTTCGATCAAAGCCAAGTGCTAACCAAATACCGGCAGCTGCCACAACTAATGTGGTCACGAAAGCCAACTTCTTAGTTAACTCTTCCTTCTCCTTGCTTACTGTTGCGATAAGCGCAGCACCGACAAGCGGTAGCAATTCCATTACGGTCAAGAAGCTCATTGAGTTACCACCCAGATTGCAAGAAGTAGAAGGGCTACGCCGAGCAACATAAGCGCGGCATAGCTACGAACAAAGCCAGTCTGCAATTTACGAAGTAGTTGACCCGAACCAACTGCAGCTCCACCAACTTTATTAACTGCACCATCAATGACGTATTCATCGACTGCAACCAATGAACTGGTTAGTGCTTGGCCAGGGCGCATAAATACCGCTTCGTTAAATGCATCCTGCATCAAATCTCTACGCGCAATTCGAGTAAAGATTGAAACATTCTCTGGAGTATTTGGATTTGATTCTGCACGATACTTAAAGACCGCATATCCAACTCCTATCGCAACCAAAGTAAGCGCGATTAAGCTGACTGTCATTGGCGGAAGCAGCTCATGATGTTCAGCATGCTCGGCATGCGAAGCCACAACTGGTGCTAACCAATTCTGTAGCGCATCACCTTTGGTAAATAAGAAACCTGATGCCACAGATCCAATTGCAAGAACTGCCATTGGAAGCCACATCAAAATTGGAGATTCATGAGGATGCGCATTGTCATCCCAACGCTTATTGCTAAAGAACGTCAGAATTACTACGCGTGACATATAGAAAGCGGTAATCGCTGCACCAATAAGTGCTGCGCCACCCAATAGATATCCTTTTATGCCACCTGCATTAAGCGCAACTTCAATCAACTTATCTTTTGAGTAGAAACCAGCAAATGGTGGAACACCGATAATCGCTAAGTAACCTAAACCAAATGTAATTGCGGTAATTGGCATGAACTTACGAAGTGCACCATATTTACGCATATTTACTTCATCGTTCATTCCATGCATTACCGAACCAGCGCCAAGGAACATTCCGGCTTTAAAGAAGCCATGTGTAAGTAGGTGCATGATTGCAAATGCATAACCTGCAGGTCCAAGGCCTGCGCCTAAAATCATGTAACCGATCTGAGACATAGTTGAAGCAGCAAGCGCCTTCTTGATGTCATCTTTTGCAGTACCGACTAGCGCTCCGAAAAGAAGAGTAATCGCACCAACCACAGCAACTGCGGTCTGCGCATTTGGTGCAAGATCGAAGATGAAGTTAGAACGAGTAATTAGATAAACACCGGCAGTAACCATTGTTGCCGCGTGGATAAGTGCAGAAACTGGAGTTGGACCCGCCATCGCATCGCCAAGCCAAGCTTGCAATGGGAACTGTGCAGATTTACCTGTCGCAGCAACTAGCAACATAATTCCGATTGCAGTTAGGGCGCCAGTTGATGCATGTGGTGCGTGTTCTTTGATTGCATCGAATGAAACTGCACCGAAAGTAACGAATGCGATCATGATTGCAAATGAAAGCCCCATGTCACCGATACGGTTCATGACGAAAGCTTTCTTTGCAGCTGTTGCATAAGCCGGCTTCTGGTTCCAGAAACCAATCAATAGGTATGAAGCAAGGCCAACGCCTTCCCAACCTACATAAAGATTTAGATATGAATTGCCAAGAACAAGTAGCAACATCGCTGAGATAAATAGATTCAAGTATGCAAAGAATCGACGGCGATCTAAATCATGAGACATGTATGCAATTGAGTAAATGTGGATCAATGTTCCGACACCGGTAATCAAAAGCACGAAGCAGATTGATAGCTGATCTAGTAAAAGTCCAGCGTCTACATGGAATCCACCAACATGAATCCAAGTGAAAAGTTTTTGGGTCATTGCACGCTCTTCAGTTGGAAGCGCCAACATGTCGTTAAATAACTTCAATCCAAGTGCGAAAGATGAGGCAGATAGTCCCGTTGCTAGAAGATGTCCCCACTTATTGGTGCGACGACCACCAAGTAGAAGAAAAGCTGCACCGAATAACGGCAAGCCAATTAGGTATCCAAGTAAATTGCTAGACATTATCGACTCAACAAACTTGCATCATCAACAGATGCAGATCGACGGGAGCGATAAATCGTCACGATAATCGCTAAACCAATTACTACTTCGCAAGCAGCAATAACCATCGTAAAGAAGGCCACAATCTGGCCTTCGATGTTGCCATTGATACGAGCAAAAGTTACAAATGCGAGGTTTGCTGCATTTAACATCAACTCAACGCACATAAAAACTACGATTGCATTTCGACGTACTACAACGCCGACCGCGCCGATAGTGAAGAGCAGCGATGCTACATAAAGATAATTAATCGGATTCATTTAGCGCTCCTCCCCTTCCGGATTAGAAATTTCCTTAAGTGAGTACTCACGTGGATCACGGATAGTGCCTCGAGCTTTCAATGTGTCATTAATAGATTCAACCGCAGGAGAACCATCAGGAAGAAGCGCCGGCACATCAACACCGTTGTAACGCGCGAATACACCTGGTGCTGGCTTACCTGCTGCATCTTTAAGGCTCTCGCCGCGGAAACGACGAACTGCAAGTTCGCGCTGAGTCGCACGAGGTGTGATTCGGTGGCTGTGTGCCAAGACCATCGCACCAAGCGCTGCTGTAATAAGAAGCGCTGATACAACTTCAAAAGCCCAGACATAAGTTGAGAAGAGTTTGTATGCAATTGCTTGAACATTGCCATCTGCATTTGCACTTGCTAAACCGTTAGCTGGAAAACCAAATGTGGCTTTTCCAATCAATAGGACTAAAAGTAGACCTATTCCAAGTGAAGCAGTGATTGCGGTAAAGCGCAGACCTTTGATGCTTTCAACCAATGATTCTTTGGTATCTACGCCTACTAACATCAAAATAAATAGGAAGAGCATCATCACCGCACCGGTGTAAACCACGATCTGCACAATTCCAAGGAATGGTGCATCTTGTGCAATGTAGAAGAAAGCCAAGCTCAGCATCACATATGCCATCAAGATTGCTGAGTGAACTGCTTTCTTTACAAGTAACATTCCTAGCGCCGCTGCAATTGCAAGTGGCGCCATGATGTAAAACTGAACCGCTTCTGGAGTCCCGGTTTTACCCAAGTCCTCAGCGAGCTTAAGCATCATTTGCATTACTTAGCCTCCTGAGATGGATGAGCTTCGGTAACTTTTCCTTTGTAGTAATCGCTCTCATCTGTACCTGGATACATTGGATGAGGAGGTTGCAACATGCCGCTTCGAAGTGGCGCTAATAAATCATCTTTTTCAAAGATCAACTTATCGCGTGTGCGATCTGCTAATTCATATTCGTTAGTCATTGTTAACGCGCGAGTTGGGCAAGCTTCGATACAGAGACCACAGAAAATGCAACGAAGATAATTAATTTGATAAACCTTGCCGTAACGCTCTCCTGGTGAGAAACGTTCGGCATCGGTGTTATCTGCACCTTCAACATATATCGCATCAGCAGGACATGCCCATGCACAGAGTTCGCAACCAACACATTTCTCTAAACCATCAGGATGGCGATTTAGTTGGTGGCGACCGTGAAAACGTTCTTCTGTAGGAGCTTTCACTTCAGGATATTCAACTGTGATTCTTGGTCGACCGACATTTCGAAGTGTTACCCAGAAACCCTTAGCCTGTTCGAAGAAAGAACCTTCGCGAGCAGGATCAACAGGAGCTGTTGATACCTTCTCTAAAGCGTTCTTCTGTGGTTCTAATTCGGACATTAGCGATCCCCTGTCTTGTTTGGCATCTGCGGGATTGGAAACGACGGAGCCGGAACATCAAATACCGGTTCGATCTTCGCCTCTTCTATTGCTTTATCCCAAAGTGAGCTAAGGCCCATTACAAGTAATACAACTCCGCCAGCAAAAGCTGCAACAACAGCCTTTGGCGCACCCTCTGCAGATAACGCACGCAATGTTGCAACGACGATAATCCAAATCAATGAAGAAGGAATCAAAATCTTCCAACCAAACTTCATGAATTGGTCATAACGAATACGTGGAAGCGTTGCACGTACCCATACGAAAATATTGAAGAAGAAACAGACCTTGGCAAAGAACCAAACCATGCCAAACCATCCACCCAACCAACTCTCAGTAAATCCAAGACCTGGAAGTGCGCGGTAACCGCCAAAGAATAAAGTTGTTGCCAGCGCAGAAACAGTTGCAATGTTGATGTACTCACCTAAGAAGAAGAGTGCGAACTTAAGTGATGAATACTCGGTATGGAATCCGCCAACTAGTTCGCCTTCAGCTTCAGCTAAGTCAAATGGTGCGCGGTTGGTTTCGCCGATCATTGAGATCAAATAGATAACAAAAGATGGGAAGAGGACTACAACGTTCCACCACTTATCTTGCGCTGCCACGATATCTCCGGTTGACATTGAACCTGAGTAGATAAAGACCGCAACAAGTGAGAGACCCATTGCTACTTCATATGAAATAACTTGCGCGCTTGAACGAAGTCCGCCTAGTAACGGATAGGTAGAACCTGAAGACCAACCTGCAAGAACAATTCCGTAAACACCAACAGATGCAACGGCTAGTACATAAAGTACGCCGATTGGAAGATCTGTCATCTGCATTGCAGTGGTTTTACCGAAAAGTTTTACCTCACCAGTCATCGGCATAATTGCAAATGACATAAAGCAGGTAGATGCGCTGATAATTGGCGCAAGAATAAAGACAACTTTGTCAGCTGCTTTTGGAAGTAGATCTTCCTTTAGCGCCAACTTAACACCGTCTGCTAGTGACTGCAGTAAACCTTGTGGGCCAGTTCGGTTAGGTCCTGGACGCTCCTGCATAAAACCAATAAAACGGCGTTCCCACCAAATAGCTAGAAGTGTGAAAACAACGAGTACCACGAAGGTCAAAAGAGCCTTAACCGCTATTAACCAACCTGGATCTCCGGCAATTAGTTGTGCATTAGTTACTGAATTCATGCCTTCACCACCGTTACTACTGAATTAGATGCAACGCCCAAAGTGCGAAGTAGTTCCGATCCTGCAGAGTTACGCGGCGCCCAAACTGCATCATCATGAATTGCTTCGATTAATACTGGAAGCACAACTGCACCGTTCTTGTTAGAAATCTTTACCAATTGGCCATCCGTAACTCCTAATGCGCTGGCGCGCTTTGGAGAAATTACTGCAATTGTCTTACGAGCAGTGCCGGCAAGATTTGCTTCTCCATCTTGAAGTGAACCGTTATCAAGTAGTCGACGCCATGAAGTAAGAATTGCTTGATCACCAGATACTGAAAGAGCAGGGGCTGCACTTACGCCACCAAACTCTGCCTTTGCACCATCCCATGAACCAATTGAATTAAGTTCCGCAGCTGCACTAGCAACTGTTGAGATTCCAATCTTGCGACCAATTTGATCTGCGAGCACTGAAAGTACTCGAAGATCGCTTCGTTGTAGAGAATCTTCAACTGCAGTTTCGAAACTTCGTCCGCGGCCTTCCCAGTTAAGGAAAGTCCCGCTCTTCTCTGCAACTGCAGCAATTGGAAGCACTACATTTGCGCGATCTGTTACTGCAGATGGACGCATCTCAAGTGAAACAACGAATGCGTTCTTTAGCGCATCAAGAGCCAGGTTTGGATTTGAACCATCAAGTGGATCAACGCCGCCAACAAGTAGAGCTTTAATTTCACCGCTTGCGGCTGCTGCGTAAATTTCATCAGTTGATAGACCGCGCTCTTCTGGAAGTCCATGAACTCCCCAAGCTGCTGCTACATCTACGCGAGCTGCTGGATCTGAAACCAATCGGCCACCAGGAAGTAGATTGCCAATTGCGCCTGCTTCAATCGCACCGCGTTCGCCAGCACGACGAGGAATCCAAGCAAGCTTTGCGTTGCTGCGAGAAGCCAAGCCAGCCACTGCGCTTAATAAACCAGGCGTTTCTGCAGCTCGTTCGCCCACAAGAATCACTGATTTTTCACTCAAAGTAAGGCCTGAAAGACCAGCAACTTCGTTGCCAGGAGCGACAGAGATGAAGTTTGATTTTAACTTCTCGTTTCCGATTGAAAGCTTCGATGCAACTGCATGTACTTTCAATCCCTTCTTTCGAACCGCTTTATTTAAACGCAAGAATACGATTGGAGATTCTTCTTCTGGCTCGAATGAAACAAGTAGAACTTGATCTGCTGCATCAATGTCGCGATAAGAAGTGTTATTTCCAATTACATTACTTGCAAAGAATGCACGCTCTTCGTCTGTTGCAACGCGAGAACGGAAGTCGATGTCATTAGTTCCTAAAGTTACGCGAGCAAACTTCGAGTAACCGTATGCATCTTCAACTGTTGCTCGACCACCAACAAGAACTGCTGCACGACCTGCGGTTAGACCTTCAGCTGCTGCTTCAAGCGCCTCTGGCCATGAAGCAGGAACAAGTTCTCCGGCCGCATTGCGGATAAGTGGAGTAGTGATTCGATCTTGAGCGGTTACATATTTAAATGCCCAACGACCTTTATCGCAGTTCCACTCTTCGTTAACTGATGGATCTTCTCCAGCTAAACGGCGAAGAGTTTTACCGCGACGTACATCGGTACGCATATCGCAACCTGACGCACAATGCTCGCAAGCAGATGGAGTTGAAACTAAATCAAATGGACGAGCGCGGAAGCGATAAGTCGCTCCAGTAAGCGCTCCCACTGGACAGATCTGAACTGTATTTCCGGAGAAATAAGATTCAAATGGTTGCTCTTCGTAGATTCCAACTTGTTGCAACGCACCACGTTGGTTGAGAGTAATAAAACGATCGCCAGCAATTTGATCTGCAAAGCGAGTACAACGTGCACAAAGAACGCAACGTTCGCGATCAAGTAAAACTTGTGAAGAGATATTAATTGGCTTTTCAAATGTGCGCTTGTAACCAGTGAATCTAGATTCAGCGCGGCCATTGGCCATCGCCTGATTTTGAAGCGGACATTCGCCACCCTTGTCGCAAACTGGGCAATCTAGTGGGTGATTAACCAGCAAAAACTCCATGATTCCCTGTTGCGCTTTATCTGCAACCGGTGAAGTTAATTGGGTATTTACGATCATTCCTGGTTCGACTGGAATGGTGCAAGAAGCTTGTGGCTTAGGGAATTTACGTCCGTTGATTTCGATATCGACTAAGCATTGACGACAAGCGCCAACTGGATCAAGAAGAGGATGATCGCAGAAACGTGGAATTTGAATTCCTAGTTTCTCTGCTGCGCGGATTACCAGAGTTCCCTTTGGTACTGAAACTTCAAAACCATCGATTACCAGAGCAATCATTTCAACTGCTTCTACTGCAGGTTTTTCAGCTTGTGTGGTCATGCCTGTACCCCCGCAAATAGTGTTGATGCCACTGGATCAAATGGGCAACCTTTATTTGTAATGTGCGCAACGTATTCATCACGGAAATACTTAAGTGATGAAGCAACTGGGCTTACTGCACCATCTGCAAGTGCGCAGAATGATCGACCCATAATGTTGTCACAGAGATCCAATAATTTATCTAAATCAGCTTCGGTTGCTTTGCCAGTTTCAATATCTTTCATCAACTGAACTAACCACCAAGTACCTTCGCGGCAAGGTGTGCACTTTCCGCAAGATTCATGTTTGTAGAACTCAACCCAACGAAGAACTGCACGTACTACGCAAGTTGTCTCATCGAAAATTTGAAGCGCTTTGGTTCCGAGCATTGAACCTGCCGCACCAACACCTTCGTAATCCAATGGCACATCTAAATGTTCGTCGGTGAACATCGGAGTTGATGAACCACCAGGAGTCCAGAACTTCAATTTATGACCGGCGCGAATACCACCTGACATATCGAGAAGTTGACGCAGAGTAATTCCAAGTGGCGCTTCGAATTGTCCTGGGTTAGCTACGTGGCCTGAAAGAGAATAAAGAGTCATGCCCTTTGATTTTTCAGTTCCGAATTGCTGATACCAATCTGCACCATTTGCCACAATTGCTGGAACCGATGCGATTGATTCGACGTTATTTACAACGGTCGGACGGGCATATAAACCAGCAATAGCTGGGAATGGTGGACGAAGACGTGGTTGGCCGCGGAAGCCTTCAAGTGAATCAAGTAGCGCTGTCTCTTCGCCGCAGATATATGCACCTGCACCAATATGAAGTGTTAGTTCTAGATCAAAACCAGTTCCGAAAATATTTTTACCAAGATATCCGGCTTTATATGCATCTGCGATTGCTGCATTAACGCGACGAGCAACATGTGCAACTTCTCCGCGAAGATAAACGAATGCATGCTTTGCACGAATTGCATATGAAGCAATAATCATTCCTTCAATAAGAACGTGCGGGTTTGCCATAAGTAGCGGCATGTCCTTACAGGTTCCTGGTTCGGATTCATCGGCATTAACAACTAAGTAATGTTCTTTGCCATCGTTCTGTGGAATGAATCCCCACTTCATGCCCGTTGGGAAACCTGCGCCACCGCGACCACGAAGTCCTGAATCTTTAACTAATTGGATAACTGAATCAGCATCCATTGCGAGCGCTTTCTTCGCAGCTTCATAACCGCCGTGGCGCTTGTAACCATCAATTGTGAATGAATCTTTCTCATCCCAGTTGGCACTAAGAACTGGCTTTAGCATTTATTTGCCCTCCTTAGAAAGTTTTAATCCAAGTAGTGAGGCATCGCCTGCAGATACACCTTCATTTGCAAGTCCATCATCAAGTCCCGCAAGAACTCGAGAATTCTCTTTAAAAGTTGGAAGTTTGCTTGGGCCACGAGTTGGTGCAGGTGGATTTCCATTGCGTGCTCCATCAACTAGATCTTTGGTCTTCTGTGGAGTCATGTTGTCGTAGAACTCCCAGTTAGCCATAACCACTGGTGCGTAATCGCAAGCTGCGTTGCACTCAATGCGTTCTAAAGAAACTTTTCCATCTGCAGTAACTTCGTGGTTACCAATTCCAAGATGCTCTGAAACGCTCTCCCAAATTGCATCGCCGCCCATAACTGCACATAAAGTATTGATGCATACGCCCACGTGGTATTCGCCAGCTGGGTGCTTTAAATACTGGGTATAGAAGGTAGAAACAGCGGTAACTTCAGCAGTTTCGATCTCTAACTTCTGTGAAATTAGTTCGATCCCTTCATTTGTTACATAACCCGCCTTTGATTGCACAAAGTGCAACAACGGCATGATTGCTGAGCGCTTACGTGGATAACGAGAGATTATTGAATCGATTACTGAAAGATCCTGATCGTTGAACATTAGCGGTCAACACCTCCCATAACTGGATCGATTGATGCAACCGCACCAATGATGTCCGCGACCATTGAACCTTCGCACATCGCTGATGTTGATTGCAGATTGTTAAATGATGGTTCGCGGAAATGCACGCGATAAGGACGTGTACCGCCATCAGAAACTACATATGCCCCGAGTTCGCCACGTGGTGATTCGACAGCTGCATATGCCTGTCCTGCTGGAACACGGAAACCTTCTGTGACTAACTTAAAGTGGTGAATCAAAGATTCCATTGAGGTTCCCATGATTTCGCGGATATGGTTTAGTGAATTACCCATTCCATCTGCGCCAACTGCAAGTTGTGCTGGCCATGCAATCTTCTTATCTGCAACCATCACAGGCGCGCCATCAAGTTTGTCTAACTTATCGCATGCTTGTTCAATGATTCGAAGTGATTGTTCTAATTCGTTTACACGAACTAAGAAGCGGCCATAAACATCTGCAGTATCAGCAGTTACAACATCGAAGTCGTAATTTTCATAACCGCAATATGGTTGAACTTTACGAAGATCCCATGGCAGACCAGCTGAACGAAGTACTGGGCCAGTGATTCCAAGAGTTGTGCAACCTGCAAGATCCAAATAACCAATACCTTCAGTGCGCTTCATCCAGATGGTGTTACCAACCAGAAGATCTGAATTATCTTTTAGATGTATACGTAGATCTTTTACAAGATCGCGAACGTATTGAACTGTTCCCGCTGGAAGATCTTGCTGTACCCCGCCTGGGCGGATGTAAGCCATATTCATGCGAAGCCCGGTAATACGTTCGAAAGTTGAAAGGACCTTTTCGCGCTCACGGAAAGCATTAAACATAGGCGCCATTGCGCCTAATTCAAGGGCTCCGGTACCAAGTGCAACCATGTGAGATGAGATGCGGTTTAGTTCCATCATCAAAACGCGAATTACTGATGCGCGTTCTGGGATTTGATCTGTGATGTTTAGAAGTTTTTCAACGCCTAAGCAATATGCGGTCTCATTAAATAGCGGAGATAGGTAATCCATACGAGTTACGAATGTGGTGCCCTGTGTCCAGGTGCGATATTCAGTATTTTTTTCAATACCGGTATGAAGATAGCCAATTCCGCAGCGAACTTCAGAGACAGTTTCGCCCTCTAGTTCGAGAATCAGTCGAAGCACGCCGTGAGTAGATGGGTGTTGTGGACCCATGTTTACGACGATCTTTTCGTCTTTCTGCGAACCAATCTCGGAGACTAAATCGTTCCAATCGCCACCAGTTACTGAATAAACAGTTCCTTCGGTGGTCTCTCGTGATGATGCGTACGGATCAAATGTTGTCATTAGTTATACGACCTACGGTTATCTGGAGCTGGTTGAGATGCACCTTTATATTCAACGTTAATACCGTTAAGTGCATAATCTTTTCTTTGTGGATGTCCTTGCCAATCATCTGGCATCAAGATGCGAGTTAATGCGGGATGTCCATCAAAAATAATTCCGAACATGTCATAAGTTTCGCGCTCATGCCAATTATTGCCTGCCCAAATTTCTACAACTGATGGAATATGTGGATCTGAATCTGGACAAGATACTTCTAAGCGAATTCGGCGATTGTTGGTCATTGATAACAACGGATAAACCGCATGGAGTTCGCGATCTTTATCGTTTGGATAGTGCACACCATTTACACCCATGCACATTTCAAATAACAACTTGTCACGAAGTACTCGTGCAACATCAACTAACTTTTCGCGCTTAACATGAAGTGTTAATTCGCCGCGATCAACTACAACTTTTTCAATTGCATCGGCAAACTCTGGATACGCACGTTCTAAATCGTCTGCAACTTCATCGAAGTAGCTGCCATATGGGCGCTCTGAAGAACCAGGAGTTACCTGGATGCGTTCTAAACCGCTATAACCAGAGGTATCTCCGGTGCCAGAAACACCGAACATTCCTTTATTTTCGCTCATGCTAGAAGGCCTTTCTGTGCATGAGTTGGAATTGCTGCAAGTGCTGCTGCCTCAACTTCTTTAATAATTGCTTCACGATTTGCGCCAAGTTTTGATTGGCCAATCTTTTCGTGCAATTTCAAAATTGCATCTAGCAACATTTCAGGTCGTGGTGGGCAACCCGGTAAATAAATATCTACAGGTACTACGTGATCGACACCTTGAACGATTGCGTAGTTATTAAACATTCCGCCTGATGATGCACATGCACCCATTGCGATAACCCACTTTGGATTTGGCATCTGATCATAAATTTGGCGAAGTACGGGAGCCATCTTGTTTGAAAGACGACCAGCAACAATCATCAAGTCAGCTTGACGAGGTGTCGCAGAGAAACGTTCCATACCGAAACGCGATATGTCATATTTTGCAGCGGAACCAACCGCCATCATTTCGATTGCACAACATGCAAGACCAAAAGTTGCAGGCCATACCGATGACTTGCGCATGTAATTTGCAAGTCCTTCAACGGTAGTTAATAAAAAGCCTGAAGGTAACTTCTCCTCTAAACCCACGACTTAATCCCATTCCAATCCACCGCGTCGCCACACATATGCATATGCGATGAACACAGTTCCGATGAAGAGAATCATTTCTACGAGACCAAAGAGTCCAAGTTGATCGAATGTAACTGCCCATGGATATAAGAAGACAATTTCAATATCGAAGATGATGAAGAGCATTGCAGTTAAGAAGTACTTGACTGGGAAACGCCCACCTTCGGCAGCTTGTGGCGACGGTTCAATGCCGCACTCATATGGATCTAACTTTGCTCGGTTATATCTTGCTGGTCCGGTAATTGCAGCGATACCAACTGAAAATGCTGCGAAGCCGAGACCGATGGCACCGATAACCAAGATTGGTACATAAGGATTCACGCTGGAAGTCTAAGCGTGGCGCGGAAATACGAGAAACTAAACGGGAGCGCTAGCGCTGTGAACTGAAACAATCCCAAAGGTGAGGTTCTTCCACTCGGCCTTCTCCCAGCCAGCCGCCTCGATTCGGGCTGCGAGCGCGCTCTGGTTAGGCCAGGCGCGGATCGATTCGGCTAGGTAGATATAGGCATCGGGGTTGGAGCTGGTCCATTTGGCGATCTTTGGGAGAGCCTTCATCAAATAATTCATATAGAGAGTTCGAAATGGCTTCCAGGTCGGCTGGCTAAATTCGCAGACCACAAGTCGCCCACCAGGTTTTGTGACCTTTAACATCTCGGCGAGCGCCTTATCGAAATCGACCGTGTTTCGAAGACCAAATGAGATGGTGACAACATCAAAACGCTTCGCCTCAAAGGGTAAATTCAAGGCATCGGCTTTGGTAAATGGCAGATATGGATGGCGCTTACGACCGGCCTCCAACATTCCTTCAGAGAAATCCGCTGGAATCACCTTTGCCCCAGCTTTGGCAAGTGGCACCGATGAAGATCCCGTGCCGGCCGCTAAATCTAAAATCTCCATACCTGGCTTTGGCGCGATGATTGCCGTTGTTTTACGTCGCCAAGATTTTGTCTGGCCCAGACTTAATAGATCATTAACTAAGTCATAGCGCTTTGCAACGCCATCGAACATTGCAGCAACTTCATCTGGATTCTTATCCATATTGGCGCGTGACATGCTCCGTATTCTGCCCTAATTTATTAGTAATCACAGCATCGCTATACACTTTCTAAATGTCTTCTAATTGGAGCTTTTTTGTTAGTTCACGTTAACACCGCGCGCCTTGGCGCCCACCTACCTCTATTAGAGCTCTTGCCTGATCAAAACCCATTTACCTGGGTTCGTAACGGTGAAGGTTTAGTTGGTTGGGGAATTCACGCATCTACAAAAGTCAAAGGTGCAAACCGTTTTGAAGATGCACGTAAATGGTGGCACGAACAATTAGATGCCTTTGAAATTAATAATGAAGTTCATGGTCCTGGCACTGGTCCCGTCTTATTTACCTCATTCTCGTTTGATCAAGATGAAGAGAGCGAATTGGTTATTCCAAAGGTTGTGGTTGGAACACGCAATCAAAATACTTGGATTACCTGGATTGGAAATGAAGCCCAACCTAAATTAATTGAGCGCGCTATTGCTAATCCAATTCCGAAAATCACATGGCGCGAGAGCAATACCGAAGCTTGGAAAGAGATAGTTCGTACTGCAGTTAGTGAAATCCAAGAAGATTCCCTCGATAAAGTGGTACTAGCTCGCGAGATTGTCGCTGATGCTGATTCTGAAATTGATCCGCGGTCGGTACTTCGTAATTTAGCGAAGGAGTATCCAGGTACTTGGGTTTATGCAAATAATGGATTAGTTGGTGCGACTCCTGAGCTCTTAATTCGCCTCAATAATTCAATGGTCGTCTCTCGTGTATTGGCCGGAACCATTAGTAAAACAGGTGATGACGATAAGGATTTGGCGCTCGCTGCATCATTGGCCCGTTCATCAAAAGACCTTGAAGAGCATGAATATGCAGTTCGTTCAGTCGCTGATGCGCTCTCTCCGTTCTGCTCATCTACAAACGTGCCGGACTCGCCTTTCGTATTACACCTTTCAAATGTGATGCACCTTGCGACCGATGTAACTGGCGCAATTAAAGAGAGCCATAAAGTTGTTGATATCTTTGCAATTCTGAACAAGCTCCATCCATCTGCAGCAGTTTGTGGAACTCCAACAGCGCGTGCCGCAGAATTAATTAAAAAGCTAGAAGGAATTAATCGTCGTCGCTATGCCGGTCCAATTGGTTGGGTTGATGCAAAGGGCGATGGCGAACAAGGTATTGCACTTCGATGTGGTTACATCAACGGAAGAGAAGTTCACGCCTTTGCTGGTTGTGGAATCGTGGCAGGCTCAGATGCCGCACGAGAAGTTGCCGAAAGTCAGGCTAAGTTTCTACCGATAATTAACGCGCTTAGCTAAATCTTTAATTAGCACGGCATTACTTTCGCGATCTGGCATCTGCAGAATTGCGATTTCAAATTTACTTGGTGGTTCCATAAATTGCTTTAAAGATTTTAAATCATCAATTTCTGTAACCGGAATCTTAAATGCACTTGCAATTTCAAATAGATCGCGTCCGTGCGGAGTTCCAAAAATCTTTTCAAATCCTTCTACGCCAGCTTGAGGAAGCGTTGAGAAAATACCGCCACCATCATTATTAATTACTATTAGTTTTAATTTCAGATTCTCCTGGTTTACCAATGCAGTTAAGTCGTGCAAGAAAGCAAGATCTCCGACTACTGCATAGGTGCACTCTCGTTTAGATGCGATTCCTAAAGCAGTTGATAAATTCCCATCAATTCCAGCTAAGCCTCGATTAGCAAATACCTCTACCCCATCGCGAGGATGTGCAAAGGCTTCAAAATCTCTAATTGGTCTTGAAGAAGAGATATAAAGCGAGGAGCCAGTAGGAAGATTGCCTGCAATGCATTGAGCTACTGCCGGCTCATTCCAACCATCAATATTTAATAAATCACTCTCAATCTGCCAACGTTCAGCGCTACCGAGAATGGTTGGAATATTTGAAAAAATTTTGGTTGCGCTTCGCTTTGGATCAACCTTCGAAGCACGAGGGTCAATCACGAAAACTTCTTTCGCTTTTGCAATTAGCGCATTGGTACTTCTAGAGAGAGTTGTTCTGCCAACTACTACCGCCCAATCAATCTCTAATTTGTCAGAGAAGAGCGAGGCATGTGCAATTGCATCTGGATAGCTAAGTGGATTTTCGGCAATTACTGGAACGCCCAGAGTTTCAATAAATTCATGTACCGCAATACCATCATGGCCAACAATTACAATTCCTCGACCATTTGGAACTTCGAAAATTTCAGAAGTTGATTCAGATTCAATCAGATTCTTTTCTACTAACTTATCTAGCCAATTTACTTTTTCATCAGAAAGTAACGGCTCATCAAATTCCATGTTGATATGGGTTGGCCCACTGCTATGAAGTTCGTAGCTTTCGCCGTTAAAGAATCGACCACAGTTAAATAAATTAACTTGATTTGTCGTTTGATTAGCTCCGGTCTGTCGAAGCCGTGCTGGCCGATCTGCACTTAAAACAATCAACGGCAGATTCGAATGGAACGCCTCTAAAAATGCTGGGTAGTAATTAGCTACCGCAGTTCCGCTGGTGCAGACCACAACTGCAGGATGGCCGGTTGCTTTGGTAATTCCGAGCGCAAAGAAGGCTGCGGTACGTTCATCAATTCGAACATGGAGATCAATTAGCCCTCTCTGTTCAGCCTCATAAAGTGCGATTGATAAAGGTGCATTTCTTGAACCTGGGCTGAGTACAAAATCAGTAATTCCGTGCTCGATAAAGTCACGGACTATCTGTTGGGCTAATTCCGTGCTTGCCATACTTCAAAACTATCGCGAATTCGCTCTTCCCACCATTTAATGCGCTCGGGTGCGGCTTGATAGTTAAGCATTCCGCTCGGGTTTACGTTAGTGACCTTTATTCGGCCATCAACTATTGGAAGGTCGGCAACATCGTTTGCTAAAAGTTTTCCAGTTCCAAGCCCACATGCATATTTTAATTCAGGTAGCGCTGCCGCCAATTTAATGCCATGTGAAATACCAACTGCTGATTCGAGTGCACTTGAAACAACTACAGGCAATTTATGATGCGCTGCAATCTCTTTCGCGCGCTTAATGCCGCCTAGTGGCGAAACTTTTAACATCAAAATATCCACTGCGCCATCTAGATTAATTGCAAATGGATCTTCCGCTTTTCGGATTACTTCATCGCCTACAACTGGTATCGGAAGTTTTAACTCTCTTAGCTCGTCTAAAGTGGCAACAGGTTGTTCTATATATTGAATCTTCTCTATTCCGATACGTTCAATAATTCTTGAGACAGATTCAGTTGCCTGCGAAACAGTCCAGCCACCATTTACATCTAAACGAATTAAGTAATTTGGGTTGACCGCAAGAGTATTTTCGATACGTTGAATATCAAGCTCTAAATCTCCGCCAACTTTTATCTTTACTACCTTTGCACCCGGATACCAACTAAGAATGTTTTCAACATCTATTTTGGTATCTACCGCAGGTAGCGTCGCATTAACCTCAATCTCTTCACGATTAGTTAAAGGAATCTCACCAAATGCAGCTTCAATTCCAGCACCTAACCAATATGCGGCCTCTTCCTTTTCATATTCAAGAAAAGGCGAGAACTCTCCCCAGCCATTTGGCCCTTTAAAAAGCGCAACTTCGCGTTTTGTTACAGATCGGAAATTTGTGCGCGTTGGCAGAGAGAGCACCTGTAAAGATGCCAGGATTTCATTAAGCATTACGGACGTTTTGGATACTTTCCAAAGTTAGGTGCGCGTTTCTCTTTATATGCATCGCGACCTTCTTGTCCCTCTTCAGTCATGTAGAAGAGCAGAGTTGCATCACCAGCTAATTGCTGAACACCCGCAAGTCCATCATCTGCAGCATTTAGACCAGCTTTTAATAAACGAAGCGCTAGCGGTGAATTTAGGAGCATCTCGCGCGCCCATTGCACAGTCTCGGCTTCAAGTTCTTTAACTGGTACCACGGTATTAACAAGTCCCATATCGAGCGCTTCTTTTGCATCATATTGGCGAGTCAAGAACCAGATCTCGCGCGCTTTCTTCTGCCCTACGTGGCGTGCAAGTAAACCTGCTCCATAACCACCGTCAAAAGAACCAACCATAGGTCCGGTCTGTCCAAACTTTGCATTCTCTGCAGCAATTGTTAAATCGCAGACCACATGTAGAACATGTCCGCCACCGATTGCCCAACCTGCAACCATTGCGATTACTGGTTTTGGCATACGGCGAATTTGAATCTGTAAATCTAAAACATTTAATCGGCCGATTCCTTTGGAACCAACAGAGTCATCACCAATATAACCATCATCTCCGCGAACACTGATATCGCCACCTGAGCAGAACGCTTCCTCGCCTGCACCAGTAAAGATAACTACGCCAACTTTTTCATCATCACGTGCAATATCGAAGGCTTCTTTTAATTCGATAATTGTTTGAGGACGAAATGCGTTACGGACCTCGGGGCGATTAATGGTGATCTTTGCGATGCCCTCTGCAGTTTCATAGACGATATCTTCGAATGAACCTTGCTTAACCCACTTAGGGATTTCGCGACTCGGGAACTCACGCTTGATTGGCTTGCTCATGCGCCTTAGCCTACGGGGGTCATGGAAAATCAAGCAAAGTCAGCGGTATTCAAATACCAGCATTCGTGGTCGATTCCACAGACTTTGGAGCAGTTATCGCTCGCACTTGAAAATGGCTGGGATATTTCCATCTCTACCAGTGGATCAACTGGCGCACCTAAAGAGATTCTCTTACCTGCGAAGGCGATGCGTTTTAGCGCAGAGAGCTCCAATAAATATTTAGGTGCAAATCCAGGAGATATCTGGTCACTACTACTCTCACCTGAACATACCGCAGGGCTAAATGTTCTTATTAGATCAATTCTTTTAGGCAGCAATCCTGTTACACAGAATGAAAGAGCAGATTTCACTGCGATTGTCCCTACTCAACTATTTCGTGCTTTAAATGGCGATAATGATTTATTAAAGCACCTGCAAGGTTGTAAAGCTGTTTTAGTTGGTGGAGCACATGCAGATGCCGGACTATTAGCTAGTGCAAAATCCGAAGGAATTAATTGCGTAACAACTTACGGAATGACAGAAACTTCTGGTGGTTGCATCTACAACGGTGAACCATTACCTGGCGTTGAAATTCGAATTGGTGAAACTATTCAGATCAAAGGACCAATGCTTGCAAGGGTTCCACTAGAAGATGGTTATTTTGTGACAAGCGATCTAGGAAAGATTGAGGATGGCAAGTTAGTGATACTTGGTCGCGCTGATGATGTAATAAATAGTGGGGGCAAGAAAGTTTCATTAAGTAAAGTTGAAATGGCACTTGGCGAATCATTCGCTGCTTTTGGTTCAAACAACTCTGAATGGGGTGCGTCTTTAAATATCGCAACCACCAGTTCTATGACTGATGAAGAGATCCAATTAATTCTTGCCGTTAAGTTTGGGGTCAAGGCGCTCAATATTTTCCGTGTTAAGGAGATTCCACGTACTGCGCTAGAAAAGATAGATCGCCAAGCGCTTGGTAAGTTAATCTCCTAATGAATAAATGGGTCCTAGGTGCACGTCCGCGCACACTTCCGGCAGCGATTGCACCGGTGGTGGTTGGCGTTGCCATTGCTTTCCCAGAATTTGATTTTATAAATGCGCTACTTTCGTTGATTGTTGGTTTGGCGCTACAAATAGCGGTTAATTACGCAAACGATTATTCAGATGGAATTAAAGGTACCGACGAAGATCGCGTAGGTCCTACCCGTTTAGTGGCAAGTGGATTGGCAAGTGCAGCTGAGGTAAAGCGCGCTGCGTATATTTCATTCTTAGTCGGAGGCCTAGCTGGTTATTTACTAGCTTCGCGCACCTCTTATTGGTTCTTAGTAATTGGTGCTGCGGCGATAATCTCCGCTTGGCGATACACCGGAGGAAAGAATCCTTACGGTTATCGCGGTCTTGGTGAAATTTATGTTTTTACCTTCTTTGGTTTAGTTGCAACCCTGGGAACTTTCTACGGACAGGCTGGAGTAATAACTGTCGAAGCTGTTATGGCCGCGATTTCAAACGGTGCGGTCTCATGCGCGCTCCTTGCAGTTAATAACATTCGCGATATTGAAGGTGATACCAAGGTCGGTAAGCGCACCTTCGCAGTTCGCCTTGGAGATACTCGGGCCCGCCGCTTCTATATGTTGCTAATCTTTCTCTCAATCGTTACTGCATTTTCCGTAACTATCTTGTCGGTACTGGCAATATTTCCAGCAATGAGTTTGTTAAATCAGATACAGTTCAAGAAGGGAAAGGAGCTAATTGAGGTGCTAGGGGCAACCGGTAAATTCCAGTTGATTCTTGGCGCGCTAATCTCAATTGGTTCCATGGTATTCAACTAATGGTCCGTGTTCTCTTAATGTATGTGCTTCCAATAGCGCTAACTATCTATGCAATTGCAGATATCGCTCGTACCGATGAATCTCAGATTAAGTTACTTCCAAAATGGGGTTGGTTCTTAATAACAATTTTGGTCATTCCAATTGGAGCGATCGCTTGGTTAATCGCAGGAAAGAACCGCTATCGCAAACCACCAAAAGGAAAAGGACCTAAGGGTCCAGATGACGACCCTGATTTCTTAAAGGGTTTATAAACCGCTATAAGTGTGCTTGCCAGTTCCCCAGAAATTTATATATACGTAATTAAAGATAAATGTAGAACCAGCTATTAAACAGAGCCATGCTGCTTTACGACCGCGCCAACCAATAGTCACGCGGGCGTGTAGATATGCCGCATATGCCACCCAGGTAATAAAGGCCCAAGTCTCCTTTGGATCCCAACCCCAGTAACGACCCCATGCATGTTCTGCCCAAATTGCACCTGCGATAACCGCAAAAGTCCAAAGTGGAAATACAAATGCAATTAAACGATATGCAAGTTGATCAAGAGTTTCTAAATCAGGAAGTCGCTGCGCCCATGGATTACGGCCGCCGCGCTTCTCTACCGAATCAAGCCAGAGATACATTCCTGAAATCACGTTAGCTAGGAAGAAAACTCCGCCCGAGATAATCGCTGCAGATACGTGAATTACCAACCAAGTTGATTTAAGCGCAGGGACAAGTGGTGCACTTGGGCGATATAGAACTGTGATTGCAGTTCCGAGTACCAACAGCACGAAAATAGAAATTGGAAGACCTAACCAACGTAGATCGTATTTACGTAAAGTTAAAAGATATGCGACAGAGAATGCCAAAGCTCCGGTAATCGAGAACTCATACATATTGCTCCATGGAACCCGACTAGCTGAGAGTCCACGTGCAACTACTCCCGCAAATAGAAGAATGGTTCCGAGAATCATCATTGCAGTTGCAATGCGGGCAATTTTTTCAGTCTTTGTGAAATCTAAAGTTTTTGTGAGTAAGTTACCCGTAGCTTTATCGGCGCTATCTGGATGACGCAAAGACCATGCGGTTTCATATGCATGAGAGAAGAATGCAAGGGTGTAGACAACCATGCTTGAGTAAACGAAGTAGTTTGAAAGATATGCCAAACTCTTACTGGTCACGATAGCTCCTTAATAATCTTCTCAATCTCTTTATCTAATCCCGGTGCCGCATTCTTAGCCAATCCAGCGATCTCAAGTGATTTACCGTTTCGACGAATCCAAACTCTGCGGTGGCGGGTAAATAACGAAGCCAATAATCCTAGAATTGCCAAGATTCCACCAATTAAAGCGATCTGCTTACCTGGATCTCGCACAATATTTAAGTTAACCCAAGGAACATATCCTTCGAAGGTTAATGAACCTTCATCGAATTTATAGCTCTCTCCGATTTTGAGAGATTTCAAACCAATTTGAACCATTTTATCTGTGTTTAATCTATATACAGATTGCGGGATTCCGTTATCGACCTGGAGATCGCCAACATAGGCACCAAGATACAACATTGGGTTTAACGCTTCTGGATAGGTACTTCTGGCCGGCTTTCCTTCTAATTGTTCTACAGTCGGAAAGAAGGTAGCCACAAAACCAAGTTGTGGCTTTGTTTCCGGAACTTTAATTGCACCTATAGAAGTTAAATTTGCATCTTGAGGCAGCAATGGAACTACGCCTTGAAAGACAATCGCACCGCTCTTATTTCTAACAGTCACTAACGGTGAATATCCGTTAGCCTGGAGATAAACGGAAGTCGAACCGAAATCAAGTGGTGAATTAACTTTAATTATCTTCTTAACCGGCTTTGCATCTGGAGAATCTGCAGTTGATACATAAAGCGTGTAATCCTCCGGCATGTTTGTAGCTGGATTGTATTTAGCTACAAAGTTATCTGCTTTTATTACAAATGGCGGAAGCATCTTGTCAGTAAATAGTTTGCCGTAAGTAATCGAGTCGTAATTTGTTGGAATATTAGTAAAACGTTCTCCAATATTTACAATTGAATCACCTCTCATGCCAAAGAGTGAACCCAGGCTAACGCCTACCAAAATTAGAATTAAAGAGAGGTGGAAGAGGACATTTCCGAATTCACGTAAATATCCCTTCTCCGCGCTAATCCAATCCGCTTCTTGGCGAACTCGGAAATGTTTCGAACGTAAGTAATTCTCTGCTGTTTTCAAATCACCTTCGAAGGTTTGGAAATGCTCCATTTTTTCTAAGCGACTTGGAGCAGCTGGCGGGGTTGTTAATATCGATTTGGCATGTTCAATAACGCGTGGAATTACGCAACCAATTAAGGAGATAAAAAGCAGGATGTAAATCGCGCTAAACCAAGGTGAACCGTAAACATCAAATAGCCATAATTTGTCGAAGAATTTAGCTAGATCTGGGTTTGCTTTATAAAAATCCTGAACTGGCATTGGGCCACCAGTTCGCTGAGGTAAAAGTGAGCCGGGTATAGCCGCAAGCGCAGTTAGCAAAAGCAACATTAAAGCAGTGCGCATACTTGTTAGTTGGCGCCATAAATAACGCGCACTTCCTACAAAACCTAATTCGATATTGCTCATAGGAGTGGCTCGAATCCAGAGATAAAACCACGTAATGAATTCATTAATGAATCCCAAGTTCCGGTTATTTGCATCGCTCCAATTGCAATCAAAAGCGCGCCACCAATGTATGAGATCCGGTCGCCATTCTTTGCCAGGAACTTCCGTACCGCTTGAGAACGATCTAAGAAGAGACTGCTCAGAATAAATGGCGTACCAAGACCAATGCAGTACGCAACCGCGAGAATCGAACCACGTGAAGCGCTTGCACTTTCAATAGCCAGAGTTTGCACCGCTGCAAGCGCTGGACCAATACACGGTGTCCAACCGAGTCCAAATAAAAATCCCAGAATTGGCGCTCCGATTAAACCGCTATTTGCAATCTTATTTACTTTAAATGTGCGCATTAAATTTATGCGACCCATAAAGATAAGCCCCATAACAATTGTAAAAATTCCAAGAAACCGCGAAATATTCTTCTGGTTGGCAGAGATAGTACTGCCGAGTGTTCCAAAGAGAGCGCCGTATGTAACGAAGAGCGCAGTAAATCCCAGAACAAAGAGGAGCGAACCTAAAAAGAGTTTGCCACGGCTCTTTGAGAAACCTGCAGCATAAGTTAAATATCCAGGTACCAATGGAATAACGCATGGTGATGCGAAAGAGATTAAGCCAGCAAGTGCTGCAATTGGTAGTGCGAGAATCAAATTTCCTGAAAGTAGGAAGTTGGCTAAATCGGCTTTCATTCCGCGTGCAACTTCTCAATTAGGTCACTTAGTGAAGCAACAGTGATCTGCCCAGAAATTCGCGCTGCAACTCGGCCTTTAGGATCCATCAAAATAGTGCTTGGAATCGCGTTGGCAGTTAACGTCTCACGGAAACCAAGTAATACCGAATCATCAACAATCGTCGGATATGGAATCTGGAATCGCTCTTGGAATGCACGCGCCGCAACTTCGGAATCTCTAGTTAATACGCCGACGAAGACCACACCTTTATATTTATTAGCCAGAGCGGCAAGTGTTGGCGCCTCAGCACGACATGGTCCGCACCATGATGCCCAAACATTTACTACAACAATTCCGCCATGTGGCAATTCAAAGTTTTCGCCCTCAAGAGTTTTACCAGAGAAAGTTGGACCCATCTTGCGATCTTGTGGTTCGATAAAGGTAACTGTGCCATTTCCGGCAACATAACTCTTTGACGCAACTTGCTTCGAGCTCCCACATCCGGTTAGCAAAATAGCTAGAGATGTAGAGAGCGCAATTAAAGCTGCGATTTTCTTCAAGGAAGTAAATGCCTCGCAGGTTCTGAATAAGTTAAATCTGAAATCATTCCTTCGAAATCAAAATGAATTGAAGTCACAGATGCCAATGTGCAAATTCTTTTACGTGGATCATGTAAAAAGCGGCGACCTTCGATTGCGCTTCTTAAAATCCAGATTGGTAATTGGTGTGAAACCACGATTGCATCGCGGCCATTAGCGGCATCCCGCGCATCAAAAACCGCCGCTAACATGCGATTGACTTGTTCTACATAAGGTTCGCCCCAAGATGGTTTCCATGGGTTCCAAAGCTTTGGCCAAGCTGATGGTCGCTTTAAAACACCATCGCCAACTCCAAAAGGTTTTCCTTCAAATACATTTGCTGCTTCGATTAAACGTTCATCAGTTTTGATTGATAGACCATGTGCATCGGCCATTGGCTTGGCAGTCTGCTGTGCTCGTTCTAACGGGGATGCATGTACTGCAGCAATATCTAAAGGCTTTGCCCACTCGCCCAATACCTTCGCCATCTCTTCGCCGCGCTTAGATAGAAACCATCCGCTCTGGCGCCCATAGAGAATCTTCTTGGGATTTTCCACTTCGCCATGTCGAACTACATGCACAGTTGCCATTGAGAAATCATAAAGCATTTATGGTTAAGTCATGGCCGCCAGAAGCGCAGCGTTCTTTGACCTCGATAACACGATGGTCCGTGGATCTACCTTGTATTTCCTTGGCCGCGCCATGTATCAACGCGGTTTCTTTACCAAAGTTGATATTTCAAAGTTTGTTGTAGCTAATGTGAGATTTCGCTTAACCGGAACTGAGAAACCAGAAGTTATTGCTCGTTTTCAAAAAGCGGCAACTGATTTCATCGGCGGACATGATGTCAACGAAATTTACACAATTGCACAATCAGTTTATGACGAATTCGTCTCTCCTGCCTTAATTCAAGGAACTATAGAAATTGCAAAAAAACATTTAGTCGAAGGTAACGAAGTTTGGTTAGTTACTGCTGCTCCAGAAGATATGGCTAAATTGATTGCTGATCGTTTGGGGTTTACCGGTGCAATTGGCACAAAGGTTGCAATTGCAGATGGAAAATATCTTGGCCACCTAAATGGAAAAATTCTTCACGGAATTGAAAAAGCTCGAGCGGTTAGAGAATTAGCAGCAGAGCGTGGCTTCTCTTTAAATAATTGCCATGCTTATTCAGATAGCGCAAGTGACTTCCCGTTATTGCAAGCAGTTGGCACGCCACATGCCATCAATCCAGATGCTCGACTTCGAATTAAAGCTTTGGCTGAGAATTGGGAGATTGTCGATTTCCGTAAGTTTAGAAAGTTAAATCGCTGGCTTGGACCAACCGTAAGCAGGTTTGTTGCGCTTGGAGCGTGGCTAACACCGCGGTCAAAGGGAGATCGAAAAGGCGAGTAAAATTAGCAGGTTATGTATCGCACCTTTGCTGATTATTTGCGCACACTAGATGATGCCGCATTGGAGCGTCTATTTACTTTGCGTCCCGATCTAATTTCCCCGACGCCTCCAGATTACGCAGCGCTAGCAGTTCGAACCAATAGTGGACCAAGTGTTGCTCGTGTAATTGATTCTTTAAACGCATTTGAAATTCAGGTTTTAGAAGCGATGATGGTTCTTGAAGAACCAATAAATGTTAAAGAGCTAGAGAAAATCACTGATACTTCAGCGCGATTTGTATACAAGAAATTTGAAGAACTTTGCTTGGTTTATGAAGGTATCGTGCCAATAACTGTTCGCGAATCAATTGGCGCCGAACCTGCAGGACTTGGACCTAAATCTCTTGCGAAATTAGATTTGAAGAAACTTGCTGATGCACCTGATGCCGCTAAGAAAGTCATGAATGCACTTGTCTGGGGTCCACCTCGCGGCAGCGTCGGAGATATTAAAAACCCTGGCCCAGGAATTGCTTGGTTATTAGAGCACCACTTTGTAGTTCCACTTGATCAGCGCCACGTGGTTATGCCTGCAGAAGTTGCAATTCATTTACGCGGTGGAAAAGTTCATAAAGATTTAGCATCTGATGCGCCGAATATTGAAGGCAAGAAATATAACCAGAGCGATATTGATCGTGCAGCTATTGCAAATATTTCAAATGTGCTTCGTTGGTGCGAAGAGCTACTTAACTTCTGGGGAGAAACCGGACCGACTGCGCTACGTGCCGGCGGTGTAGGAGTCAGAGATTTAAAAGATGTAGCACAGCATTTAGGAGTCACTGAAGGTTGCGCAGCTTTTGTCGCTGAACTTTGTTATCTATCTGGATTAGTCGCAATTGATGCAGATGAAACAATCGCTCCAACAAATTCATTCGATATCTGGTTAACGCAAGATTTTGAAACGAAGTGGCGCAATTTAGTTTCTCTCTGGCTAATAACATCTCGTGTATCCGGTCTTGTCGGTAGAAGCGATCAGAAGTTCTCCGCTCTTGGCCCTGAATTAGACCGAGTTAGCGCTGCCAATATTCGCAATCGTGTTTTAGAAGAACTACGTAGCAATATCGAACTCTCCCCTTCTCTACCTACATTTATTGAACGGATGAAGTGGCTATCGCCGCTTCGAAGAGGCGCAAATCTGCGCGATGCTTTAGTTAAGTGGACTTTAGAAGAGTGCGAATGGCTTGGTATCACTGGCTTGGGTGCGCTCTCAACATTTGGCGCAGAGTTGCTAGAAGGCGATGATGATTTAGGCGTTAACGATGCGATGCCCAAGCCGATTGATTTCATAACTATTCAAAGTGATCAAACCGCTATCGCACCAGGTCCACTTCAACATGAATTAGCTGTTGAGATGAGCCAGATGGCAGATATCGAAAGTCGTGGCGCTGCAACTGTTTATAGATTCTCTGAAAGCTCGATTCGCCGCGGATTAGATCACGGAAAATCAAGCGCGGAGATAATTAAATTTTTAACAAAGATTTCAAAGAGCGCGCTTCCACAACCTCTCGAATACATGATTACCGATACTGCTCGTAAACATGGTCAGCTTAGAGTTGGTGCAATTCATTGCTACCTGCGCTGTGAAGACCCATCTGTATTAACAGAAATCTTGGCTGATAAACGCATCGATGTAGCGCTACGCCAAATAGCACCTACGGTTTTAGTTTCAGATTTTGATCTTGATGAAGTTCTAAATGTTTTACGTAACAATGGTTATTTACCTGCCGCGGAAAGCGCACAGGGAATTCTCCTTAGCTCTCCACATAACAAACGAGTCAAGAATCGGCCGAAACCTCCAAGAATTGTTGGAGAGATTGAAGCGCCAACCGCTGAAGCAATTGCAGGTGCGATTCGCGCAATTAAAGTTGGCGAACAGTCAACTGCCAAACAGAGTCAGCTAAGAAATAGCGGTGCAATTCCACGAACTACCGCAAACGAGACTTTAGATATCCTTTCCAAAAATATGAATCGCACACTTTCCATTGGATATGCAGATAACAATGGTGGCGTATCGCATCGAATTATTGACCCGCAGCAAATTTCTAAAGGGATACTTCTTGCCAAAGATCACGGCACAGGTGAGCTACAAACCTTTAAAATCATTCGAATTACGGGGGTCGCTCCGCTATGACCATTGATACTGGCAGAATTACCTCCATGTTGCAGGCACTTGAATCTTTAGTACGGTGTGAATCTCCTTCCGAAGACTTAGCTGCTTGCCGAAAAGTAATTGAGCTTGCAAATGAAATTGCGACTAAAGAACTTGGTAAAGCAGCGGAAATTCTTGAAGTAAATGGTCGTCCAGTTTTTTGGTGGGGCGATAGAAATCCTAAGATTGTTTTACTTACACATTTAGATACTGTCTGGCCAATTGGTTCTTTTAATCCGATCTGGCAGATCGATGGTGACGTACTTCGCGGTCCAGGAACTTTCGATATGAAAGTTGGTTTTATCCAGGCGCTCTATGCACTTAAAGGTATTGAAGGCTCAGTTGCACTTATTGCAACTACCGATGAAGAGATTGGTAGCCACGCTTCTCGCGATTTAATTCAAGAAGTTTCAAAGAACGTATCTGCGGTCTTAGTTCTCGAAGCTTCTCTTGATGGCAAAGTTAAAACTGGCCGTAAAGGCACTGCGATGTATGTAGTAAAAGCAATAGGTCTTGCATCGCACGCTGGACTTGAACCAGAAAAAGGAATCAACGCAACTGTTGAAATTGCAGCTCAGATTTTGAAATTGCAGCACCTAGAATCAAAAGAGCATGGCACAACTGTGGTTCCTACGCTTCTAAAAGGTGGCACGACTGCAAATACTGTTCCGGCAGAAGCAACTTTAGAAATTGATGTACGTTCATTTAGTCAGAGCGATCTCGAACGCGTTGATCGAGCAATTAAATCTTTAGCTGCAGAGACCACCGGCGCAAAAATCGAAGTCACTGGTGGCTTAAATCGACCTGTACTTGAACCTTTTGCTACAAAAGAGTTATATGAAATTGCAGAACAGGTAGCCAAATCAATCGGAATGGCGCCACTTGGATCTGCAGAAGTTGGCGGTGCTAGCGATGGCAACTTTGCTGCTGCGGCAGGCGCTCGAGTATTGGATGGTTTAGGCGCAATTGGTGGCGGTGCACATGCTGCAAATGAATGGGCTAGCGTTAAAGCGATTGAAGAACGTATGAATTTTCTACATGCATTTATTAAGGAGCTGTTGAAATGAGCGACGGGCCGCTAATTGTCCAGAGCGATAAGACGCTTCTTTTAGATGTTGATCATCCAAATTCAACTGAATGCCGCCGTGCAATTGCGCCATTTGCAGAGTTAGAACGTTCTCCAGAACATATTCATACCTATCGATTAACTAATTTAGGTTTATGGAATGCCCGCGCTGCTGGCCATGATGCCGAACAGGTTATCGATACCTTAATTAAATATTCGCGATACGCAGTACCGCATTCATTACTCCTTGATATTGCCGAGACAATGTCTCGTTACGGTCGCTTACGCCTTGAATCAAACCCGATTCATGGACTTGTATTAATTACCAATGACAGCGCAGTACTAGAAGAAGTCATTCGCGCAAAGAAGATTGCTCCGTTACTCGGTGCACGTATTGATAAGGAAACAGTCGCGGTTCATCCATCACAACGTGGCGCAATCAAACAACACCTACTTCGTTTAGGTTGGCCGGCAGAAGACTTTGCAGGTTATGTAGATGGCCAGGCGCATCCAATTGATTTAGATCAAAACGGATGGAATATCCGCCAATATCAAGAACATGCAGCAGAAGGATTCTGGCACGGTGGTAGTGGTGTAGTCGTTCTACCTTGCGGTGCCGGTAAAACAATTGTTGGTGCTGCAGCAATGGCTCATGCAAAAGCGACAACTTTAATTTTGGTAACTAATACGGTTGCAGCTCGCCAATGGCGCGACGAACTTCTACGTCGAACCACTTTAAATGAAGATGAAATCGGCGAATATAGCGGTGCAAAGAAGGAAATTCGCCCGGTAACTATTGCCACCTACCAAGTTATGACCAAGAAGAAGAATGGCGTTTATGCCCATTTGGATCTCTTTGATTCATATGACTGGGGTTTAATTATTTACGACGAAGTGCATCTACTGCCAGCGCCGATTTTTAGATTTACTGCAGATATTCAATCTCGTCGACGCCTTGGATTGACTGCAACCTTGGTACGTGAAGATGGAATGGAAGGTGAAGTCTTCTCACTTATTGGCCCAAAGCGCTTTGATGTACCTTGGAAAGAGATTGAATCTCAAGGTTATATCGCGCCAGCTGAATGTATTGAAGTTCGCGCAACCCTCTCTGAAACTGAACGTCTTGCTTATGCCACTGCGGAGGTCGAAGAGAAGTACCGCATGTGCGCAACTACTGCGACAAAAACCAAAGTTGTCCAAGCTCTGGTTGAGAAACATGCTGAAGATCAAGTTCTTGTTATCGGTCAATACATCACCCAGCTAGATGAGCTAAGCGAGAAACTTGGAGTACCAGTTATTAAAGGTGAGACTCCGGTTAAAGAGCGCGAAGAGCTATTCGCTGATTTCCGAACAGGTGAGTTGAAATGTTTAGTTGTATCTAAAGTTGCAAACTTCTCAGTTGATTTACCTGATGCCACTATCGCAATTCAAGTCAGTGGCGCATTTGGAAGTCGCCAAGAAGAGGCGCAACGTCTGGGTCGCATCTTGCGCCCTAAATCAGATGGTCGTGGCGCGCGTTTCTATTCAATCGTAAGTCGCGACACTGTTGATCAAGATTTTGCGCAGAATCGACAACGTTTCTTAGCCGAACAGGGCTATAGCTATAAAATTATTGATGCTGACGATGTTTTTCAAGGAAAGATTTAAACTCTTCTAAGTCAACGCGAAAATGCGAGAAATGCTTTCCATCAACATGAACTACCGGAATCAATTGACCGTATAGATCCTCGAGTTCTTTATTGCCGTCGATTAGCTCTTCTTCAACTTTGATATTCAGGGAATTCTCAAGTGGAGATAACAAATTCACAACATCTTCGCATAAATGGCAGCCAGTACGACCATATATCGTGACGACCGAACGCTTCATAGAGTTAGTCTATTTGGTAGGTTTCATACGTGAAGCGCCGGAGCCTAACTACGATTATTGCCGCGATTCTGTTGGCACCTCTATTTGCGCCGCCTGCTTCTGCTCTTTTTAACGAACGCGAATCAACAATTTGGGGCCATATTTTCGCTGGCACTACAAATGTAAAAACTTACAACGCAACTACTACTGGTGGCGCACGTTTAGAAGCTAAATCTAAGTTCGAAGTTATTTACAACAACTTCCCTAGTTGGGCGCAGAGTGAAATCCAAGCTGCAGTTGATATTTGGGCAGCAAATTTTCAATCATCTGTTCCAATTAAAGTTGAAGCTACCTGGGGTCGTTCTGCAGTTTATGGTCTACTCGGAAGTGCGCGACCTGGAAACTACTTCAATAGCTTTGTTAATGCACCCGATGCGACGCTTTGGTATCCATCAGCGTTAGCAAACGCGCTTGCTGGACGTGATTTAGATAAAAATAATCCAGAAATTATTATTCAAGTGAATTCTCTAGCGGCATGGGATACCCGTAACGATGGAAAGCCAAGCCCATCAGAGTTTGATCTCCAATCTGTATTTATTCACGAAATTGGCCACGGCCTTGGATTTCTATCAACTGATTCCTATGACCCATTCTTTGGTTATGGTTCGATTGAACAACCAACTCCTTATGACGCTTACCTTCAACTAGATGACGGTCGTCGCCTTAGTGATTTACCTTCACCAAGTCTTGAATTAGGAAAGGCGTTAACTTCAAACCTCTCCTGGTCAGGCGCAAAGGGCATTGCAGCTAATGGTGGAGTAAAACCAAAAATTTATGCCCCTGGTAGATATGAGAATGGTTCTTCAGTTTCACATTTAGATGAATCAACTTTCTCGCACACCGGAATTAATTCAGTTATGACACCAAACTTGGATGCTGGTGAAGTTTTTCGCGATCCAGGTCCAATTCTGCTTGCGATGATGGAAGATATGCGAAATAAACCACCTGCCGGAATCGCGGTAGGCCTTCCAAATCCTGTTAGAAATTTGCAAGTTTTGGTTGGGGATTCCAGCGCAATAATTACCTTTGACCCGCCAACAAATGTTCGTACCGCGCAAGTAACAAGTTATGCGATTAAGAATTCAAAAACTGGATTAATCACATACGCTAACTCAAGTCCATTCACCGTTAAAGGTTTGAAAAATGGAACTAGCTACAGTTTCAGTGTTTCTGCAATAAATAACAATGGAACTTCTGACGCGGCAACCACAGATTCGGTGATTCCAACTGCAACTTGGAAGAGTTCTGTAATCGATAATGCCAGCGATGCAAAGTATGTGGTCTCTGCGACGCTAAATAACAAGCCTTTTATTGCTTATATAAGTAGCAAGACCGGAACTCTTCGTACCGCAACTTTCATAAATGGCGCGTGGAAGAAAGTGGTAATCGATGGCATGGGTGGAAGCGCTGGTCGCACTTCACATAAAGTTGGTGGACATTTAACGCTCTGCACGACCGGCACCGGAACTCGCCAAGTAATTCATCTCTTTTACGGCGATATTGTTGATAACGATTTACGCCATGCAACTATCACCAATACTTCATACTCATTTGAAGTAGTCGATGGCAACGCCTCTTCGATTCAACCTTATGACCAAACTGCACGAGTTCGAACCGGTAGTGATGTTTCATATTCCAGCGCATGTGTTGCAACCACAACTACATTACAAGTTTTCTATCGCGATGAGAGCCAAGGAGTTCTACTTGGCGCAGTTAAGAAATCTAATAAATGGAGCTACGAACTTATTGATGGCGATCGTAAAACTGAAGGTCGCACAACCGGTGACGTTGCATTTCATGTAAAGGCTTATCTATCAGGTGCTACAACATATGTGATTTACGATTCAGTTCTTGTAGTTAACCAGAAGAAAGATGCGACCGCTGGTGAGATTCGTCTGGCATCACGAGATGGCGCTGCTGCCAATACTTGGATCTACGAAACTTTAGATTCACCAAATAACACCGCTTCTGTATTGGGCTACGATGTCGCGATTAATAAAGCGGGCGGAAAGTTAATTGCTTCTTGGCTTGCTGCATCTGGCGCTACGCTGCCAAATCCAAGCCAGATTCGAGTTCATGTGATTGATGGCGAGACATCCACTTACACCACCACTAAATATGGCGTGCCAAATGCTCCGCTTAATTTAAACGGAACCACATTGGTGGTGAGCTGCCAGAAACGTTTATGCGCGCTAGATACCATCACAAAGAAAATATCTTTGATTAGTGGGTGGCAGAGCGATGATCCGATCCAAAATAGTTGGATCACCGTGAGCGGTGTTCGTTATTTAGTTGCCGGAATTAACGGACAACTAGTATCACTAAGAGCTTAAGAGAATTACTTAGCGTTACGGCGCTGAATGCGTGTCTTCTTCAGAAGCTTCTTATGCTTCTTCTTAGCCATACGCTTGCGACGCTTCTTGATAACCGAACCCATAAAACTCCTTGTAGTAAGGGCGAAAGATTAGCGTGTTTAGGCGCGATATAAAAAACCGCCCGATAGGACGATCGGACCCAACGCAGTATTTGCGGTAAAGCCTGTTAATTGGGGTGAATTTACGTAATTTGCACCCGTAATCAGACCTTTGCTATCCAAAGTTAAAACCACTATCGCACTCTTCTTCTTCCAAGCGGGTAGCGCCTTTATTGCACCCATCGATACAAATGCTCCGTAATTAACTTTGCCTACCGTTGCAGTTAAAGCGCTGCCATTGGATGGATATCTATCTGTCCAAGTTGGGGCGAAACTTGAATTGAATTTGGTGATTGCAGCAGACGAGTTTGAATAACCACCAAGAAGTAAAGTTGAAGTTGTAGTGCGCCAAGCGCGGTTCGCTCCGGTATCGCTACTTCGTTGAACTGAAGTTAATTTGCCGTTACTTATTTTGGCAAGGAACCCGTCTGTTTTCCCTTTTAGAGTTGTTGCCAACAACTTATCCCTGCTCTGTCCAACTGCGATAACGCCACCATCGGAAGTTCTGGAAATCCCGTAGATACTTGTAAAACTCTTACCAATGAATATTGGTTTTGCTGTCCAATTAACTACAAATGCATTACTGCCGGGGTCGTTATATGAAGAGCCTGCTACCGTAATTCCAACGCTATCTACCAAAGCTGCGTATGGAATCGTGGCAGAAGGCATCGCCATCATCTGAGTATCAATTAATTTCCCGGCTGGATCTAACTTCCAATAAATAAGGTTTATTGCATCACTCTTATCGCTACTAACTGGATCTGGCACCACATTATCTGGATTTAAAACTCCTGAAATAGGTGGCACCGTTCCGACAATTGGATTTGAACTTGCGCCAAAAAGATAGAAATTTCCAGTTGTATCAACTGTTGCTGCGCTAACAAAAGATTCAATGCCTGCTGTTAATTCAATGGTTGGACCATTAACTAACTGTGCAAAACCGTTCTTCTCTCGATTTCCATAGACCAATAACTGGCTTCCGGATGCCACAACTCCAATTGCAGCGCTATCTACCTGTGCAAATTGGACCATTGCTTTTGGTGTTACCGCAGCTTGAGCATTTGGTATCGAAGCAATTAAAAGCGCGATACTTAATAAAAAACGTTTCAACTTAACTCGATTGAGCGATCTCGCGCAGCTTTCATAGCTTTGGCTACAAGTGAATTTAAATCTCCAGCTGCAAAAGCTTGAAGTGCGGCGAAAGTGGTGCCATTAGGGCTAGTTACATTTTCACGTAACGTGGTTGCACTCTTACCTGATGTTTCCAGTAACTCTGCAGCGCCAATAATGGTCTGCACAGTTAACTTTGTCGCTACCTCGTCAGGGAGCCCCAAATCTTTGGCACCCTGAATCATTGCTTCTACAAAAGCGAAGAAATATGCGGGACCAGAACCACTTGTGGCAGTTACCGCATCTTGCAACTCTTCATTTACTTCAACCGCAATGCCTGCCGCCTCAAGAAAATCAATAACAAACTTCTTCTGGTGATCTGTTACGCCTTCACCTAATGAATAACCTGCTGCACCTTTACCAACCAGAGTTGGAGTATTTGGCATTACGCGAACTACAGGATTCTTGCCATTAACACCATTTGAGATGGTCGCAATTTTCTTACCTGCTGCAAATGAAACTAAAAGCGCGCCTTCTTTAACTTTTCCATTAATTTCGGAAAGCACTGAGTCAATATCTTGCGGTTTGGTCACCAATAGCACCACATCACTATTACTTAGTTCATGGCCGACTTTGATTGAATACTTACCAACTAATTCATCGCAACGTTCTTGACGTTTTTCAATAATCTCAATGTGCTCTGGAGAATGTCCAGCTTTAATTAACGCAGCGATGAGAGCTTCGCCCATTACTCCAGCGCCAATTACAGAGATTCTCATGTGACTAATTTAGCGAAGAACGATGTGCAATAAAGCGCAATTACCCGTAGGCTTCACAACTATGTCTGAGATTTCAGCGGGGTTTGCACGTGATTGGGTTGAATTTTTCGACCCAGAAGATTCTGAACAGATTTTCAAGTGCGATTTAACTTGGTTAACCTCAAATTGGACCTGCGTTTATGGCGATGGCTGTAAAGGCGTCTTTGCAGATCAACCAAATTCAGGTTGCTGCACTGAAGGTGCGATGTACACAGATAAAGACGATGAAGCCCGTGTTCTTAAAGCTGCTGAACGCCTTACCCCTGAGATGTGGCAGTTTTACGACATTGCCCATGATAAAAAAGGCCGACTAAATATTTCAGAGGTTGATGAAGATAACGAACGGAAAACTCGTACCGTTAATAACTCTTGTATCTTCTTAAATCGTAAAGGTGAATTCCCAACTTTTGGTTGCGTACTCCACCATTTGGCGGAAAAAGAAGGTTCACACTTCTTGGATGTAAAACCTGATGTTTGTTGGCAACTACCTATTCGTCGCTCTTTCGAAGTTCGCGAACATGGTGAGCGCGAATTTAACGTCACCGTAATCGGAGAGTATGAACGTCTTGTTTGGGGCGATGGCGGAGAAGATTTTGATTGGTACTGCACCAGCGATACCGATGCGCACGTAGGCAAGAAGCCGGTTTATCTTTCAAATGCAGAAGAGTTAATTGCGCTTATGGGTCAACGCAATTACAACATATTAAAAGAAATTTGCGATGTTCGTTATGCCGGAATTCTAGAAGCGAAGAAGAAAAATCTTCCGCTATTTGTTATTCAGCACCCAGCAAGTCTGTAATTACTTAGCGTCAAAAGCAGTTGTGTAACCATTAATCGCTGGCTGGCCACCAAGGTGGCAGTAAAGAACGCGTGAGCCCTTAGGGAAATAGCCCTCTTTAACTAGATCAATTAATGCTGCAATTGATTTACCTTCGTAAACCGGATCAGTAATCATGCCTTCTAAGCTTGCAGTTAATCGGATAGCTTCAATTGTGTGATCACTTGCAACGCCATAAATTCCATCGTGCCAACGGTCTAAAAGCACAATCTCAGAATCATCTAATTCGCGCCCCAATTCAATCAATTTTGCCGTGCGAGATGCGATGCGCTTGATTTGATCCCAAGTCTGTTGCACTGTTGCAGATGCATCAATTCCAATCACATCTTTTGCGCGATTTGAATGTGCGAAACCTGCAATCATTCCGCCCTGGCTTGAACCAGTTACAGAACAAACAATGGTCTTATCAAACTTAAATCCAAGTTCTCTCTCTTGATCTTCAACTTCAAAAGCCCAACCAGCAAAACCATGTCCACCTAATTCGTGATCACTTGCACCTGCTGGAATTGGATAAGGCTTGCCACCACGATCAATAACATCTTGAATCGCTTTCTCCCATGATGCGCGGAACCCAATATCAAAACCTGCTGGGTCTAAACGAACCTCTGCACCCATTACGCGCGACAATAAAATATTCCCGGTCTTTTCGTAATTAACTTCGTTCCATTCAACCCAATGCTCTTGTACAAGTACAGCCTTCATCCCAAGATGAGCTGCAACTGCTGCTACCTGACGTGTGTGATTAGATTGCACGCCACCGATTGAAACTAAAGTGTCGCAACCTTTTGCGAGCGCATCAGCTGCAAAATATTCGAGCTTTCGAGTCTTATTTCCACCATATGCCAAACCTGAATTAACGTCTTCACGTTTCGCCCAAATCTCAACATCTCCGCCTAAATAATCAGTAAGGCGATCAAGGCGATGGATCGGTGACTTTCCGAATAGGAGATTTACCTTCGGGAACTTTTCTAATGCGGCTCTAGACATTGCGCGAGTCTATAGAGCGTCGCCGGTACGGACTAATCTTGGGCTATGGCAAAGGTGAAGCAAGATCCATTTCGTTGCGGCGAATGTGGCTGGACCAGTACTAAATGGGTTGGTCGCTGCGGTGAATGCCAAGCTTGGGGTAGCGTCGAAGAAATTGGCGCACCTAAGAAATTATCTTTAGTTGCCGGCCACGTAACTCAACCTGCCACACCAATCGGTGATGTTGATTTAGCTAGCGCAAAAGCGCGACCTACCAAGATCGACGAACTAGATCGCGTGCTTGGAGGCGGAATTGTTCCAGGCGCTGCGATTCTTTTAGCCGGAGAACCTGGCGTTGGTAAATCCACACTTTTACTTACCGTTGCATCACAAGTCGCAGGCAACGGAGTTCATACTCTCTACATCTCTGGCGAAGAGAGCGCTTCCCAAGTTCGTCTTCGCGCCGAACGAATTGGAGCAGTTAATCCAAATTTATGGTTGGCCGCCGAAACAGATCTATCTGCAGTCATTGCACATATCGATTCTGTTCAACCTCAGCTTTTAATTATCGACTCAATTCAAACAATTGGTTCAACAACTGTCGAGGGCGCACCTGGAGGTGTCACTCAAGTTCGCGAAGTTGCCGCGGCGTTAATTCGAATCTGTAAAGAACGCGATATAGCGTTGCTTCTGGTTGGCCATGTAACCAAAGATGGATCTATTGCTGGCCCTCGCCTACTCGAACATATTGTTGACGTTGTTCTTAACTTCGAAGGCGAACGCCATTCAAGACTTCGTTTGATTCGCGCAATCAAAAATCGTTTCGGCGCATCCGATGAGGTTGGATGCTTCGATATGAACGATTCCGGAATCCAAGGCGTCGCAGATCCAACTGGTCTATTTACTTCACGCCACACTGAACCTGTTCCAGGTACCTGCGTAACCGTAACTCTCGAAGGTCGCCGCCCACTTTTAGCTGAGATTCAAGCGTTAGTTAGCGCAGGTCGCGAAAACGATTACGGCAACGCTCGTCGCGTAACTAGCGGAATGGACTCTTCCCGCACCTCAATGACACTTGCCGTATTAGAACTACGCGCAAATATTCGACTTTCTGGCCGAGATGTTTATGTTGCAACAGTTGGCGGCATGAAGATGTCCGAACCTGCCGCAGATTTAGCTGCTGCGGTTGCAATTGCATCAGCCGCAAAAGGTTTAGCGCTCCCCGCTGATTTAGTCGCAGTTGGAGAAGTTGGTTTAGCTGGAGAGATTCGCAAAGTTTCTGGCGTTCAACGTCGCCTAGAAGAAGCGTTCCGCTTAGGTTTTAAGCGCGCATTCATCCCAGCCGGAAGCGATGTAAAGATTCCAGGCATGGAGATTGTAGAAGTTTCCAGAATCGATCAAGCGATCAGCAAAGTTAAAGTTTAAATTTTCTCTACTTTCACAACATCTCCGAAATCTCCAGACTCAACAACAGTGATTTTATATCCCAAGACTGTTACTGATTCATTCAATTTCAATGGTGCGTCATAATAAATAAACGGACCTTCTAACACAGATGTTGTTCTATTTGTAGGCTTGATAACTTCAAATCCGCCATCGTATCTGTCATCCAAAACATCCACCGTATAAACCAACGCGCCTATAGATTCTGAAGTCAATTTATAATTCATACCAGCAAGTCGTTGAGATTCAACTGCAATGGCTCTCGTTGAAGATAATGGAATAACCAATAATTTTTCAAATTGTCCAAAATAAGTTGCCGGTTTAAGCCAATAAGTGCTTGTTCCATTGCTCTTGCCGCAAATTACCTGAGAATCGCTTAGCATGCCCGCCAACCATTTATCCCACAATATATGGTCAGTAAGCATGCCAGCCATATTTCCCCAATTTCCAGTTCCATAAAAATCTCCACCTTGGTCTGAAGTTCCTAAATGATCCGAAAGCATTCCATTCGCATGAAAGAATTCATGCAAATGTAGAAAAGGCTCAACTCCATACCAATCAGCTCTACTATTCGCATTTGCCGGGGGCATTATGTAAGTTGAAGGAACTACTCCCTCGTTTGTGAAGACGTTATCCATTCTAAAAGTTGGATGATGTGCAATGTAATTATCAGGAACTGTAAGTGGAAAAATCAATAAAGTCATTTTTACGCCAGTAAAATCAAATTGTGAATCTGCTTTATCAAAAATAGACTTTTGAAATTTCGGGAGATCTAATTGATGCCAAGAATCTAAGTTCTTTGTCAGCATCTGACCGGTATCAAACGACTTTAAATCTGCGCCTAATTGAAGATATTCATTTGGAATTCTAAATTGAATCCTGGTGTTTCCATCGCTAGTCTTGTAAAACATTTCTTTGAAATATTCAATATAAGCGCCATAGTCTTCGATTGGAGACTTACTGGCTTTAAAATCCGTGAATTGAACAGGGATAACTTGAATAATCAAATCTCCAGAAAATTTCCAAGTATTCCTATGCCCAACATTATTTGTTGTTCCCTGAGAAGTTCTTACAAAGACCTCAGGTAGTTTGCATACCGAAACTTGATTCAATTCATTTCTATGAGTCAATTCTGCTTTAGGGCTTACATTAGGTAAACTAACATCAACAAATCTGAATGGTCTAGAGCAACCAAAAGTTTTCATTGCAAATTGTTCATATTCTTTCCATTGACTTGGCACCCAAGGATCAAATTCACAGGGACTCTTCCATGGAAAAGTAAGTGTATTGAATTCAGATATATTAATTTTTGGTGAGTAATTTTCTACAGGAACTGAATCGTTTATATCTTTGTACCAAAAACCATTGGTCGAACATCTAACATACGACCCTCTCCCCCAGTAATCTATCCCGAGTACTTTCGTTACACCATATTTTTTAAAATCACATCGCGTGCTAATAAGTTTCGCATCTTTGTATTGTTGAAGTGCAACTTCAGTACTTATATTGGTAACTGTGGGACTTGGAGTGGTTGTTAAACCTGGAGTTGGAGTTAAAGTCTGTGTTGGAGACATAGTTGGAACTAAAGTCGGTTCTGAAGCGATCACTTTTTTTGGAATCGCAACGCCTTTATTCCAAACTAACTTATTGCCTGACTTAATGCATGTGTATTTCGTGCCGGAAACAATTGAAGTTGCACCTTGTTTAGCGCATTTTTCGCCAGCTTTTACTGCCGATTGGGCAGGAGTGAGAATTAAATTGATTGCAAATAAGGCGGTTAAAAATAGAGCAACTCTGCGCACGAACAGATGTTAAATGTTCAAGAGCAGAGTTGCTATAAATGAATGGTCTTAAATAACCTCTGGCTCGAGAGCTTCAGGAGAATCTGGGGTTCCGCCCTTTGGTTCACCTTTAAATGTGAACTTAGCTGCCTCTCCTTCACCTTCAACATCTACCAAGATGATCTCGCCAGCTTTAAGTTCGCTAAACAAGATTCGCTCTGAAAGCGCATCTTCGATTTCGCGTTGAATTTCGCGACGTAGCGGACGTGCACCTAGCAATGGATCGTAACCGCGCTTAGCAAGTAGCAACTTCGCTTCCTTGGTAAGTTCGATTCCCATGTCCTTAGCTTGAAGACGTGTATCAAGATTTGCGATCATCAAATCAACGATTTCAATAATCTGATCTTGATTTAACTGGTGGAAGACAATTACATCATCAATACGGTTTAGGAATTCAGGGCGGAAGTGGCTCTTAAGTTCGTCACTTACCTTGCCCTTCATACGCTCGTAATTGCTGAAAGTATCTTCAGAGTTAGCAAAGCCAAGGCCCAAACTCTTTGAAATATCGCGAGTACCAAGGTTGGTAGTCATGATGATGATTGTGTTCTTGAAATCTACTGTGCGACCTTGCGCATCAGTTAGACGACCATCTTCAAGTACCTGTAGAAGTGAATTGAAGATATCTGGGTGCGCCTTTTCGATTTCATCGAATAGCACTACAGAGAATGGACGGCGACGAACCTTCTCAGTTAACTGTCCACCCTCGTCATATCCAACATATCCCGGAGGTGCACCGAATAGGCGGGATGCAGTATGGCGCTCTGAGTATTCAGACATATCTAACTGAATCAACGCATCTTCATCACCAAATAGGAATGATGCAAGGGTTCGTGAAAGTTCGGTCTTACCAACGCCAGATGGACCAGCGAAGATAAATGATCCACCAGGACGACGTGGATCTTTAAGACCTGCACGAGTACGACGAATTGCTTGTGACAAAGCCTTGATCGCTTGTTCCTGACCAATGACGCGCTTGTGTAGCTCGTCTTCCATACGTAGAAGTCGCGCAGTCTCTTCTTCGGTTAACTTAAATACTGGAATACCAGTTGATGCAGATAGAACTTGAGCGATTAACTCTTCATCAACTTCAGTTACTTGATCAAGAGCGCCATCTTTCCAATTCTTCTCTTTTTCATTGCGTTCGTTGATTAGGTTCTTCTCATCATCACGAAGTGAAGCTGCCTTTTCAAAATCTTGACCGTCGATTGCAGATTCTTTCTCCTTGCGAACGTTTGCAATCTTTTCATCGTAGGCACGAATTTCAGGTGGAACTGTCATGCGCTTAATACGTAGACGTGAACCAGCTTCATCGATTAGATCGATTGCCTTATCTGGAAGGAAGCGATCAGAGATATAGCGATCTGCATAATTTGCTGCAGCTGCTAGCGCACCATCGGTAATTGATACGCGGTGGTGTGTTTCGTAGCGATCGCGAAGACCTTTAAGAATTTCGATGGTGTGCGCAATTGATGGTTCCTTAACCTGAATTGGCTGGAAACGACGCTCAAGAGCTGCATCTTTCTCAAGGTGCTTGCGATATTCCTCGAGAGTTGTGGCACCGATTGTCTGGAGCTCACCGCGAGCAAGCATTGGCTTCAAGATAGAAGCGGCATCGATTGCACCTTCTGCTGCACCAGCGCCTACCAGGGTATGAATTTCATCGATAAAGATAATGATGTCGCCGCGAGTTTTGATCTCTTTAAGAACCTTCTTTAGGCGCTCTTCGAAATCGCCGCGGTAACGTGAACCTGCAACAAGCGCACCAAGATCTAATGAATATAGCTGCTTATCTTTTAGAGTTTCAGGAACATCGTTACGAACAATTGCTTGTGCCAGACCTTCAACAACTGCGGTCTTACCAACGCCTGGTTCGCCAATTAAAACTGGATTGTTCTTAGTACGACGTGATAGAACTTGCATCACGCGTTCGATTTCAGTGTCGCGACCAATAACTGGATCTAACTTACCTTCGCGTGCAGCTTGAGTTAAGTTGCGGCCAAATTGATCAAGAATTGTTGATGATGCAGGTGTGCCCTCTGCAGGTCCACCTTGCTGTGCAGGTTCTTTACCTTGGTATCCTGAAAGCAATTGAATAACTTGCTGACGAACGCGATTTAAATCTGCGCCAAGTTTTACAAGAACCTGTGCTGCAACGCCTTCGCCTTCGCGAATAAGTCCGAGAAGAATATGTTCTGTGCCAATGTAGTTATGGCCAAGTTGTAACGCTTCACGTAGTGAAAGTTCCAAAACTTTCTTTGCACGTGGAGTAAACGGAATATGTCCTGATGGTGCTTGCTGACCTTGGCCGATAATTTCTTCGACTTGGCCGCGCACTGCATCAAGTGAGATGCCCATTGATTCGAGAGCTTTAGCTGCAACGCCTTCGCCCTCATGAATTAGTCCAAGCAGAATGTGCTCAGTGCCAATGTAATTGTGGTTGAGCAGGCGAGCTTCTTCCTGTGCCAGTACGACTACGCGGCGAGCTCGGTCTGTAAAGCGCTCGAACATCGATGGACCTCCTTGGTTGTAAATAGCCTAACCAATAAAGCGGAGTTTTTATGCCCCCAATATTTTGATCATGCGGGTATTTCCGAGGGTATTTGGCTTAGAAGACTCCAAATCCAAGAGTTCGGCGATACCTTCGTCATAACTACGGAGGAGTTGCTGATAAACCTCAGGGTCGACCGGCGCCCCGACGATCTCGGTAAATCCATGGCGACCGAAGAAATCGGTCTCAAATGTTAGACAGAAGAGCTTCTTAACTCCGACCGCTTCTGCTCGGGCAATTAGAATTTCAAGGATCTGATGGCCCACGCCTTTACCGCGCAAATTTTCATTAACTGCAACGGTACGAACTTCGGCAACATCTTCCCAAAGTACGTGAAGCGCTCCGCAACCAACTACTTCATCACCATCAACTGCGACGACAAACTCTTGCACTGATTCGTAAAGAGTAACTGTCTCTTTAGAAAGAATTCTTCGTTGTGGCGCGTAAGTGTCGATTAACTTTCGGATGCCTTTGACATCAGAAGTCTTCGCAGGGCGTACAACGATTGACATATTTATTCTGGCTTTACCAACGGGAAGAGAATTGTTTCGCGAATACCTAAACCTGTAAGCGCCATCAACAAACGATCTGCGCCCATTCCCATTCCGCCCATCGGAGGCATACCGAACTCCATTGCGCGTAAGAAATCTTCATCAAGCGGCATCGCTTCTTCATCGCCCTTAGCGCCAAGTTTTGCCTGCTCTTCAAGACGTTCGCGTTGAATAACTGGATCGATTAACTCTGAATAACCTGTTGCTAATTCGAAACCATCAACATATAAATCCCACTTCTCTACCACGCCAGGAATTTCGCGGTGCTGGCGCACAAGTGGTGAGGTATCAACTGGGAATCCCATTACGAATGTTGGCTTAATTAAATGTTCCTTGCCAACATGTTCGAAGATTTCTTCAGCAAGCTTTCCGGTGATCCATTTTGGATCTACCTTCATGCCTAATTTATCTGCGATTTTCTTTAACTCTGCATACGGAGTTAACGCAGTTACTTCTTGGCCAACGCCATTTGAAATTACTTCATAAAGTGAAACTTCTGCCCACTCGCCACCGAGATCTGATTGACGACCATCGTGGTGAGTGACAACGTGAGTTCCAAATACATCCATCGCAGCGTTCTGAACTAAAGAACGAGTTAAATCAGCGATTGTGCGCCAATCTCCGTATGCCTGATATGACTCAATCATTGCAAACTCTGGTGAGTGGCTGGAATCAGCGCCTTCATTGCGGAAGTTACGATTGATTTCAAATACTCGCTCGATGCCACCAACGACGCAACGCTTTAAGAATAGTTCTGGCGCAATACGTAGGAATAGCGGAATGTCGTATGCATTTGAGTGGGTCTTAAATGGACGCGCCGCTGCACCACCGTGCATAACTTGAAGCATTGGTGTTTCAACTTCAAGGAAATCTTGTGCGGCAAAGGTATTGCGTAGTGAGTTCATGACCTTAGGGCGAATACGTGCCATTTCGCGCGCTTGCGGACGAACAATTAAATCTACATAACGTTGACGAACGCGAGTCTCTTCATTTAACTCTTTATGTTCTACCGGAAGCGGACGTAGCGCCTTTGATGCCAACATATATTCGTTAGCCAAAATCGAAAGTTCTCCGCGCTTTGAAGTAATTACTTCACCAGTAACAGAAACAATGTCACCAAGATCCATTTCAGATTTCCATGAATCTAATTGCGCTTCTCCAACTTTATCTAATGAAAGCATTACTTGGAGTTCGGTGCCTTCACCTTCGCGAATATTTGCAAAGCAAAGCTTTCCGGTATCGCGCTTAAAGATAATGCGTCCAGTTACCGATTCAATGTCGCCAGTTGCGGTATCGGTTGCAAGGCCTTCGTACTTAGCGCGAATCTCAGCCAGAGACTTGGTGCGTGGCACAGAGACTGGGTATGCCTCTTTGCCTGATTCGATAATACGTTCGCGCTTCTCGCGGCGGATACGTAACTGCTCTGGGAGTTCTAAATTTTCGCTCATAACGGGCGCGAGTCTATCTAATTAGTTATTACGCTCGTGAATCAGACGTAGCCCAATCAGCGTTAAATCAGGCTCATGTTCGTCCAAAGTATCTGCAACGCCAAAAATCAGTGGCGCTAATCCACCTGTCGCGATAACTGTTGGGCGTTCTTTGAATTGATCCTGCAACTCATCAGAAATTCGATTAACCAATCCATCAACTTGGCCTGCAAATCCATAGATTGTTCCGGATTGAAGCGCTTCAACGGTGTTCTTACCAATTACAGAGCGGGGCTTAATTAACTCCACTTTTCGAAGCTGCGCTGCGCGCTGTGCAAGTGCATCAACCGAAATTTCAATACCAGGTGCAAGAGCACCTCCTAGAAATTCTCCTTTTGGAGAAACCACATCAAGATTTGTGGAAGTACCAAAATCAACCACGATCGCAGGACCGCCATAAAGAGTGTGCGCTGCAAGGGTATTAACAATGCGGTCTGCGCCGATCTCTTTTGGATTATCAACTAAAAGCGGAACGCCGGTTTTGATACCTGGTTCAACGATTGTGGTTGGAGTTTCTGAAAAATACTGCGCAATCATCGTACGCATCTCGCGAAGTGTTGCCGGAACAGTAGAGCAGATAGATAGACCAGTGATATCGATGCCTTCGACTAATGCGCGCATCTGCAGCCATAGTTCGTCTGCAGTGCTTCGTGGATCTGTCTTAACGCGCCATGAATGAACTAAATCTTCACCTAGGAAAGTACCTAGTACAGTATTTGTATTTCCAACGTCGATTGTTAGCAGCATCAGTACTCCATGTTGTCTATTAGTCGGATTCCGCCAATCCAACCTGCCACGATGGCACGTTGTTTTGGCGCAATTTCTTCTTTGAAATTCTCAGGGTTTATCACCGTTGCATAATCAGTTTTCCAAGCTGGTTCAGAATCTAAAACTTCTCTCATATGTTCACGGCCAGAGTTGAGCGCCTTATAGATAACCAAAGCCTTCTGGCGATCTTCTGGTGATAATCGAACGTTACGAGATGACATTGCAAGACCATCAGATTCACGAACTATCGGATGCGAGACGATATCGATTGGTAATTTAAATTGTTTCACCATCTCTTTAATCAGAAATAGTTGCTGAAAGTCTTTCTCTCCGAATACCGCAAAATCAGGTTGCACTAAATCAAATAAGCGTTTAACCACAGTTAACATGCCGCTGAAATGTCCAGGTCTTGAGGTGCCTTCAAAGAGGTTGCCCACTGGACCGGCCTCAATTACAACAGGATTTGATGGATAAATCTCTTCATAAGTAGGAAACCAAACTTCGGTTGCGCCTGCTTCAAGTGCAATTTCACGATCACGTTCTGGTGTGCGCGGATACTTCTTTAAATCTTCAGGATCATTAAATTGCAATGGGTTTACAAAGACGCTAACTACAACGTTCTCGCTTCGCTTGCGCGCAGCAGAAATTAACGCAGCATGACCAGCATGCAACGCGCCCATTGTTGGCACAAAGCCTTTTTCCATTTAACACTCCAGTCCATCGTGGGTACCGGGTACTGGGAAATTATAACTTACTTAATAACTCCGAAATCTTGCCGTGAGTCAGAAGAATTGCATCAGGTTCAATCTCTGCCCACGGTTCCAAAACAAATTTACGCTCGTGTGCACGCGGGTGAGGAAGCGTTAACTCCTCCGCCTTCGAAAGCAAAGTGCCATATTGAATGATGTCTAAATCAAGTGTGCGCGGACCCCATTTAATGGTTCTTTCGCGCCCCATTGCTTTCTCAATCCCGTGCAACATATTTAAAAGCTCCATTGCCGGAAGCTCTGTTTCAATAATGCAGACGGCATTAACAAAATCTGGTTGATCTTCATAACCAACTGGCTTTGTAACGTAATAACTTGAAACTTTAACTACATCTGTGGCTTCGCGAAGTAACGCAAGCGCTAAATCTAAATTCTCTTTTGGGTTACCGATATTAGAACCCAGCGCGATTACCGCTTTCATCGATTGCGTTCGATAGTTACTGCAATATCAAGCACGTTGCCATTTACTGGTGCGCTTGGTTTATGAATTGTTACCGAGACTCGATTGATTTTATGGAATTCAAAGAGGATGCGATCAGCAATACGGCCACCTAAATGTTCGATTAAATCGCAAGGATCATCTTGAATATCTTCAACAACTAAATCCACCATTGCGCCGTAATCGACAGTATCTTCAAGAGCATCGCTATTTGATGCCGCCTCTAAATCTAACTCTGCACAGATATCTGCATAGAAAAGCTGCCCGTCACGACGTTCTTCCGGAAATACGCCGTGATAACCGAAAGCTTCAATGCCTTTAAGTTCAATCCGGTCGCTCATAGAACCTGTCCGACGACTTTGATGGCATCAACATGTGGCTTAACGGTATGAGTGCGCACGCCCCAAATATGTTTTGTCGCAAGCCAGGTTGTCAATGCAATTGATGCGCTTTCACGTTCGAGCGGATCGTTTCCACCTAAGAAGCGCTTACGTGATCCACCTACGAGAATTGGAAATCCAAGTTCTTTGAACTTATCGATATTGCGCAGAATTTCCCAGTTCTGTTCGGCGTTCTTTGCAAAACCTAAACCTGGATCTACGACTAACTTGGTAGGTTCGATGCCAGCCAGAAGCGCGGAAGCTACTTGTTTAGTTAGCTCATTAATAACATCCATATTGACATCTTCATAAACTGCTAAAGAATCCATATCTTTGGATTGCCCGCGCCAATGCATGCATATGTATTGAGTTTTTAACGCTGCTGCGGTCGCATGCATAGCTGGATCTGCAAGCCCACCGCTTACATCGTTAATGATGCTCGCTCCTGCTGCAACTGCCATCGCCGCAACTTCAGCGCGCATGGTGTCAACACTTACCTTTGCGCCACTTTTAGCAAGCGCGTGGATTACTGGAATTACGCGAGTCAGCTCCTCTTCAAGCGTTACTCGCTCTGCACCAGGCTTTGTAGATTCTCCGCCAACATCAACAATTGTTGCGCCTTCCTCAATCATCTCAAGGCCGCGTGCAATTGCTTTCTTCGGATCTAAAAAATCTCCGCCATCTGAAAATGAATCGGGCGTGACATTTAAAATGCCCATTACTAAAGTCATTAATTAGCCCTTAGTAATTAAGCTGATTGCTTCTGCACGGGTTGCTGCATTTCGAAGTTCGCCACGAACCGCAGAGGTGATTGTGCGCGCCTCTGCTTTACGTACACCGCGCATAGACATGCATAGATGTTCGCAATCAATAATGACAATTACGCCAGCGCAATCAAGTATCTCAACCATCGCATCTGCGATTTGAGAAGTTAAGCGCTCTTGTACCTGCGGACGTCGCGCAAATACATCAACTAAACGGGCAATCTTTGAAAGACCCGTGATTTTTCCTTTTGGAATATAACCAACATGCGCAACGCCATGGAAAGGTGTTAAGTGATGCTCGCACTGAGAGAAGACTTCAATGTCGCGAACAATTACCAACTCTTCGTGGCCGATATCAAATGTTGTGGTGAGAACATCGCGTGGTGATTGATATAAACCAGCGAAATTCTCTGCATATGCACGAGCTACACGAGCCGGTGTATCTTGCAAACCTTCACGATCTGGATCTTCGCCAAGTGCCAATAGAAGTTCACGAACCGCAGCCTCTGCCCGCTTTGCATCATATGGATGATGCGCACGACCGCCCTCTGGACCCATTGATACTGATTCGACCTTATCGCTCAACTTACTCAGCTTTCTTACGGGTAGCGCGCTTCTTTGGCTTCTCCTCGGTCTCGCTCTTCTCTGCTGGCGCAGGAATTGCAACTGGAGGTTGGCTAGATGGCTTACGAGTGCTTGAGCCGGTCCATGCTGGACGTGGCTTTACAGCGCGCACATTCTTAAAGATCTCTTCAATCTCATCTTTAAGAATAGTTTCCTTCTCAAGAAGTACCACTACAAGTTGATCGAGAATTTCGCGATTAACTTCGAGAATATCAAATGCTTCTTGATGAGCATTATCAATAAGTTTACGGATCTCTGAATCAACTACCGCAGCTAAATTCTCTGAGTAATCGCGTTGATGTGAAAGATCGCGACCTAAGAATGGCTCGGAAGTATTTGTGCCAAGTTTTACTGCACCAATTGTCTCGGTCATTCCATATTGAGTGACCATTTCACGAGCAAGCGCAGTTGCCTTTTCAATGTCATTGCTTGCACCTGTTGATGGATCATGGAAGATCAACTCTTCTGCAGCGCGGCCACCAAGTGTGTATGCCAATTGATCAAGTAATTGATTACGGGTAACTGAATACTTATCTTCATCTGGAAGCACCATGGTGTAACCAAGTGCACGACCACGAGGCATGATGGTTATTTTATGTACTGGATCTGTGTGCGGAAGTGCGTGCGCAACAAGTGCGTGGCCACCTTCGTGATACGCAGTAACTCGACGCTCTTCATCGCTCATAACGCGAGTCTTCTTCTGAGGACCTGCCATTACGCGATCGATTGATTCATCGATTGCCGCCATCGTAATTAACTTCTCGTTGTTGCGAGCGGTTAATAGCGCAGCTTCATTAAGTACGTTTGCTAAATCCGCACCGGTAAACCCTGGTGTGCGACGTGCGATTGCAAGTAGATCAAGGTTTTCAATCAGTGGTTTGTTCTTTGCATGCACCTTAAGAATTGCTTCGCGTCCCTTTAGATCTGGGCGCTCAACTGGAATCTGACGATCAAAACGACCTGGACGAAGTAGTGCTGGATCTAAAACATCAGGGCGGTTGGTTGCCGCAATTAAAATAACTTGAGTTTGATCGTCGAATCCATCCATCTCAACGAGTAACTGGTTGAGTGTCTGTTCGCGTTCATCGTGTCCGCCGCCTAGACCTGCGCCACGTTGGCGACCAACCGCATCAATTTCATCAACGAAGACAATGGCAGGTGAATTCTCTTTTGCACGATTAAATAGATCGCGAACACGAGCGGCACCGACACCAACAAACATTTCAACGAAGTCAGAGCCAGAGATTGAATAGAAAGGAACTTTCGCTTCGCCAGCTACTGCGCGAGCAAGAAGAGTTTTACCGGTACCTGGAGGGCCGTAAAGGAGCACGCCCTTTGGAATTTTTGCACCGAGTTCTTTGTACTTAGCTGGGGCAGATAAGAAATCACGAATCTCTTCGAGCTCTTGTACCGCCTCATCTGCACCTGCCACATCAGCAAAGGTGGTTTTTGGCGCTTCGTCGTCCTGCAATTTGGCGCGAGATTTGCCGAATTGCATCGCCTTTCCGCCACCATTTGCATTGCTCATCATCCAGAAGAAGAGCAGCGCAATAATTAAGAACGGTGCGACCGAGAATAAGAATGAGACTAATAGCGATTGAGATGGAACTACAACATTCCAACCCTTCACAGGTGGATTGCTAGTTAATACATCAATAATCGTTGGTTCTTGGCGAATCACATATTTAGCTTGAACTTTTGATGCGCCTTTAATTGTGACGCCATCTTTCAGTACCGCTTTAATTACTTGATCTTTATCTACGACAGTTGCAGTTGAAACTTCGCCTTTGCTGATGGCATCAAGAATTTGTGAGGTATTTACATCGGTGTAACGATTAGTAGCAGAAGAGATTTGGCCAAAGAAAGTAACTGCCAAAATTCCAAGCACAATCCAGAACAATGGACCACGCGTAAATTTACGGAAGTTATTGTTTTGTACGGGCATATTAGATTTTGATTTACGTACCGGTTTCTTTTCGGTCATCTTCTTCTTTCGTTCGCTCATGAGTAGACATGCTTTGCTAGAACGCCAATGAAATCTAAGTTGCGATATTTTTCATCGTAATCAAGGCCATAGCCGATTACGAAATCAGTTGGAATATCGAATCCAACATACTTAACATTAACTTCGACCTTTGCAGCTTCTGGCTTACGAAGCATGGTCAGAATCTCTACGCTCTTTGCGCCGCGTGATTCAAGGTTTGATTTCAACCAATGAAGAGTTAAACCGGTGTCGACAATATCTTCAACAATTAATACGTAGCGATTTGTAATGTCGCGATCTAAATCTTTAAGGATGCGAACTACACCGCTTGATTTTGTACCCGAACCGTATGAAGAGACCGCCATCCAATCCATTTCAACATGGCTCTCCATCGCACGAGTTAGGTCAGCCATGACCATGATTGCACCTTTGAGCACACCTACTAGTAACAAATTCTTGCCCTGATAATCTTCCGTAACTTGCGAAGCAAGTTCTTTGATTCGGGATTCAATCTGCTCTTTGGTTGCGATTACGCGTTCGATGTCGCTGGCGACGTGTGCGTGCTCCACGCTCTCCCTTTCGGTCGGTTACTACGAGAGCGTTAGTCTGCCCGAAATTCGTGAAACCTTCACACCCGAGGGAAGGCTGACCTCGCCCTGCCCCTTCCAATTGGAAATTAAGGCCTCTACCCACCCCACCTGCTCGGCAGATAGTTGAGTTACACCACTTTCAAAGAGGGCCAAGCGAAGGACGCGGGTTCGGACCGCTTTTGCCAATTTAGAGAGCGGTTCAATTTCAAGAGATTTATCTTTCACCCAAAACTCTTCCGCCAACGCATCAAGCGCATCAGCATCATCGCGAAGTAGCTGCGCACTTCTAGTTAGCGCATCTTTAATTCCAGGACCAAGTTCCGATTCCATAATTGGCAATACATTTTTACGAACTCGAACTCGTAAGAAATTTGGATCATCATTATGGGGATCATCCCATGGTTGAAGATTTAACTCTTTGCAAGCGGCAATAGTTTGTTCGCGAGTAATTTCGAGAAACGGTCGCACATACAGACCGTTTTCACTTGCCATTCCAGATAGAGATCGAGCTCCACTTCCGCGGGCGAGTCCTAACAGAACTGTTTCGGCCTGATCATCCTTTGTGTGGCCAAGGAAAATCGCAACAGCGCTCTTCTCTTTAGCAACTTTTTCGAAAGCTTCATAACGTGCACGACGGGCAGATGCTTCAATTCCATCGGTAATTTCAACTTTAACTTTCTCAATTAAACACGGGAATGAAAGTTGCTTAACCACTTTCTCAGCTTGCGCGGAAGATTCCTGCTGTAATTGATGGTCAATTGTTAGTCCAAGAACTTGAAGCGCTAATTTATCGCTCTCTAACTTGGTCGCCTCTGCTAACGCCAAAGAATCAGCGCCTCCCGAAACTGCAACGATAATTAAATCACCGGCAGAGTACTTCTCTAACTTTGCCCGTACTGCACTTCGAAGTGCAACGAGCGAACTCATTAAACGCGACCTGCGAAAGGCATTAAGCCAGGCATTGAATACATATTTGATTTAACAAGGTCTACGCGCTTATTACGAGCCTCCCAAACCATGTTGTTGCCTGCATAAATAGACATGTGGTGAATCGCAGCAATTGAGCCGTTATATGAATAGAAGAGCAAATCACCTGGCTGCATCTGTGAAAGAGGTACGTGATATGTAGCTACTGAATAGAGCGCAGCGTTTAAGCGATCCCAATTTGGCCAACCTAAACCAGCATACTTATATGCTGCATAAACCAGTCCTGAACAATCAAATGCATTAGGTCCTTGCGCGCCCCATACATATGGTTTCTTTGCTAGCACTTGCTTCATCGCGTATTCAACCGCCTTCGCACGTTGCGCGGCAGTGGTACGAATTGTTGAGCGACCTTTAAATCCTCGATCTGGCCAAATCTTCTTCTGATCGATAATGGTTGAGGCGATATTTGAATTGTTCTCTTCGAGTAACGCCAATTGACGCTGCTCTTCTAAAGTAGTGCGTACTTTGCGAGCTGCAAGTAAATCTGCCATTAACTTATTTTGAACTGCTTGTAACTTGGCGACTTCTTTAGCCTGTGCTGCTCGTGCGTCGTCTGCAACTTTCTTTGCAGCCGCAACTTTCTCAGTTGCTGCAACTTGAACCAGACGAGCTTTTTCGGCAGCTTCCTTTGCGGCTTTTGCAACAATTTCAGCTGCCTTAAACTGTTTTAGCGCTTGAGTATTTGACGCACCAATTTTGCCTAGGATTGAAAGTTGATCAATCAGCTCTTGTGGGCCGTCAGTACTTAATAGCGGTTGAATATCAGTGAAGCTGCCACCCATAATGTAAGCATTCGCCGCTAATTTTCCAATTTTTCTATGGGCTTCATCTACGGCTTTTGATGCCGCGATTGCATGCGCAGTTGCGGCATTTAAAATTTCAGTTGCACGCCTTAGTTCTGCTTGCGCTGCGTTATATAAAGCCTGCGCTGCATTTGCTTTGGCAGTAAGGGTGCGTAACGAATCTTTCGCTTTATTTAATTGCTTTGCCTGCGCATCAGCTGCGGCTTTCTTAGCCGCCTCTGCCTTCTTGGCCGCGGCAATCTCCTCTACGGTTGGTTTTTTAGTCGCTGCTACAACTGGCGAAGTGACGCCTGTAAATAAAGAAATCGCAGCAAAGACTGCGATCGTTTTCTTGCGCATTAATAAACCCCCGGGGATAGAGGTAAATGGTAATTCCCCCACCCTTTCAGGTCTGGGATTTCCGCTTAGTTTGCTACGTCACGACGCTTAAATAGCGTCGCTGTAATCACGCTTGCACCTATTAAATAGAGGGCAACCCTTAGAAGAGCTTGAGAATATGTTGGAACATTTTCCGCTCCGATTGGTGCGCCACCAGTTGCTACAACTGAGAGTAGAGAACCTGGCATCCAATTAGAAGTTGGTTTCCATGCGATAGTAATAATACTTTCAACGACCAACATATAAGCAGTGCCAATTGAAATCGAGCTAATTGGAGAACGGAAAATAAGCCCAAGGATCATTCCTATGGTTCCGTAGCCAATAGTTGAAATTAAAACATTAACAATTGAATGAGCCATTGCGATCTTTCCATCGCTAGTAAACCAGGCGTCATCAATAACTCTTGCGCGGCCAGATAATGCAAGTGCCAACCCAGTTGCAGTTATAGCGCTTATTAAGACGCTTAGAAGTGCAAAAGTGACCATTGAGAAATATTTACCGATTAATAATCTAATTCTTCGTGGTTGTCTCACAAGTAAATTACGTAAAGTTCCGTAGGTATATTCCTGAGCAGTCTGAGCAGCAAAAACAGAAAGTGCAACCAAACCAAGTAATCCATTTGCGCTATTAAATCCGATAGTAAAACCATCAGCTAGCTGCAACATTTCACGGGTAATTCGATTGCCACGATCTGCATTGCCAGTTTCGGCATCAATTAGCAAGAAAAGAAGTGAGGTCACCAAACCAGTAACGAATACCACTGATCCCATAGTTCCGAAGAAGAAGGTTGGACGACGTAGTTTGCGCCACTCAGCTAAGAAAATTCTCATTTTTCATCCTCCGTTAGTTCGAAGAAAGTCTCTTCAAGTGAAGGGCGAACTGGAGTCAATTGTGAAAGCACAATTCCTCCTTCAAATGCAATTTTATTTAATCGAACTGCAAATGATTCATCGGCGTCTACTCGAACATGGTCTACTTCGACAATCGCTTCGTGGCCAGTTTTATTAATCAATTCTGCTAAGTAATTTAGCGAATTTAGAGAAGATGGTTTTGCGATGATTGTTGGTTTATTACGGTGTAATAAATCCTGAATAGGTCCTGCAAAAACCACTTGACCTTTTCGAAGCATAACCAAATACTTTGAAATCATCTCTAACTCTGATAACAAGTGAGAAGAGACGAAGACTGTTACGCCTTCGCTTGCTAATTTCTCAAGTAAATCGCGGACCTCTTGAATACCTGATGGATCAAGTCCATTGGTAGGTTCATCGAGGATTAATAACTTCGGATTTGGTAATAATGCGGCTGCAATCCCGAGGCGTTGCTTCATTCCTAATGAATAAGTTTTGTATTTATCTTTACCGCGGCCAGAGAGTCCAACTAAATCAATTAACTCTTCGCATCGCTCCATTGGAATGCCACCGAGCTTTGCCAAGACTCGTAAATTTTCTAAGCCTGATAGGGCAGGATAAAAAGCTGGGCCTTCAATCATTGCCCCTACTTCTTTTAAATACTTCTCGGGGTGAGAAATTGAATTTCCAATAATTGACCCAGTCCCAGTAGATGGTTTTATAAGCCCTAGGAGCATTCGAATTGTGGTGGTCTTGCCAGATCCATTTGGTCCAACAAATCCACAAATAGTTCCAAGTGGAACTTCGAATGAAGCATCATTGACGGCAACCACATCACCGTACCGCTTGCTCAGATTGCTAACTGCAATAGCGGGAGTATTCATAGAGGAACCTTCCCACAAAGTGCCTTAGAATTTCCCAATGAGTAAACGACCTTGGGGTTATCAGCCAATTAATGATCGCCCTGAACCAGATTGGGAGCTAAATGCTCAGACCGAATCGGTTCGCGCAGGTCTTGCTCGCTCAGGGTTCGGCGAAACTTCCGAAGCGCTCTACCTAACAAGTGGCTTTTCCTACTCTTCAGCAGAAGAGGCGGAAACTGCTTTTAAAGATGAACTAGACCATTATTTATACGGTCGATTCGCCAATCCAACAATTTCGATGTTTGAAAATCGTTTAGCGACCCTTGAAGGTGCAGAGCGTTGCATCGCAACCGGTAGCGGAATGTCTGCCATGTTTGCGGCGGTTGCATGTTTAGTTGGCCAAGGTGACCGAGTTGTGGCAAGTGCTTCAATGTTTTCTTCATGCCATGTTGTATTAACGGAATTTCTTCCTAAGTGGGGCGTTACTACTGAACTCGTTAATGGAAATGATCGCGCAGCTTGGGAGACAGCTTTAGCAAAACCAACCAAAGCTGTCTTTATCGAAACCCCAAGTAATCCTCTGATGGATATCGTTGATATTAAAATGGTTTCAGAGCTTGCACATAAAGTTGGCGCAACTGTAATCGTCGATAACGTGATGGCATCACCGGTTTACCAGAAGCCAATCGAGCTTGGCGCTGATGTTGTTATGTACTCAACTACCAAACATATTGATGGCCAAGGTCGCGTTTTAGGTGGTGCAGTTCTGGGCTCTGAGAAGTACATTGTCGAACAGTTCCAACCATTTATTCGCCATACTGGCCCGGCGCTATCACCATTTAATGCATGGGTAATGGTTAAGTCACTCGAAACTATGTTTATGCGCGTCGAACGAATGAATGCTAATGCGCAGGCAGTTGCTGAAGCACTTGAGAAGCATCCAAAAATAAAAGCTGTTCGTTACCCTGGTTTGAAATCTCATCCGCAACATGAATTAGCGATGAAGCAGATGAATGGTGCGGGTGGAACCACAATAGGAATCGAATTTAATGGCGACAAGAGCGCGGCATTTAAATTTATGAATGCGCTTAGAGTTATCGATATATCTAATAATTTAGGTGATTCCAAGTCGCTTATCACTCATCCTGCTTCAACAACCCACCGCCGATTGGCGCCAGAAGTTCAAGCAGAGATGGGTATTACCGAGAGTACTTTGCGCTTATCAGTTGGACTTGAGCATTCAACTGACCTAATTAAAGATATTGAGCAAGCACTTAAATAAGCAGTTGGCCAACAACTAGCAGTACTGAAAAGAGAGTTAAATAAAGAATTGAGAAGTGGAAGATTCTTCCAGCAACTCTTTCATATTCGTTTTCACCTTTGCGTAATTTAAATATTTGCTCTGCAAACACCACTGCTAAAACCGCAGTTAAGTAATACGTCCAAGTTGGTAGTCCAGCAGCATAAATAGTTAATATTGAACAGATAATCATTGCGATGGTGTGGAACCACATTTCGAGATATACGCGCTTGCGTGTTGCAACAACTGGCAGCATTGGAATATTTGCTGCCGCATAATCGTCGTGATACCTAATCGCAATCGCCCAGAAATGCGGTGGTGTCCAAAAGAAGACCACCATAAAGAACCAGAACGCAGTCCATGAAAGTGAATTTGTTACCGCTGCCCAACCAATAAAGACTGGTAAGCAACCTGCGATTCCGCCCCAAACAATGTTTTGGTTGGTATTTGGTTTTAGCGCGACAGTGTAAATTGCAACGTAAAACAAAATAGCTAACGAAGTTAATAGCGTTGCAAGTGGGGTTGTGAATACCCAGAAAATAATCAAACTTATAACCATCAAAAAAGAAGCAAATCTTGATGCTTGTTTCTTGGTCAGAATTCCCGCAGCGATTGGGCGATGTTTTGTTCTGGACATCAACTTATCGATATCTGCTTCAATCACCATGTTAAATGCATTTGCAGCACCTGCAGCCAAAGTTCCACCAATAAGTGAAGCAATTGTCGGAATCAATGGTGGCCAACCACCGGCTGCCAAAAAGAGCGCCGGAACCGTAGTGATAATTAGAAGCTCGACCACTCGAAGCTTCATTAGGTCTATGTATGCCCGCACAGCGCTACATTACTAAGCAAATACGGTCGCCCTTCCCAGTTATTTCCCAGTGAGATTCCCTATTTTTCAATTTGTGAGTGAAAAACCAGAGTGGTTCAAAATGACCGAGGGCGATCAAAAGCCTTTGGAAATTGCGCCAAAGTCAAAGAATCATCTCTTTAAAGTTGCGGCATTTACTGCGCCGTTATTGATAGTCGGCGCTATCGCTGTAGGTGCAATCGGCGAAGCTGAAGAGGAAGAGAACGCTCCGGCTTTCGATACCACTCTAACTACGACTTCTAGTTCAACAACAGCAATTCCGGCTGTGAACAATGCAAGCCAACAGAGCTCGACTTCAAATACCTCACCTAAATTTGTGACTGTTGCAAACTCTGCAGCTCCTACCTTAAATAGCGGCAGCAAAGTTGGTGTTGGTGTTCCTATGCCAACAGGAAAAGGCGGAGATGATGAGCAGGAAGGCTACGAAAAGCGTGATGGTCATGACGATGACGATGACGATGACGATGACGATGACGATTTTGGTGATGACGACTAAGTAGCTGCACTTTCAGGTAACGGCGTCGGAGTAATTTCCGGCGCTTTTTCTGCTTCTGGAGTTGGTAAGGTCTGTGCAACAATAATCATTGGGGCTGCGATCTTTCCAAGAATTTTATCTATCATTGCACGAGCTGCTGATTCGGCGTAATAACTTTTTTGCAACTTATCTGCAAGAATCGCAAATGCATATTGGTGTTCTCCGGATTCAATATATCCAGCAAGCGCGACTACACCATTTAAAGAGCCAGTCTTTGCGCGAACTAAACCTACTGTTTGAGGAGCCGTTTTGATAAAACGATTCTGCAAAGTTCCAGAGATCCCACCCACTGGTAAACCTTTAATTGCGCTGTCGAACTTTGGATTTCCATACATTTTCAATAAAACTTGGACCAAAGTATTTGCTGATGCGCGATTTTCATGAGAAAGGCCGCTGCCGTCTTTGGCTTTAACTGATGAATTACTAACTTCATATTTATTAAGCACTTGACTGAAAACTAGCTCGATGCCTTCAGCGCTATAGCCATATCCAGCCTGTGCAGACGCGCTTTTAGCCAGGTAATCTGCTACCCAATTATCGCTCCATAACAAGGTGTAATTCATTATTTTTGATAGTTCAGGGGAAACAGCGGACACAACTGGTTCGGTAATGTGTTCAGCACTCTCAGTTTCTTTGATACTTACCCAATTTATTCGATAGCCAACTCTATTAAAGTAACTGTTCATATTGGCTTTGGTACGATAGGTAAGACCGTAATATCGAATCTTCAAATTTCTACTTTTAGCAACTTTTCGGATTTGATTTACTAAATTATCGCTCCAAACAAATTTCAAATTCTTAGCCAATTTCAAACTTGGAGTAATAGATGGATCAAAATCTCCGACAATTTGAAAAGTGTTATCTATGTCTGTCTTATAAACATTTGTAGTAAATCGAGTTTCAGAAGGTAGATATTCCAAAATTGAAAAAGCGCTTAAGAGTTTCAAAGTTGATGCAGGTTTACGAAGTCCATTTGCATCGCGGCTATAAACAGTCTGCCCAGAATTGATATCTACTAACACCATGGCTGGGTTTGCTAAGGCTTTTGCATTTGTGAGCTCAGCAAAAACAGATGGAATCTGTTCCATCCGCAAGAAAGCAGCAGAGTTAGCTGTAGGAACTACTAACAGCGCTGCAATTGCAATTGAAGTAAAAAACTTAAAGCGCATTAAATTGAAACAGCGATGAAAACATTTAGCACAGTTAATCCGAGCATTGTTACCCATATGCCATTAGCAAGTTTTGGCTTATTCTGGTTCTGGTAACCAAGAATCATGATTGTGATTAGCACAAGGAATTTAACGCCTACTTTTAGATGATTGACATCATCTTCAAGAGCTGAGTTGATTCCGACCAATGCAAAACCAGCTACTAGTGCGGTGAGCGTTGCATGCATAAAGCCCTTAGTTAGCACCTTCTCTGACTTTGAGGTCTGAGTAAGTAGCAGTACCAACATTCCGAGCACGCTGGCCACGTGAATTAATAGGAAGATTGTCTTTGCCAACTCCATTTGTGAAGCCTCCTTAAGAGAAGTTAGAGTGCTCATTATGCCCAATACACCTGGAGATATCGGACCTGGAGAGTTCTATCCGGTCGTTGGCGTTGGACCTCACCCCGAGCCATGGCCTACTGGTGACCAATATGACCCAGAGCTACTGGCAAATGGTGATCGCAGAAATGTTTTAGATCATTACCGTTATTGGACTGTCTCAGCAATCGTTCAGGATTTAAATACCAAACGGCACGGCTTACAGATTGCAATCGAAAATTGGCAACATGATTTAAATATCGGTTCGATTGTTAGAACCGCAAATGCTTTTAACGTAAGTGCAGTACATATTGTTGGAAAACGTGATTGGAATAAGCGCGGCGCTATGGTTACTGATCGCTATTTAACCGTTATTCATCATCCAACTGTTGCCGACTTTTCCGCTTGGTGTAAAGAAAATAACGTTCCCATTATCGGAATCGATAACGTTGAAGGTTCAAAGAAACTTGAAGGTGCGCAATTACCTGAAAAATGTGTACTGCTATTTGGGCAAGAAGGCGCGGGCATGTCAGACGAAGGTATTACAGCTTGCGAAGTTTTATATGAAATTGCGCAGTATGGGTCAACTAGATCTATGAATGCTTCAGCTGCAGGTGCAATTGCGATGTACCACTGGGCGCTTCAGCACTTACCGCGATAACTCTTTAAGCAAACCAGTTACTGATTTATCAATCATTTCATAAACAGCTTCAAAGTGTCCGATGGCAAGTGAATATGGATCTGGTACATCCAAATCTTTTGGTTTCTCCGGGTCAAACTCTCTCAAATAAAAAACCTTATGTTTTACATCGTCATTAGCTAAAGCCATTACGTTTGCATAATTGGAAGAATCCATCACCAAAATTAAATCCGACGAATAGAAATCATTTTTAGAGAACTTCTTTGCAGTGTGGTCGTATTTCAGACCGTGCTTCTCCCAAGTCTGCTTTGAATGTGGATTCGGACCCTCGCCCACATGCCAAGCCCCCGTACCGGAGCTATCCACATTTATCTTCGGGGCTGTGATCTCGCCTCTGCGGTTATAGAGAATCGCAGCTGCCATTGGAGAACGGCAGATATTGCCCAGGCAGACCATTGAAATCGTGATCTCTTCTCTGCCCTTTAAATATTTCAACATAATCGTTAATTCTAATTGCTTGTAATCTTGTTTGGTGCGCAAATGGTTATCTCGAAATTTAATTGTCATAACCTTTGTCTCTTTAGCGCAAGATGCCGCCAGTGAATTGATATACCCACTTCTACCTATCTTGATTGCCGGCGCAGTTGGAGCAGCGCCACTGGCACTTGGTGTAATTGAGGGCGCAGCTGAATTTGCCGCTGGTTTTACTAAGCTTTACTCTGGCAAATTTAGCGATCGCTTTGGACGTAAACCATTTGTGGTTAGCGGTTATTCATTAACTGGAATTGGAAAAGTATTTACAGTCTTTTCACTTTCATGGTCTGGAATTTTTGCAGGTCGCGTAATTGATCGCATTGGCAAAGGAATGCGTAGCGCTCCGCGTGATGCGCTTATTCACGATGGAGTAGAAGATAAAGATTTAGGGAAAGCATTTGGCTTCCATCGTGCCGGAGATAATTTCGGAGCAGTGATTGGGCCAGCACTTGCTTTGATTCTTCTAGCGCTTTTAAATGAAGACGTTCGTGCTGTGGCAAAGTGGGCGCTAATTCCTGCTGCAATTAGTGCGCTACTTACCTTTTTTATTAAAGATATCAAATCTCATGAGAGTAAAACTACGTTTCAGAAAGCTCCGCTCTCGCCTAAACTAAAGAAGACCATCTGGATTCTAGTTGCGATTCAAGTTACCAATATTCCTGATGCTCTACTTTTGTTGCGCCTTCATGAAATTGGTTTTTCAACTAGCGGCGTAATCGTTGGTTATATGTTGTATATGTTTGTCGCAACGCTCGTTGCTTATCCAGCAGGCAGAATTGCAGATCGAATGCACCCGAAGAGCGTTTATTTAATGGGTTTAACTTTCTTTGCCGCTGCGTATATAACTTTGGGTCTTACTGACAACCATGTAATTGCGCTCTTTGCGATTGGTTTATATGGATTCTTCCCTGCCCTAACTGATGGCGTTGGTAAAGCTTGGATCGGAAGGCTAAGTAGCCCAGAAAATCGCGGCTATGCCCAAGGTTCATTTCAGGCTCGTATGAACTTTGCCGTATTGGCAGCAGGAATCTGGGGTGGCGCTATCTGGAGTAGCGGTAATTACGAAATCGCTTTAATTATCGCCGGAATCGGAGCTCTCGTCGGAGCTCTCGTCATCAGCCAATATCGCCCGGACGCTACTTAAGCGACGTTCGATTTCAATAGCTTCTTCTTCGCGATTTACTTTTCGCAAAATAGAAGCGATCTGGCTTTCGATATCAACGATAAATTCAAAGTCGCGCGGCTCTTCTTCAGATGCGGTAGTCAAGACTTGATCTAAAGTGGCAAGCGCTTCTTCGAAATCTTCAAGTAAATCAAGGGCCTTCGAATATTCAAAGAGTGTAATGATTTGGCGTCGATGATCGTGTGCAGTTTCGAATACATCGAGTGCTAAACGAGCTCGATCTAAAGCTTTTTCGCCATCACCTAAACGGTTATAGCAAGAGGCAATCTTTTGATCGCAACGAGCTACGTGGATGACTTCTTTATTCTTTTTCCAAAGTCCACGTGCCTCTTCAAAGGCAGAGATTGCAGCATCGTATTGACCGAGTTCTCGGTATGCACAACCGATTAAATGTAGATCTGATGCTGCACCCATCTCATTGCCATCGACTAAATGTTCCTGTGCGCACTGATTCATGGTGTCGACAACTTCTTGGTACTTCTTTGATGAGTACCACCATTCACCTAAAGTGCAAGCAAGTTCTAGTGCAATTGGAGATTTATGTTTGCGAAGTAGATCAACAGCTTGTGACATCGCACTTGCGGCTTCATCGATTCGCTTTAATTGATTTAAGTTATAACCAATCGCTGAATAAGCCTGTGCAAGCTCTTCGCCAGCGCTGTTGCTACCAAGTTCAGAGTAAATATCGCGCGCGCTTTCGGCGAGCGCTAAAGCTTCGTCGTATTGTCCGCGCGCGTAAATGCGAGCGCTTAATTCATAATAAGTATTTGCGCGTTCGAGCCCATTAGTTTCCGGGATTCGCTCCCAGAGCATTTCCTCAGTGATGATCTCGTCATTGTCTTCATCCGACATCAGAGCCCTCCTTAAGGTGTGGGGGAATTGCGTTGAACAATAGACCTGTAAACGCGCTCAACATGGACAAAACAAGGAAAAGGCGCATAAAATTCCCCTACTTGCAAAGTATTTGCAAATACAAAGAGGTTGCATGAATCAGGTAGTTAAAGAGCCGATCAAAGGGCATATCACGCTCTCGCGCGACGAGAAGCGTCGCCTATGGGCGATGTTTGGCTTCATTGCCTTTCTACATATCGCTGCCGCGCTCTTGATGTGGGCTGCCACCTCTGGCAACTATGAATTAGCTGATGGTTCTGTATTCGGTTGGGGAACCGCCGCGCTTGCCTACACCCTTGGTATGCGCCACGCATTCGATGCCGACCATATCTCTGCAATCGATAACACCACTCGCAAGTTAATGGCAGACGGGCAACGTCCATTGGGTGTTGGTTTCTTCTTCTCGCTTGGCCACTCTTCAGTCGTGGCTGGCCTTGCCATCATTTTAAATTTCGGCATCGTTGCAGTTGGTTCACAACTTAAAGATGAAAACTCATCCCTACATCATTACACCGGGCTTATTGGATTAACAGTATCCGGTGCATTCTTGATGTTAATTGCGATTCTAAATTTAATCGTGATGGTTTCGATCATCAAAGTCTTTATCAAGATGCGACAAGGAGCTTACAACGAGGAAGAGTTAGAGAAACATTTGGATTCTCGTGGCTTCTTTATGCGCTTCTTTGGCCCAATTGCAAAACGCATCGATAAATCTTGGAAGATGTATCCGCTAGGACTTTTATTTGGTCTGGGATTTGATACTGCAACTGAAGTTGGACTTTTAGTTCTGGCAGGATCATCAGTTATTGCTGGTCTACCTTGGTGGGCAATAATTTCACTTCCACTCTTCTTTGCCGGCGGCATGTCCCTTTTAGATACCATCGATGGTTCATTTATGAATTTTGCTTATGGTTGGGCTTTTTCTAAACCGGTTCGCAAGGTTTATTACAACATTGTCATTACCGCACTTTCTGTCGGTACTGCGATGTTTATCGGTGCCCTTGAACTATCTCAAGTTCTTTCACAACAACTTGAATTAGATGGCGGATACTGGGCTTGGGCCAATGGAATTAACTTAAATAGCGCTGGTTATTTCATCGTGGCAGCCTTCGCAATTGTTTGGGCGCTAGCATTAATGATTTGGCGCTTTGGAAAGATCGAAGATCGTTGGCACGATCGCGCACATGCAGCTCAACAGGCTCGCGGCGAAAATATCGACCACGCAGCTGCTGGTATTACTTTGGGCGAAATCCGTGATGGATTTAAGCTCGACTAAATTTGATTCGATCTTGAGCAACCGCAGCGCCAAATAACACTATCAAAGCACCAACTGGTTCGTACCAGGCTAAAGATTCTCCTAAGAAAATGATTCCGGCAATCACAGCAACTACAGGTGTTACGAAAGTAACTGACGATGCAATCGCACTTCCAGCATCTCGAATGATTTGAAAGTTCCAGATATATGCGAATCCACTTCCAAACACACCAAGACATAACATGGAAAGCAGTGGAATTGGTCGGAATTCATCTTTAGCTATTCCGTCATAGAGATAACCTGGCAATAAAACCGTTGCTGCACAAATTAATTGCACCGTCGCCATTTGAATCGGTTCTAATTTATGTGGCATCACAAAACGGCGTGAATACGGAAAAGAAAAACCATAGCATGTAACTGCAAACAATAGACAGAGCACATAGAAAATAGGATTGTCTCCAAGCCCTTGCCATATTCCCATAACCGTACCTACGCCAACAAAACCTATTCCAAGTCCAATTAATTGCGAACGTTTAGGTTGTTCATCTCTACCAATCAAGAGAATCGCTAACACCGTCATTAAAGGAGTTACCGCGTTGATAATTCCTGCCAGAATAGAAGTAACCTCTGTTTCGGCGAGTGCAAAAAGTATTCCGGGAATCACATTTAACAACATCGCAACTACTAGTAAGTGACCCCAAATCTTTGGATCTTTAGGTAACTGAACTGCCTTTGATTTTGCAATGATTATTAAGGTGATTGCACCTAATGCGCAACGCCCAAAAGCCACACCGAGCGGAGTTAAAAATTCCAAACCTTGTTTTATAAAGAGAAATGACATTCCCCAAGTGATTCCCAGCAGAATGTACGAAAGTAACCATCTACTTTTCATTAATTGAGCCCCCGGTCGGGATCGAACCGACGATCTGCTCGTTACGAATGAGCTGCTCTACCACTGAGCCACGGAGGCAGTTGGCAAAAGAATTAGTCAACAAGAATTGTGCCGTTTGGTGTTTCAAACTGCACAGCGATAATTCCAGTGTCGCCATCAGCTTCAATTGGTGTTAACCAACGAATCTCTACATCATCACCAAGTGCATCTTTGTATTCAACGCCAAGATATTCACGAACTGTCTTTGGTTCGCCGGCAACTTCTAGCCGCGTGATCTTTGATGCCGCTTTGCCATCTTTTGATGGATGATGATCTTCAACCCATTCAACGAAGAATGGAAGTTGGCGATCTTCAAGTGTTGAAAGAATTCCAATCTGCTTCCAAGAAAGAGTTTCACCATCTGGTTTTGTACGTGAACCTTCAACTGCTGGACGACCTAATCGCTTTTCAATTGCTGCCACATCATCTACAGATAGAACCCAAGTTAGCCATCCGCCACCTTCTTCAGCGCGCTGTTTAACAGCGCGACCGAATGGAGTTTTATCGGTTGCAGGGTGATCTAACGGACAGACAACTTCAATGTAGTGGCCATTTTTAAGTGGCGCAGTGAAGTTACGAGTGCCAAAGCGCGGGTGCGCACCACCATCAACGAAGGTGGTCCCAAGCTTGGCTCCAAGACGTTGAACAGTGTCAGAGATTTGATCGTGGGAAGTCACATAAGAGATGTGGTCTAAACGCATGGGGCAATTTTGCACCAACCAAAGGGGTGCTTTTTACCATCGGTAAAGCGCAGGCTTGGTCGAATTACGCGCTACAAGCCAAATCTTGTGCGGGAATTACCCCTGAAATTAGATACTTTTCGACCACCTGATCTACGCATCCGGAATTACGGTTATAGCCGGTGTGGCCATCGGATTGGAAGGAAATCAACTTTGAATTCATCAACAGTGATGCCAATTTCACCGCCCACTTATATGGTGTCGCCGGATCGTTACTTGTTCCGATTACTAAAACCGGTGAATTTAAATTAATTGGAGAAGTTACCAATTCATATTTTGATTTTGGTAAATATTCACAATCAACATCACCATATGCAACGTACTTTCCAAAGAGCGGTGCAGCTTTTTCAATTTCAGCCAAATCTGTTTTGGTAGGTGGGAAATCTGCGCAGGCAATCACAGTAAGCGAAACAGCATCATTGGTGGCATAGCGCCCGTTTGAATCGCGACCGGTGTATTGATCTGCCATATCAAGAAGCGCTTTAGCGTCGCCATTAAATAAATCCTTTAGCGCGGATCGAAGCTCTGGCCAACCCTGCTCTTCGTTATATAGTCCAAATGCGATTCCATACATCGCAAGTGATTCAGTTAATTTACGATCTCCGATAACAATTGGGTTCTTTCTTAAATCTGAAAGCTTGCTTTGCATCTGCGTTAAGTAATCTCCGCTGAATACACAAGTATTTAACTTCATACAATCATCTATGAAGGCTTTAAATGCAGAATCAAACCCAACTGCTTGTTGGAGCGCTTGTTGAAAAGAATTTATCGTTGGATCTACTGCGCCATCTAATACAAAGCGACCAACGTTATTTGGAAATAACTTTAAATATAAAGTTCCGAGGTAAGTTCCGTAAGATTTACCTAAGAAATTCAGTTGTTTATCTCCAAGCAAAGCGCGCAAAATATCCATATCTCGCGCTGCATTAGCGGTTGAGTAAAAGGCTAAATACTTATTCTCGGAGCTACATTTCTTGGCAAATTGTTGGCTATCTGCGCGTAAAGCAGCCATCTCTGCTTCTGTCTCTGGATAGCTAGAAGATGCATATGCCTGATCTGTTTCGGCATCACTTAAACATTCAATTGGCGCTGATCGCCCTACCCCTCGTGGATCAAAGCCGACGATATTAAAGTTCTCAATAATCTTCTGAGTGAAGACGCTTGCGTATGAATAGGCATAGTCCACGCCCGATCCTCCGGGACCGCCTGGGTTGATAACCAAGTTACCTATTGCATTTGGAGCCATATGTTTCATGACCGCGATATCAAATTCGCCTAAATCTAGATTGTCATAATCAATCGGCACTTTATAGGTGGCGCATTTGAAACCGCCGTAGCAATCGTTCCAATTGAAATTCTGCTTGTAATAGCCAGAGATATTTGTGGCATCAAAATTCTGTTTGCTTGGCTGGAATGGATCGCTGGCTTTAGTGATTACATTTGCAAGTGGAATTGCCGAAAGTATAAGTACGCCAGCGATGGCAAGAAATTTAAGCGCTACTTTATTAATTCGCACATTAACGCTTCCATAACCAATAACGGTGCACCGTTGCGCTGTAGGTTGTCGCGCGCTCTCATGATTGCATCCATTTTGGCCAATATTTTCTGTGATTGGGTATTAGCCGCCATCTTATTGATCTGCTCTGACAATTCAGCGTTAATTAAAGATTCGGTATTGCCTGCTTGAACCATCATTACATCTCGATAAAAAGTAGCTAAATCCAGAAGTGCGCCATCTAGAGTGTCACGAGTAATTCGAGTCGCACGAGATTTCTGTTCTTTCTCAAGTTCTTTAAGTGCTTTGCCGCTACCTTTGCCTAAAGCCGTGGATAACGCTTCGTACTCTTTCTCATCTAACGCCTCTGAAATTGCATCTGATTCAGCGTTTGCTAAATCAACCAGTTGCGCTGCGGCCGCATACGCACTTGCCACAGAGTTGATTCGCCCAGGAATTGAGAGAATTGCATGGCGACGATTACGAACATCTTCATTGGTGGCTAAGTGCCTTGCGCGACCAATATGTCCTTGCGATACTCGCGCTGCAAAATCAGCCATTTTCGGTGCAATCTGATGTTTGCTAACTAAGAACTTTGCGACATCGTTATTTGAAGGCGTATGTAATTGAATATGGCGACAACGAGATCTAATCGTCGGCAAGATGTCATGCAAAGTCGGTGCACATAACAACCAGACGGTGCGAAGGCCTGGTTCTTCAATCGCTTTAAGCAAGGCATTGGCCGCAGATTCAGTTAAGCGATCTGCATCTTCCATAACCACCACGCGCCAGCCGCCCATAGATGGAGCCCAGGCGGTACGAGTTAATAGTTCACGGACCTCATCGATTTTGATTGATAGGCCTTCACTTCGCAAAATTTCGATATCAGGATGTGCACCTGATTTTGCAGTCACGCAATCATTGCAAGTTCCGCACCCCTGTTGCTTACAGACCAGCGCCTGCGCGAATGCAATCGCGGCAGATGAACGGCCACTACCCGGAGGCCCAGTAAAGATCCAGGCATGAGTCATCTCTTGTGACTCTTCGCCTGATGCTGCTGCCTTAACTGCAGCCGTTAGCGTTTCAATAATATGTTCTTGGCCGATGAGTTCGTCGTAGACGCTCACTTACTTTTCTTCCTTAAATTCGGCTTCTTAATAATTCTCTTCTTAGCTTTAGGTTGCTTTTCAATTCGATTCAAATCGCGAAGCTCTGAAACTCGCGCCACAATCGCAGCATGAATATCTTCAACGCTTTGACGACCATCAACAACCAAATATCTCTCTGGATCTAATAGCGAAAGTGATAAAAATTCTTGGCGAACCCGTTCGTGGAAAGCAAGAGATTCACTCTCTAAACGATCACGAGATTTTAAGCGTCCGATACCAATTTCTGCCGGCAAATCAATAATGATGGTTAGCGTTGGAATTAAAGATTCGGTTGCCCAGCGAGAGATACGTCCAACTTCTCCTGGAGATAAGACGCGACCTGCGCCTTGATAGGCAATTGATGAATCTAGATAGCGATCTGTAATAACAATTTCGCCGCGTTCGAGCGCTGGGCGAATTTTGGTCTCTACGTGATGAGCACGATCTGCTGCATATAAAAGCGCCTCTGCACGTGGAGAGACATGATCATGTGTATGTAACAAGATGTCGCGCAGTTCTTTACCTAAATCTGTTCCGCCAGGTTCGCGAGTTAGAACAACAGTATGACCATCATCCTCTAAATATTTTTGCAGCAACTTAGATTGTGTTGATTTGCCGCAACCTTCGCCGCCTTCGAATGAAATGAAAACACCTTTTGCATGACCTGTAACCATGGCGCCTAAATCACCACGAAGCGCTGCCACCACATCGCTCATTAGCGATACACCTGGTCTATCGCGCATCTGACGATAAGAAACAATTCCAATTAATGATGCCAAAATACCTGCAATCAAAATTGTGATTGATGCGCCGTTATAAGTAACTTCAGAGTTTGCGAATTTATAAGTGTGTTGGCCAACCGCTGCTGCAATCAATGGCGCAATCGCTAAAACTGCTACTAAAACCACTCGAATTAGCGATTGCACGAATGCAAAGGTGCGACCACGAACTTCGTTTTCGACCTCCATGCCAAGCATTGTGAAACCAGTAACCCAGCTGATTCCGCTAAATGCACCGAGAATTACCGTCACCATGACAGCAATTACTAAGTTGCTAATTAACGCAAGTAAAACCAGGAAGAAACCGGCAATCGCTAAGGATGCGCCAAATAAACGCCGGCGGGAGAATTGTGAAAGTACGCGTGGGCCAAATGCGATACCTGCTGCTAAACCAGTAAATACTGAACCAAAGAGCACACCGTATGCAGCATCGCCACCACCAAGATCGCTAACAAATGTTCGCGCCAAACCAATTACCGCACCGGCTGCCATAAATGCGCCGACCATGCCAACGATAAGTCCGCGCACAATCTTTGATTGGCTTACAAAGCGCCAACCTTCAAGTAACGACTTTGTAATATTGTCGCCACCCTTACCTGCAGCAGCGCCTTTTGGAATCTCTTCCATACCAAAGACAATCCATGCAGTGTAGAAAAATGAAAGTGCATTTATATAAAGGGCGACGCTAGTTGTATTTCCATTTAAGAAAGGGAAGATTGCAGTTAGCGCACCGGAGATCAAAGCTAAAATTGAAAAGAGGCCCGCTGCAATCGGCGCGGTGCCGTAAGCAGCTAACAATGAAACTTGATTTGCTGCTTCTAACTTCTCTTTCGGAACTAAGTTAGGTACCGAAGCTTCTTTAGCTGGCGACCAGAATAAAGTTATGCACTCAACCAAAATGGTCGCGGCATATAACCAGTAGTAATTTTGATAGACCGCAATAGATACATATAAAGCTCCGCGCAAGATATCTGCGATCACCATCAATTTACGGCGATCGAATTTATCTGCGATCACACCCGCAATTGGTCCTAAGAAGACAGAAGGTAGAAGGCGCGCAATAAAGACACCAGCGATTGCGAAGTTAGCGGTTGAGTAATTTCCTTGCGATAACTTCTGCGCCATCGCAGTGGTCGCCAATAAACCAAGCCAGTCACCGAGCGATGAGAGCGCCATTGATTGCCAGAGGCGCCTGAAAGCAGGAATCGCTAAGACTCCCCTGGTCTCATCTTGACCCGGGGCGGCAGGCGTTGGAAGCGTCTTTGCCATAGAAGCGAAGTCTATCGGGCTGTTAAAAACCCGATAAATAAAGGAATTATGAGATTAAACCCAGCCGTATTCGAGGGCGCGTTGCGCAGCTTCTCGGCGATCGCTAACTGCAAGCGCCTGATAGATACGCATCGTTTCGTGGCGAATTGTTGAGACAGAATAACCCAATTGAGTTGCCAAATCATGATTAGTTTTTCCATCAACCATTCCGCGCAAAATATTCATCTGACGTTTGGTCAACGAATCAACTGATGGCAATCCTTTTTCATGGCTTAGTTCTTTTTCGCTGGAGAATTCTTGAGGATGAGTTAGAGATAAAAATAATGAAATTGGTAGTGCATAAATATGAAGATCACGAAGAATTTCTTTCTTCGCATCATTATCCTTTTCGTGGGAGAACATGATGTTCATCCAGCCGTAAATGCTTCCCTTGGCGCGAAGTTCGATTAAAACTTGTTTATGTGTAGATAACCATGGACCTGGGATGTGTCCCGCTGCGATTTGATTGACTTCGACATCTTTCATATGTCGCCAAACTTGGCCGGGTACTAATTTTCCAGTTTCGTTTGTTTCGAAGCCATATTGACCTAAGTAATGATACGAATCGTCTTTGTTTAATCTACCTAAACGTGCGCAACATGCGCTATGCGGCTTTAAATAATCTGTGATCAATGCGCGGCAAATTTCGTCAGGAGTAGGTTTATTAGCTAACCAGCCAACAAATCCCTGCATAATTTCCATTGAATGTCACCTCATGGATTGTGAGTAGTAGGGCAATTACTAAGTCGAAGGTTAGGGGGTTTGTACGACAAAAGTGAACGGATGTGCAGATATATCAGATTCTAGTTCCGCTATTAGAAAGGATTTTGGCAACACCGCACTTCCTTAAGATGCCCATATATCTGTCCACATCTAAATAAGTAGCTTCTTGCAACCCTTTTGCAGATGCCCTTACTCCATGCGTACTGAAGGCGTTGATTCTTAACTGCATATTCGGGTCTACCGCCATCAACCACTTTGCGGTAGCTACAAGATCTAAATCTGAATCATTAACACCAGGGATTAAAAGTAACCGCACTTCATGCAGTGTGCCGTTTCCAGCCAAGTACTTAATTGACTCGAGTACATTAAAATTCGAATTGCCAGTGAGCGCTACATGTTTTTCTTCATCTAGAACCTTTAGGTCAAGCATCACACCATCAGTTACTTGAATTAGTTTTTCCCATGTTTCCAATGATGCATTTCCGTTACTATCTATATATCTGGTTAAAGTCTCTAGAACTGGGTCTCCATGCATCTTTGTGAACAACTCCAAGATGAAGTCATCGTGAAGCGTTGCTTCTCCACCTGAAACAGTAACTCCGGAAATAAACGGAGTTACTTCTCGAATTTCTTTTAACAAACTTTCCACGTCCCTATCCACTGCACGTGAAGTATGAAGAGGAATTGTTTGTGGATTATGACAAGCAATGCAATTGAAATTGCAACCTTGCGTAAAAATAACAAATCGATTTCCCGGACCATCTACCCAAGAAAATGGAATCGTTTTAACTATTGGAGCCCGCTGCACTCTCGTGGCTCACTACTCTCTTTAAATTCCTATGATCCACATGTGAACCCGCAACTGAACCTGCACCAAGCTTGGTGCTTGAATGCCTAGCGTTGGGGATTTTTGCCAAATCAGATTTCCGCACCAAATAACCCGTAATGCGAATGAAATCATTACTATCTAAATTAAATGTAAAATCGCGCATTCCTGCTTCAAAGGCGCCACGAATAATATCTACGACTGCTTGTGGATTATTTACAGCTGTTTCATCAAAGCTCAACACGTCGCTTATTCCAGATGCAAATAAATGATGATGTCTTGCAACCGTTTTAAGGTGATGGAATAAATCTGGCTCAGCTCCAACAGGTATTCGCGTGCCTGCAGTTACATCAATATCAATATCGATACCTGATTGACTATGTAGGAAAGCCTTGCCGCCATTTCCTTGGCAGTATGGCATGTCTATCTCTGCAACCAACGCTGCGATTCTTGAGGTTATTTTGTAACCTAAGTCGTCTGCAATTGAACTTTGTCCGTATCGATCTTCACTGCCGGAACGTTTCATCAAAATATTGACCGCTTCTGCCAATCCAAAGATGCCAAACATCGCTGAAAAATTATCAAGCGAGATTAAACCTTCTTTTACCAACCAATCGGATGTGAAGAAGTTGGATTTCTCGACAAGGAAATTAATGCGGGCAGCCATCAGCTCTGCCATTAAATTAACGTACCTGGGCAGCTCTTCATTTAGGTACTGATCGGTATTGCATTCAGATTCAAGCGCTACTTTCTTCAAATTCAAACGATTTAAAGTGTGTGAACCTCCACCTATTTTCAATGAGTTGTAGCAACTTACTGCGGCATATTCGCTTCCTAAATCATCTACCATCATTGGGTGGCTTATGAAATGTGGTTTTCCGCAAGCAAATACTGTGGCGATAGCATCTGAAAGATATTCATCACTGGTTATTGCTGGGTCAACTTTGAGAGAAATATTTGGAACTACTTGTAGCAATTCTCTTTCTAGCTTGAATATTGTCTTTGAAACGCGATTGTATTCCGGACTTAAATTCGTGTGAGCAAATGCATCCGGGAACATTCTGTCTAGCGACATCCAGAAAAGTTTGAGTTTCCTATATAAATCTCCATCACTAACCTTTTCTACATAAGGAAGTAATAATGTATCTAAGTCGCCAAAATAAACTGGGTATCCAGTAATTGACATTGTGTTGCTATACATTATTAATAGAAAAGTTAATGCTTCATCTAAGTTGGTTGCTTGTGGCAATTCCAAATATTCTGATCCGTTATCTAAAACTTTCTTGTAATCCGGCAAGATATACCGCGGTCTATACGGCGCATTACCTTCATACATGTCACAGATGATTCGTTTTTCCAACGCATTTGAGCATTCGGTAGAAATTTCTGGATATTCAAGTAAGTTTTCGGCTAAAGTAGCCAAGCCTGAAACTTTTTGCTTGTATGTATGTGAAGCGCTAGTCACGATTTCACGGATTTGCTCAAGCGTTGTCATGCAGTTAGTTTAAGAATTTCGTGAGATGCAAAATAGCAATATTCGAGGGGGTAACGCTCAAAAGATAAGAAGAGAGTAGGCCCAGACGGGATCGAACCGTCGACCCACGGATTAAAAGTCCGTTGCTCTACCGACTGAGCTATAGGCCCCCGCACTTTCCGTGAAATCACTGGAAATGCCTGCGCAGTTTAGCGGTGATTACTGAAAGTGTTTAATCGAGCATTAACGGCCAGCAGCCGCGCGCTTTAGGCGATCGCGAATAGCAATTGCGATTCCATCGCCAGTAGGTTGCGCGACCACAATTCTTTTTAACTCTTTTGCATCACCATCGCGAAGCGCTGCATATAAGAGGTGTGCAAATGCTTCATCAGATTTAGGTTGGGCTAAACGAATTACTCCCGGAGGGGTTGGGATGTTGGCGAGCGCGATAAAGCCATCGCCTGGTTGAGGGGTGATGTCCAAAAGAACTTGGGCCTCTGGGGCGTAATGATTCTCCAAAGATCCAGAGACTCGGATGTCAGAGCGCTCAACTACCTCAACATCTAAACCCGTTACTCCTTTTATATCTTCAACAGTGATCGCACCTGGGCGAAGGATTCGTGGATTGGTGCCGGTGCAATCGATGATGGTGGATTCGACACCAACAGCGCATGGGCCACCATCGAGGATGGAATCGTTTGCATCTAAATATGCGCCGATCTCTTCGCGAACTGCTTCCGCGGTTGTTGGTGAAACTTGTCCGAAGCGATTAGCTGATGGCGCAGCAATTCCTTTGCCACCGATTTTAGAAAATTCAGTAAGCAGCTGGAGCGCAAGAGTTTGGTTTGGAACACGGACACCAACAGTGTCTTGGTTTCCAGTAACAAAATCTTTAGCAAGTTCAGAGCGCTTTAGAATTAAAGTCATCGGTCCTGGCCAGAAACTTCTTGCAAGATCAATTGCATAATCGGGGATATCACTGGCCCACTCGCCCATTAATTGCCAATCTCCCACATGAACAATAAGAGGGTGATCTTGCGGGCGACCTTTTACCTTATATATACGCGCAACTGCGCTTTCATTTTCGGCATCAGCTCCAAGGCCATACACAGTCTCTGTTGGGAAAGCTATCAGGTTGCCGTCATTTAATTGTCTTGCTGCACGAGCAAGCGCATCGATTGTGCAAACTGATACAAATTGCGATGCGCTCATGGGATAAGAGTAAAGGTAAAGTAATCACTATGAAACTTCGTTCGATTATTGCAAGCGTTGCCCTATTGTCATTAGTGGCGATTCCAACAGCTACTTCAGCAAGCGCAGCGACCAGCCGCTATATCTCAGTAAATGCAGAGGGCACCGTAAAAGTGGTTCCTGATGCAGTAAAGATCATGGCTCAGGTAACTGTGGTTGATGGAACCAATGCAGGCGCTTTGGCAAAGGCAAATACAACAAGTGCTGCGGTACGTAAAGCGATTATTGCGAATGGGGTTTCGACAAAAGATATTGCGACAACATCGCTAACTGTTTATCCAGAATATAACTACACCCAAGAAAAGGGTTCATTCCAAGTTGGGTATCGCGCATCGCAATCATTTACTTTGGTTGTAAAGAATGCTGCGAATTCAGGTGTGGTTGTTGATGCGATCGCAGCAGCAGGCGGAGATTATTTACAACTTCAAGGTGTTTCACCATTTGTTTTGGATAGCAGCAAGGCAACTGAAGCAGCGCGTGCTGCGGCGGTAAAGAATGCAAAGGCGAAAGCTGCTTCTTATGCGAAGTTGATGGGCGTAAAACTTGGATCGGTTAATTACATAACTGAAGGTTCTGCTTCATATCAGCCACCAATTTATGGTGTTGCGAAGGCATCTGCTGATTCTGCGACTGTAATTGATCTAGGTACGCAAGATGTATCTGTATCAATCTCGGTTCAGTGGGCGTTAAAGTAACTCTTAATCACCGGGTCGGGGGTTCGAGTCCCTCACCACCCACTTGTTGGCCCGAGATATTGAGCATATAAGTGAGTGTAATAGGACTATCACGAACCTTTGATATTTAAGAGTAGCAACGAAGTAGCAACAGATTTCGGGAATACAAACTTGTAGCTAGATGTTTTAATAGTCATCTGAGTTGCTGTGTAGAACGAAAATGTTCGATGGAGGGGTCCGCGCAGTAGCAACTAAGCGAAAGGCAGTTCGATGGACCCCATCAAAGAATCAAACACCCATACCCCTAAAGCTAATGCGCAAAAGCGCTCCAATGGCCAAGGCAGTATGTACTACATAACAGCTAAGCAATGCAAGCGTTCTCTAAAAGCTGCGATTAATGACATCAATGGAAAACGCCATGTCAGGACATTCATGTAGAGATCTAAGTACCGCTTAAGTACTTTAGAAAGAAGTTAAGGAGGGGCCGGCGCAATCGGGCCCCTCCTTAATTCATCGGTCTTGCAGCATATTCGGCTGCAAGAACCAAAAATGTCATGGTAGTAGGCTAGATCTGTGAGGGCACATGAGTAAGCGGGCAACGTTGGCACAAGTTGCTGCCTATGCTGGCGTGAGTATTGCAACTGCTTCTCGATGTTTTTCTAACCCTGAATTACTAAAGCCTGAAACAGTCACGGTTGTGCGACAGGCTGCATCTGCCCTTCATTACAAAGCTCCAAGAATCTTGGAACGCGATTTGTCTATGGCAAGAATCGCCGTGTTTACTCAACTCTTTAATCATCAAGGTGGCACTGAAAGACTTCGCGGAATTTCTAACGCACTTCGGGCATGGCCTCATGAACTCATTTTGTATGATGTCACGGACTCAAAGAGTTCAGTTGACTATGTCAAAAAGCTTCTGGCTACTAAGCGAATTGAAGGGCTAATTTTTTCTGGTGTGCCGATTCTCGATGAAGTTGCAAGAAATATTCATCGTTTTGAGTTGCCGACAGTATTAATTGATATCGATGATTCAGGCTTTTCTAGGGTTCTTACGTCAGAGAAAAAGGGATGTGAACTTGCTGCAGATTATTTCAACAAGAGCACTGCATCAAATGTGCTCTTCTTGGGGGCAAGACCTTCGGCAATAGATATAAATCCTGGTATTAAGTTGAAATCTTTCAGAGAGCGTCTAAACCCAGAGAAAAGATCTGCCAGCATCGAACTCCTAGTAGATCCACTCTCGCCAGAAGCTGGCGTGGAGATCCGAAAACTGCTCAAAAGTAAGAAAAAGATTGATGCCGTATTTGCTGACAGCGACATATTGGCCGTAGCGGTTTACACGGCCGCGCAGGAATTAGGAATTTCCATCTCTAAAGATCTGATGTTGATTGGCTACGGAGATTGCGATGTGGCCGATCAGTTATCGCTCTCATCGGTTCGCACTCACTTGGATGCAAGCGGGCGACGTGCCGTAGAGATACTGCGCGCCCATGAACACACCCATGCACCGGTGCGAGAAGAGTTAAAACCTGAATTGATTTTGCGCTCAACTACCTAGGATGTAATAAAAAAATTACATAGGTTGATGTCCTTGTAATGAAAAATTTACATCAATACACTCATGAAAACCGTGATTCCCCGCGGCTTACATGAAAGGTCGGTTGTGTCAGATACAGATATTAAAAACGGCGAGCGCGTTATTTCGCGTCGTTTGATCCTCTCGCCCAGTGACCCTGTCTTTGATCCACGCTTTCGTCCTCCGCTAGAAACAGTTATCCCCTGGACTCTTGCCTACCGCGGACCTTGGCTTATCCCCTATGCATCTATTCCTTTTGATCATCACCGAGGAGTTGGCGAACAAAATCTATTTAGATGTCTCTTCGGTCGCGACTCATTAATTATCGCTGACTTTCTAGGAGCTCGCGTTCCGGGGCTGCGCCGTGGAGTTATATGCGCACTCGGTGAAGCACAAGGGGAAAATTTTGTAGCACAGAGCGAAGAAGAGCCTGGGCGCATTGCACACGAAGTGCGTGATCCTGGAGATGAGCGAGCTCGCGAAATAATGGAAAAGGAAGGATGGTCTTTTCCTTATTACGGTTCGGTTGATAGCACGCCACTATGGTTGAAAGCTCTTTCTAAAGAGGCTCTCGAAGAACCTGGCTTACTTGATATTCAGCTAGGCAATAAAACTTTAGGTGAGCGAGCAGTCCTTGCAACTAAATGGGTTCTTGCTCGACTTGATACTCCTTCATCACTTATCGAATCTAAGCGTTCCAATCCACATGGTATTAAAAACCAGTACTGGAAAGATTCTGGCGATTCGTACATGCACGCCGATGGAACTCTGGCTGGAGAAGGATCACTAGCATCGATTGAAACAACGGCAGAGGTTTTTGATGCACTAGTTGGGGCGGCGCAGTTATATCTATTGCGCCCATATTTAGATTGGCCACTAAACGGTGATGAGCTTGTTCAGATGGCTCACAAGGTGCGCTTGAAGTTAATTGAACACATGTGGCTAGGAGATCGCTTTGCACTTGCAACCGAGCGCAATAGTGCTGGCAAACAAATTGCCTTAGATTCTCAAGCAAGTAATCAGGGTCGTTTATTAGATTCTGCAATATTTGATGGCCCTGACTGGGAAATGTATCGAATGGTTATTGCTGCAGCCGTAACTGATCCACAATTGTTAGGTCCTGCAGGATTGCGAACCCTTTCAAGTAACCATCCTTCATATCGTCCGGGTGGTTATCACACTGGTTCGGCTTGGCCAATGGATGGCATTTTTGCTGGGCGTGGATTGTTGCGCCATGGCTTCTTGCCACAAGCAACTGCTCTGATTGGGCGAACAGTTGCAGCAATTGAAACTATCGGAGGATTTCCCGAACTACTTCGAAGCGATGCCCCCTTACATGGGTGGGTTAGCTCTGAAGTCATTGATATTGAAGGCGCTGCCGATGGTTTCGGAAGCGGTTTTAATCGAATTGTTCAACCACCACAAATGATTCAAGGTTGGACAGTCGCAGCATATGCATGGGCACAAGATCATCGGCAAATGTGGAATCGGTGGTAATTAAAGGCACGTCACGAAATACTAACTACTAGGAGAGGTCAACGATGACTAAAAGCAGAATAGGTAAGGCGATAAGCGTTATTTGCGCTGGCGCCTTAGTATTTTCATTAGGTGGGTATGCCACTAGTGCGAATGCTGCAGCCAAAAAAGTAACAATCAAAGTGTGGGATCCAGGTTTAATGGGGCACTTAACAAATGGTGCACTCGATACTAAAACCTCATTCATTTACAAAGCTAAAACAGCCTATGAAAAATTGAATCCAAATGTAACTATCGATATCTCTGAAATTGATGGCGGAGTATCGGATACACAGTTCAAGGCTGCATCCATTGCAAAAAATGGTCCAGATATCAAAATCGGCTTTGCTGGTGGAAATACACTTTCTTTCGCCGCATTTTTAGAGCCACTCGATAAGTACTTCTCAAAAACAGAGTTGGCGCTAGTCAAGGGAACCGGAACAGTTCGTGCGGGCTATGACCCAACTGGTCCACTTCTTGCAATGCCATACGGTGCAGGATCATACTTTTATGTCTTCTATGACAAGCGAGTGATGGCTGCAAACAATATAGATATGACAAATCCTCCAAAGACTTGGGAAGCATTTCTAGCTCTTGCAAAGAAACTAAAAAGTGCAGGTGTTGAAACGCCAATTTGGGAGACAAATCTTGAAGGGTACACAGGAGCTTGGGTCATTGCTTCATTAGTTGGTGGCCAACTAGGACCTAATGCTTTCTATGACATGTTCACAGGCAAGACAAAGATTGATTCTGCCTCAATGATCAAGGCATATGAGGGTTACCAGAAGCTCTATACATCTGGAGTAACTAATGCCGATGCAACTACTGCTGGTCAAGGAGATCGCCTCAATGGATTCCTTGCCGGTAAAGGAGCAATGATCATTGATGGTGGTTGGGATAATGACCCAATCTTTAAAGCCTTAGGTACAAATGCGGGAACTTTTGCAATTCCACAATTAAGTGGATCTAAGTATCCGAAAATTCTTGCTGGAGGCACCAATGTGGCGGTCTCAGTTACTAAGTACAGCAAGAACAAGGTCGAAGCAATTAAGTTCCTTAAGTACTTAATGCAAGCTAAGACCATTGATACCTATGTAAAGATCACACAGACTGAGCCATCAAATCACGTCAACGCTGATTCTTCAGTGATTGTGAATCCATTGCTTCAGGCACAAGCCAAAAATGTTGCTAAGTACCCACAGGTATATCCATTTGACAACATCATGCCCGGACCAACAAATGACTTGTTCTACAAGTTAAATGCCTCAGTAGCACTCGGTCAGACAACTCCAGCCGATGCTGTAAAGCAGTTACAAGCTTCACTTACTGAGAATAAGCAATAATCACGAATGACCTCACCTGCAGTAGTGAAAGTTGGCCCCGTACAGGGGCCAACTTTCGCAGGCGGGCGAAAAAATAAATCACGTCGCGGGTCATTAACCCGACAAAAGCAACGAATCGGATTATTTGCCGCACTTCCAGCTTTTCTTGTTGTTGCCTCGTTATTGTTTTATCCCATCGGATACGCAATCTGGATATCCTTTTTAAAAACTGATGGTGTTACTTCAAAATTCATTGGTTTTAAGAACTACGTCGATATTTTTGCAGCACCATTAGTGCATCAGGTATTTGTTACAAACCTAAAGTTCCTTATTGCAATCCCAATCGTAATCTTTCTAGGCCTATTCACCTCTGTACTTCTCTACCAAGAGATCTGGGGATGGAGATTCTTTAGAATCATTTTCTTCTTGCCTTCCGTGCTTTCTACTTCTGTCATCGGATTAATGTTTCGGTCGGCCTTTACCCTCAATGGGCCAATTAACTCGGCCTTAATCTCACTTGGCCTCACGCCTATCAATTTCTTTGCTCGAGCAAACATGGCCATATTTGTCGTCATTCTTGCCCTTATCTGGGCAGGCTTTGGTTATGCCATGATGATTTTGCTCAGTGGGTTAATGACAATAGATAGCGATCTCTTTGCTGCAGCTGAAGTAGATGGAGCGGGCTGGTGGCAGAGATTTTGGTACATCATTATTCCCAGCATACGCCAGCAATTAGCCTTTGTTTCAATCATCAACACGCTGTACACATTCACATCATTGTTTGGGTTCATCTTCGTAATGACTGCCGGAGGCCCACTGTATTCAACCACCACTCTGGACTACTTGGTTTATCAAAAAGCATTCTCTGCCTTTGATATGGGCCAAGGATCTGCTCTGGCCATAATTATTTTCGGTGTTATTTCTGTTCTTACAATTGCCCAAAGTAAATACTTAAAGAATGATGATGGTCGCTAGTAGTGAGACAATTCAAATGGCGTACTAATTCAATCATTTTCTTGGCCTTGTTCAGTGTTGCTGTCACAACTTTATATCCACTTTTCTATGTTGCTATTACTTCGGGGCGAACTTTAGAAGACTACGTAAAGAATGCTTATGGTCTGCCAAAGTTTTTTACTCTCGATAGCTACAGAATTTTAATTGACAACTACTCACTGGGAACCGCGGCGCGAAATACAGTCATAGTCGTCGGGGTCAGCCTGGCTACTTCTCTCATTTTTTCTTCTCTCGCAGGTTTTGCACTAGCAAAATATGACTTCCCTGGCAGCAAGGTAATCAACTGGTCTTTTATCGCCGTGATGTTGTTGCCAAGTCAGATCTTGATTATCCCTATCTACCTATTGCTTTCTAAATTCTCACTTGTTGGCCACCTGCATGGCTTAATGTTTGTTTATATTGGTACAAATATTCCATTTGGTGTTTTCTTCTTAAAATCAACATTTAGCGCAGTCCCAGATACTATTTTGGATGCAGCCAGAATCGATGGAGCAGGCTTTTTCACTTCTTTCTTCAGGATTGCAATACCCAATGCAGCTGCTGGTCTTACCACCCTGGCAGTGCTTCAATTTTTGGGTATGTGGAATGAACTTCTATACGCCTATTTAATCTTGCCTGACCAAGGGATGCGTTTGCTTACTCCAGCCCTTGCCAGCATTGGTGGTCGATACACCACTAATCAACCACTTGTTGCTGCGGCATTATGCATAACCGCTACACCTACCCTCATTCTTCTAGCCATTAGCTCTAAGTATTTAGTTAGAGGCGTATCCACTGGTATCGGGTCATCATGATTTCTTCTAAAAACTATACGGTCACTTTCGATAATCTCTCACTGACTCGAATTCACTATTGGAGTTCAGATTGGGGCACCGAATGGACTCCTCATCAAATCACTGCCACGTCTACCCTAGATATTGCCGTTATCGCCGGGCGATCAAGTAAAGGTCATCACCCATTCATTATTATCGAAGACGGAACAAGTGCGCACTTTCTTGCCGTTGTTTGGTCTGGAAACTGGCGCATAACTTGTACTCCTGAAGGAAATAATCTTGAAATTACGGTCACTACTGATTGTGAAGAAACCCGCCTCTTAACCAAAACCGTTGCAACTGGAGGAATTGATTCGGCGATGCGCAAATTCATTGCCGACTTTCGAAATATGGATTCCCACAGTAATCCTAAACTTTTGACAGAGTGGAATTCCTGGTGGCCATATGAAGATACAGATATCAATGAACAAACGTTATTAGCTAACGCTGCTTATGCAAAAGCTGCTGGGATTGAAGTTGCCGTTCTAGATGCTGGTTGGTTTGGACCAGCGGCAAAGGATTCACATTGGCATCATCTGCGTGGCGATTGGGATCAAAGAAATGTAGAACGCTTTCCAAGCGGGCTAAGAAATATCGGTAACACTGTTCGTGATTTAGGAATTGAATTTGGCATTTGGTTAGAGATTGAAGCCCTAGGAGAAAAGGCTGAACTTGCAAAGATTCACCCAGAGTTTGTGGCCCGACATAATGGAGAGAATTTGCAGTATGTGTGCCTAGGTAATCCGGATGCAATGGCTTGGGCATTAGAAATTTCTAAGAGTTTGATTGAAGAATGTGGTGCATCGTGGATAAAGATGGATTTCAATGTGGACCCGGGCCCTGGCTGTAATCGCACCGATCACGGTCATGAATCCTCTTGCGGATTAAATGCACATCTACAAAACCTCTACGCACTATTAGATACATTGAAAGCCGATTATCCAGATCTCACCATTGAAAACTGCAGCTCAGGTGGTTTGCGTTGGGATCTAGCTATGGCCACGCATGTAGATATGGGTTTTGCCAGCGATCCAGACTGGCCAGAACATTCGTTGGCATGTTTTTGGGCTTCGTCGTTGTTCTTCCCACCTGAAAAACTTCTGGGTTGGTGCGATAGTCAATGGCACGGGGATCATGCCAAGCAGTTATTTACTGCGCAAGATTCATCTGATGCCGATTTAGAGTTTTCGCTCGCAATTACTTTGCTAGGTGGTTTTGGAATTAGTGCCCGGTTGCCTGAATTTTCTACCTCTAAAATGGAAATAGTTAGTAATTTTGTAGGCATTTACAAAGAATTCTTTAGACCACGGTTCCAAAACGCTGCCTTTATTAATCACTTAACCGCCCAACCGCAACGAGATGGCAAGGGTTCTAGGACGGTGGCTTTTGCGATTGAGACCCACAACCAAGATCCGCTCTTAACGATTTTTCAGCTAGATGGCGGTTCTCAACTGCCCAGTATTACTTACTTACCTCCCAAACCAGAGGCTACCTATCAGGTTAGAAACTTAGTAAGCGGTGAAATTCTTTTTAAGGCTCATAAAGGAACATTGATATTTCAAAATAATCTCAAGGATAATTCAGCCATGATTCTAATTTTTGACGAGACCTCTGCTTGAACAAGCTGAAAACCTTTGGCAACTTCCAGAACTGGGTACGGCCATCTCCGCAAAATCGTGCTTTCTATTCACCAGAACTTGATGAGTATCTCAATGAAATCTCACATAGGATTGAAAATCTGGAGTTACGACATCTTTTTATCAATGCCTTTGCCAACACACTTGATACCACCGCCTATAACTATATTCGCGAAGGAAAGAATCACACATACATAATTACAGGCGATATCGAGGCGATGTGGCTTCGAGATTCAACGGCCCAAGTTTGGCATTATTTACCACTAGCAAAAACTTCTGCAGAAATAGACAGAGTTCTAACTGGGCTTATTGCTAATCAGGCACGGTGCATCCTTAAGGATCCATATGCCAATGCTTTCTACGATGAGGACAAGCTCGGAATTCACGCAAGCGATATGACGCAGATGTTGCCCGGAGTACATGAACGTAAATGGGAGTTGGATTCGCTGATCTATCCCATAGCCCTAGCAACGGCTTATTGGAAACTTACCGAAAATCACCAACCATTTGATGCACAGTGGGGTGAATCAATATCCCTCATTCTGAAAACTTTAAAAATCCAGCAAAGAATGAGCGACCATGGCCCATATTTCTTTGATCGAGTGACAACAAACCCAATCGATACTCTTAGCAATCAAGGATTTGGTCCAAAATATGCGCCGACTGGCATGGTTGCATCAAGTTTTCGCGCGTCAGATGATGCCAGCACTTATCCCTTCAACATCCCAGAAAATCTCTTTGCACTAAAAACTTTGCAGGATTTGCTCGAGTTATTAACTCATCTCAATCTCAATGAACTCATCGGTTCAGTTAATCAACTCATGGGAGATATTTCCTCTGGGATCCAAAAGCATGGCCACATTGATCATCCTTTATTTGGCACAATCTTTGCTTTTGAAGTCGATGGTTTGGGCAATGCGCTGTGTATGGATGATGCCAACGTGCCCAGCCTGTTATCCCTTCCCCACTTAGGTGTAACAACTGTTGATGATCAGATTTATAAAGCCACTCGCGCATACATTCTTAGTAATGAAAATCCTCAATTTTTTTCAGGAACAGTGGGCTCTGGAATCGGGTCACCGCACACCGGCCCAGATTCGATTTGGCCGATCTCACTTATTATTCAAGCCAGCACAAGTACGAACGATGACGAGATATTGAATTGCCTGAGACTTCTCATTAAATCCAGTGCTGGAACTGGCCTGCTTCATGAGTCATTCAAGGTCGGTAACGCCAGTGACTACACCCGGCCATGGTTTGCTTGGTGCAATTCAATCTTTGGCGCATTGATAGTCCGGTTAGTTCACGAGCGAGCTGACTTATTAAACCTGATTTAACGTTGTGTGCTTCGCTCACTTATTCGATATTTAGCTATGTAATCACGATCTAGCACCCAACCAAGTCCTGCATCAGTTGGCAGTGATAGGTAGCCATTAACTAACGGGCCTGCATTCGAAATCATATTGTGCCAAATGGGATCACGGTCTGGGTGGAAAAATTCAATAAATGTTCCATGAGGTTGCGAAGCTATTAAATGGGCAGATACTTGAGCTTCTTCATGGTGAGCCATTTTGACTCCATAGGTTGTGGCTACTGCTGCTGCGCGTAGCCATTCGGTAGGACCTCCTGACCACGATGAATCAAAGTTACAAAAATCAATCGCACCAATTTCCATTAAGTCACGACAACCAGCAGCCGACATTTCGGTTTGTCCAGCACACACTGCAATGCCACTTCTAAAACGAACATCTCGCATTGCTCTACGATCATTTTCCCAATGGCAGGGCTCTTCAAACCACATGATGTCTTGATCTTCTACAAGCCGAGCAAAGCTGACAGCTGATTCGATATCCCACCCTTGGTTGGCATCTACTGCAATCTTAAAATCTGGTCCCGCAACAGTACGGGCTAACCGCACTCTTACAGCATCTTCGACAGGAGATAAACCTCCAACTTTAAATTTCATTCCAGCAAACTGTTTTTCCTTCAAATATGTGATCTCTTCTTCAATGCTTAAATTGCTGTTGTAATACCCACCGATGCTAATTACTGGAACTCTTTCTCGATATCCACCCCATAATTTCCACAGTGGAATATTTAATGATCGACCCATGAGATCCCACAATGCAGTATCAAAAGCGGCGCTTGCTACAAGTCCTAATCGTCTATCTCGTAAAATATTCCAGGTTGCTGGCCGGGCAATCTCCCAGCACTTTTCAATTGCCAATGCATCCTGACCAAATAATCGAGGCGCAATTTCCTCATGAATAATCGAATCAATCTCACCAAGGCCTGCATCTTCATCGCCAACATAGGCCTCGCCCATGGCCCCATCTTGAGTGAAAATGCGCAAAAGTACGGTCGAACGATGGGTCATTTGATAAAACGAACCCTTATACGTGCGCGCTAAGGGCACCCTGATTAGCTCGGTTTCAACCCTGGCTATGGAGTTCATATTCAAGCCTTTCTTTCTGGAATTACTGGAAACGTTTCTAGAAAAAGTATACTCCTAGGCTATGGCAAAGCGGAAGAGGGAACATACAATTACGTTATGGCAAAGCGGAAGAAGGACGATGAAGTAACTCCCCTTCCAGTTGCAACAATGGAAGATGTCGCCCGCAAGGCCGGAGTGGCAATCTCTAGTGTTTCAAGAGTTTTGTCGGGACATCCAGATGTATCAGCTCGGATGGCAAAAAAAGTTGAAGAGGCGACGCGCTTTTTAGGATACGAGCCAGATATTTTGGCGCAGTCCATGCGAAGTGGTGAAACACGCACCATCGGTTTTATTATCACTGACATTTCTAATCCACTCTTTGCCCAAGTGGCTCAAAGTTGTGAGCAAGAGCTACGCAAAATGGGTTATTCAATGATTTTGATGAGTTCAGATGGGGATGAGATTACCGAATCGGAAAATTTTGCAGTTTTACGAAGGCGCAGAGTTGATGGAATTATCGCTTCACTTATTTCAGAGAAGTCCTCTACCGTAAAGAGCTCGTTACAAAACCTTCGTTCACCACTTGTACTTCTTGATCGGCAAATTTCTGGATACGAATACGGAAGCGTTACTGCTAATCACCTGAGTGGAACCCGTGATGCGGTTAATCACCTAATCAATCAAGGACACAGAGAAATTGCTTTTGTAACAGGTAATGCTGATGTACTAATCACCCGTGAACGTTTGAAGGGATATAAGAAAGCCTTTGCAGAAAATGGTATCTCAATCAATGAGAATCATATTCGACTAGGAAATTTCACTGAAGAATTTGCTGAGCGACAGACATACTTACTTTTTTCTTCTCCCACTGTTCCTACAGCGATTCTTACTGGTGGTGTTGGAGCAACCGCTGGTGCCATTCGGGCATTGCGTTCGCTTAATCTGGCAATAGGACATGATGTTTCTTTTGTGGCAATCGATGAGTGGCCGATGTTTGACGTAATCCTTCCTCAGCTTTCATCGGTATATCGAGATGCTGAAATGATTGGCCGAGAATCTGCCCGCCTTTTGCTTGAGATTATGCGCGGGGCAAAGCCCCGCAAAACAGTGATTGAAACTCACTTTATTATCCGTGAGAGCAGTACCAACAAGCCTCGAAGTAAGAAAAAGGCTTAGCTAGTTTCGATTTCAACGATTGGCGCCCCTGTGCTTACTGCTTGGTCAATGATAACTAAGACAGAAATAACAGTTCCGGATACCGGCGATGGAACCTCAACGCTTGCTTTATCGGTTTCTACAAGCATCAAAGGATCACCAGCCTGAACCACAGTTCCGGGTGCAACAAGAATTACTGAGATATACACCTCGTCAACGCTGTCGGCTACCTTCGGCATTTTTGCTGTCGATTTCATTTGATCTCCTTAGCTTGTCCAAATATTTTTAAATATTGCACCCGGCTGTGGGAACGGAGCGTTACGAGTAAATTCAATTACTTTGGCAATAGCTGCTCGCTCCTCTTCTGAGATTTTTTCTACCTGGACAGATGTGAGAACTCCAGATGCGACTAATTCGTTTTGACGCACAAGAATAGGATCTCGAGGAAGCCAGGCCTCTAGTTCGCCTTCTGGACGATAGGTTGCTAGGTCTGCTCTTGAATGACCTGCATAGCGGTAAGTCTTTGCCTCAATCAGAGTTGGACCACCACCAGATCGTGCGCGATCAACTGCACGATTAAGACTTGTAATAACTTCATCCACCTTCATTCCATCGATTATTTCTGAAGGCATTGAATATGAGGATGCTCTTTGCGCAATATCAACGACAGAGGTTGTAGTTTCAATTCGACTATATTCACCATACAAATTGTTGTCACAGATAAAGATGACAGGTAATTTCCATACTGAGGCAAGATTTAATGCTTCGTGAAAAGCACCAATATTTGCGGCTCCATCACCAAAAACTGCCACTGCAACGCGCTTTTCTCCACGTGTTTGAAATGCGAGTGCGGCACCTGCAGCAATAGGAAGACCGGCGCCAACAATTGCAAAGGTTGGTAAGAGTCCTAGTTCTGGTGCAGACAAGTGCATTGAGCCACCAACGCCGCCAATACAGCCAGTTGTACGCCCCATAATTTCGCCAAGGGCAGCTTCGGGAGTCAGGCCCAGCGCTAATGCGAAGCCATGACTGCGATATGTACAAGCAACAAAATCATCAGGATTCAGTGTTGCTGCTAAACCAATGTTGAGAGCTTCTTGCCCCTGACACGTGTGAGTGGTGCCGTGGACCAGACCTTCAGAAAAGAGTCCAACTATCTCTTCTTCGAAATAGCGGATCTCAAACATGCGCCGTAACTGTTCGACTGGATCTGATAGATCTTTGCGACGCTTACTTTGGACTTCACTTTGTTTTGTCATTAGATCAACCCTCTCTGAATCCACCAAGGGGTTGGAACTTGGTTCGTTGAAAAATACTGAGCAATCTGCTCTTTGATATAGCTTGGCTGAGGAATGTATAACTCCTCTAACTCTTTTCCATATGGAACTGGTGCATTAGGAGGTGAAATAATAAATGGTGGAGCTTTTAAATCTGCGAAGTGCTTGCTAACCATTAGGGAGAGAATCTCATGTCCCCAGCCGCCACTAATCGGTGCTTCTTGAACAATGACAAGCTTTCCAGTTTTTTTGATGGATTGCGAAACACACTCTTGATCCCATGGCACGAGAGTAGAAAGATCGATAACTTCTACATCCATTCCCTCAAGAGCGGCTAAAGATTTTCCAACTAACTGGCCCATTGAAACCACGGTCAATGCAGCACCTTCACGCATGATTCGGGCTTTACCAATTTCGAGAAGTCCATCTTCTTTTTGAACAAGTGCGCCTCTATCTCCATAGAGTGCACGGGGTTCTAGAACGGCAACTGGGCCGGGATCGCGAATCGCAGCACGAGTTAATTCATAGGCTGATTGAATATCTGATGGGACAACAACTTTGAGTCCTGGTGTCGCGACCAACCAATTTTCTAACGTTTGTGAATGTTGAAGTCCGAACCCTCCCCCTGCTCCAACAGAGGCGCGAATAACCATTGGAACTTTGAACTCTCCACCGCTTAAATAATGAAATTTTGCAGCCTCTGTGACGACCATATCCAAGGCAACGCCCATGAACTCCATGAACATAATCTCGATAACAGGCTTCATTCCAGCAGTGGCTGCGCCAACTCCTGCACCAGTGAAGGCCATTTCAGAAATCGGTGTATCTCGGACTCGGAGGGGACCAAATTCGGCGAGTAAACCTTCAGAAGTTTTGAATGGGCCCTCGGCTTGTGCGACATCTTCACCAAAAACCATGACCGATGGATCCTTACGCATCTCATCAGCAAGGGCTAGAGCTATAGCCTGACGGAATCTAACCTGAGCCATTATTTATTCCCCATTCCTTGTACGCCTGGAAACTCTAAAGTTAAATCAAAACAAAGAATCTCTCCGGGTAAATCCCGTAATACATGAGTCTCATCGGTATCCGATGTAGCAACATACAGTTTGTCTAGACTTAATCCTCCAAAGGTGCAGTCATATACACCTCTATCTGGAATTTCAATTGCTCGCACTACTTCATCGGTTTCAAGATTCACGCGAAGAATTGCCTGGCCGTAGGCCGAAGCTACCCAAGCAAAACCTTGGTTATCGACAACAAGTCCGTCAGGTGTTGCATTACTAGGTAATTGAATTTGTTTGAGAACTTTGACTTCTCCGCTTGTTTGAATAATTGAGACTCGATCAGCAAAGGTCTCTGCTACTACGATTCTATTTTCATCTATCCGTGCAATCCCGTTAGCAAAAACTAATCCAGAGACTGGGAAACTAACTACTCCTTGATCAACACGGGCAAGATCTGCAGTGACTGGAGCATCTGCTTCTGGGTTAAAGCCATAGGTTCCAACCCAAAGAACGTCATCGGAATCTACAAGCATGTCATTAGCATTAAATTCCCAATGAGAACTAAAGTCTGAATGCAGTGCTAATTCTCCGTCTAGTTCTTTTCTGACCACTGCCCGCTTAACGCAGTCCACAACCAATAACTCACCAGTTCGTAACCAGCCAAGGCCAGAGACCGTAGGTGCAATCTCCGCCTCTGTATGTAATTGACCGCTGGCGATATCGCCCCTGTACACCACGCCTGCTAGAGCATCGGAGAACCACAGGTCACCGTTATGCCAGCGTAAGGATTCGGGAAATGCAATCCCGTCGAATATCTTGGTTGCCTTCATAATTTAGAACCTTGCCGACAATCCGCCATCGACAGTAATAGTTTGGCCTGTTACATATGTATTAGAGGAACTTGCCAACCAAGTTATAACGTGGGCGATCTCAACTGGCATAGCTGGGCGAGCGATAGGTAGGCGCTTATTCTTGATATAGACCTCTTTAAACCAATTACTCTCAAGTTCATCCTCGCCATTGACGATTGACATGCGAGTTGAAACAAAGCCTGGTGCTACGGCATTAACTAGTACGCCAAATTCTGCAAACTCAAGCGCGGCTGTTCGTGTTGCGGCCTCAAGGCCGGCCTTACTAATGTCATAAGCCGTTGAAGATGGTTCGCTCAATTTTCCATGAACACTCGTTAAGTTAACAATTCGGCCATACTCTTGCTTAACCATTATCTTTGCAACATGTTTGATAAGAAAAAGCGGTGCATGCAGATTCACATCTAAAGTTGTAAAGTACTTATCTTGCTCAAGCTCAAGAATGTTATTTGGTAAAGAAACTCCTGCAACATTTACAAGAACATCAATTCTTCCATATTTCTTGACTACATTCTCAATTGCTACTTGTAACTCAAAAAGATTGCCCAGATCAATTAGGAGATTATCAATCTCTGTTTTTTTAGTTGGTTGTTCCCGATCAAAGGCAATAACTTGAGCCCCAAGTTCTAAGAATAATTCAGCAGTTGCTTTGCCAATTCCATTTGCGCCGCCAGTGACTACAACAACTTGGCCGGTAAAGTTTTTCATTTTTCACCGTGTAGGAGTTTGTATGCTGCAGTTCCTGGAGCCGGTTGGAAAAGTTCCATTGTGATTCCGTCAGGATCGCGCAAGTAAAGGCCTGCACCACCAGCATTTGCCCCAGTATCTACTTCAACGGGTGCTGAAATGAAAGTAATTCCCTCATTCTGGATAGCAGCATAAACTTGGTCTAAATCAGAGACCATAAAACAAAGATGAGCATTGCCAATGCGCCGAGGTTCAAGATCAGTAGGTAGGACTTCTGGTGTTACATATTCGAAGAGTTCAATAACATGGTGGCCCGCAGGATCACTTAAGTGGGCCATCTTTACGCTGGCGTTGGGATAACCAACAATTTCAGCCAAATACCCTCCTGTTTTTTCCTGGGCCATAATCAGGGTGCAACCTAGGATTCGGACATAAAAATCAACAGATCTTTCTAAGTTACTTACTGTGAGTCCCGTATGTTGGACTGCTCCACGAATTGCCATCTTATTTGCTCGCTCTCTTTTGGATTTTCAACTGTACGGACCAATCAAATTTTTCATTTACTGCCAGCGTTATTGCGCTATCCCCGCCTAAGCCAACTCCATCAGATGCACTCGATGGTTCGATACCCAGCGCCAAATATTCGCCATTCCACGGATGCTCTTGCGTGTAGGCAATCTCTTCCCAGATCCAAAGATAGGGAAGATTTTTTGCATCCCAAGAAATTTCAATTCCATAGTTCTCATTAATTACTCGGATACATGAGATGCCAGAAAAGACACCCATTCTTGCTGGCGTCTGAGCTGTAACTGATGACCAATTACTTTCTTGAAAGGATTCCCAAGGTTCAAATCCGTCACCTTTGGCAGTACCGTCGTATTCCAACTCTTTAAATTGTGCCTCGCCCACTGGCTCTAATGTTACTTTTGATTTTAAGAAATCAGAGCCCAGGACTAAATGTTCAGTCACGATAAGTGGACGCGGTTCTGTATCGAGGTTAACAACTGATCCAACTACCTTTACTTCACTTTCACTAATATTTATTGAGCGCAGGCTATGAAGATTTTCATCGCTCCACTCTAAAGAAATTGAGTGTGAATCTTTTTCTAAAACACTCCACGATGTTTGAGAGGCATTTCCATGGAAACCTTGAGGGTACTTACCTTCAAGATATTCCCCACCGGCGTTAGGCAGAAGTGGCTGCCACCCGCCATTCCACGCTGCCAACCAGTCATGTTCTGTTCCTAAAAACTTTGGTTCTATTGAAGGATAGGGCGGTATGGCGAGAAAGTTTTGTCCCTGAACAACTCCTTGAGTAACTGCTCCACCACTTTCTGGCAGCACACAGATGCTCAAATCTTCAGAGGCTAAAGTGTGAATTTTCATTCGGGCCGAGTAACCGCTCCGTCAATCGGAACTGTTGTGAGTCCACCATCTATGGTGATGCAATCGCCATTGATGAATGTGGAATCTTCAGAACAGAGAAATACCGTGAGTTTTCCAATCTCTTTAGGATCACCTAGGCGCCCTGCAGGAGTAACTCTTAATACGCGCTCCTCATCAACTACTCCGAGTTCAACATCGATATCCCACATCGGGGTCCGCTGTACTCCGGGTGCAATTGCGTTAGCACGAACTCCATATGGTGCCCATTCAGCTGCTGCAACGCGAGTCATCATTATTACGGCTGCTTTAGTTGCGCAATATGCAATTCTTCCTGGGTTAGAAGTAAATCCTCGGATAGAGGAGATATTTACGACGCTTCCAGATCTTTGAGGAAGAAAATATCGTGTTGCAGCACGCATGCAATAAAAGACTCCGCTTTGCATGACACCCAAACTGATATCCCACACTTCATCGGTAACATCTTTGATATGTGGGCCAACAAATGAAACTCCGGCATTGTTTACTAAAATATCTAAATGACCAAAATCAGCAACAACCTGTGCAAAGGCATCATCAACTACTTTCGACTTCGAAACATCCACTGCGTAACCTCTGGAAGTAACTCCATGTTTAGCTATTTCGGCCGCGGCAGTTTGTGCAGCCTCTAAATTTAAGTCAAAGACAGCTACATGTGCACCCGCGATTGCTAACTCATCAGCTATTGCTCGGCCGATTCCTTGAGCAGCGCCAGTCACAATTGCAACCTTTTGATCCAGTTTTTTCATTTCTTTTCCTCTTCTAATGGGTGTACTGCAAGCGGGACTATCTCAATTGTCATAAAGGCAAAGATTGGTAGCGAGCTCAAAAGTGAGTGCAGTTCAGTAGCATCGGTAGCATTCCAAATGCCGACATTGTTGCGAGTACCAGGAATTCTCCATATACGTTCAATTGAGCCTTGTGTCTTGAGTTCCTGACCGCGCAATCTTTCTTTAACTAATAATTGTTCAAAACTGGAGGCCGGGAAATCCTGAGGTACTTCTACCTTTATCGAAACTAAGAATTCCATTATTACTCCCCCTTAACCGATCCGGCAGTCAACCCAGTTATATAGTAGCGCTGACCAAAAATATAAGTAATAAATAATGGAAGCGTTGCAATAGTCATACCCGCCATAATAGTTGGGATAGATAAGGAATATCGACTCTGAAATCCTGTTATGCCAACCATGAGAGTCTTCTTATCGTCACTTTGCAAGAAGACCAAAGCGAGCAAAAGCTCATTCCAAGCCCACAATAAATTTACAATAGTGAGAGTAATAAGCGGAGGACCGGAAAGTGGAAGAACGACGGACCTGAAGGTTCTAAAATCAGATGCCCCGTCAATTTCGGCAGCTTCAGTAAGGCTTACTGGAATCGCCCTAAAAAAGTTAGTTAAAAGATAAATTGAGAACGGCAACATTAATCCTATATAGACAAGGATGAGCATTCGAAAAGTTGAGATCCAACCAAGTTTCGCACCTAAAGTGAAAAGTGGAATAAGCAAAACAACTGGTGGCACAACCATTAATGAAATCAGTATCCCTAAGGCTGTATCTCGACCTTTCCACTTCCAATGGGCGAAGCCCCACGCAGCACAAGCGGCCATGACGATTGTGATCGAGACGGCCAGCAAAGTTACAAATAAACTATTTCGAAACCAGGTTGGAAACTGATCATTCCACGCTGCTGTGTATCCCTTGAAATTTGGGTGCAATGGAAGTGACCACGGTGAATTTAGGAATTCTTCCTGGGTTTTGAGAGAGCCAGTCACCATTAGATATCCGGGCACTGCCGCCATGGCAGTAATCAAAATGAGAATTAATTGACGAGACGTGATGCCTACTTTTTCAATCGGGGTATGTTTTTTACTCATTGAAGACACCTCCGTTACTATTTCTCTGCACTTTAAAGAAGCCAAATATAAAAATGAGGGTTGCCAGTAGAAGTAGCAGGGCAGCGGTTGCGGCAAGTTCTGGAGATTTGTTCTGGAACGCACTGCGGTAAATATAAAGCTCAGAAACCATGGTGGCATTTCCTGGGCCACCTTGACCATTGGTCATTACATAAACATAGTTAAAGACCCAAGAAACCATAACTATGGCTTCATTAATAATATAGAAAAAAATCACTGGTCTTAGCTGCGGAAGAGTTACCTTCAGATGGAGTCTGAAAAAGCCAGCTCCGTCGATTCGCGCTGCCTCTATAGTTTCAAGTGGAAGTGAAATTAGCCGAGCAAGAATCAATATGGTTCCAAAGCCCACTTCTTTCCAAATAATGATTCCACTCATTGTCCAAAGCGCCTGCCCTGGGTCTCCCAGCCAATCTAAGGCGAGGTTGTTCAAACCCATCGCACGCAGAGCTGAATTAAGGGCGCCGTTGAGCTGCAACAACTGCCCGAAAACAACGCCAATGACAGGAATTGGGAGAATGTACGGCAAGAAGACTGCAGATCTATAAAACTTCATTCCTTTTCTAGTTTCAAAAAGTAAGACGGCGCAGATGAAACTTAGCGCAGCAAGAATAGGAACCGTAAAGAGAAGTAAAAAGTTATGAAAAATGGCAGTACGAAATAGGGGATCTGTTAGTACAAGTGAAAAATTCTCAAAACCTACCCAATCTCCTCGGTACTTAAAAGATTGCTGCACCAAGTCAATAATTGAGTAGCCAAAAATGAGCAGGACGCACATTGCTGCTGGAAGAATCCAGAGAATTGGTCCTGATTTGCTTAAGCGGCCGAACACCGCCCCTAAGTTTCTAGGGGCGGTGATGCGGTGCTCCGTCGGTGCGGATTTGATCATTTACTCCAAGCAGTGAAGTTACTTACAAGCTTACGATCAGTCTTGCGTAACCTCTCCATGACAGTTTGCATTTCAGCAGCAGCTGCCTTGCCTGTCTTAGTTCCATTGAGAACCAACTGTACGTTTGCAAACACTGCATCAGTATCGAGTTGGGCCGGAATGAAGTTTTCTAGGTACGGTCCACCAGGAAGTGCGCTTTGGAATAGAGCCTTCTTGACGGGATCATTCACTGTGTTCAGATCGAATCGATCATCAGCTGGCATAGATCCTGTGCGCTTGTACCAGTTATTAAGTTGAGCTTTCTCGTGAGAGAACATCAAGAAGTCAGCTGCAACTTCTTTGTTCTTACTCCATTGCGTGATTCCGATGGTCTGTGAAGTACTTCCCATCTTGCCTGCAAATGGTCCCTTACCCCACTTTGGCATTGCCATAACGACAACCTTTGATGCGCCAACTGCGTTAGCGAAGTTTGGAGCATCTGGGCCGGCTACTACAGTCATAGCTGCCTTTCCATCTTTCCATAACTGCTGAGCCTGATAAAGCTCTAGTGAATTGATGTCTGTGTTCCAGCACTTATGTTCTTTAGTTTCCTGGAGTCGAGTCCACCAATCAGCATGCTTTGCATCTGTGAACTTCTGTGTACCAACTACGGCTGCTACTACATCTTTGCTTGATGAAACAGATTGTCCGCCGAGGATTGAGTACAACCAACCACCAAACCAACCATCTTTTACTCCACCAGCTAATGCAGGTACACCTTGGGCACTAAGAACGTCACAGACGTTGAGCAAATCTTTCCATGTTGTTGGAACAGTGAGGTTGTATTTACTCAATACATCTGTTCGTGCAAGCACTGGGAATGAAGGATTTACATACCAAGGTGCGGTCCAGATTTTGCCTTTAAAGGAAAGTTCTGTTGTTGCGTTGACGTAATGCTTTAACTCTGAAGCAGGAATGTAATCTGAAACTGGCGCTATTTGGCCATCCCATCCAGGTTGCTGGGCGTAAATTCCACCCCAGAAATACTGAAGGTCTGGACCCTTTTTGGCTGCAGCTGCAGCGGCAAAAGCTGGGACCAATCCGTCAGTTGTTTGAAGAACAGTTTTGATCGTGACATTTGGATGCTTCTTTTGATATGCCTTCACTGTGTCATCAACCCACAATTTTGCGCCAGGAGCTTCTTGATCGCCCCACCACCACATGGTTAATGTCACTGGCTTTGTAGGAAACGCCTTCTTGGGCGAAACTGATGCTGAAGCACCAGTGAACCCGAGTGACGTTAAGAGCACTGCGGCTGCACAGCCCACAACAAATGCTTTATCCCGAATTTTCATATGAACCCCTCTTTGGTTTTTGAGCTACACCGAAATTCACCTAAAACTGGAAAGGTTTCCAGTAATCATAGAATCTACTTTTTGGGCAGCGCTGTCAAGGGTGCGTGAGGAGTTTTTGGCCGTTTCTTCTAGGTCTTGGCCGGCAAACCTTGGGCAAAAGGGAAATTGCGGGGCTTTTTTCGAGCAACCCCTACCCTAACTAAATGCGTTCAAAAGGTATTGTCCTAATAAGCGCCGGGTTGATTAACGCTCTACGAAGATACAAGGATTAACATTGGTCCATGGATTCCATGTGTGCTCCTCATCCAAATTTTGGATCCCTAGCATTCGTTTTGGTAGTCGCAGGATTAATTTAAATGGCTTCAGGACAAAGCATGAATCTAGTGAAAGTAATTGGTTGGACTTTTGCCGTAGTCACATTTACAGTCATGTTTATAACCACCGCGTGCACCATGGGTTTCTTATAAATTTTCATTACTGCGCCTAACAACTCCCTAACACGCCCAAGGAATCTTGGGAAATGACTGGACACTCTGAGGCAACTCTCACGCTTGAATAGTGAAAATGGGGATTGGTAAGGTACGCACAGACACAGAGTGAGTCTCACTCTTAAATCAAGGGTACAATTAGCACACTCCCTTTAAGAAAGTCGGGGATATTAGCGAATTCCTCGCTGACAGTAGTTTTAAAGCGAGTTATGTAATGCCAAGCAGTAAACCAACTTTCGCCTCATTAGGCGTTCATAAAAATCTAGTCGAAGCCTTATCAAATGAAGGTATCGAATTCCCATTTCCAATTCAGGTGGCAACGCTGCCTGAAGCAATTGGCGGTCGCGATGTTTTAGGTCGCGGACAGACCGGTTCTGGAAAGACTTTAGCTTTCGGATTAACAGTGTTGACCCGTTTAGCTTTTGAAAAGCCGATGCCAGGTGCGCCTTATGCATTGATCTTGGCGCCAACTCGCGAACTTGCGATGCAGATTGATGATGTTCTGGCGATGTATGCACCAGAAGTTGGGCTACGTTCAACAGTATTAGCTGGCGGTATGCCTTACCCACCGCAGCTACAAGCGCTTCGTAAGGGTGTGCAGATTGTGGTGGCAACACCTGGTCGTCTGCAGGATCACTTGAAGAAAGGCACCATCGATTTATCTGCAACCGAAATTGTGGTTCTGGATGAAGCAGATCAAATGGCAGATATGGGATTTTTGCCCGTAGTAACTGAAGTTTTAGCTCTGACTCCGCAGGATGGACAGCGTCTTCTATTTAGCGCAACGCTAGATCGCGATGTAGATAAGTTAGTTAAAAAGTTTATGAAAGATCCAGTTACGCATTCACTTGCAGTAACTGAACAACGTGAAGCAGATATGGATCACCATGTGCTTGTTGTTGATTCGCATGTTAAAGATGATGTGATTGCACAAATCGCATCTCGTGAAGGTCGCACAATTTTCTTCGTACGAACCAAACATGGCGCTGATCGATTAACTGAGAAGTTAAAGAAGCAGGGCGTCGATGCTGGTGTCTTGCACGGTGGTCGCACCCAGAAGCAACGAATGCGCGTATTGGATGCATTTAAAATCGGTAAAAAACGTGCGTTAATTGCGACAGATGTGGCTGCACGAGGAATTCACGTTGATGATGTTTCACTTGTGGTGCACGTTGATCCACCTGAGACACATAAAGATTACTTGCACCGTGCGGGCCGTACAGCACGTGCTGGCGCAAAGGGAACAGTTGTTTCTATTGCATCTAGCGGCAACCGTAAGCGCGTACATAATTTGGGTAAAGAAGCTGGCGTAAAGATGACAGAGACTCGTGTTGATTCTATGCATCCAGAGTTAATGCGAATTACTGGTTCGCAAGAACCAACTGGTGTTCCAGTAACTGAAGAAGTTGCACCACGTGGTGAGAGATCAAAGCCAGGACGTAAACGTTTTGAAGATCGTGCTCCGCGCAGAGAAAGTCGTGGTGATGATCGTCCAAAGCGTGAAGAACGTTCATTCCGCGAAGATCGCCCGCGCGCTGCATTTGAAAAGAAGCGCACTGAACGTAGCTCAGATCGCGGTTACGAAAAGAAATTTGATGATCGCAAACCTCGTCGCGAAGAACGTTCATATCGTGATGAGAAGCCTCGTCGCGAAGATCGACCAAGACGAGATGATCGACCACGTCGTGATTACGAAGATAGAAAGCCAGATCGCGATGCGTTGCGTCGTAAAGATCGCGGATCAAAGAAATTCGATAGTCGTTTAGAGAAGCGAATTCCAGTTCGTGATGAACGACCTGCACGTGAGGAACGTCCACGACGTGAACGTGAAGAGAAGAAAGTTTCGACCGGACCAAATCGAATTCAACGACGTGCACATTTGCAACCAGCTGATCGTCCAGTAAAAACTCGTCATGAGAAGCGAAGTAAAGGTAAAGCGAAAGCAAAACCATCTCGCGCAGGAAAACCTGTTGAACGTACTGGTGGAAAAGCAATCGCAAAACCAGCTTCTAAGAAGAGAGCGAAATCGAGTGGAAAACCAGTAAGAAAATCATCAAGTGGTAAGCCAAAAGCTCGCACTCGTGCGGGTAGATAACTCGTTTTGGTCTGTTGGTTAATCGCTAGTAAGATTTGCAAGCCTTTAAACGTCCCCATCGTCTAGGGGCCTAGGACATCGCCCTTTCACGGCGGTAACACGGGTTCGAATCCCGTTGGGGGCACGAAGAGTTAGGCGATCTGTTGTTCGCCCAATGCGGTTCTCCTGCATTGGGGGATGGAGCAATATCGATTAAGTTCGAAGAGATCATTAACTCCTTGGAAGGCCCAGTAGCGCAGTTGGTTAGCGCGCCGCCCTGTCACGGCGGAGGTCGCGGGTTCAAGTCCCGTCTGGGTCGCTTAGTTTTTTTAGTTTTTAATTATTTAAAAACTTTAATTACTAGATGGCTGGGTAGCTCAGTTGGTACGAGCGAACGACTGAAAATCGTTAGGTCGCCGGTTCGATCCCGGCCCCAGCCACTTTTTTATTTTCTAAATTTAAATTCCGTTAATTAAAATAGTTTTATCGCGATTAGTTTCGCCTCGAATAATTTCTATATCTCTTGCACGTACTTTGAAATGATCTGCTAAAACTTTTGCAACTGCTTCATTTGCTTTTCCATCAACTGCAGGTGCCTGTACAAAAACAATAAGTCGGCCAGCAATTTCGCCACCGACTTTATTTTGTTTCGCGTTCGGACGAACGCGGATATCAATCTTCAAATTGAATTATTAATTAACCTGCAGCGCCAGATCCTGAAGGACCAGCTTTGCGTTGAACTTGTGGTGCACCGCCAGAGCGCTGACCACCTTGGACCTTTGATCCACCAGAAACGCCATCGTTTCCTTTATGTCCACCTTGTTTAGCTTTCTTCGCTTCAAGTGCGGCAAGCATTTTTGCTTTTGCTTCGTTGTTATCAGCCATGAGATGAGTTTACTGGTCTGTGTGCGGAATGCGAATAAAAAATAGGAAGAGATAGGCCCAAGTAATTGCAGCGAGGGCAATAAGCGCAGTGGATTGCCCCTTATAAATTGCAAAGGCGATGGTGCCGTAGACGCCAGCTAACGCCCAGAGCGCAATCGCAGCGGTTCGACGGTGTAGACCCTTTCGCATTAAACGATGAGATAGATGATCGCGGCCACCGGTAAATGGGCTAATTCCCCGCGCTAAACGTGAAGTAACTGCAACTGTTGTATCTAAAAGCGGAACTGCCATTAGAAATAGTGGAATCGAGAGTGATTTCCAGCTTGGGTGAATATTCGGCTGCAGACGAATAGTTAATACCGCGACGATGATTCCTAGGAAAAGTGCGCCCGCATCGCCCATGTAAATTTTTGCAGGCGGACGATTCCAAATTAGAAATCCCGCAGTGGCGCCTGCGGTTACGATTGAGAGACCAGAGACTAAAAGTTGTCCGCGATCAAATGCGATTAAAAAAGTGAAAAAGGTAATTACAACTACGGTTCCTGCTGCCCCACCATCTAAATTATCGAAGAAGTTAATACTGTTGCAGACTCCAACAATCCAAAGAATGGTGACGAGCGCATCGACAATAAAAATTTGCGAAGGTGTGCCGATTGTGTCAGTGGCAATCAATATTCCGGCAACGATAACTCCGACAACTGATTGCGCGATTAATCGTGGCCAAGGTTTTAATCCGCGTAGGTCATCTATCAATCCCATAATTGCCATTGCAACTGCCGGAATTAAAACAGTTGATGCAAGTGCAATATCTTTACCTTCAACGAGAACAGTTGAATAAGTTGCGACAAAGACACCGATAACAATTGCCACGCCACCTAAGTATGGAACTGGTTCAGTTTGAACTTTGCGCGCCATGTTTGGTGCATCAACTGCGCCAACTTTTAAAGCAAGCTTTCGCATGATAGGTGTCAGCGCGCCAACAAAAACAAATGTGGCAAGTGCTAGGTAAAGATATTGAGAGAGCTGATAACCAGAAATTACTGTTGACCCTTTATGTGAGATTCAAGAAGCGCTTTCACTTCTGATTCGCGATAACGACGGTGACCGCCAAGAGTACGAATTGAAGTTAACTTGCCAGCCTTTGCCCAACGGGTGACAGTTTTAGGATCAACGCGAAAGAGCGCCGCAACTTCAGATGGAGTAAGCAGAACTTCGGATGTATACCCGTTCATTGTTACCCCTGTCCGATTTGCGCAATTTGCGTAGGAGTGAAGTTAATGCGAAAAAAGGGTGTTTGGCAATAAATTTTCAGCAGAAATTCAGCTGGTGAACTCAAAAGCAGCGACTTTTCGCCATCTTGTGACCAGACGTTCGTAACCGCGGCCAGCAAGGGCGCCATCGCCGACGGCAAGTCCTGCGATTGAAGATTGGATATCTTCGATTGAAGTATCTGCTTCTAGCCCACCCTCATCAGCTAATGAAAGTTCTAAATAATCAGCTAACCCACCGTAATCTAATTCGACAATTGATTTTGGATGGAACATCTCTAGCCAATCTATTAAATCTAAAATCTCTTGTTCGACCGGTCCTTCGCCGAATGCAGATCGGACCGCGTTATGTGTGGTCTTTGCGCGACCAATTGCTTTTGCAATTTCGGTACGACAAATTACATAAGCGCCATCGTTATCGTGTCCGCGTAAACGTTCGTGCGTTTCAAACATCGCAAACCAGCGCGGCGGGATTATCCAAGTTTGCGAAATAATGTGCGGAACTTTGCTCGCGGTGAAATCGATACTGTCCTGTAGAGCTTCTTCATAAGAATTTGAAACAAAGAACGGAACTACAGTTGAAGGAACAGACGATTTAAATTCGTTTAGCGATGCCCGAGTTCGGACCGATGTTGACCATGGACTTACATAACGCATTCCATCTAAATCTAAAATGTGTGCGCCATCTGGTCGTTGACTTGGCAATTGCAGAGTTGCCACACGAACTAGTGCATCTTTCTGTTCGGCAACTTTAGATTCGAAAAGATCAACAGCATCCCAACGCAAACGGTCGGCTGCTTCGAATGCAGATAGCGGTTCGTAGATTCGTAGCGAAGCTACATAAGGTGTCGGGCGCATTAGGTATGCGGCTTAAGCTCGACTGATGTAATTGCCCTCAGCAAATGGATCATCATCGTCAAAAGATGAATTGCGTTCGCCGTCGCCATGTAGCTCGTCAGCGAGTTTCTTTAAATCAATTTCATGTGAATCGTATTTGAGGTCACGAGCGACTTTTGTCTGCTTTGCTTTTGCACGGCCACGGCCCATGTGTCAGCCCCTTAACGTTTTCTATTCAGGCGGGTAGGTTATCGCTTGGCGTACTCGCCGACCAAAACCGACCCTGGCTGGCCTTCGGCACGCTTCTGTATAACGCCTGCCTGCCACGCCTTCATTCCCCGCGCGGCAAGTGACTTAATCGCCAGCTCAGCTGAGCCTGAATCGACCACCGCCGTCATGCCGATCCCGCAGTTCCAGGCGCGCTCCATATCATGGCGATCAAGCTGCCCTTGGGCTGCCAAGAACTCCATCTCAACGGGAAGCGACCAGGTGCTTCGGTCGTAAACGGCGGTGAGACCTTCTGGAATCACGCGAAGAGTGTTCTCTGCAATTCCACCACCGGTGATGTGGCTAAATCCGTGCAACTTATCTTTCATGCCGCGAATTAGCGCAAGGCAATCAAGTGAATAAATCTCGGTCGGAGTTAAGAAAACTTCTCCAGCAGTTTTGTTGTATTCAGTAACCACATAATTTAAATCTAAATTAGCTTTTTTAATAATGTGGCGAACAAGTGAGTAACCATTTGAATGAAAACCACTTGATGGCATTGCGATCAAAATATCGCCCTCTTTGATGCGATGTTCTCCAAGCAGATTTGGTTCATCGACCACGCCAGTTGCGGCACCTGCAATATCAAATTCATCTTCAGCTAATAAACCTGGGTGCTCTGCAGTTTCGCCACCGACAAGTGCAGTGCCAGCTTTTTCGCAACCGCGTGCAATGCCACCAACAATTTCCGCAACGCGCTCTGGGAAAACTTTTCCGACTGCAATGTAATCAGTCATAAAAAGTGGTTCGGCGCCGCAGACAACTAAGTCATCGACAACCATTGCAACTAAATCTTCTCCGATGGTGTCGTACTTACCAAGCCATCGTGCAATCTCTGTTTTTGTGCCGACGCCATCTGTAGATGTGGCAAGTAGTGGACGAGTCATACCTTTAAGTGCAGAGGCATCAAATAAACCTGCGAAGCCACCAAGATCACCAACAACTTCTTTGCGACGAGATTTTGTAATCGAAGCTTTCATTAATTCAACCGCGCGTTCGCCGGCATCAATATCAACGCCTGCAGCTTTATATGCCTCAGTCATTTAACACCTCAAGACGTAACTTTCCTTCTGACATATCTGAAGGGATCTGGGTTGGATAAACCCCTGTAAAACAAGCGGTACAGAGGTTATTTTCAGCAACTGTGGTCGCTTCGATCAAACCTTCAAGGGAAACATAACCGAGTGAATCTGCGCCGATTGATCGACGAATGTCATCAATTTCTAGACCATTTGCAATTAACTCCGCACGAGTTGCGAAATCAATTCCGTAATAGCAAGGCCACTTAACAGGTGGTGAAGAGATGCGAACATGGACTTCACTAGCGCCAGCTTCGCGGAGCATACGAACAATTGCGCGCTGGGTGTTGCCGCGAACAATTGAATCATCGACAACCACGATGCGCTTTCCTTCAACAATTTCACGGAGTGGATTTAACTTAAGGCGAATACCTAATTGGCGAATTGTTTGTGAAGGTTGAATAAAGGTACGCCCAACATAGGCGTTCTTAACTAGCCCTGCGCCGTAAGGAATATGAGATGCCTTTGCATAACCAATTGCAGAAGGTGTTCCGGATTCCGGAACTGGAATTACTAAATCTGCATCAACGGGAGATTCTTTTGCTAAACGTTCGCCAATTGCAACACGGGTTGCATGAATACCGCGACCTGCAATCTGAGTATCAGGACGTGCTAGATATACATATTCAAATAAGCAACCTTTTGGTTCTGGCTTATGCCAACAGAAAGAACGGATTCCGTGCTCATCGATTGCCACGAATTCACCTGGTTCGATTTCGCGAACAAATGATGCGCCGACAATATCTAGCGCAGCGGTTTCAGATGCAACTACCCAACCACGTTCCAACTTTCCAAGTACAAGTGGACGAACGCCGTGGCGATCGCGCGCTGCATAAAGTGTGTGCTCATCCATAAATACAAGAGAGAATGCGCCTTCGAGCATTGGTAGCACTGCGACAGCTGATGCTTCTAAATTTTTCTCATCGCGAAGTGCAATCAAAGATGACATAACTTCGGTATCGGTAGTTGCTTGAATTCCAGTCTCTGGATGTTTCGCTAATTCCTGCATTAAATCGCCGATATTTGTCAGATTTCCGTTATGGGCTAGGGCCAAAGTGCCGTACTTAGTTGGGCGAAGCGTTGGCTGGGCGTTAACCCAAGTTGAAGAACCAGTTGTTGAATAGCGGGTGTGGCCGATTGCTAAGTGACCTTTTAAGTTTGCTAGATCATGTTCGGTGAAGACCTGCGAGACCAGACCCATATCTTTGTAAATCAGAATTCGCTCGCCATCGGAAGTTGCAATACCTGCTGACTCTTGTCCGCGATGTTGAAGTGCATATAAGCCGTAGAAAGTTAACTTTGCAACTTCTTCTTCTGGAGCCCAGACTCCGAAAATTCCACAGGCATCTTGTGGACCTTTATCTTCTTCGAAAAGGTTATGAGTTAATTTGCCGTCCGGACGTCTCATTGGCTAATCCTAATCGGTAAATACTCACTCAAATCCGCGCGAGCTCCCGATGCGCTTATTGATCCACGTTCCATCGCATCGTTCCAAGTGACTTCACCAGATGCGAGTGCTAACCAAGTTTCAGCATCCATCTCAATTACATTTGGTGGAGTACCACGTGTATGTGTTGGTCCATCTCCACATTGAATCGCAGCATATGGTGGAATGCGAACCTCAATTGCACGTCCGGGGGCTCGTTTAACAAGTTCAGCAAGTGTTGCTTTAATTTGTGCCATCACCTCCGGATTCCTATTCATAAATTAACCAAATAGCTTTGGGAAAGTTTCTGTATATGACTTACGAAGTTCTGAAAGTTGAATTGATGCTTCATTAATTTCTAAAGCGTCTCCTCCGGTCTCGCCAATTTTCGTAACTGGAATTGAGTGCTTTGCACAAAGCGCTTCGAGCTTTCCGCCATCTTTAACCGCTACGACAACACGTCCAGGAGTTTCGCTCAGAAGTTCAACGCCTGCGTTACCCAAAGTGACCTTTGCGCCGACGTTATTTTTAAGCGTCATTTCAGTTAAAACCGCTGCTAATCCGCCCTGTGAAAGATCATGTGCTGCAACAAATACCTTCTCAGTGCGTCCGGCAACAAGTAACTCATTAAGGCGCATGGCTGATGGAATATCTGAAACTGGTGCAACGCCACCACGCTGACCATGTAAATATGCCCACTCCGAACCTGCGAAATCAGATTTAGTTTCGCCGATTAAGTAAAGTGATAGTCCAGCTTCTTTATATGACATTGGTGTACGTGTACGTACATCATCAATTACGCCAAGGACACCAATTACCGGAGTTGGAAGAATTGCAACATCACCAGTTTGGTTGTAGAAAGAAACATTTCCGCCAGTTACAGGAAGACCCATCTCTAAACAAGCGTCAGCTAAACCTCGAACAGATTCAGCAAATTGCCACATCACACCTGGATCTTCTGGAGAACCAAAGTTTAAGCAGTTGGTAACTGCAAGTGGCTTTGCACCTGCAGTTGCAATATTGCGACAAGCTTCAAGAAGTGCAAGCTTTGCGCCTTCGTAAGGATTTAAATAAGACCAGTTGGCATTTGCATCTGTTGAAACTGCAACGCCTAGGTGAGTCTCTTCATCGATACGAACCATTCCTGAATCTTCTGGTTGTGATTGAACTGTGTTACCTAAAACGTAACGATCATATTGATTTGTTACCCAAGATTTATCTGCAATGTTTGGCGCAGATGCAATCTTTAATACCGCTGCTTTAATTTCTGATGCAGATGTTGGCATTGGTAAATCAAGCACCTGCTTGGCTGCTTCATCAATATATGCAGGCTTTGCAAGTGGACGTTGATAAACCGGGCCATCGTGCGCAACAGTTCGAGGTGGCACATCCACGATTACTTCGCCGTGCCAAGTAATAATCAATCTATCGCCATCTGTAACTTCGCCAATAACAGTGGCAGTTACATCCCATTTCTTGCAGATTTCCATGAATTTATCGATGTTTTTAGGCTCAACAATCGCGCACATACGTTCTTGCGATTCTGACATCAAAATTTCTTCGGGAGAAAGTGATGGGTCGCGAAGCGGAACGCGATCTAGTTCGACCTGCATGCCGCCAGTGCCGCCAGATGCCAATTCTGAGGTTGCACATGAAAGTCCTGCGCCGCCAAGATCTTGAATGCCTACAACTAAATCAGCTGCAAAGATTTCTAGAGAACATTCAATAAGAACTTTCTCTGCGAAAGGATCGCCCACTTGAACTGATGGACGTTTTGCTGGACCTTCTTCCCCAAAAGTTTCTGATGCTAAAACAGATACGCCACCGATTCCATCGCCACCAGTTTTTGCTCCATAAAGCACAACTAAATTACCGGCACCTGATGCCTTAGCTAATTTAATTTCATCATGTTTCATCACGCCAACACAGAGCGCGTTAACTAGCGGGTTGCCAATATAGGTTTCATCAAATACAACTTCGCCACCGATATTTGGTAGTCCCAAACAATTTCCATAACCGCCAACACCTGCGATCACGCCAGGCAAAACGCGGCGAGTATCTGCAGCGTCAGCTGGGCCAAATCGAAGTGGATCCATAACTGCAACTGGGCGTGCACCCATTGTGAGAATATCGCGCACAATTCCGCCAACACCAGTTGCAGCTCCTTGATAAGGCTCAACAAATGATGGGTGGTTATGTGATTCGATTTTAAAGGTAACTGCATAACCTTGACCGACATCGACAACGCCAGCATTTTCACCAATGCCAACTAAAAGCGCATCTGACTTAGGTGCCTTCTCGCCAAATTGTTTTAAGTGAACCTTTGAAGATTTATAGGAGCAATGCTCAGACCACATAACTGAATACATCGCCAACTCTGATGAGGTTGGACGGCGCCTTAAAATATCGCGGATGCGCTGATACTCGTCTGGCTTAAGTCCAAGCTCAGCAAAAGGCTGGCTATTTTCAGGGGTATTTGAAGCGTTTTTTACGGTATCGAGCGACATTATTTGACGCCTCCTACAAAGGATTTCAAAATGGAGGTAAAGAAACCAAGGCCATCGGTACCGGGACCACATAAATCTTCAATTGCATGCTCTGGGTGTGGCATAAGTCCAACAATGTTTCCGCGATCATTGGTAATACCTGCAATTAAATTACGAGAACCATTTGGGTTCTCGCCAACATAACGAGCAACTATACGTCCTTCTGATTCCAACTTATTTAAAGTGTTGTCATCACACTGGAAAGAGCCTTCACCATTCTTAAGTGGAATCGTGATGTGTTGACCAACAGCGTAATCGCTAGTCCATGAAGTTTTATTATTAACAATCTCTAACTCTTGGTCATGGCAGAAGAAATGTAAATTCTTGTTACGAGTAAGTGCACCCGGCAGAAGATGTGATTCGCAGAGAATCTGGAAACCATTGCAGATACCAAGAACTGGTAAACCTTGCTTAGCCTTTTCGATTACCTCTGTCATTACTGGAGCAAAACGTGAAATCGCGCCACAACGTAGGTAATCACCATATGAGAATCCACCAGGAAGGATTACTGCATCTACATTATTAATTGAAGAGTCTCCGTGCCAGAGCGCTACCGCTTCTGCTCCAGCTTCGCGGACTGCGCGCTGCGCATCGCGATCATCAAGCGATCCAGGAAAAGTTACGACGCCAATACGCATTATTTCTCAACTCGCACTGTGTAGTTTTCGATAACCGGGTTTGAGAGTAGAACTTCAGCTGCTTTGTTAATCGCATCCATCGATGGTTCGCCATCTACTTCAATTTCAAAGCGCTTACCTTGACGAACGCTCTTAGCGAAGTCAAAACCAAGACGTGGCAGAGCAGAGGCAACAGCTTGTCCTTGCGGATCTAAGATCTCCGGTTTCAACATAACTTCTACGATGATCTTCGCCATTTTTAGCTCCTCTTGCCGGTTAGTTTGAAAAATGCCTCTTCATATTTAGCTGCCGTTTTCTCCACTATTTCTTGCGGAATAGTAGGAGGTTCGCTTTGTCTATCCCAAACGGTTACCAAATAATCTCGTAAATACTGCTTATCGAACGAGTTATGGGCGCTATCCCAGAATCGTGATGAATCTGGGGTCAAAGCCTCATCTCCCAGAGTGATTACTCCGTTGGCATCGCGACCGAATTCAAACTTAGTATCAACCAAAATAATCTCTTTAGAAGCTGCATAATCTTTCGCGCGGTCATAAAGTGCAAGTGTTAAACGCTTAAGTTCGGTTGCATCGACTTCGCCAACAATTTTCGCAGCCTGAGCAAAGTTAATATTAATATCGTGATCGCCGATTTCAGCTTTGGTGGCTGGTGTAAAGATTGATTCAGGTAACTTCGAGCCATCAGTTAAACCTGCAGGTAACTTGTTGCCACAAACCTCTTGATTACTTTTATATTCAGCCCAACCACTGCCAGTTAGATAACCGCGCGCCACGCATTCGATAGCAAACATATCTAGCGGCTTTGCAATTACTGCACGCCCTGCAACACTTGCCGGAACATCGGTTGAAACTATGTGGTTAGGGACAATGTCTGAGAGCATTTCAAACCAGAAAAGTGAGATTTGGGTAAGAATCTTTCCTTTGCCAGGAATTTCTGTAGGCAAAACCCAATCAAATGCGCTGATGCGATCTGATGCAACTAATAGCAGCTCGTTCTTTTCGTTTGTATAAAGGTCTCGAACTTTTCCAGTTCGTAAATGTTTCCACCCTGCAATCTCTGGCGCTGCAGGTGCGCCCTTTGCCCCAAATCCGCTCATCGAATAGAGCCGGGTTGATACTTTGCAGCATCAGAATGTTTTGCAGTAATCGCTTCGATGCGATTAACTACACGAGAAACTTGTTCCTGGGCAGCGCCAGTAAATTCAATGGGATCGCTAATTAGCGCATTTAAATCTTGGCGATTTAATGGGATGCGTGGATCATCTGCAATCACATCTAGCAGATTGTTTGCTAGACCTTCGCGCATTGATAACGCAGCTTTTGTCGCGTGCTCTTTAATAACTTCATGCGCTGCTTCGCGGCCAACGCCGGCTTTCACCGCGGCCATCAATATCTTGGTGGTAGCCAAGAACGGTAAATAACGCTCTAATTCCGCCGCAATGACAGCAGGGAATGCACCGAATTCTTTAATAACGGTCAACATGGTTTCGAGCAAACCATCAATTGCATAGAACGAATCTGCAATAGCAACGCGACGTACTACAGAACAAGAGACGTCCCCTTCGTTCCATTGATCGCCAGATAGTTCGCCAACCATGGCGCTGTAACCGCGCAAAATAACAGCAAGTCCATTAACGCGTTCGCATGAACGAGTATTCATCTTATGTGGCATAGCAGAACTTCCAACTTGGCCAGCTTTAAATCCTTCAGTAACTAGTTCAGCGCCGGCCATCAATCGAATCGATGTAGCAAGTGATGATGGGGCTGCAGCTAATTGCACGAGAGTTGTCACAACTTCGTAATCAAGTGAGCGCGGGTAAACCTGTCCTGTTGAATCGAGTACTCGCTTAAAACCTAAATGACTAGCAATTTCATTTTCTAAATGTGAATGGTTCTCAAATGAACCAAGTAGATCAATTGAATCTTGAGAAGTTCCGACTGGGCCTTTAAGTCCGCGCATTGGATAACGTTCGATTAACGATGACAAACGCTCGTATGCATAAAGCAGTTCTTCAGCGCTTGACGCAAATCGCTTTCCCAATGTTGTTACTTGCGCAGGTACGTTATGAGAACGTCCAGCAATTGGTTGCGCGCTGTACTGAGCCGCTTTTTCTCCAAGTCGAGCAAGAAGTGCAACAGTCTTATCATGAATTAATTCGAGACCTAAACGAATCTGTAGCGCTTCAATATTTTCGGTTAAATCGCGGCTAGTCATGCCGGTATGAATAATTTCGTGGCCAGCTAGCGCATTAAATTCTTCAATACGTGCTTTAACATCGTGGCGCGTAACTTTTTCGCGTTCGTCGATCGAATCTAAATGGACTGCATGTTTGACTTTTTCGTAAGCACTTAGCTGCTCGTCAGTGATTGGATGGCCGAGCTTCTTCTGCGCGCGAGCTACAGCTAGCCAGAGTTCACGTTCTGCGACGATTTTCGCTTCAGGCGAGAAAATCTGGCGCATTGCGATGGATGCGTATCGATTAGCTAGGACGCTCACTGGTTCATTCTCCCCTATTAATTACCCTTCTCGGCAACAGACGCGTTGAGCGCGATGTCATTGCGATAGAAGGATCCGGCCAATTGAATCTGGGAAATTGTGCGATATGCCTTATCGCGAGCTTCCGTTAAATCTGAACCAAGACCGGTAGCTGTTAAAACTCTTCCACCAGATGAAACCAGTGCGCCATTCTCTTTTGTTCCAGCGTGGAAAATTGTGACGCCATCTACTGGTTTCAAATTTGAAATCTCATCACCAGTTCTTACATCGGCTGGATAACCATTTGCAGCAAGCACCACCGTGACTGCAGAATCATCAGACCATTCCAGAACAGAATCAATTAAATCTCCAGTTGCAGCTTTGTAAAGTAATTGTGCAAGTGGCGTTTTAAGCCGTGGAATTAAAACTTGGGTTTCAGGATCACCAAAGCGCGCATTAAATTCAATAACTCGAATTCCGCGATCAGTAACTGCAAGGCCTGCATAAAGTAAACCAACAAATGGTGTGCCGCGCGCTGCCATTTCAGCAATCATCGGTGCTAAAACTTGTCGGTAAGTATCTTCAACAATATCTGTTGGCGCCCAAGGAAGTGGTGAGTAAGCACCCATGCCACCAGTGTTTGGACCTTCATCGTTGTCATATGCGCGTTTGAAATCTTGCGCAGGTTGCATCGGCAAAATATTGGTGCCGTCTGAAATTCCGAATAACGAAATCTCTGGACCTTTTAAATATTCTTCGATGACTACGCGGTTGCAAGCAAGTGCATGTTGCAGTGCAACTTCGCGATCTTCGGTAACTACAACGCCTTTACCTGCAGCAAGTCCATCATCTTTAACAACGCATGGTGCGCCAAATGCATCAAGCGCTTTTTCAATTTCAACTCTATTTTCGCAAGTAAAAGATTTTGCAGTTGGAACACCGGCATCGCGCATCACGCCTTTTGCAAAATGCTTGGATCCTTCAAGCTGCGCAGCTGCCTTGGAAGGGCCAAAAACCGCTATTCCTGCAGTGCGAAGCTCATCTGCCGCGCCATTTACCAATGGTAATTCTGGACCGATAACTACTAAATCAACGGCTAAGGATTTAGCTAACTCAACAATTGCAGAGTTATCAGATGTATTAAGTGGATGAAGTTTGGCGAATGATGCAATGCCAGGGTTACCAGGAGCTGCGTGAAGTTCAGTTACAGACTTATCTGCTGCTAGTCCTGTGGCAAGTGCATGTTCGCGCCCACCGCTTCCTATCAGCAGCACCTTCATCGTTAGATAAATTCCTTAACGACGATTGTCTGGTCGCGACCTGGACCTACGCCGATTGCCGACATCGGGGCGCCGCTAATCTCTTCGAGATATTTAACGTACTTCTGCGCATTAACGGGAAGATCTTCAAACTTCTTGCAATTTGAAATATCTTCTTTCCAACCATCTAAGTATTCATAGATGGGTTTTGCGTGGTGAAAATCTGATTGTGAAGCTGGAACTTCTTCAACACGCTTGCCATCGATTTCATAAGCAACGCATACCGGAATTTTTTCCCAACCAGTTAGCACATCTAACTTGGTAAGGAAAAAGTCCGTTAAACCATTAACGCGAGTTGCATAACGAGCAATCGGGGCATCAAACCAACCACATCGTCGGTTGCGCCCAGTTGTAACGCCAACTTCTCCGCCGATACGACGTAACGCTTCGCCATCTTCATCAAATAGCTCTGTCGGAAATGGTCCGCTACCAACTCGAGTTGTGTAAGCCTTCAAAATTCCAATTACGCGATCAATCTTTGTTGGACCGATACCTGAACCGGTGCAAGCGCCACCAGATGTTGGATTAGAAGAAGTTACATATGGATATGTACCGTGATCAACATCTAGAAGAGTTCCTTGAGAACCTTCAAGAAGTACGGTTTTACCTGCTTCTAAAGCCTTATTTAATAGCAGCGCAGTATCTGCCACATATGGACGCAAGATCTCTGCATAATTTAGATACTCTGCAAGAACATCATCGACATTAATGTTGTTGCGATTAAATACTTTAACCAGAACTTGGTTCTTGTCGCGAAGCGCCGCTTCTAACTTCTGGCGCAAAATTGATGGATCAAATAGATCCTGAACGCGAATTCCGATACGGTTAATTTTGTCTGCATATGCAGGTCCGATTCCGCGACCGGTGGTTCCGATCTTTGCTTTACCTAAGAATCGTTCAGTTACCTTATCGATGGTGCGGTGATACGGAGTAATCAAATGCGCATTAAGCGAAATCGTTAACTTAGATGTATCAATACCGCGTTCATTAAGACCTTTGATCTCTTCTAGCAATACCGCGGGATCGATAACAACGCCATTGCCAATTACCGGAACGCAATTTGAAGACAAAATTCCGGATGGTAAAAGGTGAAGCGCATATTTCTGATCGCCAATTACAACGGTATGGCCTGCATTATTTCCACCTTGGTAGCGGACAACGTAATCAACGCGATCACCGAGTAGATCTGTTGCTTTACCTTTTCCTTCGTCGCCCCATTGCGCGCCAAGTAAAACTAGTGCAGGCATTCGCCGTCTCTTTCTTACTTCTTAAGTGAGGTGCCGGTTGAGCGAAGATCTTCGCAAGCATGAACAACGCGAGCAGCCATGCCAGCTTCAGCTGACTTGCCCCATGCACGTGGATCGTAAGTCTTCTTATTACCAACTTCTCCGTCAATCTTTAATACACCGTCATAGTTCTTAAGCATGTGATCAACGACCGGACGAGTAAATGCATACTGGGTATCAGTATCAATATTCATCTTAATTACGCCGTAATCAAGGGCTTCACGGATCTCTGAAAGAAGGGAACCTGAGCCACCGTGGAATACGAGATCCATTGGCTTTGATCCCGCAGCCATACCAAGTTCTTTGGCAACAGCTTCTTGAAGTGTTGCCAGAATCTTTGGTTGCAATACAACGTTGCCTGGCTTATAAACACCGTGAACGTTTCCAAATGTTGCCGCAACCATGTAGCGACCACGTTCGCCAGAACCAAGAGTTTTGATTGTGTGAAGCGCATCTTCTGGGGTCGAGTAAAGCTTTGCATCGTGCTTCGCTTCAACGCCATCTTCTTCTCCACCGACAACGCCGATTTCGATTTCAAGAATTGTCTTTGCTGCAACGCACTTATCGATTAGTTCGTCAGCAATCTTCATGTTCTCATTCATATCGACAGCAGAGCCATCCCACATATGAGAATTAAATAGTGGCTTCTGACCTGCCTTGATGCGCTCTGCACCAACTGCAAGAAGCGGACGCATAAAAGTATCTAACTTCTCTACTGGGCAGTGATCGGTATGTAGCGCAATGTTAACGTTGTAATTCTTCGCAACAACATGTGCAAACTCTGCGAGCGCAACTGCGCCGTCTACTGCGTTCTTGACTGTTGAGCCAGAGGCATATTCCGCACCGCCCCATGAAAATTGAATAATTCCGTCCGACTCTGCCTCTGCGAAGCCGCGAATAGCTGCGATAAGAGTCTGTGATGATGAAACGTTGATCGCAGGATATGCGAATGCGCCCTTCTTAGCGCGATCAAGCATCTCTGCGTAAATTTCTGGGGTTGCAATTGCCATTTTTGCTCCTCGGTAGATTCGTAATTCTCTGCCGAACGCGCCTTTGGGTCGACTGGAGGCTTACGGCTAATCCAACCATTAGGACCCCTCAAAATAAAATCGCCGCCCCTGGAAAACCCAGAAAGCGGCGATTTATCCCCTTTTTTACCCGAGCGCTGTAGCCAATTTAGCAAGCGCTGCCAGTAGCAGTTTGACGTTTGCCGCTGATGAGAAGAACTTCATCAGTAGCGCAATAAACGAAGCGAGCATTTATCTGCCTTTCTATTAGAGGCAAATACTCACCTTTATTGCTAGGTAATTTCTTACTTAATTTCATTGCTGTGGATAGATGCGACTAGTAGCCTCCTATCTCATGTCACAGGATCAAGTCGAGAACTTACTTAGCGAAGATCGCACCTTCCCACCCACAGCAGAGTTTGCAGCCGCTGCAAATGTGAAGGAATCAGAGTATGCGTTAGCCGAAGCCGATCGCATCGCATTCTGGGAATCTAAAGCCGAATATTTGAAATGGGATAAACGTTGGCACACAGTTCTTGATTGGCAACCCCCTTTTGCAAAATGGTTTCTCGATGGCAAGTTAAATGCGTCCGTTAATTGTTTAGATCGACACGTTGACGAAGGTCGCGGAGATCGCGTTGCATTCTTCTTTGAAGGTGAACCTGGTGATACTCGCACTATTACATATGCAGAACTATTGAAAGATGTTAAGAAAGCTGCAAACGCGCTAATAGAAATCGGAATTAAAGCTGGTGATCGCGTTGCAATTTATATGCCGATGATTCCAGAAGCTGCGGTTGCGATGCTTGCATGCGCGCGAGTTGGAGCAGCACATTCTGTGGTCTTCGGAGGTTTTAGCGCTGAAGCTTTGATCTCTCGTATTAACGATGCAGATGCCAAATTAGTAATTACTGCAGATGGCGGATACCGAAAGGGTGCAGCTTTTGCGCTAAAGCCTGCAGTAGATGAGGCTCTGCGCGGAAAACATAATGTTGAAAAGGTTTTGGTAGTTAAGCGCACCGGCCAAGAAACTGCTTGGAGCGATCGCGATATTTGGTGGCATGAGATTGTGGAGCGCCAATCAGAAGAACATATTGCAGAGGGTTTTGATTCAGAACATCCGCTATTTATTCTCTACACCAGCGGTACCACTGCAAAACCTAAGGGAATTTTCCACACAACTGGTGGTTATTTAACGCAGGCCTCTTACACACATCGCGCCGTATTTGATTTAAAACCAGAGAGCGACATTTACTGGTGCACCGCTGATGTTGGTTGGATTACCGGCCATTCGTATGTGGTTTATGGCCCGCTAATTAATGGTGCGACTCAAGTTATGTACGAAGGTACTCCGGATTCTCCGCATAAAGGACGTATGTTTGAGATTATCGAAAAGTACAAAGTAACAATTCTCTATACCGCGCCTACTTTAATTCGTACTTGGATGAAGTGGGGAGATGAATTTCCAAATAAGTACAACTTGAATTCACTTCGTTTGCTTGGTTCGGTTGGAGAACCAATTAATCCTGAAGCATGGATGTGGTACCGCGAAGTAATTGGTGGAAATCGTTGTCCGATTGTTGATACTTGGTGGCAGACCGAAACTGGTGCGATCATGATTTCACCACTACCTGGTGTAACTGCAACTAAACCAGGATCTGCGATGCGTCCGATCCCAGGAATTAGTGCAAAAGTTGTTGATGATTCAGCGCATGAAGTTGGAAAAGGTCATGGTGGTTATTTAATTCTTGATAAACCTTGGCCATCGATGTTGCGTGGTGTTTGGGGCGAACCGGAGAGATATAAAGAGAATTACTGGTCAAAATACGATGGCGTTTACTTTGCTGGTGACGGCGCAAAGCTAGATAGCGATGGCGCTTATTGGTTATTGGGTCGCGTCGATGATGTCATGAACGTATCGGGCCATCGCATCTCAACTACCGAAGTTGAATCAGCGCTCGTATCTCATGAAGAAGTTGCTGAAGCCGCGGTGGTTGGAGCAAATGATGCGATGACCGGACAAGCGATTGTCGCCTTCGTAATTTTGCGTGGCGGAATCGATCACACAAAAGGCGAAGCGCTAATTACTGCACTGAAAGCACATGTGGTTAAAGAGATTGGTGCAATTGCGCGACCACGTCAGATTCTGGTGGTTAATGAGCTACCAAAGACTCGAAGCGGCAAAATCATGCGCCGATTACTACGAGATGTGGCCGAGAATCGTGCAGTTGGAGATTCAACAACGTTGGCAGATCCAAACGTTATGAATCTAATCAAAGATGGTTTAGCTACAACTACTGAAGATTAATTCCTAAGTACTTCTTTACTCCATCAACGATTTCAGATTCACTCTTTACCGCTCCAACGATTTTTCCAGTTACTTTGCCGCTCTTATTAATAAATAAGGTAACCGGTACGCCCATGCCAATATTTAATCGAGTACGTCCATCCGGATCATAAAGAGATGGCCATTTAATACCCATGCCTTCAATAAAGTCAGTGGTATCTGATTTCTGTGCCTCTTCAACTGCGATGCCGATTAACTGAAGCTCATCACTGTGCTTGGCATAGAAGTCGCGGAAATAAGGAATCTCTTGGCGACATGGCCAGCACCATGAACCATAAACATTTACCACCATCGGCCCGCGCAGTGATTCTTGAATCAAACTCTGTTGGCCGGTACCTAAACATTCAAGCGCTATTCCAGATGTAACTTTCTTACTTACTTTGATATCAGAGCATTCTTTAACAATTCCATCGTTAGGAAGCGCGTTTGGATCTTTCTCGCCGCAACCTGTAAGCACTGAGAGAGAAAACGCAGCGATTGCCAGGCTAGCGAAAATCTTCATCGCGCTTCACCAACTTCTTCGCCTTTTCAGGATCGGTCTCTCCGATGCCAAATGATGGACATAAATTAGCAAGCGGGCATGCGCCGCAGGCAGGTTTACGAGAATGACATATGCGACGGCCGTGCCAGATCATTCGCTGTGAAAGATTGGTCCACTCTTTACGCGGGATGAGTGCGCCAACTTCATGTTCGACTTTCACAGGATCTAATGAAGTAGTCCATCCGAATCTTCGCGATAAACGGCCGAAGTGGGTATCAACTGTGATTCCTGGGATATCAAAGGCGTGGCCCAAAACTACGTTCGCGGTTTTCCGTCCTACACCTGGAAGTTTTACCAACTCATCTTGGATCGGCGGAACTTTCCCTTTAAATTCCAGATCCAGAATTGTGGCAAGCCCTTTTATATGTTTCGCTTTTGAGCGGAAAAATCCAGTTGAACGAATTAAATCTTCTAGTTCATGAATGTTCGCATTGGCGAAATCATGTGCGTTTTTATATTTTTTAAATAGCGCTGGGGTAACTTGATTGACGCGTTTGTCCGTACATTGCGCAGAGAGAACTGTTGCGACCAATAATTGAAGTGGATTCTTAAAATCTAATTCGCATCGAACGTTCGGATAGGTTTTTGTAAGGATCTTATAAATCGCCTTTGCATCCCTACTCATATGCGTAAAGTATCGCCGATTTTTACCTAAAGCACCTGACCAGTTAAGATTACGTTTATGACCCCAGAAGACGATGTAGTTCATAAAGCTCCACTATTTACTTCATTAGATGATGCGGCGGCGGCCTCTCTTCGAAGCGCAATGACACCTGTAAAGATCAACCGCGGCGGAATTCTTTTCGCTGAAGGCGATGCTGGTGATCAGGTTTATGTAGTTGTAGAAGGTAAGTTGAAACTAGGAACCTCTTCTGGCGATGGTCGCGAAAATCTTTTATCAATCCTTGGACCTGGCGAAATGTTCGGCGAACTTTCTCTATTTGATCCAGGACCACGTACCTCAACTGCAACTGCAGTTACCGATGCAAAGTTACTTTCACTTGGCCATGACAAATTAATTCCGTGGTTAAAAGAAAATCCAGAGGTTGCCCTTAATCTTCTTGGTCGTTTAGCGCAGCGTTTACGCCGCACAAACGAAGCTGTCGGCGATTTAGTTTTCTCTGATGTTCCAGGTCGCGTTGCTAAGGCACTTCTTGATCTTGGTGATCGTTTTGGCAAGAAGACAGAGGAAGGTCTTTTTGTACATCACGATCTAACTCAAGAAGAGTTGGCGCAGCTAGTTGGTGCATCACGCGAAACAGTTAACAAGGCACTCGCAGATTTCGCAGGTCGCGGCTGGTTAAAGCTTGATGGACGCGCAGTATTAATTACTGATTTAGAGCGTTTATCTAAGCGCAGTAAGTAATCGCTTAAGCAATCTCGACAGTTAGCTCAACTTCTACTGGTGAATTCAGTGGAAGTTCTGCCACGCCCAAAGCGCTACGTGCAGCGATTCCGGCATCACCAAAAACGTGCATAAATAGCTCTGATGCGCCATTTGCAACTTGTGGTTGAGAAACAAATCCTGGCGCACCGTTAACGTAACAAACAATACGAACAACTTGAACAATCGAATCGACCGGTGCAACTAATTCAACTGCAGCAAGTGCATTAAGCGCGCAAATTTCCGCTAAATGTTTCGCTTCTTCGACAGTTACATCTGCACCGGCTTTTCCGGTCTTTGCCATCTCACCATTTACTAATGGAAGTTGACCTGCTGTAAAAACTATCTTGCCGGTTTTAACTGCAGGAACATATGCAGCTACTGGCTTTGCAGCTACCGGAAGAGTCAAACCCTTCTCCGCTAACTTGGCACGTACATCGGTCATTATGCAATCGCTCTCTTCATGTAAGCCACCAATGAATCTCCGCCACCTGGCGCTGGAACTACTTGTACAAGTTCCCATCCTTCAGAACCCCAAGTATCAAGAATCTGTTTTGTTGCATGTGTAAGCAACGGAATTGTTACGTACTCCCATTTGGTCATTTATTTAACGCTTCCTTTACTAATGATGAAACAAGCGCTCCATCTGCTTTGCCAGCTACTTTTGCTTTAAGCCCGCCCATTACTTTGCCCATATCTGCAGGACCTGCTGCTCCAACTGCAGCGATAGTTTCTGCAATCAACTTCTTGATGTCATCTTCAGATAGCTGTTCTGGAAGATATCCAGCAATAACTTCGCCCTCTGCTCGTTCTGCCGCTGCGCGATCAGGACGTCCTCCATTTTCGAAAGCCTCAGCAGCTTCACGGCGCTTTTTGGCTTCGCGAGTTAATACTGTGATTACCTCTGCATCAGATAGTTCGCGCTTCTCTTTGCCTGCAACCTCTTCGTTAGTAATTGCTGATAGAACCATGCGGATGGTCTCTGCAACTACAGTGTTACGTGACTTAATTGCCGCATTAAGATCGTTCTGCAACTTATCTTTTAGTGCGCTCACTTAGTGAATTCCTTAGCTACTAGTTCGGCAATCTGTGCGGTATTTAGCGCAGCGCCCTTACGTAGGTTATCGCCGCAAAGGAATAGGTCAATAGAGTGCTTATCGTCGATAGATTGGCGAACGCGACCTACCCAAGTTGGGTCTGTTCCAACCACATCTGCAGGTGTTGGAAACTTCTTATTTTCTGGATCATCTAGAAGTTCAACGCCCGCTGCGTTCTTTAGAACATCTTGGGCTGCCTGACGTGAAACTTCCTTTTCAAAAGTTGCATGAACAGTTAACGAGTGAGTTGTGATTACTGGTACGCGAACACAAGTTGCGGAAACTTTTAAGTTTGGCATTCCAAGAATCTTTCGAGATTCATTACGAACTTTAAGTTCTTCAGATGTATAGCCCTCTTCCTTTAACGAACCTGCCCAAGGGACAACATTTAACGCTAGCGGTGCCGGGAATGGACCTAAATCTGAAATTGCACTACGCACATCGCCTGCAACATCGCCAAGACCTTTACCTGCTACAGCAGAAATCTGCGCCTGCAGAGTATCAATACCGGCTTGGCCAGCACCTGACGCTGCTTGGTAAGAAGAGACTACGAGTTCTTTCAAACCGAATTTTTTATTTAACGCACCCATTGCCACGATCATTGAAAGCGTTGTGCAATTTGGGTTAGAGATAATTCCGCGAGGGCGCTTCTGTGCATCAAGTGGATTAACCTCTGGAACTACAAGTGGAACATCTGTATCCATACGGAATGCACCAGAGTTATCAACTACGACTGCGCCGCGTGATGCGGCAATTGGTCCCCATTCTGCGGAGATCTCATCTGGAACATCGAACATTGCAATGTCGATGCCATCAAAAGCTTCTGGTGAAAGCGCAACAACTGTTAGCTCTTCGCCGCGACACATTAATTTCTTACCGGCTGAGCGAGCAGATGCAATTAAACGAATTTCACCGTAAACATTTGGACGCTTAGTAAGAATATCTAGCATTACGGTGCCGACTGCACCCGTTGCACCAACAACTGCAAGTGAAGGTAATTTGCTCATCGACCTGTTCCTCCGTAAACAACTGCTTCGCCATCTGCATCTAATTCAAAAGCGGTATGTGCTGCGCGAACTGCATTATCAAGATCAGTTGCGCGGCAGATAATTGAAATTCGAATTTCAGAGGTTGAAATCATTTCAATATTCACGCCCGCCTCTGACATTGCTGCAAAGAACGCTGCGGTAACGCCAGGATGTGAGCGCATACCAGCGCCAATTAATGACAATTTACCGATCTGATCGTCGTATTGAATTGATTGGAATCCAATTTCGCCTTGTAACTTCTGCAAAATACTTGTTGCGTTCTGACCTTCAGTCTTTGGCAATGTAAATGAAATATCGGTAAGACCTGTTGCGGCAGCAGATACGTTCTGCACAATCATGTCGATGTTGATATCAGCATCTGCAACTGCTTGGAAGATTCGCGCTGCAACACCAGTGCGATCTGGTACTCCAACTACCGTAATCTTCGCTTCGCTCTTATCGTGTGCGATGCCAGAGATGATTGCTTGCTCCATGTCTTCTCCTTCAGGGCGGTCCTTAACTACCCAGGTTCCTTCATGATTTGAAAAACTTGAACGTACGTGAATTGGTAAATCAAAACGTCGCGCATATTCAACGCAACGTAAGTGAAGAACTTTG
>JACCDW010252598.1_pt1 | contig 185963 bp, 177 predicted proteins | sample 7449781 | NCBI WGS metagenome assembly JACCDW01 (sample SAMN15323449, study PRJNA562643) | freshwater metagenome | isolation source: river surface water | place: USA:Blue River Watershed | collected 2017-08-18 | reverse complement strand
TTGAGCCGGTTGTGTTGTAACAATACTTGCGAATATTGCGAAAATTAAAACAGTTTTTTTAAACATATGTAATCCTTTTACTTCTCGTTTTTAGAATGAATTTTTAGACAACGAGAAAGGATTAGATTCGAATAACGCCTAACTGAGATAAATCAAGTACATTGGAGACATTAGGAGGTCTTGGCAAAGAAATTACATAGGAGGTTATTGAATTCTTAAGCTTAAACTTTGATTGTTTCAATCCACGTAGGAAATATTTTCTGAGGGCAAACAACACAATTAAAACGAATGTGGCACATGCCTGATTCAGACTTGGATTGAACGTGTGCGAAGCAACCAACCCAGAAGGAATGTCTACTGTTCTTTGGATAAGGCTATCTTCATCGATTGTTTTCAGAGAATGACACTGATAGCTTACGACGATTCCCGCTGAAAGTAGCAAAAATATGAACGCAGCGATGCCGGACATTGACTTAGCCCTAGTTCCCCATCGCCTCATGACGTTACTATACCAAACAAATGTTTCGCAAATTATTATTCAAGTGGCCATCACTTGTGAGCTGATATATATAAGTAATTTAAAAAAATATTACACGTTGCGCTAGTGCTCTTTTTTTAGAGATCTAGAAGACAATTGTGGGCTAAAAATTAGAAAAAGTTGTGCCCTCGGTGGGGGTCGAACCCACACTGGAAGGATTTTAAGTCCTCTGCCTCTGCCATTGGGCTACGAGGGCGGTAGTTGCGCGGAGCAGTCTACAAGAGAGTTAGTAGTGCTAAATGCGTTCAGCAAAACGATGATACGCAGCAGTCCATTGCAATTCGCGACGGAATTCACGGATTTTTGTATCTTCGTCAATGATCACATGTTCAACTTTTGCCATTCGAGCAAAATCTTCAATCGTCTCAAGCGAAACGGCATTTGTAAGAACTGTGTGATGTGAACCGCCAGCTAGCATCCAAGCTTCTGCACTAGTTGAAAGTGATGGCTTTGGTTCCCAAACTGCATGAGCAACTGGCAACTTTGGCAGCGCTTCGTCTGGATTAACAACTTTAATTTCATTGCTAATAATGCGGAAGCGATCTCCCATATCTACTAAACAAACAACGCGTGCATCTGCAGGGTTAGCAGTAAAGACCATACGAACTGGATCTTCTTTTCCGCCAATTCCCAATGGATGAATTTCAATCTTTGGTTTTGTCTTTGTGATTGTTGGACAAACTTCCAACATATGTGCGCCAAGAATCTTTGGATTGCCTGGACCGAAGTGATAGGTGTAATCCTCCATAAATGAAGTTCCCCCACCTGCAGGTGTCATTGATTTCAAGATTGCGCCGAGTGCAGAAGTTTTCCAATCTCCTTCTCCGCCAAATCCGTAACCCATCTCCATAAGTCGCTGCACTGCAAGACCAGGAAGTTGTTTTAACGCACCTAGATCTTCAAAGTTGCTGGTGAAGGCATCGAAGCCTCCATCTTTCATAATCTTTAGAAGTGCAATCTCTTGCTTTGCCGCATAAACCAAAGAATCATGGCGTGCGCCGCCCTTCTTTAGTTCTGGCGAAACATCGTATTTTGCTTCATATTCTTCAGTTAACTTCTCTGCATCTGCATCAGAAACTCTTGCAACTGCATCAACAAGATAGTTAATTCCGTAGCTTTCGATAGACATACCGAATTGAAGTTGCGCAGATACTTTGTCGCCATCAGTTACTGCAACAAAACGCATATTGTCACCAAAGCGAGCAAGCTTTAAGTTCTGGGACTTTGCCCAACCGATACATGCCCATGACCAAGCCGCCAAGCGAGCTTTTACTTCTGAAGAACCTGGTTCTCCGACCACAATCTTGTGTGGAATACCGGTACGAGCAACAGCATGTGCGTATTCGCGATCACCATGAGCAGCCTGATTTAGATTCATGAAATCCATATCAATGGTAGCCCAAGGAAGTGATTGGTTAGCTTGAGTATGTAAGTGCAATAGCGGTTTACGTAGCGAATCGATTCCTTGAATCCACATCTTTGCAGGAGAGAAAGTGTGCATCCAGGTAATGATGCCAACGCAATTTGAATCGCTATTTGCATCGAGCATAGCTTGCTTGATGTGCGCAGTGTTCTTTAAAACCGGCTTCCAGATAATTTCTACTGGAGCGCCAAGTTCCTTAGAAATCTTTGCAACAACATCTTTAGATTGCTGTGCAACCTGTTCTAGAGTTTCAGGACCATAAAGATCTTGGCTACCTGTCAAGAACCAAATTTGGTTTGTCATATTTAGATATACCTAAATTACTTAGAGCGTTGCTTTGACCAAACGTCAAAGGCAACAGCGAATAGAAGTACCAGGCCCTTGATTGTCATCTGGAAATCAATGCCCACGGAATTTAAATTCATACCGTTGCCAAGAACGCCTTGAATCATGCCACCGACCATTGAACCAGTTACAGTTCCAACGCCACCTTGGACCGCAGCTCCACCAATAAATACCGAAGAAATCGCATCGAGCTCAAAACCATCACCTGCCTTAGGAACAGCAGAGTTCATACGAGCGGTTATCAAAATTCCAGAAAGCGCAGCAAGTGCGCCCATATTTACGAATAACCAGAAGTTAACGCGGCGAACGTTAATTCCAGAGAGCACCGCTGCATGAAGGTTTCCACCGATAGCGTAGATATGGCGACCGAAGGTGGTCTTCTTCATGACAATTGTGTACGCCACGATTAGAACTACAAGAAGCACTAATGTCCAAGGAATACCGTTTGCCTTACCTAATTGATATCCAACGTATCCAATCATTGTTGCAAGAATTACGTTCTTAACCAAGAACCAGGTACGTGGTTCAACTTTCTGATTGTATTTAATGCGACCACGACGAGTTGCAAATGAATTCCAAAGAAGTGCCAAGATACCGACTGCGGTGATAATTAACGCCATCGCATTAACTTGGGTGATACCCAAATCCTTACCTAACGTATTTTCCTTATCAACGAATCCATTACCAATTGCTCGGAATGAATCTGGAAATGGTCCAATGTTTGTATTTTGAAGTGTCATCAATGCAAGTCCGCGGAATAAAAGCATGCCGGCAAGAGTCACGATAAATGCTGGAATACCGATGTATGCGACCCAGAAACCTTGCCACATACCAACCAGCGCTCCGACACCAATCGCTGCGAGAATCGCTGCCCACCACGGTAGTGCAGGTAACCAATCCCATCCACTTTGCTGTAATGGTCGTACAGCAAAAATACCCGCCATCGCGCCAATGAAACAGGCAACGGAACCAACGGAAAGATCAATATGTCCAGCAATAATGATCATCACCATGCCAATTGCTAGAACAAGAATGTATCCATTCTGCACTACAAGGTTCGACCAGTTATCTGGAGTAATCGACGCTCGATTTGGAGTTGTTAAAGCGAAGAAACCAATCAAGACAAGTAGCGCAATAAAGATACCGTTTTGGCGAAGGTCAACACCTTCTAGGCGTTTACGCAGCCCCTCTGTCGTGCTCGATAGTTTGGCTTTTGTATCAGACATTTGATTTTTCCTTCTGCTTTGTCATGTATTCCATAAGTTTTTCAGGTGAGAAATCTTTACGTTCAAGTTCTCCGGTAATTACACCTTCTGCGATTGCATAGATTCGATCACAGATTCCGATGAGTTCCGGAAGCTCAGAGGAAATCACAAGAACTGCCTTACCTTGTGCAGCTAGCTCTTGGATAATTGTGTAAATTTCATATTTGGCACCGACGTCTATACCTCGGGTAGGTTCATCCAAAATAAGTACATTTGGATTTACGTTGATCCATTGGCTGAGCACAACTTTTTGTTGATTACCACCCGACAGTTTGCCAACAATTGAATTCGGTGATGGAGCTTTGATATTCATCGAATCGCGATAGGTGCTTGCTACGCGATATTCCTCGTTGTCATTAACTAAACCGAACTTCACAAAATGATCAAGCGAGGCAATTGAAATATTACGTTTAATGTCATCAATTAGATTTAATCCAAATCGCTTTCGATCTTCTGTTGAATATGCAATACCGGCATCAATCGCATGGCGAACAGTTTTAACATTTGCTTTCTGACCTCGAATGTGAACAGTGCCAGAGATCTTTGCTCCCCATGAATGTCCAAAGATGCTTCGCGCAAGTTCAGTACGGCCTGCGCCCATGATTCCGGCTAGTCCTACGATTTCGCCTGCGTTTACATGCAGATTGGCGTTATCGACTACTACGCGTTGGATGTCATCGGGGTGGTAAACAGTCCAGTTCTCAACTCGCAGTACTTCCTCGCCGATTTTCGCATCACGATGTGGATAGCGGTTATTCATCTCGCGACCAACCATGCCCTTAATAATGCGCTCTTGGTCGATCTTTCCGCCTGCGGTATCCAGAGTTTCAATAACTTTACCGTCACGAAGAATGGTGACTTTATCCGCAATCTCTGCAATCTCATTTAGCTTGTGAGAGATGATGATGCAGGTCATGCCCTGACTCTTGAATTGGCGTAATAGATCAAGCAAATGCTCTGAATCAGCATCATTTAATGCAGCTGTTGGTTCGTCAAGAATCAGTAACTTCACATTCTTGGAGATTGCCTTTGCAATCTCAACAAGTTGCTGCTTGCCAACGCCAATTTTATTTACTGGAGTATTTGGATCTTCCGCAAGACCAACTTTTGCAAGTAGCTTCTGGGCTTCTTGTCCGGTTCGGTTCCAGTCAATTAGACCGCGATGTTTAATTTCATTATTTAAAAAGATATTTTCCGCAATAGATAAATGTGGGCTTAGTGCCAATTCTTGGTGGATGATTACGATTCCAAGATGTTCGCTATCGCGAATATTCTTGAAGTTCATCACTTCGTTTTCATAAACGATATCGCCGGTATACGTACCATGTGGGTAAACGCCTGAGAGAACTTTCATCAGAGTCGATTTGCCAGCGCCATTTTCTCCGCAGATCGCGTGGATCTCGCCGCGCTTAACTTTAAGTGTTACATCTACAAGGGCATTTACACCTGGAAAGGTTTTGGTAATTTCACGCATTTCCAAGATGTTCTCTGTCATTTTCCCTTTTCCATAGTTCTAATTAAGAATTATTAAATTTTCTTTTCTAATAGTAGTTCGGTTGGCCGATTTGCATAAACAAACCGACCAACCGAACACCTTTTAAAGTGCTAGCTTTCTAATTACTTAAGGTCTGAAGCCTTGATGTAACCAGAATCTACAAGAATCTTCTTGTAGTTAGCCTTGGTAACGATATAAGGAGTCAATAGATATGAAGGGACAACCTTCTTACCATTGTTATATGTCTTTGTATCGTTTACAGCTGGCTTCTTGCCATTAAGAACAGCTTCTGCCATTGCTACAGCAACCTTCGCAAGTTCACGAGTGTCCTTGAAGATTGTTGAGTACTGCTCGCCTGAAAGCATTGCCTTAACAGATAGAACTTCCGCGTCCTGACCTGTGATAACTGGCATGTTCTTCTTGGTGTAACCAGCATCAGTTAGCGCAGCAATGATTCCGCGGCTTAGACCATCGTATGGTGAAAGAACGCCGTTAACCTTTGCCTTTGAATATGAAGATACAAGAATATCTTCCATACGCTTCTGTGCTACTGCACCATCCCAACGAAGTGTTGCAACCTTTGTGAATGCAGTTTGACCTGACTTCACTGAGATTACCTTTGACTTGATTAGTGGATTAAGAACTGACATAGCTCCATTGAAGAAGAAGGTTGCGTTGTTGTCATCTGGTGAACCAGCGAACAATTCAACGTTGAAAGGACCCTTAGCCTTTGGACCATCAGCCTTTGTTGATGCTTCGTTCTTGTAAACGCCAAGACCGATTAGAAGTGACTTAGCTTGTAGAACGCCAACCTTGAAGTTGTCGAATGAAGCGTAGTAATCAACGTTTGCAGAATCGCGAATCAAACGGTCGTAAGAGATAACTGCAACCTTCTTGTCGCGTGCCTTCTGTAGAACGTCTGTTAGCTGTGTTCCGTCGATTGCAGCGATGATAAGTGCCTTAGCACCCTTTGTTAGCATCGCTTCAAGCTGTGAAACCTGTGTAGGAATATCATCTTCTGCGTACTGAAGATCTACTGTAAAACCATCTTTAACAAGTGCAGCCTTAACGCTGTTACCGTCAGAGATCCAACGTGTTGATGACTGTGTTGGCATTGATACGCCAATTAAGCCACCAGCTGCGTTAGCTGGTGCAGCTGCAACTACAACTAGTGAAGCTGCAACCATTGCACCTGCTGCAATGAAGCTATTAACTTTCTTGAACAATTGTGTTCCTTTCCTTGGGTTTATCGGACTTGAAAAAATAACGCTCACCAAATTCAGTCCGCAATTCGGTGTGAAATTAATAAACGCTTTTTAGGTGAGCGCTCACATTTCCGTAGTGAAAACTATCAACTTTCCCCTATTTTCCATAGATGTTTTGATAACGATTAAATAAAGAATCAATCTTCTCCTGAGGGATCGGAATTGGGGTTCCAAGCGACTGTGCAATCCAGGCGCTCTTGGCATTGTCCTCACACATGACCGCAGCCTTAACTGCATCTCGGCCAGAACTTCCAATAGTGAATGGTCCATGATTCTGCATTAAAACTGCTTTTGAACGATGTCCCTTTAAGGTATCGACAATTCCCTTACCGATCGAATCATCGCCAATAATTGCAAACGGTCCAATTGGAATTGGGCCGCCAAATTCGTCGCCAATTGCGGTCAAGATGCATGGAATTTCTTTACCTACTGCAGCCCAAGCACAAGCGTAATTACTATGAGTATGTACCACCCCATTCACTTCCGGCATATTTCTATATACATAAGCATGTGCTGCGGTATCACTTGATGGTGTGTAATCACCATCAACCAATTTCCCATCAAGATCGCATATAACCATCTTTTCTGGAGTTAGCTCTTCATATCGGACGCCGGAAGGTTTAATTGCAAGAAGATCTGGTGAACCGTCATCAAATTTGATGCGCTGTGAGACGTTGCCGCCCGTCCAAACCACAAGTTTATATTTGACTAACTCTTGATGGAGCTCAACTAACTCTTCACGTGTTGCTGCTATTAACTCTGCTCTACTTGTCATTCTGATACCTCGCGTTTCAACTTCTTCAAACGTTTCATAACATTATTTGCACCACGTCCAAAGTAATCATGTAGCTCTGCATACTCTGCATACAACTTGTCGTACTGTTTTGCTGCCTCTTCATTCGGTGTGTAAACATGCTTGTTAACTTTGCCCATTGCTTCAGCTGCAGTATTTACATCTTTATATATTCCCGCTGCAACAGCAGCGTGGATTGCCGAACCTAAAGCAGGGCCTTGATCCGTATCAATTGTTGATAGTGGAAGTCGAGTTACATCCGAATACATCTGCATCAAAAAGGCATTCTTTAATAGCCCGCCAGCCACTATAAATTCCTTAACAGGTACGCCAGATTTTGCGAAAGTATCGATGATCATACGGGTGCCAAATGCCGTTGACTCTAGAAGGGCTCGATAAACCTCTTCGGTAGTGGTTGTGAGGGTTGCTCCGAGTAATAAGCCGCTGAGCTCATGATCTACAAGTACTGAGCGATTGCCGCTATGCCAATCCAGCGCCACAAGACCATGGCCGCCGATTGGTTGTTTAGCTGCCAAATCAGTTAAATGTTGATGAACAGATTTATTTGCAGCCTTAGCCTCATCGAAATATTTCTGTGGGACTTGATTGTTTACATACCAGGCAAAAATGTCACCGACACCAGATTGTCCAGCTTCGTATCCATAAAGTCCGCTAACAATTCCACCATCAACAACGCCGCACATTCCTGGAACTTCAGTAATTGCATCATGATTCATGACGTGACATGTTGAAGTTCCCATGATGGCAACCATCTGACCTGGCGTAGTTGCTTTTGCTGCTGGTGCAGTTACGTGTGCATCGATATTGCCAACAGCAACAGCGATGCCTGCTGGTAGGCCTGTCCACTTCGCTGCCTCTTCAGTTAAAGTTCCCGCAGCATCACCAAGTTGTCCAATAGTGTGCGAAATCTTCTCTTCGAAATTCTCAAATGCAGGATTTAGAGCTTTGAAAAATTCCTTTGATGGGTATTGGCCATCTTGTAAATTGCCTTTATATCCTGCAGTACATGCATTACGTACGTACTTTCCGCAAAGCTGCCAAATAATCCAATCGGCTGCCTCAACAAATTTATACATTTTGTTGTAAATATCTGGCGCCTCTTCTAAAAGTTGCAGACCTTTTGCCAATTCCCACTCCGAAGAAATCTGACCACCGTAACGTGGCATCCACTTCTCGTTACGTTCACGAGCCATATTATTTATACGATCGGCATGCGGCTGGGCTGCGTGGTGCTTCCACAACTTTACGTACGCATGAGGATTATTTCTATATTCGTCTGTTGCGCTAAATGGAGTTCCATCTTCATGGACTGGAAGCGGTGTGGATGCCGTGAAATCTGTAGCAATTCCAACTACATCAGCGCCATCTATACCTGCTGCTTTTACCGCTGCAGGTACTGCATTTTTCAATACCTCTACATAATCCATCGGATCCTGTAGTGCCCAATCAGGACCAAGTGGTGCGCCACTTGAATTGAGCACTCTATCCATTACGGCATTTGGGTATTCAAAGACAGCTGAACCCATCTCTTTGCCATCTGTAGCGCGAACCACAAGTGCGCGACCGGAGAGAGTGCCGTAGTCAACTCCAATTACATATTTTTCTGTCATGTTATTTCCTCGTGCTTGTAGATTCGCGATTAATCAAAGTTGGTTTGATCATCACTGTCTCGGTTTTTGTGGTCTCTTTAATCTGGGAAAGAACTTTAGTAATAGCTACTCGGCCAAGCTCTTCGAAATCTTGTTTTATAGTGGTTAAAGCTGGAATGAAATATTGTGATTCAGGAATATTGTCGAAGCCGATTATGCTCACATCTTGCGGAACACGAATTTTCTGTTGGCTAAGCGCTTTGATAACTCCGAGTGCTAAATGATCATTTGAACAGAAGATAGCTGATGGCGCTTTTTTCGCTAACTTCAAACCAATTTCATAACCAGTATCAATCGACCAATCGCCTTGGTATGTGTTTACTTTTAGTTTTGCTTCTTCCATGGCCTCTTCATAACCAATTTTGCGCATCTCAGATTCGTAAGCATCGGCAGGACCGGTGATATGCACAATCTCCCTGTGACCTAGTTTTATTAGATGCTCGGTTGCTAACTTTCCGCCAGCTTGATTATCGATATTGACTACATCTGACTCTTTTGACGGTTCGGTGTCGACTACTACCAATTCGGCGCCTGCTATGCGTTTCTTAATTACACTGACAATTGCCCTAGGCAGCGCTACGGTAATTACTCCATCGATATTTAAATTTCGAAGTTGTTCGATTCCCTCACGCCAAGAGTCAGGTTCATGAGCTAGAACAGAGATTGAGACCAACGTGTAGCCAGCCTTTCTCGCCTCGATTTCCATCGCATTTTTGATTGCAGATGGGCCGTAAAGCTCTGAACCTACGACCAAAATTCCGATCATTCGAGATTTCGAAGTTACTAATTGGCGGGCTGCTTGATTGGGCTTGTAATCCAATTGAGCAATTGCCTTTTCTACCTTTTCTTTGGTTTCTGGCTTCAGACTTGGATGGCTATTTAAAACTCGAGAGACTGTTTGATGTGATACACCCGCCAAATTTGCGACATCGTAGATATTCGCCTTCTTCTTCATGAAATCAACTTCTTTAGTGAATTGATCAAAGTAGAGATTTCACTTCTCTTGGCTTCAGGACTGTCAGTCAAAATTCTAAATGTAATAAATAAAGTTGAGCCTTTTATATGTGCGGAGAATTCTCCAAATTGATCAGAGAGCAAAGTAATGGCTCGACCTAGATCTGCGGCAACACAGATTCCTTCAAAATTTAAATCTTCAAATACGATTTTTCCACTTGCTTTTGCATCTAGAGATTTAATTGGGTAGAACCACTTTGATAGAAGAGTTGGCTTACTTAGATATTCGTAAACATCTGAAACAGAAAATTGCATCTTTTCTGATATTTCTATTTTCTCAAAGCCTTTGGGAATTTCAACATGTTCTTGAAAACCAACAAATTTGTACTTGGCCATAAATCAGCTCTTTAGATAGGAGAACGCCCCTACTGCGACTGATAACGCATAAGCGGAGTGTGCCAACATGAAATTTAAATTAATGTTATAGAAGGCACCTGCGTTAATAATTGGGGCAACCCATATAAGCGATAGCAAAGCGGTGGCTAACCCCAAATAAGATTTTCCAGTCAGCGCCTTCTTTGCAATATAGACACCAGAAGCGATGAAGAGAGCTGACATCCAAATCGAATAGCGAACACCGCTCTTATTAAAAGTCTGCATGGCGATGATTACTGAAAGTGCGTACCCGAAGTAGCTGTTCTTAATGGCGCGGTCATAGCTACCAAGTAACGACCACATACGCCCTCCAAACAGCCCCCAATTTGAGAGCGCTCACATGAGCGTAGCACAGGAGCTATCTCTGGGAAATAGTCGCTGCCTTTTTAAATATCGAATCGAGCATGGGTTGAGTCAATTTTCCAGTGAAGGTGTTCTGTTGGCTTGGGTGGTAGCTGCAGAGAATTGAGTACTTAACCCCATCGTGCTGATATTTGATCTCTGCGCCATGGCTAAAAGTTGACGTTGGAATCTTATGGCCACGCTTTTTTAAGTTTTTTCGAAGCGCATCAAATGCAAATTTTCCTAGCACCACAAAAACTTTAACTGTTGGTAAAACTAAATCTAATTCGGTCTGCAACCAAGTAGCGCACATATCTCGCTCTTCAATACTTGGCTTATTATCTGGCGGAGCACAATGAACTGCACAGGTAATACGAGCACCCTGTAACTTCTGACCATCATCTATCGACGTACTGGTAGCAATTTTGGCAATACCCGCTCTGTGTAAAGAACCATACAGCCAATCACCAGATGAATCCCCTGTGAATATCCTTCCAGTTCGATTGGCGCCATGCGCACCTGGAGCCAAACCAACAATCAAAATCTTTGGTTTTAAATCTCCAAATCCAGGAACTGCCTTTCCCCAATACTTTTGATCTTGGTAAGACTTACGTTTTGTGATTGCAACTTCTTCACGCCATTCAACTAGTCGCGGGCACTTTCTACATTTAATGATTTCACCATCAAGTTGCGCGAGGGATTTAATTTTGGCCAAGGCTCCAGGCAATTCCATCCAAGATATCTGATTCACAAGCAATAAATTCTTTAGCGCCAGTTGCTTTTAGAATTTCAGAGAGCACCAGTGAACCTGCTCCGATAACATCAACACGGCCAGGGTGCATAAATCCAAGTGCAGCCCTCTCTTCGCGATTCATCTTAAGAAACATCTCTGATACTTCATGAGTTTTCTCCGCAGAGATTCGAGATAAGTGAATTGAATATCTGTCGTATTCGGCAAGCGCCAACGCGGCCGCTGCAACCGTAGTTGCGGTACCAGCAACTGCGATAAGCGACTTTGCCCCTTTAATATCAACGCTTTTTGCAGCCTCTGCAATTGCCGATCGGATATCGCTGCGGGCGCTTTCAATCTCTTCTGCTGATGCAGGATCATGTTTGAAGTGGCGCTCTGACATACGTACGCATCCAATATTCACACTTCGCGCTGCTTCCACGGTGCGATGCCCAATAACAAATTCGGTAGAACCGCCACCAATATCCACTACTAAGAATGGCGCCATCGCATCTGGTAAACCTTTAGTCGCACCGGTAAAGGAAAGTCTCGCCTCTTCCTCGCCACTAATTACTTCTGGGGCAACACCTAAAAGCTCTTTAACACCATTAATGAATAGATCGCGATTCTTTGCGTCTCTAGTGGCACTTGTTGCACAGAAGCGAATCATTTCGACTCCCCGTCGCGCAATCTCATCGGCATATTTATCAACTGCAACAAGAGTGCGGGTAATAGCGTCGGGATGAAATTCTCCGGTTTGATCAACACCTTGACCTAAGCGAACAATTTCCATATCGCGTACTACTTCACGGAAGTTTTCACCTTGCACATCTGCAATTAGCAAACGAATTGAATTAGTACCGCAATCGATTGCTGCTACTCGCATGGATTGTCTAACCACCATTTTGGTAATTTAGCTAAAGCTTCATCACCAAGTGGATTTACATCAGGTCCTGCCGATAGTGAATGGGCTACTAAAGAATGTAAACACTTGACGCGATCAGGCATTCCTCCCGCGCTTATCCCATTAACTTCAGGAACATCTATACCAAGTGCTGCACGGGCAGCCAAATAGTCATCGTGCGCTGCAGCATATGCGCCTGCAAGTTCTGGTTCTTCTTGTAATCGTTTATTCATATCTGCCATCAATCCACCATTTTCTAAAGTGGAGATTGCTGCAGTTAACCGTGGGCAAGTCGCATAATAGAAAGTAGGGAATGGGGTGCCATCGCTTAAGCGTGGTGGAGTCTCAACTACTGCTGGTTTTCCGCATGGACAGCGATATGAAATAGCGTGCACATCGCGAGGTTCGCGCTGTAATTGGCTTCCAATACAAGCTAAATCGCCTTCACTTACTTCGCGGCTCATTTATTTCCCGCCTCCGTAATGGTTGCAATAACTCTGGTGTACCAAGGAACTCCCGCTGGAACGTTAGATGCAATCTTGTTGGAATTATCTTTTCCTTCAAGGTCAATTTTATTTGTCAAAATATATTGACGTTCTCCTGGTAACACGAAGTGAAGGCGAGCCCGAGCTTGAGACTTTATAAAGTTGGGATCGCTCCACTGCTCTAACTCTTTACGAGCTTCTTCAAGGGCGACTCGATTTGCAGCGACCTGTGATTGCAAAGCATTTATCTGTGTTCGTTGTGCAAAATATTTCTGCAACGGTGAACCTATTAAGACGATAACTCCAAAGAAGAAAGCAGCCACAATAAGAAAACGAGATGCTTTATCAAAACGTTTCCTGCGGTAGCTGCTTCTTCTGCGAGGCAATTTTTTTCCTATTGATTACTTGAATCGAGGGAATGCACCGCGACCGGCATAACGTGCGCCATCACCTAGTTCTTCTTCAATACGAAGAAGTTGATTGTATTTAGCAACGCGTTCGCTTCGAGCTGGTGCACCTGTCTTAATCTGACCACAGTTTGTAGCAACCGCAAGGTCTGCAATTGTTACATCCTCGGTTTCACCTGAACGGTGGCTCATCATGCTGCGGTATCCAGCGCGGTGCGCCATTTCGACTGCATCAAGAGTTTCTGTTAGTGAACCAATCTGGTTTACCTTAACTAAAAGAGCGTTTGCGGTTCCAGAATTAATTCCCTTTGAAAGGCGCTCTGGGTTGGTAACAAATAGATCATCGCCAACTAACTGAACCTTTGCACCAAGTTCCTTGGTGATTGCTGCCCAACCATCCCAATCATCTTCATTTAGTGGATCTTCAATTGAAACTAATGGGTATGAAGAGACCAGGCTCGCGTAATAAGCGATCATTTCCGCTGCAGTTAACTGCTTTCCTTCGAATGAATACTTACCGTTGTCATAAAATTCAGTAGCAGCAACGTCCATTGCAAGTGCGATATCTGTTCCTGGCTTAAATCCTGCACCTTCTACAGCTTCAAGAATTAGATCAAGCGCTGCACGATTGCTTTCTAGGTTTGGTGCGAATCCACCTTCATCGCCAATACTTGTTGCAAGTCCACGCTTCTTTAGAACAGATTTTAGAGAATGGTAGATCTCTGCTCCCCAACGGAGGGATTCTTTAAATGTATCTGCTCCTATTGGTGCAACCATAAATTCCTGAATATCAACGTTGGTATCTGCGTGCGCTCCACCGTTAAGAATGTTCATCATAGGAACTGGAAGTACGTGTGCGTTATTTCCACCTACATATTTAAATAGTGAAAGATCAGCATGCTCTGCACTTGCCTTAGCAACTGCAAGTGAAACTCCAAGAATTGCGTTCGCGCCAAGTTTTGCTTTATTTGCGGTGCCATCTAGTTCGATCATGGTCTGATCTACTAGACGCTGATCCTGTGCTTCTAGGCCAACAACTTCTGGTGCAATAACTTCAACAACATTCTTGATTGCGTTCTCGACGCCTTTTCCTAAGTAACGCTTTCCGCCATCGCGAAGTTCAACGGCTTCGAATGCACCGGTTGACGCGCCTGATGGAACAGCGGCACGAGCTGCGGTGCCATCTTCTAATAAAACTTCAACTTCAACAGTTGGATTTCCGCGTGAATCTAGAATTTCGCGGGCACCGATAGCTTCAATGATTGCCACAACTTCTCCTTATTTCAAAATAAACAATTGGTGAAATTTACAAAGATTCGATTCGTCTTATTTCTTCAGAGATCTCACGTGCGCGAGATCGAAGTAAATCTTCCGGTTCGATTCCTTGCTTAATCGCAGCCACTACAGCTGCTACCAACGTATCTCCAATTTGAACTTCGTTGTCTATATCGGCTGTTGGTAAATCTAGTTTTATGCCGTTCTTCTCGGCACGGTAGATAAGTTTAGTAATAAGTGGCAGGGCTGGTTGCGCCAAAGCGACCCCATCAGTCGCAGAATTTCGCCCTTTTTCCGCCCTTTTGAGCTCTTCCCAGTTCTGCTTGACCTCTTCTGAGCTCTTTGCTTCAACATCGCCAAAGACATGTGGATGGCGGCGAATTAATTTATCTGCAATTCCAGATGCAACATCCTCAATTGAAAATGGGTCGGTCGGATGTTCCTGTGCAATACGCGAATGGAAATAGACCTGAAGCAAAATGTCCCCAAGTTCTTCCCGCATCGCCTCGCGATCGTTTTCATCTACGGAGTCAACAAATTCATATGACTCTTCCAGTAGATATTTAATTAATGATTGATGTGTCTGTTCGGCATCCCATGGACAGCCTCCGGGAGAACGTAAACGATCCATTACTTCGAGTAAACGAAGTAATTGTGAACTCATAATCCGTTTTAAGCGGTTAGCGACTTAACAGCGGTTCCGGCAGAATCAAATGTGGCTAAATCTGCAGTAGTTGGATCCCAGGTGCCGTATTGCGGATTAACTTTTACCTTCTCTTTTTCGGTAAGGCTCATTACAAGCTGTTGCACAGCAGAACCTGTGTTTTCGTCAGCAACACCTGCCGCTTTTACCTGCTCCACTAGTTGTTCTGAAATTAAAAGACTCTGTACATAAAGGTCAAAATCGGCCGGTGCCATTTGTGCTTGTACAAGTGCTTGTGAAAGTTGATCATATCCACCAACCTGGTTGTAGATCTCGCTCTTCTTTGCGTCTTTCATGGCTTGAGTAATTTTGATTCCGCTCTCTTTTGCAAGCTTCTCAAAAATCACAGAGATCATTAGGAATCTAAGTTGTGAGCGATTTAGTTCCTCAGCAACGCTCAACTGCATCTGTGAAGTATCGTAATTTCGACGCTCAGAAAGAATTTCAGCTACTCGATCTTGCACAGTCTTAGTTGAAATCTTGGTATCGCCAATCTGTGCTGCGACGCTTGAATCGCAGGCGGTGAGAAATACCAAACCACTAACTACGAGAAGTGCGCTAATTACCTTCTTCATTACTCTTAATCCCCTATTTACCGGTTAATTCTTGGAGCACTGAAGTGGCCCAAGCAATGACGGAAGTATCTCGCAATTTACTTTTTTCGCCCAATGGCGACCACTCCTTGGCAGGTAAAGCGACTAAAGCCACATTTGTCGCGCCTTTATACATAGATCCAGGGTATAGGCGCTGCATCTTTAACTCTTTTGATTCCGGTATTTTGATTGGTGAAATTCGCAAATTCTTACCTTGCTGAATCATTTCGCGAATTCCCAATTTTCTTGCTGAGGCACGTAATACCGCAACTTGAATCAAAGCAAGTACAGGTTCAGGAAGTGGACCAAAACGATCAATTAACTCTTCCTCAATAGGTCTTATTTCCAATGGATCTTTTACATCAGCCAAGCGGCGATAAATATCGAGACGCAATCGTTCGGAATCAACATAGCTTTCAGGCAGATGCGCATCTACTGGGATTTCAATCTTGCATTCATGTGAAACTTCTTCAGTTTCTATTATTCCGGTTTTGAAATCATTTACCGCTTCACCGACCATGCGCATATATAGATCAAATCCAACATCTGCGATGTGACCGGATTGTTCTCCACCTAATAAGTTACCTGCTCCGCGGATTTCTAAATCCTTTAGGGCTACTTGCATCCCTGCCCCTAGATCAGTATTTGTGGCGATGGTATTTAAGCGATCAATTGCGACTTCAGTTAAAGGTTTATCGGTAGGAAAAAGAAAATAGGCATATGCACGATCGCGGCCGCGGCCAACTCTTCCTCGGATTTGATGTAACTGAGAGAGCCCAAACATATCCGCGCGTTCTACAATCAATGTATTTGCATTTGGTATGTCTAAACCGCTCTCCACGATTGTCGTACAAACCAGAACGTCGAAATCTCTATTCCAGAAACCCAAAATCACATCTTCCAACATGGTTTCGCTCATCTGTCCATGAGCAACTCGGATTCTTGCCTCAGGGACAAGTTCTTTCAATTTAACCGCAACTCGATCAATTGATTCGACTCGGTTATGAATATAAAAAACTTGGCCATCACGTAGTAATTCACGGTGAATAGCAGCGCTAATCTGCTTCTCGTCCTGCGGTCCGACATAAGTCAGAATCGGGTGGCGCTCTTCAGGTGGAGTCGTAATCGTCGACATCTCTCGGATACCAGTGATTGCCATTTCAAGGGTTCGTGGAATAGGAGTCGCTGACATTGCTAATACATCCACACTGGTACGTAACTTCTTTAACTGCTCTTTCTGTTCGACACCAAAGCGCTGCTCTTCATCGACAATGACTAAACCCAGATCTTTAAATTGCACATCGTTTGATAACAAGCGATGAGTACCAACAATTACATCAACTGTGCCTTTCCCTAATTCAGTGATAATTTCCTTGGCATCTTTAGCGCTATTAAATCTAGATAATCCAGCTACCTTAATTGGAAAGCCTGCGAAGCGTTCTGAGAAAGTTTTGAAATGTTGCTGCACTAACAATGTAGTCGGAACCAGAATCGCAACTTGCTTGCCATCCTGTACAGCTTTAAATGCTGCACGAACTGCAATTTCCGTCTTGCCATAACCAACATCGCCACAAATTAAACGATCCATAGGATATGGGCGCTCCATGTCTCGTTTTACATCTTCAATAGTTGAGAGCTGATCAGCTGTCTCTACATATGCGAAGTTATCTTCAAGTTCCCGCTGCCACGGAGTATCAGGCGAGAATGCAAAGCCTGGGGCGCTTGTGCGCGCTGCATAAAGACGGATTAGCTCGCCAGCAATCTCTTTAACTGCTTTACGTGCACGACTCTTAGCTTTGCTCCACTCACCACTTCCGATTCGGTGAATTGTTGGGGTCTCACCGCCAATGTATTTACTTATTTGATCAAGTGCATCCGTCGGAACAAATATGCGATCTCCAGGTTGCCCTCGCTTTGCGGGCGCATATTCAATAACTAAATATTCTCTAACTACGCCGCCAACTGAACGTTGGACCATTTCTACATAACGACCGATGCCGTGTTGTTCGTGTACTACATAATCACCGCTCTTTAATTGGAGCGGATCAATTGTTTTCTTTCGTCTAGATGGAAGTTTCTCGCCACCTGCACTTTGGCTGCCAGTTAAATCGCGCTCTGTGACAAATATAAGTTCCGCATCAGAAAAACCATTACGAAACGACGAAGCGGTAAGGGTTATATAACCACTGGTAGGAGCAGCACTTAACGGATACGCAATCTGCACCGGAAGGTTTGCGTCACGAAAGATGCTGGCATATCTATCAATCATGCCTTTGGTGGTGGCCGAGAAAATAATCTTCTGCTTCTGATTTAAGGCGGTTTCAAAGAGCGAAATTAATCGATCGCTATTTCCACGAAGCGGTTCGATTGGATTAATATCTAAAAAAACATCGTCATCCGAACCAAATTGACGGAAATCTTTAAAGTTCGGAAGCGCCTCTACAAGTGCATCCCAATCAATATAAGTACTACCAGCCTCAACTGGGCTCTTTCCGCCCGCCGCTGCATTTGACCAAGCTGCCTCACGAAATTCCTCATTTGTTGCAAGTAAATCTGCAATTCTTCCAACTACACGTTCCTTCTCGATAAAGATCGATTCAAATCCATCTGGCATTGATTCACTAATTAAATGTAAGTCATCAACTAATAATGGAATTAATGATTCCATGCCTTCTGGCTGTAGACCATTAGCAATTTTGCTAAGCAATTCATTTTCGAAATCATTTGAAAGGCTCTTCGCTCTATCTTTCACTGCATCGGTAATTAGAAGTTCACGACAAGGCAGAATATTCACTGGCTGAGATATAGATTCAATAGTTCTTTGATCGGCAACCGCAAAGAAGCTCAACTCTTCGATCTCATCGCCAAAGAAATCAATACGGACCGGATGGTTCTGATCGGGCGGAAAGATATCTAAAATTCCACCGCGTACTGCAAATTCACCACGACGTTCTACTAAATCGGTTCGGGTATAAGAGAAAGAAACCAGTTGCCGCTGCAGATCGGTTAAATCAAATTCAATTCCACGATCTAAAGTAATCGGCTTGGTATTAACAATCTGCGCATTAAATTTATGAATCACTGCACGAATCGGTGCCACCACTACCCAATTCTTCTTATGATTTTGAAGCGCCTGTAAGGTACTAATTCGTTTTGCCACGGTATCGCTACTTGGGCTTAAGCGTTCATGTGGCAAGGTTTCCCAAGCTGGAAATTCAAGAGTATCTGGATGACATTCCTTTATCTCTTTTACTAAATCTTCTGCCGCTCTAGATGATGCAGTTATTACTAAGAGCGGTTTACGTTCGGCACGTAGCGAAATCAAATATGCATATGAGGATGGTGGTGCAATTAGATCGTGATTGGAATTAAGGGCATCGTCAATTTCTTGATTGCTGAGCGGTAATAAACCTCGCATTTGATGCTCCTTTCCAGATAATGGGATAAATGCCCATTAGCCCCATTCCCAAAAGGGAGGGGGCTTAATTACGTTTCATATCTTATTGAGTACCTGAGATGATTTGCCAATGAGCGCGGAGAGCCAACTACGTCAATTGCAGATGCAAGATGATGCATCTCTGCGTAGCGACGTTCGTTCACTCGGCGAACTTCTTGGCCAATCACTAATCCGCCAAGAAGGAAAAGAGCTCCTAGATTTAGTTGAAAAGATTCGCGCAGCAGTGCGTTCCGGAAATGCAGAGGCACAACTTAAAGACGTAAATGTTGATCAAGCAGTGCAATTAGTGCGTGCTTTTAGTACCTACTTCCATTTAGCAAACGTGGCCGAACAGGTCCACCGTTCACGTGTTCTTGAGAACGAACGAGCTGAAAGTGGATCTTGGATCGCACAAGCTGTCGACAAAATCGAAGAAGCTCGCAATGCGGGACATGAAATAAAATTGGAAGAACTCAAAACCTGGCTTGAAGATTTCTCGGTGCGTCCTGTTTTTACCGCTCACCCAACTGAAGCATCACGCCGTTCAGTTTTAAGTAAGTTAGCTCAGATTTCTGATTTATTAGAAGCTCCAGCAAATCGCGTTCGCGATTCTCGACTATCTGAAGCAATCGATCTACTTTGGCAGACAGATGAACTTCGCGTAGAACGTCCACTTGTTATCGACGAAGCGGTTAACGCGCTCTATTACCTGGATGATTTATTCCGTCTAACTGTTCCTGAAGTACTTGATGAATTTGCCGCAGAAGTTTCACGCTTAGGCGTAACAATTCCGCCAACTGCAAAGCCACTTTCCTTTGGTACCTGGATTGGCGGAGACCGTGATGGTAACCCGAATGTGACGCCAGATGTAACGCGCGAAACTATTGTGGTTCAAGTTGGACATGCAATTCGAGTCATCTCTGAGGCGATGGCGCAGCTTCGCCAATCTCTCTCTGTATCAACTCGAATCATCAATGTTTCTCAAGAACTTAAAGATTCTGTAGAGCGCGACTTAGCTAATATTCCTGAATTTGAGGCGCGTTATCGACGCCTAAATGCGCGTGAACCATATCGACTAAAAACTACTGCAATCGTGCACCGCTTAGAGTTAACACGTAAACGCCACGCAGCTGGAGCTCCACATGTTCCTGGTCGCGACTATGCAAATACAGAAGAGTTGCTTGCTGATTTAAATATCATGCGAGATTCACTTTTAGCTAATCATGGTGAGTTAATCGCTAAAGGCGAACTAGAGCGCATAATTCGGACTGTTTCTGCCTTTGGTTTGATTCACGCAACAATGGATGTCCGTGAACATTCTCAGGTACATCATGCAGCTTTGGCTAACTTTGGAATCGCATTTGATTATGCAGATCAAGAACCGGAAAAGCGCTTTGATACATTGATTGCAGAACTTGAAAGCAGCAAGCTACGCGCACCAAAAGATCTAGACGCGCAGAGCGCAAAGACTTTGGATACTTTCCGTGCCATTAATGAGTTAATTGCACAATTTGGTCCAGAAGTTATCGAAACTTATATCGTCTCTATGACTAAACAACCAGAAGATTTGCTTGCAGCTGCAGTGCTTGCAAAAGAGGCTGGCCTTGTTGATATTAAAACTGGTCTTGCAAAAATCGGTTTCGCTCCGCTACTTGAAACTGTTGCCGAACTGCGTGCTGCAGATGTAATTCTTGAGAAGCTGCTATCTAATCCGACTTATCGCAAACTCGTTTCACTTCGCGATAATGTTCAAGAAGTCATGCTCGGTTACTCTGATTCAAATAAAGATGCTGGCATTGCTTCTAGCCAATGGGAAATTCACCAAGCGCAACGTCGCCTTCGCGATACCGCAATGAAATATGGCGTGAAGTTACGTCTATTTCATGGTCGCGGCGGTTCTGTAGGTCGCGGAGGTGGACCTACTTATGACGCTTTAATTGCTCTTCCTTGGGGATCTCTGGATGGCCAAATCAAGATGACCGAGCAAGGCGAAGTTATATCTGATAAATATTCAATCCCGATGTTGGCTCGTGAAAACGTCGAACTAACTTTGGCGGCAGCGCTCGAAGCAACTGTTTTAAATCGTGGACCTCGTCAACCTAAAGAAGATTTAACTAAGTGGAATGAATGCATGGAGTTAATCTCTGAAAATTCTTTCCAGCGTTATCGCAATTTAGTAAGTCATAAAGATTTACCGGCTTACTTCTACTCATCTACTCCAGTTGAGCAGCTCGGAGATATGTTCTTAGGTTCTCGTCCATCTCGTCGCCAAGGTGCAAATGATGGAATAGAAAATCTTCGTGCAATTCCTTGGGTATTTGGTTGGACTCAGAGCCGCCAGATTGTTCCGGGTTGGTATGGCGTTGGTTCGGGGCTAAAGGCTGCACGTGAAGCAGGTCAGACTGATGTTTTGAAAAATATGCTTAATGAATGGCACTTCTTTAGGACCTTTATCTCGAACGTAGAGATGACTATGGCAAAGACCGATTTAAATATGGCGGCGCATTATGTAGATGCTCTTGTGCCACAAGAGCTGCGCCATTTCTTTGAAGATATCAAGTCAGAATTTGAATTAACTAGCCGTGAAATCAATGCCCTTCGCGGAAATGAAGATTTACTTGGAGATCAACCACTTCTTGCTCGCACTCTGCAGATTCGCGATCAATATTTAGCTCCACTTCATATTATGCAAGTTAACTTGCTTGAACGCGTACGTAAAGCTGGAGAAGATGCTGATCCACTTCTTCGCCGCGCGCTATTGCTAACTATTAATGGTGTTGCTTTAGGACTTCGTAATACTGGTTGATTATTGGTTGTAGGCGCCTTGCGCTGCTTGCAAACCATTCTTAATCAAATACTCAATCGCATCTGCCCCGCGTGAAATAAATCCAGGTATTTCTCCCTTTTCAGCGCTAGCGAAACCTTTTAATACGAAATCTGCTGGATCTTGTTGGCCAATTGGTCGACCAATCCCCATACGAATTCGGAAATACTCAGCGGTCATTGCGCTAGTGGTGCTCTTCAAACCATTATGGCCGTTATCGCCGCCACCTTGTTTGATGCGAATAGTGCTAAATGGAATATCTAATTCATCATGGATAACAATTAGATTCTCAACGCCAACTTTGTAAAAGTTACAAAGCGCTTTAATTGGTCCGCCAGATTCATTCATGTAACTATGTGATTTAGCGAGAACCACACCCGGTGCTTCAATACCAACACCGATTTTGTAAGCCGCGACATCTGCACGCGCTTTATGAGATGTCCACTTTAAAGAATTAACACGCGCCATCTCATCGACAACCATATGGCCGATGTTATGACGCGTGTTCTTGTATTCAGCCCCAGGGTTACCTAATCCAACGACTAGCCAGACCATGGGTTAAGTATTACGCCTGAGGTGCTTCAGCTGCTGGAGCTGCTGCTGTCGCTTCAGCTGCTGGAGCTGCTGCTTCTTCAGTGTGTGTTGACTTCTCACCTAAGTGAACAACAACCATCTTCGGATCGCTAACAAGCTTTGCACCTGCTGGAAGTACAACATCTGATGCGTGCTTTGATTCGCCCGCTTTCATGCCTTCGATATTAACTTTAAGTTCAGCAGGGATGTTGGTTGTTTCAACTTCTACTTCAATTGTGTTGTGAACATGCTCGAGAATTCCATCTGGATCATGCTTACCTTCTGTGTGAACCGGAACTGAAACAGTTACCTTTTCGCCACGGCGAACAAGTAGAAGATCTACGTGCTCAAGAGTTAACTTTAGTGGATCGCGAACTACTGCCTTTGGAAGAGTTAGCTCAGTTTTACCATCAACAACAATGTCCAAAAGAACGTTTGATGTCTTAAGCGCATTTGTTAGTTCGCGCATTGGTAGCGCTACGTGCTTTGGCTTCTCGCCATGTCCGTAGATAACCGCAGGAACTAGACCATCGCGACGTGCGCGACGAGATGCACCCTTACCGAATTCGGTACGAGCAACACCATTGATTGTTACTTCTGCCATTTTTATTACCTCGCCTTGTTGTAGCGGCGCAGAGTAATTAACGAAATTTTAGCTTCGTCGATTACGGGCTGTTAACCCCTCGCCGGAATAAGGTGAATATTAACGAGGTGAGTTGAGATGTCCAAATCGAAGTAAAAGTGAGCGTAGAAAAGCTCGCGTCTTTGTTGCGGCCTTTTCGAAGCTCAGCTTTTACGAGATTTAGTTAGATCAAGAATGACCATCGAAGAGGCTTGTTACGGAACCGTCTTCGAAGACTTCGCGAATCGCACGCGCAATCAGCGGCGCAATCGGAAGGACTGTAAGGCCATCAAAGCGATTCTCCACCGGAATTGGCAAGGTATCGCAAACTACAACTTCAGATGCCTTTGAATTCTTTAAGCGATCTAGCGCTGGACCACTAAATACTGCGTGGGTTGCAGCGATGATTACATCTTTAGCGCCTTCATTAAATAGAGCATCTACTGCCTTGGTAATTGTTCCGGCGGTATCGATCATGTCATCAATTACAACGCAAGTACGTCCCTGAACATCACCAACAACGCGACCAGTAGTTGATTCATTTGGAATCAATGGATTACGTGTTTTGTGAATAAATGCAACTGGACATCCACCAAGGAGATCTGACCAACGTTCTGCTACACGAACTCGACCAGAGTCTGGAGAGACGATGGTGAGCTGTGAACGATCCACTTTGCTGCCAACGTAATTAGCAAGAAGTGGGAGCGCAAATAGATGATCAACTGGACCATCGAAGAAACCTTGAATCTGTGAAGTATGTAGATCAACAACCATTAGTCGATCTGCGCCAGCAGTCTTAAATAAATCAGCCATCAAACGTGCAGAGATAGGTTCACGACCGCGGTGCTTTTTATCTTGACGTGCGTATCCGTAAAACGGTGCAACAACAGTAATGCGCTTTGCTGATGCGCGCTTTAGAGCATCGATCATGATTAGTTGTTCCATGATCTGTTTATTAACTGGAGCTGCATGAGATTGAATTACGAATGCATCGCTACCGCGAACTGATTCTTCGAAGCGAACAAAGATTTCTCCATTTGCAAAGTCATATGCAGATGTTGGAGTGACAGTGATACCTAATTCAGAAGCAACTGATTCTGCGAGTTCTGGAAATGCTCTTCCAGTAAAGATACGTAGTCTCTTCTCAGATGACAGACGCAACTCGCTCATCTTTTATGCTCCTTTGTTATCTGTAGCTCGGTCAGCAGCTGATGCTGACTTTGTACCCGGTCGCTTACGCATGACCCACCCTAAGACATTTCTCTGTTTAGAACGGCCAACTCCAATCGCGCCTGCCGGAACATCTTCGGTAATTACCGATCCTGCCGCGGTATATGCCCCATCTCCGACTGTTACAGGCGCTACCAACATGGTGTCGCTTCCAATTCTTACGTGATCTCCGATTTCAGTGCGGTGTTTTTCAACGCCATCATAATTTACAAAAATTGTTGCAGCGCCAATATTGGTTCCTTCACCGATAGTCGCATCTCCCACATACGAAAGATGCGGAACTTTAGAGCCAGTTCCAACCTGTGAATTTTTAATCTCTACGAAAGCGCCAGCTTTTGATTCGTTAGCTAAAACCGTTCCTGCACGAAGGAAAGCGAATGGACCGACTGTTGCGTTCTCGCCTATTTCTGATGCGGTGCAATTTGATTCTTTAATTGTGGCGCAGCAATTAACTGCACAATCTTGCAAGGTAGTGCGCGGACCGATTACGGCATGGGATGCAATCGCTGTTGAACCAAAGATTGCGCAACCAGGCAGAATCAACACATCTGGCGCGATAGTTACTGTGTCATCAATCCATGTAGTTGCAGGGTCCAGAATAGTTACGCCGTTACGCATATGTCGCTCGTTAACGCGATCACGAAGAATCGCAGCTGCTTCAGCTAATTGCACACGATCATTGACGCCAAGAGTTTCGGTGAAATCCTCGCAAAGTATTGGGGCAACTTTGCCGCCATCTTTGCGGATGATTTCAATAGCATCAGTTAAATAGAGTTCGCCTTGTGCATTGTTGCTCTTTAACTTGGAAATAGCTCCAGTTAACGCTGCAAAATCAAAGATATAAACACCTGAATTAATTTCGAAAACTAATTTCTCGTCTTCAGATGCATCTTTCTCTTCCACAATTTTATAAAGCAAGCCTGCATCATCGCGAATAATGCGACCGTAACCAGTTGGATCAGGTTGTTCGGCTGTTAAGACAGATGCGGTATATCCGCCAGCGCTATGTGCTTCAACAAATTCTTTTAAAGTAGATCCCGAAAGCATCGGCGTATCACCTGCAAGGATTAAAACATTGCCGCTCTCATTTACGCCATTAAGTGCAACTTGGACTGCATGTCCGGTGCCATTTCGTTCTGCTTGAAAGATTGCGATTGCATCTGGTGCAATTTCAGCTAAATGCTCTTCAACTTTTTCGCGACCTGAGCCAACTACAACTCGAATTTTTGATGGCTCTACGCTCTCAAGAGCGTGCAGAACATGGCCGAGTAAAGAGCGGCCAGCAATTGAATGTAAGACTTTGGGAGTTTGTGATTTCATGCGAGTTCCCTCGCCGGCAGCCAAAACAATTGCTTGCTTTATCACTTGCTAATTCTATTGGTTTCTACCCGTGGCTCCGCCACCTGGTATCGATCCAGGACCCTGGGCTTCAAAGGCCCATGTGCTAGCCACTACACAATGGCGGAACCCGTATTCTCTCTTATAAGCGGCATTTCGCCAAAATCTTACGCGTTGGGCGAAAGCCACCTATAAAGTTAGGGCGATATGAAAGATAAAGATGAAGTAGATCGCCTAATTGCTGCGTGGCAGAAAGAGCGTCCTGATTTGGATTTCTCGCCACTTGCAGTGTTATCTCGCATCACCCGAATTTCAAAACATTTAGATATTGCCCGCCGAAATGCATTCGCAGATTTGGAAAACTGGGGTTTTGACGTATTAGCAACACTTCGCCGCGTTGGAGAGCCATATCAACTCTCACCTGGCCAATTAATTCAAGAGACCATGGTTACTAGCGGAACAATGACAAATCGTTTAGACCGTTTAGAAGAACTTGGCTTAATTACACGTACCCAAGATCCAAGTGATGGCCGTGGAAGTTTAGTTACCTTAACTAAAGCAGGTGCTAAAGCGGTAGATAGCGCCATGGAAGATTTATTAAGTCGCGAACGCGAACTTCTAAAAGTTTTGAATAAGAGTGAACAAGGCGAACTTGCAGCGTTATTACGCGAACTTGCGATTCATTTCGAAGATTAATTAACTGCAATAACTTTTGCGCCATGCACTGGTCCTTGTGCACGTGCAACACTGCCAACCACACCACTTGAAGTTAGTGCAACCGCTAAATCAAGTGAGTGATCTTCATCTGAAACTAAGAATGCAACTGAAGGCCCAGAGCCAGAGACAATTCCGCCTAAAGCGCCATATTCTTGACCGGTATCTAAAATTAACCGTAGCGCTGGACGAATTGAACATGCAGCAGCTTGTAGATCGTTACTTAGCGCCTTTCCAACTCGGGTTGAATCTCCAGATAGAAGCGCTTGCAACAATTCATCATTTAGTGATGGCGCTTTAATATCTAGACCGGTACGTAAACGATCACATTCACCATAAACAGCAGGTGTCGAAAGGCCGGTGCTAGATACTGCAATTACCCAGTGATAACTGCCGCGAGATAGCGCTGGCGTAATTTCGTCTCCATGGCCTCGACCAACTGCGGTGCCGCCATGCAACATAAATGGCACATCGCTACCTAAATTACGTGCAACTTCAGAGAGTTCATCTTTAGAAAGACCTAGGCCGAATAGCTGATCGATACCGAGCAAAGTCGCTGCAGCATCTGCGCTGCCGCCAGCCATTCCGCCTGCAACAGGAATGCTCTTATCTATCTCAATACCAAGCGCGATATCGGTATCGAATTTGTTTGCCATCAATTCGACCGCTTTATAAACCAAATTATTCTGATCTAGCGGAACTCCATTGGTGTAATCACCTTTAATTGATAGTCCAAATTTTTCACCACGATTAATTTTCAAAGTATCGTAAAGAGAGATTGCTTGAAAGACAGTAACCACATCATGATAACCGTCTGCTTTTTTTGGTCCAACAGATAATTGCAGGTTGACTTTTGCAGGCACCTGAACTTCTACGGACTTATAACGCACGATTGAAGCCTAATAGTTATTTAGTAATTTTGTGAGGCAATTGCGATATATGCAGATATGTCCAAAGCCTCGCCGCGCAAAGTTGGATCAATACCGGCTGCAGCAATAATCGTTTCCGCATTTACACCCAAAACTGAAGACATAGCAGAACGAATCATTTTGCGACGTTGTGAAAATGCAGCATCAATAAGCGCAAATACTCTATTTCGAAACTCTTCGGAGCCCAAAGGTTCATGACGTTTGAAATAAACCAACTTTGAATCAACATTTGGTATCGGCCAGAAAACACTTCGCGCTATGTTGCCTGCTAATTCAAGGTCTGCCCACCATGCACCTTTAAGACTTGGCACCCCGTAATCTTTATTTCCAGGCTTTGCAGCTAATCGATCTGCAACCTCTGCCTGCACCATAACTACGCCTTCGCTAAGTGACGGGAATCTTTCCAAGAGATTTAATAACACCGGCACTGAAACGTTGTAAGGCAGATTTGCCACAAGCACCGTTGGGTTTTTAGGTAACTCGGTAACTTCGAGCGCATCTTTATTAATAACTGTTAAGTCAGCCACTGAATTATGAAGTGCGACGGTTTCAGGTAATTGCTTTGCTAAGCGATTATCAATTTCAACTGCAATAAGTGGCGCACCTGTTTCAAGGATTGCCAATGAAAGCGAGCCAAGTCCAGGACCAATTTCTAGAACTACATCATCTTTGGAAATCTCAACTTGGCGAACAATCCTTTGGCAGGTGTTGCCGTCAATTACAAAGTTCTGACCCAGGCCCTTAGAAGGATTTAAATCAAGTTTCACCGCTAATTCGCGGATCTCTGCAGCGCCTAATAGCGACATTATTCGAATGATCCAAATAAACGAACGGTATTTGCGGCAGTAACTGCTGCAATATGTTCTGGATCAACTCCGCGCTCTTCTGCGATAAAGCGAACAATATTTGCAATCTGCGCCGGCGTATTTAGCGCACCGCGATGAGGCGAAGGCGCCAAGAATGGTGAATCTGTTTCTACAAGCAATAGCTCATCTGGCACGTACTTCACCGCTTCACGAAGCGCTGGAGCGTTTTTAAAAGTCACAGTGCCAGCAAATGAAAGAACATAACCTCGTTCTACACAGTATTTAGCCATCTCTAAATCGCCTGAATAGCAGTGGAAAATGGTCTTCTCTGGAGCGCCGACCTCTTCAAGAACTTTTAGAACATCATCGTGTGCATCACGATCATGAATAACCAGTGCCAAATTATTCTCTTTGGCGATTGCAATATGGCGGCGGAATGATTCTCGTTGAACTTCTTGTAACTCTGGTGGCGTGCGGAAGTAATCCAAACCAGTTTCGCCAATTGCACGTACACGTGGATGCTTTGCAAGCGCCGCGATAATAGCTAAATCTGCCTCTAGATCCGCAACAACTGGCGCTTCATTTGGATGTAGCGCAACCGCTGCCAAAACTTTTCCTGGATACAGCTCTGCCAAACGAACGCACCACTTTGATTGCTCTGCTGAATAACCAACTTGAACTAATCGATCAATACCTGCAGCTGTTGCCGCATCAATAACTTCTTTGACTTCTGGCGAATCAGGTTCGGTATTTGTAACAATTTCCAAATGTGCGTGCGCATCGATTGCCTTAACGCTTAATGGTTCAGGCGCTGGTGCAAGCTGGCGATCAATATCGCGGTTATGGCGATCAGCCAATTACTCTTCCAATCGCGGAAATAACGGCGCGCTCTTTGAAACTTTACTTCCGGCAGGAAGTACGCCCCACTTAGCAGTATCTGAAATCTTTTGATCTGCAATCGGACCAAGAGTTGTTGCGCCAAGACTTTCCCATAACTTCTCACAAGTTTCTGGCATTACCGGGTGTAACAAAACTGCAAGCGCACGAATTCCATCAGCAGTGTTATACAGAACCTCATTTAACTTAGCTTTGTTAGCTTCATCTTTTGCTAAAACCCAAGGCTCAGTTTCGGTTACGTAGAGATTGATGCGCTTGCAGAAGTCCATGATTGCCAATATGCCGCCTTGGAAATCAAGTGCACACATCGCACTATCTGCCGTATCAACAGTCTTGGTTAATAGCTCTGCTAATTCGCCACCATTTGCAGGCGCTGGAATCACGCCATCGCAATACTTTTCAATCATCGCAGTCAAACGTGAAGCTAAATTGCCGAAATCATTAGCTAATTCGCTGGTGTATCTAGCACCCATATCTTCCCAAGAGAAAGATCCATCGCTACCAAATGGAATGGCGCGCATAAAGTAATAACGGAATGCATCAACTCCGAAATGATCCGTAATGTCACTAGGTGCAATACCGGTTAGCTTGCTCTTTGACATTTTTTCGCCGCCAACTAATAACCAACCATGTGCAAAAACTTTGCCAGGAATAGGTAGGCCTGCTGCCATCAACATAGCTGGCCAGATAACCGCATGGAATCGCAAAATATCTTTTCCAACTAGGTGTACATCTGCTGGCCACTTAGATTTGAAATTGGCGTCATCTTCATCGCCTAAACCAACAGCAGTTGCATAGTTAAGAAGCGCATCAAACCAAACGTAAACAACTTGTTTAGTATCCCAAGGAACTGGAATTCCCCAATTAAATGTTGAACGTGAAATAGATAGATCGCGAACTTCGCCTTCTAGGAATGAGATTACTTCGTTACGAGCGCTCTCTGGTTGGCAAGCTTCTGGATTCTCTTTGTAATGTTTTAAAAGCGCTTCGCGATAATCAGAGAGTTTAAAGAACCAGTTATCTTCATCTACCGTTTCAACTGGCTTACTATGAATTGGGCAGAGTTTCTGACCTTTATCTTCAATCAAATCACCAGGTAATTTAAATTCTTCGCAACCAACACAGTAAGGCCCTTCGAATTTACCTGCATAGATATGTCCAGCATCTTTTAATTTCTGTAAGAACTTTTGAACGCGAGTAGTGTGGCGCTCTGAAGTTGTACGGATGAAATCATCATTGGCGATATTTAGCGCTTTCCAATTAGGAAGCCACGCCTCTTCGACCAACTTATCTACCCAAGCTTGTGGAGCTACTCCATTTGCATCCGCGGTGCGCATAACTTTCTGGCCATGTTCGTCAGTTCCAGTTAAATACCAAGTTGGTTGGCCCTTCTGACGATGCCAGCGAGTTAGAACATCACCAGCAACGGTTGTATAGGCATGGCCAATATGTGGAGCGTCGTTTACGTAATAAATAGGAGTTGTTACGTAATAAGCCTTTTCGGTCATGTGGGCATTCTACCTTTAACTTTTTAGACGTTTTTAGCTGCAACCATCGCATCAAACACTTCGCGCTTTGGAAGATCTAGCTCAGTAGCAATAGCGGCAATGGCTTCTTTTCTATCCATTCCCACGCTCTCTAATTTTCGAACCGCTTCAATAATCTCTTGTTGGCTCTTCTCTTTTGCCCCTTCTGTGGCGCCGCTAATTACGATTGTAATCTCACCTAGAATCTCTTTTGAATTAGCCCAACTCTGAATATCTGACAAGGTGCCACGAATAGTTTCTTCGTAAGTCTTTGTCATTTCTCGACAGAGCGCTGCTTTGCGATCTGAACCAAGTAAATGTGTAGCAACTTCAAGAGTTTCAATTAATCGATGCGGCGCTTCGAAGAAAACGATTGTGCGTGGTTCGAACTTTAAATTTTCAAAGAATTTCTCGCGAGCTCCTTGAGTGCGTGGAACAAATCCCTCAAAGCAGAATCGATCAGTTGGTAACCCCGAAAGCGCAAGCGCCGTTGTTACCGCACTTGGGCCAGGAAGTACTTCCACGGGGATATCTGCATCAACTGCAGCGCGGACCAATTTAAATCCTGGATCACTGACAGTTGGCATTCCCGCATCTGTTACTACCAAAACTTCTGCGCCATTTTTAAGTTCTTTAAGTAATTGTTCAGTACGTTCCTCTTCATTACCTTCAAAGAATGAGAGCACTTTGCCGGAAGTGCTTATATCTAAATCTTGGCAGAGGCGCTGGAAGCGGCGTGAATCCTCAGCGGCGATGATCGTTGCGCTCTTAATGGCGCTAATTAAGCGCGCCGATGCATCACCTGGATTACCAAGCGGCACACCTGCAAGGAGTAACTTCATGTGCGCAATCATCTCATCTACTCTTTACTCATGCTCCCAACGATGGTCATTACCTTCTTGGCTTTCTTTCTTCGAGTCTTCCACCTTACGACCCCAAAGGGTTTAGTCTTTGATGAGATTTACTATGTTGATGGAGCGCGCGACTATTTAAAGTACGGAGTAGAAGTAACTAAAGGCGCTCCTGAATTTATTGTTCACCCTCCTGTTGGAAAATGGTTAATTGCTGCTGGAATTAAGCTATTTGGAAATCATGAATTTGGATGGCGAATTGGGGTTGCAGTAGCTGGAACGTTGACAGTTTATTTAACTGCTCGAATAGCGCAGAGAATTTTCCATGAAAATATGTGGGCAACTCTTGCTGCACTCTTAATGACGCTTGATGGACTTAATCTAGTTATGTCGCGAACGGCGTTACTAGATATTTTCTTGACTCTATTCATTCTTCTGGCGGTAAATTCCTGGCTTAAGGGCAAGTATCTTCGATTTGCTATCTATCTAGGTCTAGCAATGGGTAGCAAATGGAGCGCGCTCTACTTTGTTGCGGCATTCTTGATAGTTGAACTAATAATTAACCGAAATCTAATTCGCACAATTCGAGTTGGCATAACTTCATTTGGCATTTATGTGCTTACTTGGTTTGGTTGGTTTAGCTCTTCACTTGGTTGGGATCGAAACTCAAAATCAAATCCAATCTCTTCTCTAATTTATTACCACAAGGAGATGCTTGGATTTCATACCGGTCTTACAGAGAAACATTCTTACCAAGCTAATCCTTGGAATTGGATAATCATGGGTCGTCCAACTTCATTTTTCTATGAATCACCAAAAGGATGTGGGAGCAAAAGTTGTGCACAAGAAGTATTGGCACTTGGAACGCCAATACTTTGGTGGCTTGGCGCTATTGCATTGCTCGTTTTGATTGGCGTTAATTTACATAACTTTGCCATGCGTGAACTAGATATGGCTTCTCTCATTCCGTTCCTAGGAATTGTTGCCGGCTACCTGCCTTGGTTCTTCTTCCAAAAGCGCACTGTATTTACTTTCTATGCAATCGCATTTGAACCATTTGTTATTTTGGCTATCGTTTTACTAGCGAAATTAGCTTACGAATACGATGAAAGAATGAAGTATCTAATTGCGTTAGCAGTTTTTGCCATTGCTATTAACTTTATCTACTTTTACCCGATTTTTACCGGCACGATAACCACATATGAAGCTTGGTATTCACGTATGTGGTGGAGTAGCTGGATTTAGCTATTAACTGCGCGATCGCGCTTAACTGCTGCTTCGTCTGCTAGCTGCTGATCGAAGACTTCATCTGCTGTTGGGGCTGCCGCAGCGAGCGCTTCGCGAGCAAGTCGTTCCTGCTCTTCGCTCCATTGACCTGGAGTAGTTAAATCAATAACACGGCGCGGTGTGACTGCTTTTGGTGCGTTCACATAAGTTGGAGCCGGAATTGAATTTGGTGTCCAAGTATTTCGCGTTGCAGCACTTCCTTGCGGCAATAAAACAATGCCAGTGATTTCACGTTCTGCAAGTGGAACCCAAAGTTCTGAATCTTCTTTAGGTGCAACTACTTCAGAGAGATTTACGTGAGATACACCTTGAGTGCTGCGTTGCAAACCTTCGATACGACGTCGTTGCACGCGATCTCGATTAATCGTGCGACGTGTATGCGCCAGGTATACAACGAAACCTGAAACTGGAATTGCAAGGTAAATCCAATTTAATAAATTCATAGTGGCACCAACGCTTGTCGCAATAAGAGTTGAAAAGATAAGTCCAAAAATAATTCGGCGGCGCATCAAAGTTTGTGATTGCTTATAAGGCGCATCAAGATCAGTGTGGATCGCCATTGAATATGCGCTCTCGGCGTCTCCGGCTACTACACGAAGTGCGCTCTTGTAACGTTCGACAGATTTTCCAGAGAATTCATCATGGGTATGAATCCAGCGAGGCAAGAAATAGGCGACCCACATTCCGATGATCGCCAAATAAATAATCGCTGAAGCCATGGTGGCCAAAGGTTAGTATTTGTAATGTCCGATTTCGGGTATTTACACCCTACTTGATAGCAATATTTTCGCGGACGAAACAGTGATGGTCCCGCCATGCGCCATCGATATGTAAATACCTTGGCCGTAAACCTTCATATAAATAGCCACATTTTTCAGCTACTCGGATAGATGGCTCATTCTCTGGTCGAATATTTATCTCGATTCGATGGAGCTCTAGTTCGTTAAATGCAAAGTCTGTAACCATATTTACTGCAGCGGTCATATAGCCACGGTTAGCAAAATTGCGGTCAATCCAATAGCCAATATGAGCTCCACGTAGAGCACCGTAAATAACTCCGCCAAGGTTTATCTGCCCAATTAGATTCGGACCCTTAAAGATTGCAAACGAAAATGAACGCCCAGCGCGAGCTTCTCTGCGATAGCTCTTGACCATCTTATGAAAGCTAAGTGCGCTCTTTAAACGATCGTTATCTGAAGTGCGCGGGACTGTGGCCTCCCACTGCTCTAGCCAATCTCGATTTAAAGCACGAACTCGACGCCACTGTTTTTTATCCCCATAAGCAAATGGCCTCAGCGTAATTTCGCCGTTAGTTAACTCAATCATCTAATTGATTTACTTAATCCGAGGAAGAATGACCGTGGTTACTGAATCACCGGCTTTTAGTCCATCTCCGGCATTAACAGATACAAGTGAATTCGCTGCTGCTAGGCTGACAAAATCCTCTTGTTCATTAAAAATCGAAACCGACGAATTATCATCGCTAAGAAGCGCTAGCAGATAATTACGACCTGTATTGCTGCCGTTGAAATCTTTTTCGAGTCGAGCTTTAACTGATGGGCAGTAAACCTCTTTGGCGCCTAACATGGTACGGATCATCGGTCTGACAAATAGCTGCATCGCTACGTAAGCAGAGATTGGATCTCCAGGCAGAGTTATTACCGGAGTTTTATCTGGGCCAATTGAGCCATAATTAAAACGGCCAGTATTCTCTAACTCGAGGTCGACTACCTTGACCTCACCAAGTTGTGAAAGCGCTTTAGTAATCAAATCAAATGAATCGTCTTTTCGTTCACCGCTAATAACTATTAAATCTGCGCGCACCAATTGATCTTCGACTACATCTTTTAGCTCTTCTTCATCATCTGGAATAGAGTGAACGCGGAAACCTACTCCGCCGATTTCTCTGACAATAGTGGTCAGTTGCCAAGAGTTAGTTTCGTACTCTTCGCTTCCGGTAATTGGATTACCTGGCTCAATTAAATCCGGACCAGCAGAGATAATTACTACGCGTGGTTGCGGGCGGCTTGGGAGGTGTCCGCGTCCAATTGATGCCGCAAGACCGATCGTCGTTGAACGAATAGGCGACCCGCTTTTCAAAACTAAACGCTCTCCAGCGAAAATATCCTCAGCCAAAGTAGCTCCATGCGCATCAAGAAGTGGCAGATCTAAAGGTGCAAGTGGTTGGACTGTCGAAAGTAGCGCGGTTAGGAACTCATCTACACGCATTCGCTCTAACATAATCCCACCTTACTTTATCTAAAGTAGAAAATTGGAGAAGTCAGCAGAAAGGGCGCGGTGACAATGAGCGATAAAGCATCACTTCGCGGAAAGTTTCGAAAGCTACGGGGGGAAAATCCTGGCCATTCAGATTATCTTTTTCTGCTAGATATCCCAGAAGTAAAGAGCGCCAAAGTAATTACCAGTTATTACCCGATGCCCGGCGAACCAAGTTTGATAACTTTAAATGATGCGCTGGTAGCTGCCGGAAAAACAGTATTACTGCCAAGAATTGTTAACAAGAAAATGGAATTTGCGAAGTACGAAGGTCAGTTGGTTCAGAATGGAAAATTCCATGAGCCTGCCGGCAAGATTTTTATTGGAGAGATTCAAGTTTGCTTAGTTCCAGCAACTGCCATTGATAAAGAAGGTTATCGATTGGGTCAAGGTGGAGGCTATTACGATCAATTTCTAATTGGTACGCCAGCATTTCGAATCGGAATTATTCACGACCGTGAATTTGTAAAGAAGTTGCCTATCGAATGGTTTGATCAAAAAGTTGAAGCAATCGCAACTGAATCAGGCTTTAGACGTATTTAAAATTCTCATACTTGCTAAAACAAACAAGCCACCAATTAATTGAATCCAAGTTGGCGCACCTCTGCCAAGAACAATGGCACCGATTACACCAACCAATGGCACAATGTTAAATAACACTGCCACATGAGTGCTTTTAACTCTGGCTGCTGCATAATTAAAAGCAATAATTGGAAGTGCGACACCTAGAACTCCAGATAACGCACCGGCAACATATATCTCGGTCTCACGCCCTGCAAAGTGGCCGCGATCAAAGATCAACCACCAAGCGAGCGCATAAATTGTGGAGAAGAGCGCTTGCCTGTAAGCCAAGGTGATTGGATTTATTGAAGTTCCTAGCTTCTTTACGGCAACTGCATTTAACCCACAGAAAATTGAAGATCCTAAGAAACAGAGCGCGCCTAATCCGATAGTTAATGAGATACCTGATTTATCAAAGCTGCCAAGGGTCGCACCAATAATGCCTAGGATCACTGCAACTAGTTCATGATGAGTGATGCGATCTTTTAACCAGAGCGCTGCCCAGAAAACTGTGAATAAAGATTCCATATTCAAGAGAATGACTCCGGTACTTGCAGTTGCAACTGTGTATCCGTAATTCCCCATTAACCAAGCAAAACCGGGTTGTACTGCACCTAGAAATGCGGCAAATTTCCAAGAGACGTCTTTATATGTTCCATCTCGAAATTTCTTAGGACGGAAAAAATAAAAGAGTGCAATTACCGCAAAGCCTGAACTGATCTCTAGGAGAGTTTGTGCTGGCGCAGATAGACCACTGACTGCCAGGTCAGCAAGAGGGTTTGATAAACCCCAAGAAATCATTGCTGCGATAAGTAATAGGTAATTACTCATTCTTATCTCGACGGGCAAGCTCTGCTAAATACTGGTTGTACTGCGCCAAATCATCGTTCTCACCCATCGCGCTTGCACGAGCAGCTTTGCGATCAATTCTCTCTGTTTCCTTCTTGTCTTCGCGCATCCATTGGATGAAGGCTGCTGTTAAAGCTATCAAAATTGGAAACTCTCCCATTGCCCAACCTATTGATCCACCCGTGTATTGATTCTCCAAGAGATTCAAATTCATCGGATTTCCAATTGAGTTGTAATAACCACCATCCATCAAAGTGGTTGCAGACATTAGTGCGATTGAGAAAAATGCATGAATACTCATGGCAGCAAAGAGAATAACCATTCGAACCACATTTGGTGGTCGATTTGGATTTGGATCCACTCCCACAATTACATGGAAGAAGAGCAAGCCAGCCAATAAGAAATGTAAATTCATAAATAGATGGCCGAGGTGGCTGCCCATCAAAGTTCCGAAAAGCCCTGTGAAATAAAGGACAAAGAGCGATCCATCAAAAATAAGTAGCGCCACAACAGGATTAGTTATGAATTTTGCATATCTAGAATGAAGAAAGTGGACCAGAATATTTCTTACACCTTCTTCTTCGCTATCTCTACCCATCGGCAATGTTCGAAGTGCCAAGGTAATTGGAGCGCCGAGTACCAGAGCAATTGGCGCAATCATTCCCAAAATCATATGTTCGATCATGTGATAAGAAAATCCAAAATGTGCATAAACGCCAATTGCTCCATTGACTGCATAGTTAATGATTAGTAAACCAATCAGAAAAGAGAGAGTTCGCCCGACCGGCCACTTATCTCCTCTTCTTTGCAAAATTCGTACCCCTTTAAAGTAAAGAAGTCCGCCAAGAATTAAGAGTGCGAGCGTGAGCGCATCTGGTTGGTATTCAAAGATCCATTTATGAAGAGTTGGAGTGCCCGGGTACTTCAAGCCCACTAAAGATTCAATTGGATCAATTGAACCTGGCCTTGTTGGCGGGTTGCTTTGGCTAAGAAGAGTTCCGATAAAAATAGTCAAAGTCATTACTGCTACTTCAATGGTGATTAACTTTTTGATATTTCCAGTCAGTGACTTTCGGACTATGGCAGCAATACCTAAAAGTATTACCGTTAAGACTATCTTCTCTGTTATTAAAACTGCATAAGAACCTTGCCAAGCTCCGGCAAAATTCATTCTGATCCAAGCATTAATCGCTCCACTTATTACAACGAAAAGCGCGGCCCATAGAGCCAACTGACTAAAACGATTTAAAGCTAGATTCTTATTAAGTTCTCTACATAAAAGAATTGAAGCTAGGCCTCCAACCCACAGAGTTAGCGCAATTACATGAACCAATAGGGTTCCGATTGCTATTAAATGCGACCCGCCTGAAGCGGAATGACTCTGGAAAATTGGAGCTGAAATAGAAATAAGTGCAATTATCAGAACTATTGAAGCGTAAGAAACTTTTTGAAGAGTTCGAGCCGAAATAGCAACCGCAATCGCTCCAATGACTTGTATTGCCAAGAATTTACCCAGGCTAATCTGAGTCACAAATGATCGAAGCATTGTGAAATCGAGGGCATCACTAAATTGAACATCTAGCACAGAGGCCAAAGTTGCTACGACAAATAAAGCCGAAGATCCTGCCCAAATCCATGATGCAATTGAAATTTTATTACGAATCGTTAAATGTTCGCTGCGAATTGTGCCCTGCTTGTTATTTGCAAAGAAAATAATTGCAAGTAAAAACCCAATTGTTAAAGTTGCACTAACTAAATAGGTAAATTTACTGGCAGTTAAAATGATTTCTAGCAATTTAACGCTCGTTGTAAAGCTTTCTACCGTAAAGAACAAGTGCGACACCCACGATTAACGCTGCAAGTCCAACTAACAGAACAAATATCGTGGTACCGAAGCTACTAGAACTTTGCACTGCTGCATCTTTTGTTTTGGTTGGCTTTGGTGTGGTGATTTTATCTGGTGCGTTATATGTGAAGGTATAAATTCCTGTTAGCGGTACATCGTTATCTGTGATCAACGAATATTCGACCTGGTAGATTCCTTTTTCAGTAAGTGCAAGTAATCCAATCACTGCGCTATTGGTATCAATTGTCAGCGCACCATCGTCAACTCGATTGCCCTTTGGATCAGTAACTTTAATTTCACTTCCCATCGCCGCAAGTGGTGCTTCTGTTGTTAAAGTTACCGAACTTGGTGCAATTGAAAGGATGGCGCCACTTATCGGTGAAGTACCGGTTAGCGAATTAGCCATTGCTGGCGAAACTATTGCTACCGTCACAAATAGACCTGCTAAAAATGCTCTGACCCAACGCATTTGCGCCTCCAATTCGCGGTAATACTCTCACTTCCCTACACTTTACTTCTAGTAGCAAACTAGCGTTTTTAATAACTTTCGTCGCAGGAGTGCCAAAATGCCAACGTACCAATACGAGTGCACCTCGTGTGGGCATCAGTTTGAGCAGATTCAGTCTTTCTCTGATGATCCAATAAAGCATTGCCCAGATTGCAATTCAGAGGTCAAGAAGATTTATTCCGCGGTAGGGGTTGTTTTTAAAGGCTCAGGTTTCTATAAAACAGACTCAGCGCAAAAGTCTTCCGGAAAATCCGAATAGCTATTTGCCGTGATGAGGCGGGACATCGCCTTTAATTTCGGCATCTCTTTTTTCGCGCTCTAAAGCATCATCTGGATCAATTTCATCAGATGTAACTTCAGGCCAGAGGCTGCTCATACCTGAATTCTATCTACAACTTTTTCGATAAAGAAGATCCAACTCCACCAAGCACTGCTTTCTTGTACTTATTGAAATCTACTTCGCGTATAAATCCCTGTGAAACTAGAGTTGCCAATCCGTGCACGGAACTCCAGGCAAATTTACTGAAATCCTCGAATTTTGATTCTTCAAGTAATCCCACATCAACTAATTCATTCATGCCTTCTACCAGAATCGACCAACTTTGATCGTCAATATTCTGAGGATCCAACAACTCTGGTTTTGCTAGACAATAAAAAGCTATTTCAAAAAGTTTGGGTTCTTCTTTTGCATAATCCAAATATGCATCGCCAATCGCCCTAAATCGTGCAATTGCAAATTCTCTTTTGTCAGACTTCTTAGAAACTTTATCTCTTCTGCTTGCCATGCGGTCTGCCAGTTGTTTTGAAACTTCTGCGGAAATTTCTATTTTTAATTCTTCAATATCTTCAAAGTGGCGATAGAGCGCGGCTGGAGAAACGCTCAAGCGCTCAGCTACTTTTCTAATTCCGAGTGCATGTACCCCATTATTTTGAATCAATTTTAATCCGACGCTTATAGCCGAAAGTTTTAATTCACCATGGTGGTAGGTGTCGGATTTGCGTCTAGGTGTTAACATTGTTTACATTATTCCCTATTGAAGTTCTGAACGCAATAAGGAGCAAAATGTTCGAGAAGTTGGGTCACCTAGCCGTACGCCGAAGCAAATTAGTTCTAGTTGCCTTCGTAATTGCGATGCTAACAGCGGGTGGAATTGGGTTATCAGTTTTCGGAAAGCTAGATACTGGCGGCTATTCAGATCCAAATAGCGAATCGATGAAAGTTTGGAATTACTTCAAAGATAATTTAAAAACTGAAGATGCGGGCGTAATCCTTGTTGTCGATGGCAAAACTAAATCGGTAAATGATCCAGCCGTTACTGCGGATGCACTTTCACTTGAAAAAGAAGTTGCTGCAGTTGAAGGTGTTAAATCAACGCTTTCCTATTGGACATCAGGCAACCAGCCAACAATGGTTTCTAAAGATGGCAACGCTGCATATTTATTAATCTACACAAATACTGATGATTACGCCAAGGTCGGCGAAATCGGTAAAGAGATTCAAGCCAAATTTGATGGCGAATATAAATCACTACGTGTTTACGCTAGCGGTAATGGCGTCATTACATCAGCTATTAACGGCCGAATTTCTAAAGACTTAGCACTTGCAGAATCTATTTCGATTCCACTTACCTTTATTCTTCTGCTTTTTGTTTTCGGTGCACTTATTGCTTCTGCCATGCCGCTCTTTGTTGGTGTTTTTTCAATCCTTGGCGCATTCTTCCTATTGTTACTAATTACTAAAGTTTCCACGGTTTCAGTATTCGCGCTTAACTTAGTTACGGGTATGGGACTTGGGTTAGGTATCGATTACTCATTACTTATGGTTAATCGCTTCCGCGAAGAGCTACATCACGGTAAAGAAGTTGCCGATGCGATTATTACTACTGTAAAGACAGCCGGTAAGACGGTCTTTTATTCTGGTTTAACTGTTGCTGTGACTTTGGGTTCAATGGTGGTCTTCCCACAAGCATTCTTGAAATCTTTTGGCTATGCGGGTGTATCAGTAGTGATCATTGCAATTATCTCAGCAATTTTCCCGTTACCTGCGCTCATGATGATTTTGGGACATCGCGTAGATAAATTTGTAGTTCGTAAATCTGGAATTACTCCAAAGGCAGATGGTCGCTGGGCTCAAACAGCGCGTTATGTAATGCGTAAACCGGTAACAGTTGTAATGCTCTCGCTAATAATTCTTGCTGTAATCGCAGCGCCGATTAAAAATATCGTCTTCTCTCAATTAGACGCTCGCGTACTACCCAAGAGCGACAAGGCGGCGATTGCATATGCTGAGATGTCTACACGCTTTCCTGGTCAAGAGAGCAGTCCAATTGAAATTCTGATTCCAGGCGGTGTTAAAAGCGTTCCAACCGATGAACTAAATAAGTATGTGGCCGCAATTCAAAGTACAAAAGGAATTGTTCGCGTAGCTCCATTTAATGTCGGAAACGATATTCGAATACAAGCGATTCAAACTATGGGTTCTCGTACGCTCGAAGCTAGCGATTTGATTCATCGTTTACGCGATTTAAATTCACCAAAGGGAACCATGATTGGTGGAGTCGCTGCTGATTTCACTGATTCGCAAGATGGCACTGCAAAAGCACTGCCTTGGGCATTCGGATGGATCGCTCTGAGTGTTCTGATTTTGATTTTCATCTTTACCGGATCGGTAATTCTTCCAATTAAAGCAGTGCTTCTAAATATCCTTTCGTTAGCGGCGACCCTTGGTGCTCTTACCTGGATCTTCATTGATGGCCACTTGAAGTGGTTGGTTGGAGATTTCACTGTTACTGGAACACTTGATACTGGAACCACAATTCTGGTTGCAGTAGTGGTCTTTGGTTTATCAATGGACTACGAGCTATTCCTTTTATCTCGTATCAAAGAAGAGCATTTTGTAGGGCACAACAACATCGAATCTGTCGCGATTGGTCTACAACGTTCCGCACGAATCATCACCGCAGCCGCAGTTTTACTTGCAGCAGTCTTCGCATCATTTATGACAAGTGGAGTTACCGCAATCAAAATGATGGGATTCGGAACTGCATTTGCTGTTCTCTTAGATGCAACTTTGGTGCGCGCACTATTAGTTCCCGCGTTAATGCGTCTATTTGGTGAACGAAATTGGTGGGGTCCAAAGTTCTTAAAGAAATACACTTTAGATCACTAAATCGAACTACTTGTGTCCCTGGCCGGAGTTGAACCGGCGACCTACCGCTTAGGAGGCGGTTGCTCTATCCACTGAGCTACAGAGACCTGTATGAGGTGCCAATTTTAGATGGCTCAGGTAGACTCCTAGAAACAAATAAACGGAGTTGATTTACTCATGGGAATGAAAGCGCTGGTGATCGGCGCTGGCGGAGTTGGAAGAGCTATCGCCAACATTGCATCACGAAGGAAATTTATTACCTCTATGGTCATTGCTGACCGTACTTTGGCGCGAGCTGAAGAAGCTGTGGTTCGTTTAAAGGATCCTCGATTCTCTGCTGCGCAAGTAAATGCATCAGAACTTGAAGACATTCGCGAATTAATTCGCAAGGCACAACCAGATGTTGTTATCAACGCGGTTGATCCTAGATATGTAATGCCCATTTTCTTAGCTTGCGAAATTGAGAATACAAATTACATTGATATGGCAATGTCACTCTCTCGACCACATCCTCACTACCCGTACACCGAAACTGGTGTGAAGTTAGGCGACGAGCAATTTGCACGCGACTGGAACTGGGGCGAGCGAAAGATTTATGCGCTGGTAGGAATGGGTATCGAACCCGGAATGTCAGATGTTTTTGCAAAGTACGCATCGGATCATCTCTTCAGTCGAATCGATTCAATCACAGTTTTAGATGGATCAAACTTAACTGTTGAAGGTTATGAATTTGCCCCTTCATTTTCAATTTGGACCACTATCGAAGAATGTTTAAATCCGCCTCTAGTTTGGGAAGATGGCCGCGGTTGGTTTACCACCGAACCTTTTAGTGAATTAGAAATTTTCGATTTCCCAGAAGGAATTGGACCTGTTGAATGTGTAAACGTAGAACACGAAGAGGTTGTACTAATTCCGCAAAAAGTAGATGCCAAGAAAGTTAACTTTAAATATGGACTTGGCGCTCAATTCATTACAACTCTAAAGACTATTCACATGCTTGGGTTAGATCGAAAAGAGAATGTCGACGTGCAAGGTTTATCTGTTGCACCTCGTGATCTACTTGCAGCGTCACTACCTGATCCGGCAACACTTGGCCATCGTATGCATGGAAAAACATGCGCTGGTGTATTAGTTAAGGGCCTTAATAAAGAAGGTCAGCCATATGCTTGCTATATCTATAACGTGGTTGATAACGATTGGTCCATGGCCGAATATGGCGATCAAGCTGTTGTTTGGCAGACTGCGATTAATCCAGTTATTGCAATGGAGCTAATCGATAAAGGTATATGGATGCCAGAAGGTGTAAATGGTCCGGAATGGTTTGATCCAAAACCATTCCTAGATTTATTACCTCAATACGGTACTGAATGGACTATTCGAGAAGAGAGCGCTGAAGGTATCCTGCCGTAATGGCGGATTACGATGTTGTAGTCATTGGTTCCGGTTTCGGTGGATCAGTAGCCGCGCTTCGCTTGGCGGAAAAAGGTTACAAAATTTGCGTGCTTGAAGCAGGTGCGCGCTTTGAGGATAAAGACTTTCCTAAAACTTCATGGCGGTTAAGTAAATTTATCTTCGCGCCACGCCTTGGTTTAAAAGGCATCCAACGGATTCACAAATTGCCGGATGTATTTATTCTTTGTGGAGCTGGTGTTGGTGGTGGTTCTTTGGTCTATGCCAATACTCTCTATCAGCCAAGTGATGAATACTTTAACGATCCGCAATGGAACGAAATCACTAATTGGAAAGCTGAGTTAGCACCTTGGTATGCAATCGCAAATCGAATGTTAGGTGTAGTAAAAAACCCATTCTTTTCTAACAGCGACCGTGCGATGCAACAAGTTGCAAATGAGATGGGTGTAGGCGATACCTTCACATTGGCTCCACTTGGGATCTACTTCGGCGATAAAGAAGGAGTGGAACATCCAGATCCGTATTTTGGCGGTGATGGGCCGAAACGTAAATCATGTATTAATTGCGGCGAATGCATGACTGGGTGTAGACATAACGCAAAGAACACCCTGGTGAAAAACTACCTTTACTTTGCCGAGAAATTAGGAGTTGAAGTAAAACCACTAACAACAGCCACATCTATTGAAGTTAATGATGGCGTCTGGAAGGTGAAGTTAAGAAAATCAACTTCATGGCTCCCCTTAAATTCAACAATTACCGCACATGAAGTAGTTGTTGCTGCGGGGGCTTTTAATTCACAGAAATTACTTCATCGCATGAAGAGCACTGGAAAACTAAATCTTTCGGATACTTTAGGAAAGCTATCTCGCACCAATAGTGAATCACTTGTTGGCGCAATCATGCCTAATAGCAAAGTTGATTTCTCAGAGGGAGCTGCAATTACCTCGTCTTTCTATCCAAACAAGAATACCCACGTGGAGCCAGTTAGATATGGCAAAGGCAGCAACTCAATGGGTTTGCTTCAGACAATTATGACAAGTAGCGATAGTGCAGCTATTCGCACTAAACAATGGGTAAAGGAAGCTTTCAAACACCCAACATTAATCTTCCGAATTCTAAATGTTAGAAAATGGAGTGAGAGATCCGTAATTGCACTTGTAATGCAGAACATCAATAGCTCTGTCACGGTATTTGAAAATAGAAACATTCTCGGAAAAAAGAAATTATCTTCAAAAAATGATGCAAGTACCCCTAATCCAACTTGGATCCCGGAAGCGAATGAAGTTGCCGAACGAATCGCAAAGAGTAATGGCGGGATTGCTGGTGGAAACATTGGAAACTTGATTGGATCACCATTTACTGCACATTTTGTCGGTGGTTGTGTCATCGGAAAGAGCAAAAAAGAAGGTGTAATTGATCCTTATCATCGCGTGTGGGGCTATCCAACACTACATATTCTGGATGGCAGCACAATCACGGCAAATCTCGGCGTTAACCCATCTCTAACAATTACTGCACAGGCAGAGCGAGCGCTATCAATGTGGCCAAATAAAGGTGACCGCGATATTCGCCCTGGACAAGATGAGCCATATAGATTTATCAATCCGATTCAACCTAAGTTAGGAATGCGTAAATGAAAGCACTTGTAACCGGAGCCTCTTCTGGAATTGGTTGGCACTTTGCCGATCTTCTCGCACGTGAAGGTTATGACTTAGTGATTACTGCAAGAGATACCGATCGGTTAAATCATTTAGCAAGTGAATTTAATGCGAAATATGGCAAACAGGTTGAAGTTATCTCTGCAGATCTAACTACAAATCATGGAATTCAATTGATTGAAGATCGCCTAAAAGTGGGCGATTTAGATGTACTGATCAATAATGCGGGTTACGGGCTCAATACTCCTTTCACGAAAAGTAACGTTGCCGACGAGATTGCTGTTTTAAAGATTCTTTGCGAAGCACCTATGCGTTTAGCTCATGCTGTACTGCCATCGATGATTGATAGGAATTCCGGAATCATCATCAACGTCTCTTCAGTCGCTGCCTGGATTACGGGGGGCCACTACTCTGCAATGAAATCTTATTTAATGATTCTCTCCGAATCGTTACATACCGAACTTGCAGAGACCGCAGTTAAAGTAACGTCGCTTGCACCTGGATTTACACATACCGAATTCCATCAACGTGGCAAAATGAAAATGGACGCGCTGCCTAAATTCATGTGGCTCAACGCAGATAACGTTGTGATAACGGCATGGGAAGATGCGAAAGCTGGAAAAGCAATTTCAATCCCTGGGCGTCAATATCGCGCGCTCTATCTCCTACTTCGCTTTGCACCACGCTCCTTTGTTCGAAAGGGCGGATTCTCCTTCCGTCGTAGGCAGCGTTAACTCACAGCCCTTTCGCAGGTTTTCGTCACACGGATTTCACTCACCTCACATTAAGATGGCGCTATTCGGATAGTTATCCCGTATGGAGGAAAGAATGTTACGTAAGACCTCAGTTGTACTTGCCGCACTACTTGTAGCCACAACGGCTGCCATCGCACCTGCAGCAAACGCTGCAACAAAAGTTTCTAATGGAGTTGCTTGCACCAAGAAGAATGCAACAACCAAAGTAGGTACAGATAAGTACACCTGCACCACAAACCCAATCGCAACCGGCGCTGCTGCGAAGAAATTAGTTTGGGTATGGTCTGGTTGCATCGAATCAAATAAGGCTTACTTAACTACCAAATCTCAATACGATTCAATTCTTAAGCAAATTTCTGGTCAATCAACCACAATTGCAGCCACCATCCAATCGTCGATCAATAACATGATTCTTTGGAAGGCCACAAAGTCATACGTTAAAGATGACGTTGTCTATGAGACCGGAAAAACTTATTACATCGCGTTAGCGGCAAGCACCAATAAGACACCGAGCGCAAACCTCGGAACTCTTTGGGCGGTTTACATGCCAACAGCTGCTGATGCAAATGTTGGTACCTCACCAGATGTTACAAAGGTAATTGCAATGAAAGAGAAGGATGTGGTTGATTGGACTGATTCAGTTACAACAATGACTAAGTACATCAAGTCTCTTGAAGCGCTAACTAGCCGCACTGCTGCTCAGAACACAAAACTTGCAAGCTATAAGGCAACCGTCGCGACTATCAACATCGGTATTAAGAATGCGAATACCAACATTAAGAACTTGAAAGCGAACGTAATTCTTCTAACTTCTCAAGAATCAAATAAGACAACAGTGGAATCACTAAAGTCCGATGTTGATACCGCAAAGAACATCCGCGCTCAATCTTGCGCTAAAGGTGTTTAATACTTAAAAAGTTAAAAAGGCCGTCCGAAAGGGCGGCTTTTTTATTGTCGTATTTAAGCTGGGGTTCCCCTATGTCCTAGTACTTCGCAATAGATTTGAATTGGTTCAGATGAATTTAATCTACTTAGCCATCTGCGCCGCGTTATTGGTCGCAACTTTCTTCGCGCGAAAACGCAATGGCACTCTCTATCTTTTGGCACTTTCTGCCTGGGTTAGCAGTGAACTTGCCACGAACTACCTACCGTCTCAATGGTTAACTTGGGCTAGCGCTGGATACGTAGCTTTCTATCCATTGATATTTGTGGCTATTCCTAGCCTTTTTGAGATCAATCAAAGTAGCGAAATTGTCCGATTGATTGATGGCGCAGTCCTTGTATTGGGAAGTAGCACTATCGCTTCGGCGCTTTTGCTACGCAAAATAGAAGCAGATTTTCTTCATCTGCTCTATCCGGTTTGTGACATCGTCATCCTTATTGCTGTCTTAATTTCATTTGCGCGAAGACCGATTAATGGAAGAAGTCTCTTAGTGCTTACTGGTTTTATTATTTATTCAGCTACAGATTTCCTCTATTTGATCAAAGTTGCAAATAACACTTACCAGAGCAGTTCATTCTTGAATTACGGATGGTTAATAGGATTTGCTTTCATCACGATTGCTCTCTATAGACGTGGGATTAAAAGCGAGAACTTTCCACCAATTCCGATCTTTTATTTAGCGCTTTCAGTTATTAGTAGCGCGCTTATCTTGGCAGCTATCGCATTGCAGCTTTATGAAATTCCAAATTTTGTAATTGGTCCGGCGCTGGCAACTCTATTTGCTTCCTTCATCAGAATGGCCATAGCGCTGCAGCAGAGCGAGCGAAGTTTTGCCGAAGAGAGTCTGGCGAAAATTGATGATCTAACAGGATTGCCGAATCGGAGAAGATTTATCGGAGAGGTTGAAAAATATTTAAATGGTTCCATCCTTTTAATGGATCTTGATGGATTTAAACCTGTAAATGACAAATACGGACATGAAACAGGCGATGAAATTCTTAAGCAAGTCTCTGCCCGTTTCTTAAAAGCGATTCCTAATAACTCGCTACTGGCTCGCCTTGGCGGCGACGAGTTTGCAGTACTAACTCACGAGAGTTACGAAAGTGCCATGGAATTGGCAATGGCAATCAGGGCAACGCTCTCTTATCCCTTCAATATTGGTGGCGCTTCAATTAGCGTAGATGTCAGCATTGGATGCGTCGCAAATGACGGTAAATCAGACTTGATGAGCCGAGCCGATACCGCGATGTACCAAGCAAAGAGAGGCCAAGTTGGAGTCTGGGCGGGTGGGTCTTAAACTTCTCGCCGCACGGCGAAATTGTCGAGAAGCCGAGTAAAGAGGTCTAATTGTCTGATCGTTTCCAAGGTCGAATCCTTGTTTTGGGCGCAGGTTCAGTAGCGCAATGTGTAATTCCACTTTTATTGGAACATTTATTAGATGCCAAACAGATGACGATCGTGGATCAACGAGACAATCGTGCACGAGTTAAAGGTGCACTCGATGCCGGTGCAACTTATGTTCAAGATACGGTTACAAAAGAGAATTTAGATTCATTCCTAAGCTCACACTTATCAGCGGGCGATTTCCTATTAGATCTTGCATGGAATATTGATGCAAATACCATTCTTACATGGGCGCATGATCACGATGTCATGTACCTCAACACTTCTATCGAACAATGGGATCCATACGAAGGTGGGAACAATAAGCATCCACTAGAGCGCACACTTTATGTTCGCCACATGGCAATGCGCGAAATGATGTCTAAGTGGGATAAGCCAGGTAAGACTGCAATCGTCGAACACGGTGCAAACCCAGGTTTAGTCTCTCACCTTGTTAAGAAGGCGCTAGTTGATATTGCAAATAAGACTATCGAAGATGGAATTGCAACTGATGCAATCAAGAGCGCACTTGCAGCGGAAGATTATGCAAAGTTAGCGCAAGCTTTAACAGTTAAAGTAATACATATTTCTGAGCGCGATACTCAAGTTTCAGATAAGCCAAAGTTACTTAACGAATTCGTTAACACTTGGTCTGTTGAAGGTCTTTACGAAGAAGGCGTTGCGCCAGCGGAACTTGGTTGGGGTACCCACGAAAGGAAGCTTCCACCGCTTGCTTACGAACATAAATCAGGTCCTAAGACTCAGATTGCAATTGCACAACCTGGTGCAAAGACTTGGGTTCGTTCATGGGTTCCAGATATGGAAATCACCGGAATGGTTATTCGTCATGGTGAAGCTTTCACAATTCCAGATCACTTAACAGTTTGGGATGGCGATAAAGCTGTCTATCGTCCAACAGTTCATTACGCATATTGCCCAACAGATGCAGCAATCGCATCACTTCGCGAATTAGAACATCGCAATTGGGATTTGACTGAGAATCAGCGAATCATGAACGATGAAATCATCGATGGAAATGATCGCCTAGGCGTCTTACTAATGGGCCATCCATATAAGTCATGGTGGACCGGTTCACTACTTTCAATTCACGATTCACGTAAATTGATTCCAAATCAATCTGCAACAACAGTGCAGGTTGCATCAGCAGTTTTCGCTGCTGTTGCCTGGGCAATCAAGAACCCAGATAAGGGAATTCTGGTGCCAGACGATATGCCTTGGCGCGAAGTACTTGCTTACGCAGAGAAGTACTGGGGCGGTTTCCATTCAGCACCGGCTGATTGGACTCCAATTGATAATCGCAAAGATTTTTTCGAAGGCTGGAATGGAAAAGAGTATGACTCTGATCCTTGGCAGTTCTCGAACTTCCTTGTGTAAGTAGATGTGTAATCAATTTGGAAATTAAATTACGCAGCGACTTCATCAGCTACTGAAATGAGTCTTGGACGACCAGCTTTACGCTTACGTTCAATTACTTCACCTTCGCTAAATAGCTCTCCACCCCAAACACCGCAAGGTTCTTGGCGTGATAACGCACCCTCTAAACACGCTGCCTTCATTGGGCATCCTGCACAGAGCGCCTTTGCCGCTGCAACAATGTCATCATCTTCATTGAAGAAGAGCTCTGCATCTACATTGTGGCACGGCAAACTCAGCTCCTGACCTGTTACTGCTTCCAAACCAATTAGCTCTTCGTTCCAACCTGGAACTAGTAGCTCTCCGAATAGCACTGACATTTTCTTTTATTCCTTTCCTATTCCTTTTCTTCGTTGTTTTCTTTATAAATGAAAAAAGCCTCAAATCCTTTTTTGGATTTGAGGCCTATTGGCTTTTGTTATGGATTAACCATTAACACCAAGGGCCTCAATACCAAAATGTGCATAGGCACGCTTGGCAGACCAAGTTGTTGTTGGGTAATTTGAATTAAAAGAAGGCGCGACAGATGAAGCAATTGTCATGATTTTTACTGACATTACTTCGTCCTTCTCTTTTACCAATAGGTTCCTAATGGAGAACGCAAAGGGTAAAGCATTGATTACGAAAGGCGCAACCTAATTAATTGGATTGAATTCCTAATTAAGTATTGAGCGTAAGAATGGGCTTGGGACCCCGCCATGGCTTAGGTGCAAATGTGCGCGAGCACGAGTGATTCCAACATAAAACAAGCGTAACTCCTCATCTTCAGGGGCATCCGGGTAAGGCAAATAGCCCTCACCAATTCCGATGAGAAATACCCGGTCCCATTCCAAGCCCTTTGCAGCGTGCAAAGTAGCCAAAGTTGTAACCGGCATCTGAGGCGGATTGTTCTGTTGTGCGCGATCTTCCAATTCTTGTAAGAAATTTCGAAGCGTCTTTGGTTGGAAACGATCATCGCTATCTAGTTCGCGAGCTAAATGAACTAACGCACCAATTCCATCCATAGCATCGCCAGTTAGATAAGGCTGCGCTAAACCACGCAATTCATCTACCCAATTAACATCTGGGTTTGGAATTACCGATGCTTGGCGAATATCGCGGATAAATTCGCGAATCTCTGCGCGATCAAAGAATCTATCGTTTGTACGAATTTGATATGGAAGTCCAGCTTCCTTAAATGATTTCTGCAGAGTTGTTAGCTGCGCATTGGTTCGCGCTAAAACTGCAATATTCTCTGGTCCTTCACCTTGGCTGATAAGTTCAGTAATTTGGTTTGTTACGCCTACTGCTTCTTGTCCTTCTGTTTTATATTCAGTTAATACTGGTTGATTGCCATGATCATTAACTGGTGCGAGTTCGTGGCCCATGCGGTTACTACGTAACAGTGCATTTGCAGTGAATAGAATTTCTGGAGTTGAACGATATCCTGTTGATAGTCGAATTACTTCTGCTTCTGGGAAACGATTGGTAAATCCAAGTAAGTAACTTGGGGTTGCTCCTGCGAATGTATAAATAGTTTGCGCTGGATCACCGACTACGCAGATCTCTTTTCTTGAACCTAACCAAGCATCAATCAATCGCTGCTGTAGTGGTGAAATATCCTGGTACTCATCAACTGTGAAGTAACGATATTGATCATGAATACGTTCGCGTACTTGTGCTTCATTTTCAATCATCGCAGTTGTCAAAAGTAATAAATCTTCGAAATCTAAAGTGCGCTCTTGCTTCTTTAAAGTTTCGTAGGCGGCATAGGTCTTTGCAATATCTTCGATATTGACACGACTTCGAACTTTTCGCTGCGTTGCTAGAAAATCTTCCGGAGCGATTTGATTGACCTTTGCCCATTCGATTTCAGTTGCGATATCGCGGAGCGCTTCACGGTTATTGACCGGTAATTTGAGCCCAGCACGCTCAACCGCCGCGTTAATAAACGGGGTTTTTGAAGTTAGTAGTTCTGGACTTTGGCCACCAAAGACAGTGGGCCAGAAATAGAGCAACTGCTTTAGCGCGGCCGAGTGAATAGTGCGGGCATTTACGCCAGGAAATCCAAGTTGGCGAAGGCGCGAGCGCATCTCTCCGGCAGCGCGAGCGGTGAAGGTGATCGCCATAACGCGCTGCGGATCCATAACCCCAATCGCAGATGCATATGCGATGCGATGAGTAATCGTGCGAGTCTTACCGGTGCCTGCTCCTGCAATTACACAAACCGGCCCACGTGTAGCTAGCGCGACTTTTCTTTGTTCATCATCAAGTGCTGCGAGAATTTCATCAGCGCTTGCCATTTAGCCATGCCTCAATCATCTTGCCTGAAACTGTACTTTTCGGGGGAATGTTTAAAGTGCCATCAGCGATAGCAGATTTCAATTCATTTTTTGTGAACCATTTTAGGTCGACGATCTCTACCCCATCAGGTTTTGCTAATTCGGGATGATCTGTAAACGCTTCAAATGCCAACATAATTGAATTAGGAAAAGGCCAAGGTTGAGATTTTAGATAGCTAACATCAGTTACTACTAAACCACTCTCTTCTTCTACTTCTCTAACGACTGTATCTTCTAAAGATTCTCCCGGTTCTACGAAACCAGCAAAATTGGAATATCTATTCTCTGGCCAAATTGCTTGGCGTCCTAAACATAAACGACCATTTCGATCTTGCACCGCAACGATAATTGCCGGATCGGTTCGCGGAAAATGATGTGTTCCATCTGCAGGGCATTCTCTGACCCACCCATTTGAAATTACATTTGTTTTCTCTCCGCACCTTGGGCAATGGGTATGAGTCTCGTGCCAATTGATAAGTGCTAAAGCGGTTACCGCTACCTCTAAGTGTGATTCATTTAAGTTCGCAACAATTTCACGGAGCGTATTGCCAGCGCCTTCTGGAATTTCAATATTTACGGCAAAATAATGGGCGCCAGCAATTTCACCAATGTAGATTTTCGTAACGTCTAAATCGAAATCGCTTGGGCTTTGTAGCTTTAATGAGCCACCTTCGGTTAGCACTTGGCCTTGCCAGAACTGTAAAACAGTGGATTGCTCCCAATATTGATCTGCTTTATCTCTGCCGGCGCGGTTCATTAGAGGGGCAGGTTAATGCTTTTCTAGTAACTCCACTAACTGCGCTTCAGTTAGAAGATCGCTTCGGCGGTCATCCTGGCCAGTTGGGACATAGTGGAAGCAGGCGCTGACGGTCTCTACATCAACCCCAGCGATTTTCGCCCAAGCTAATCGGTACATCGCCAACTGGATTGCGGCTGAATCGCCCAATTTTTTTGAGCCAGTCTTCCAATCAACTACTTCGTAACCATTTTCCGTTTTGTAGACCGCATCTATTCGACCGCGAATTAATACACCTGCGAGAACGGTTTCAAATGGAACTTCAAGTCGAACAGGAGTTTTCTTCGCCCATTCGCTATCAAGCCATTTTACCTTTAAATCTTCTAGCTTGCCATCTTCTTCTATTAGATCAAAGAAATCCAAATCGTCATCATCAAATAAAGTCTCTGACTTTAAATAACTTTCTACCCAGTTATGGAAATCTGTTCCGCGACGTGCAAATTGATCCTGTAAAAATGGCATTGGACGTCGAATCGCACTTGCTAGCGCTTCAGGATCTTCGCGAAGCGCAATTAAAGTTGAAACAGAAAGTCGTGGCGGCAAATAAATATCAGCTGCACTTCGGCGATCTTCAATCTGTTTAATTAAAAGCGCAGCATCGGCATCATTAACTTTAGCCGAAGTGTTCTGATAAATGTCCGCAGCTTTTGCCAATTTCTCTAATCTTGCATTTGGTATCGGCCAGAATTCAGATTCTTCGCGTTCTAAAAGTGGATTGTTATCGGGAATTTGATCAGAGTTAATATCACTATCAACATTTAAGAATTTGCAGATCAATTTAAAGACATCACTAGCTTCATCAATATTGGTGCGCGAATCCCAATATGACATGGTGCAGTGAAGGGTGCGCTTCGCACGAGTAACTGCAACATAAGCTAGACGCCATTCTTCTTCGCGGCGGAATGCAGCGCAGCGATCTTTGAAATCTTTAAATTCCGCGGCCGCACTCTTGGCATCTTTTATTTTCGCCAAATCTAATTCTGGGAATTCCGCGGCATCTCCACGTAGCCCAAATGGGATTTCTGCCTCATTATGTAGCCAAGAAATGGTGCTCTGCGGATAGGCCTTTGGGAATTGTTTTTCAACGATTCCGGGGATTACAACGTGATCCCATTCAGCGCCTTTAGACATATGAATTGTTAGCAATTGAATGACATCGCTGTGGACTTCGGGTGCACCGGATTCAAGACCACGTTCGTGATCTATGGTTGCATCTAACCAACGCACAAAGTCTGCAATCGAACCATTACTCGATGAGAACTTTGCTGCTTCTTCATTAAATCTGTCTAGGTGGCGACGACCATTTGATCCACCATCGCGAACTAGAAGCTCTACTGATAGACCTAAGTACTCTTCGATTTCAAAAATTAAATCTGAGAGCGAGCCACTTGCGCGGCCACGTAATCGGCGGAGATCTTTTGAAAATTGCAGCAACCGTTGGTAACCAACTTCAGAGAACTCGCTTCTATCGGCAAAATCAATTTCATCCAGCGCTTCAATTAACGAACCTCCAGCGCTGTCATCTGCTTCAGCAGTTTCTAAAACTTCCGTGGCCATTGAAGTGATTAAATCTTTATCTGAACCGCTCTGGCTATCGCGTTTACGTTTATATCTTCCGAGCGCTGCAATATCTTGAACTCCAATAGCTAAGCGCGGACTGGTTAGATGGCGCATTAGTGCAGATCCAGCTTCGGCATCTACCAAAACTTTTAATAAAGTAAAGACATCGGTAACTTCTGGAACTTGCATTAATCCGCCGATACCGAGTACTTCAACTGGAAGATCTAAGGCGCGCAAGGCCCTTTCAATTTCAGGAATCTGTTTACGATTACGTACTAGTACCGCAAAAGTTTCGTTGCTACCTTTTTCGATCCATAACTTTTCAAGTCGTTCTGCGATTCCGGCAGCTTCCAATTCCACATTTTCGTAAATATCGCGTTGAACTAAGCCTGGGCCAGCTTTCTCACTGGGCTGTAGCGCTTTGACATTTAATTCGATCTGCTCACCGACAACTTGGCCGACTTCATTGGCTAAATCGAGAATTGCAACATCATTACGGAAAGTGGTCGAAAGGGTATATTCCGCGCTCTTTTTAGCGCCACCGAAAGTACTATGAAAATTCTTAATGGTGCCAATAGCAGCTCCGCGCCAACCATAAATCGCTTGGTATGGATCTCCCACTGCCATAACTGGATGGCCGCCATTAAATAACGCCGCCAACATACGTACTTGCGATTGCGAAGTATCTTGGTATTCATCAAGTAAGACCACGCGATATTTTGCGCGTTCTAATTTACCGATCGTTTCAACCTCTTGCGCTAATTGCGCGGCGTAGAACATTTGGTCATCGAAGGAAAGTTGGCCACTTGCAATCCGTTCAGTACGTAACTTCTTGGAAATTTGTAATAATTTGATTCGTTGTTTTAAAACTAAACGGACTTTGTCGACGTCTCTATCTGACGGAATTTCAGCAATGCGTTGTAAGACTTTTTCACTCTCGTCAATAATCTGATCCTCAGAAAGGCCATGTTCCATAGAGCTTTTGGTTAAACCAAGTAGATCTTTAACTAAAGTTTTAAATGCACCTTCATATTCAAATTCTTCGTCATCCCAGCTCTTTAAGACTTTGGCGGCTTGCTGCCAAACAACGGCTTCACCGATTAATTCGGAATCAGTATCGATACCTAAACGAAGTCCATATTCGCGCAAAATATTTCCTGCATATGAATGGTAGGTCATCACCGGAACTTCGATTGACATGTTCTTATCAATTAGACCAGCCTTACGTAACTGCTTTAAACGATCCTTGATACGTTTCTTTAACTCTGCTGCAGCTTTTCGGGTAAAGGTAAGACCCAAAATTTCTTCTGGCTTTGCATGTCCATTTGCAACTAACCATAAAACGCGAGTTGCCATAGTTTCGGTCTTGCCTGAACCTGCACCTGCGATAACTACTGCTGGTTGAAGTTCCGATTCAATAATCTTTATCTGCTCATCGGTAGGCGTCTTGCCCGTTACCTTTGCGATATCGAGCGCTTTTACAGGCGAATTACTCATATAAACCACGCCCCTCTACCTGCAGAGGACATGATGAATTTACGTTGCAGAACTGGCAATTACTGTTCTTTACCGCCAAATAACGGTTGCCGCCCATGATTACTGCAGTGCGTTCGATACGTTCTTCAACAGCTTTGCGATCAATTGGTTGTTGGTCCCGAGTCTTATTGCCCTTTAATTCATGATCTAAATAAACAAGCGATGCGCCGGCGACATCTACTCCGACTGCATATTGGTAAATCTGCATCTGAGCATCGGTCTTCGCATCTTCTATCGAAATTGCACTCTTGCCGGTTTTGAAATCTACAATATATAACTTGCCATCAACTGTGGTTTCAATTCGATCAATCTTGCAAGAGATAAAAGCACGGCCAATCTTAAATTTATAAGATGCTTCAGATTCTTTAAATGTTCGCTTGCCTGCCATTGATTCTCGATACTTATAGAAACGCTTAAGCATTAGAACAGCGCGTCCCATTGAAGTGCGCGATATCCATCCGGTCTCTGGGTCAACTAATTTCCAATTAGCTGTAAGTAATTCGATTTGAGAATCCAGATTGGTATCGCTAGTTTCTGCTAATTCGGCAAACTTATGAATTACGGTTCCGATTAATTGTGCAGTGGTATTGCCATCTTGTCCACCATGAGTTTCCAGAAACCAACGGAGCTGGCATTCATCAAACTTTTCGATGCCACTTGGTGAGACTCGAACATCTTCATCTTCTGGAATTGCAGGGGCATCGGATGAGATTGGTTTTACGCCATACCAATCACTTGGATCCGCACCTGAGATGCCAGCGCTTGCAAGCGCTTTGAGAGTTGCCGCTGCATCAGTAGAGCCGTTTGCCAAAAGTTCGCGACGTAATTTAGAAATCACATTTGCCGTACTTAGCAAATTACTTGCTTTATTGATACTCCGTTTTGCTTCAAAATCTAATTCTGGGTTACAGAATTCGTAAGCTAAATCAAAGTAAGTTGATGGTTGGTCTTCTTCGCGGTCTACTGCGGTGATTACTAAGTCCTGGCTGGCTCGCGAAATAGCGGCATAAAATAGGCGTAATTCATCGACTGCGACCGCTGCCTTGGCTACCAATTCAAGTTCGATTGCAGCCAAATCTGGATTGCGGTCGCGTTCGGCTAACCGTTCCGAACCTAGAAGTGATCCACGAATTCTTAAGTTCGGCCAGATACCTTCTTGAACGCCTGCTACGACAACAAGCTTCCATTGGCGACCCTTTGCAGAGAATGGGGTCAAAAGTTCGACCACATCTGGTCGTTGACCTTTTGCTGTAATTACATCGCCTGCGATTTCTGACTTACGAATATCCTTGAAGAAATCTAAAAGGTTTGCATATCTAAATCTCTGACCGAAGCGACGTGCTGATTCAAATAGTTGCAGCATCGCATCTAGATCACGATCTGCATTTGCCCCGCGGAAGCCACCTTTGAGTGCGCGATCACGCCATGCTTCGCTTATAAGTTGATTGTCATCTGTTTTCGCGTTAGACCAAATCGCCCAGAGTAAATCTTCTGGTTGAGAAGCTTTCTTCTTTGCAGTTCGTTCGGCGATATCAAATAGATCATGAACTCGCATAAGAGATTGGCCACTTGGAATTTCAAATTGGCCATCGGTAATTGCTTTACAGATTAACTCTGTACCAGACAGTCCGGTTGCACTTGAATATTTGGCAACTAATTCACGTCTGATGCGGCGAAGAGAAATTGAATCTGCGCCACCGAATTCGCTACTTAGTAAAATTTCAGCAGTTGTTAAATCAACTTTGCCTCTAATAGCGGCTTCAGCCATCAGCAAAAATGGCGCAATTGATGCATTTTCGGATAACACTTGTAGCTCTCCGGCGACCGGAATCGCATACCGCATTAGCGCGCTTCGGACTGCGCCGCTCTGCGCGGGTGATCGGAAAATAACCGCCATTTCAGACCACTTAAGTCCGCCCTCCAAATGTGCACGCTGCAATTTATCTGCGATAAATGCCGCTTCGTTGGCTCCATCAATAAAGCACTCTGCCACCACAGAACCAGCAAATTCAGCGCTCGAACTCTGGGTATTTGGGGCTTTTGGAAATTCGCCGGCAACCTTTTCGAGGAATAAGTGGACTGCAGAACTTGCACGGAAATTTTCCGTTAATTGAATTACATCGCCCTTTGATTGATATGGCGAAAGCGCTTCTTGTAACCCATCAGGATCCGCACCGCGGAATCTGCCAACGGTGCTAAATGGATCAACTGCAATCACTAAATCATCAGTTGCGATATTGGCAAGGAGTGCACGTTGCGCTTTATCGCTCTCTTGGAATTCATCAATCAAAATTGTTTTAAATTGACTGTTGAATGAAGAGCGAGTTGCATTCGCTGCGCGCCAAATTAATTGCGCGGAATCTAAGCGCTCTTTCGGTTCGCCATGATCAGCATCAACCAGAATTAGCGTTCCGATATAGCTCTTCCAGAATTTACTTGCAGCGACCCAAAATTCTTCTTGGTACTTTTTGCCATTTACTTCTAAATCTTCAGGTGTCCATCCGCGTTCGGTAGCGCGTAACATCAAATCGCGAAGTTCGCGGATAAAACCGCGAGTATGTAACGCCGGTTGCAGTTCAGCTGGCCACGCAACGCCATCCACTAATTGTCGAATCCAACCTTCTTGTTCGGGTCCGGAAAGGAGAATTGGATTGTGGCCTTCGGATTTTAAAATCGAATACGCCAGTGCATGAAAAGTTCGGGCAAGTGGTTCGAGCATTGTTTCTGAAGTTCGCAGCGCAATTGCATCACGAACTTCAGATGCTCTTTCGCGACCAAAAGTTAAGAGCAGAATTGAATTGGGGTCTTGACCTTCATTGATGCGGGCTATCGCTGTTTCGATTAAAACTGTGGTCTTTCCAGACCCAGGACCACCGGTAACAATCAGAGGTTTATTGCGATGCGAAATAGCTAGCTGTTGATTCGCAGATAATTTAAAGTTATTTGAAGGTAAGGGGCGTCGTTTAAGTCTTGTTTCTGACTTTGTAAAAACTTTCTCCCCTGCCACAGGAGATATTCAACCCGAGACAGGGGACAAAGTGGCGTTTTTACGCCTTCTTGGCATTTCTGAGAGACATCAATTGCCAAGAGAATTTAAATAAAGAGAAGCTGAGCTCCTTCTGTCATTTCAATAAAGTCAGAGGCGCTGATGATTCCTTCTACGTCATCTCTCAAATCATGCTCTTCAACTTTATTCATATCTGCAGATAATCGGCATGCCCATAGGTGACCGCCCGCTGCTGTAATCAGATCGAGGAATTCCGGAACTGGTGGAATATCTAATTGATCTAACTGCTTCTTTAACATTCCAGTTGCCATTCCTGTCATCGCAGGTGCAAGTGCTTGTGGCATATGCAAATCTGTACCTGGAATATGTAGCGCAGTATTTCCTGCTGGGCTAAATTGCAAATTATTTGCGCGGGACTTAATAATCATGTCAAAGCCCCAGAAGGTGAAGAACAAATGTGTTTCTACACCTTCTCCTAAAGCTGCATTACCAAGAATCAAACCTGGATAAGCCATATCTAAATTACCTTTTGAGCAGATGATCGCAAGTTTGCGTCCTTCACCTGATGCTGAATCGAAATTTGGGATGATTGTCATTTCTCTCTCCTCACACACAACCCTTAGGTTTTGGAACACCTGCGATATAAGCCATCTTTTTCATAGGCTTCTTTGGAAATAATTCAAACTGTCTTTTAATTGGAAAACCTGCGCCTGCTTGCATACGACGTGAAGTAGGTGATTCACCCTTCTCTTTAAAATCGCTGCGCATGAATTCGATCATCTTCCAATGTTCATCGGTCAATTCGATTTCAATATTCTTAGCAAGCTCTGTTGCAATTTCCTTGCTCCACTCGTCGTATTGAGTCATGAAGCCTTCATCATTTACTTGCACGGTCTTTCCGGCAATTTCCATTGTTGGCATTTTTCTCTCCTAGCCTTCAACTTTCTTCTTCCCAGCCATCTGCATTGATGCTGAGATTGGAATCTTTCGACCTGGCAATAACATGTTCCAATAAATCCAACGGAATGCCAGTTTCCCGATGTGGTTGATGCGGCTCTCTCTTAGAAGCGGCATTGGACCGATAACTGGAATCGGGAATTTTCCAGGTAACGGTTCTGTTGTGTAATTGAAGTCAATTAACAAGCCTTTGCCATTACCTGATTCAATAAAGCAGTTTGCGTGACCATCAAATTTGTGGGTCATCGGTTTGCCGACAATATAATTAACAAAGTTTTCTGCAAACATTTCAACTGCAAAGTGCGCAACTGATCCTGCCTTTGACGCTGGAATATCTGATGCGTCACCCAGCGCAAAGATATTTGGATAGGTATTTGATAGGAAAGTTTCCTTACTTACAGGTACATAGTTGAGATCATCGCCTAATCCAGATTCTGCGATGAAATCAGCGCCCATATTAAGTGGAACAGTTACCAACAAATCGAAAGGTACCTCGCGTTCGTCCATTGAGATTAACTTTTTCTTCTCTGGATCGACTCTTTCAATCACAAAGTCGGTTTCAAGTTTGATGTTACGTTCATCTAAGAGATGTCCCAAAGCTTTTGAACAAACTGGCTTGGTGAAGGCACCTTCTAGGGGGGTTACGTAGACAATCTCAATCTCATCACGAACTTTTCTCTTCTTGAAATATGAGTCTGCTAGAAATGCGAACTCTAAAGGAGCGACTGGGCACTTAAGAGGTAATTCAGTTATGTGAATTACAAGCCTACCTTTATCGAACTTCTTAAGTGCTTCCTCGAGAGCGACAGATCCTTCCAATGTGTAGAAATCGAATGCGCTCTTGTACCAAATAGCCTCGTCATCTAGGCCTGGTGTTTGATCTGGACGAGGTGTAGTTCCAGTTGCAATAACCAAGTAGTCATAGCCAATTGCTCGTCCTCCGCTGAGAACAACTTGGTTATTTTCAGCATCCACCTTTTGTATATCACCGAATTCGAAGTTAACACGTGGATTTATTTGACGTTTTCTAGGCTTAACCAACTGTTCTTCTTTATAAACTCCAAAGGGCAGAAGTAGCAAACCTGGTTGATATAGATGGTTGTCATCTTTATCAACGATTGTGATCTGCCATTCGTTCTTTGGAAGAAGTTTTGAAAGGTGATTAGCAACCATTGTGCCGGCAGTTCCGGCACCTAAAATCACAAGTTTTTTCATGATGTCTCTCCTAACTTGCTAATTACAAGTTAGACCTGTGAGAGCTTATTTACTAGTCATTTTCAGGCAAATGACTTCACCTAAAGCAGAACTAAGTGTTAGCGCTGTGACTCAAGAGATAAAAGAATTTCGACATCAAGATACTTATAAGTTCTTGATGTCGAAATTAATTTAATACTTTAAATAATTTACTTAAATAGTTTTGAGAAAAATCCGCCTTTAGCTGCTTTTGCTGCTGCTAAATCTGCCTTCGTGCATTTGCAGCGTTCGCTCTTTGGAACGCCTTTTAAAGCGATCTCAATGTGATTGCCGCAACCCGACCAAGTTGGTTTCTTGCAATTACGACAGGTGGTTCTTGAGCACATTATTTTCCTCCAGCTGGTGAGTTGATCCAAGTTAAATATCCGCCATCTAAATTCTTTGCTTGATAACCAAGCGAATTAAGCAACATAGTTGCCACATGTCCACGTTGGCCAACTTGGCAGTTAACAATTACCTTTTTATTTCCAATTTCATTATGACGTTCACGCATTTCATCAACTGGAATGTTTATTGACCCTGGAATAGTGCCGTTTGCAAATTCACTTGCTGTGCGCACATCGACGAAGGTATAGCCTTCGGATTTGTACTTATCTAATTCACTCCATTGAGCAATTTCAGAGACTCCGCTTATCACGTTCTCTGCAACATAGCCCAGCATATTTACTGCATCTTTTGCAGAACCGTATGGCGGTGCATAAGCAAGTTCGAGATCTGCAAGTTCTGGTGCAGTTATTCCGCCACGCATCGCTGTTGCAATTACATCGATTCGTTTATCAACGCCATCTCGACCAACGCCTTGTGCACCAAGAATTACCCCAGTTTTTGGATCAAAGATTAACTTCATTGAAAATTGCACTGCACCTGGATAGTAAGTTGCGTGTGAATTTGGATGTGTGTGAATCTCTTTAAATGAACGCCCTGCGGCAGATAGACGCTTCGCAGACCAACCAGTTGTAGCAACCGCTAAATCAAAGACTTTAACAATTGCAGTTCCCATTGAACCTACTTCGCGAATCTTCTTACCAGCAATGTGGTCTGCAGTTATGCGTCCATGGCGATTAGCTAAATTAGCTAACGGAATTAGAGTGCTTTCGCCATCTAGCGCATCACTCTTTTCGGCTGCATCGCCAATTGCATAAATATCTGGATTGCTACTCTGGTTAAATTCATTAACAGCGATTCCGCCCTTTGGCCCAATTTTCAAATCAGCGATTTTTGCTAAATGTGTATCAGGCTTAACTCCGATTGCGGCAACCACAAGTTCGGCTGCAACTTTGGTTCCGTCAGCAAGAATTACTTCGGTATCTGTAATCTCTTTAACTGAATTTGCTAAATGCAGATCCACGCCATGTTTGCGCATCTCTTTATGAACAAGTTCTGCCATTTCTGGATCTAGAGGGCCAAGTACCTGCGGCAAAGCTTCAATCAGTGATGTCTTCAAACCTTTATGTACAAAGTTTTCGACCATTTCAACGCCAACGAATCCTCCGCCTATCACTACAGCGCTCTTTGGTTTTGTTTCGACCGCGTCATAGATACGAAGGACATCTTCAACGGTGCGCAATGTCAGTGCGCGCTCGATGCCCGGAATTGGTGGAACGATTGCCGAAGCGCCAGGGCTAAGGATTAATTTGTCGTAACTGAGTTCCTGTTCTTCTCCACTTATTAGATCTCGCGCAATAACCACTTTCTTATCGGCTGAAATTTCAGTAACTTCGTGGTTTACGCGAACATCAAGTCGGAAACGTTTATGTAACGATGCTGGTGTCTGTAAATACAACTTATCTTCATCGGCAATTACTCCACCGACGTAGTATGGAAGTCCGCAATTTGCATATGAAACGTGGCCTGAACGTTCAAGCACAATAATTTCAGCGGATTCATCTAACCGACGTAGGCGAGTAGCGGCAGACATTCCGCCCGCTACTCCACCGATAATTACAACGCGCATTATGCAAATACCAATGGGAATCCAGCTGCCTGCCAGGCTTGAATGCCACCTTCCAAGTTTGTGATTTTCTCAAAATTCGCCCCTGACATCTTGTCCGCTGCAATCGCAGAGCGGCGGCCGCTATGGCAGTAAACCGCATATTCAACGGTCTTATCTAGCTTTGCAATCTTAGTATCAAAATTTGCTGCTTCAACATCGATATTAATTGCGCCTTCAATATGTCCCGATGCATATTCGCCCGCACTTCTCACATCCAGTACAACCACACCTGGATTCTTAATATCTGAAGCAAATCCATCTGCATTTAGATTGTTAACCTTTACGGATGATCCGCCACATGCTGACAAAAGTAGGAGCATTGGTGCGATTGTAAAAGCTATTACTTTCTTCATTTTAAATTTAACCACTTTCAATTTATTAATTTATTTATTATCTAGATTCTGTTTAGCTATCTCAGTTCTAACTTCATCCATGTCTAAAGCTTGAACTGCTCTGATTAACTCTTCGAACTGAGGTGCTCTCATTGCGCCAGCTTCTCTGAATACCAAAATCCCATCGCGGAAAGCCATTAATGTTGGAATTGAAGTAATTTGCGCCGCAGCAGAAATTTCTTGCTCAGTATCAGTATTAATCTTTGCAAATTGAATTTCTGGAAACTGCTCAGACGCACTTTCAAAAATCGGCGCAAACATTCGGCATGGGCTACACCATGAAGCCCAAAAATCAACAAACGTAATACCTGGTTTTGTAACTGCAACCTCAAATTCGGCTGATGTTAAATTTACTATAGCCATTCTTTAGTTGCACTTGCAACGCTGATCTTCAGAAAATGGAGCCAACGCTTCTTCGATATGCCCTCCACAACCTGACCAAGTCGCTTTCCCACACTTATAACAACGAACTGCACTGCACATATTTTTCTCTTTCTAAATTATTAGTAATTAAGCCAAGCTAAGGAATAGTTTTTGCAACTTCTCGGTCACTGCCTTTTGATTGCTTTTGCCAGCAATAATGCACTCTTCTAGGCTTGCTGAAATCAGCATAAACGCAGCGTTATTGATAGCTTTTGAAGCAGCGGACATTTGAACCACAATTTCATCGCAGCTTCGACCTTCTTCGATCATTCTCGAAATTGCGCCGAGTTGACCTTGGGCACGATTAACACGCTTAACAATTGCTTGTACTTGTTCTTCGTTTTGTAAAACGTGAACTGTGTTCTTTGTAGCCATATGTCTTCCTTTCCTGAGCTGAAACTTACTATACCCCTAGGGGTATAGTCAAATTACTCCATCGGGTGGTGTCCCTTTCGGATCATTCGAATCATCTTCAGATTTATTGCTGCGAAGCGGAACAATTGAAATATGACGCGTTTGCGCATCTTTAAAGTCTTGTCCGTAGGCAATGGAGCTCTATTGATGTCTTCCATAGGGTCATTCATCATTTTCATACTCCTTTATTCCGGAATCAAATACCAGCCGAAGCGGGCCTTGGCCTTATAAATAAACATGTAATGCAAAAGCAATTTAATCCAGTGACCTGCTAGCCCGATTTCTCCATATGTATCATCCAAGCTACGGCCAGTATTTGGATATTTCTGATAATCAGGAACGACTGGATACATAGTCATAGATGCTGCAGAGCCATGGGTTAAGCCACTTCCAGCTGATGCAACGCAAGCTGCACCCATATCCGCCATTGAAGCTGTTGGGATTTTCCCTTTTTCGCCATTTTTCAGAATTTCTTTAATTGATAGGACTGCGGTTTTTCCCATAATGCCTGATGGCATTCCTGTTCGAGGCGGGGACGGCGCAATTAATGTTCCATTCGGAGACTTGCGTGGTTTAGAAATTTGATGAGGCGGAGCAAAAGCGATTCCGACCGCAAACATATTTGGATAAAGAGGATTTCGATAAGTCTTTGGCCAATCGGTCGCCAACCATTCTTCATATGGTTTTCCGCTGTAGTCGGCGTCAACTTTCATAAAGCCACTAGGTGCAAATATTTTTTCTGAGATGTCTGCGCCTGAGGAATCAAATGCCTTTAAATCTACTCCTCTAAAAGGCGGCAATAACATAGCGAAATCAAACGGTAATTCTCCGATTGTGCCATCCACTAATTCATAATGAATAATTCCTGGATCAACTTTTGAGACGTGGGCGCTAAGAATTGCTTTTATTCCACGCTCACGAAATAAAGATTCAGTCCACATTTTGCTAGATGTTTGGAAGCCTTGTTGGCTAAAGACCATTCCGCCAACTCCGAAGTCCCCTAACTCATGTTCATTTGTAATGTAAACAACTTCTGCTAAATCTCGAACACCAGCTCGACGTAATTCATGATCTACGTTGAAGGTGTACTCAAATGCAGCGCCTTCACATGTGCATGTTCCATGTCCAACGCCAATTGCTAACGTTTGCTTGATTCCGCTCCTGAGCTTTGCAATAACTTCGTCAAGCTTTGCGGCGGCATCGACTGCATGTCCTGAAGTGCATACTGACACCGAATTTCCATCTGGCCCCAATCCTGGAGTCGCTGCAAAATTCAATTTAGGGCCGGTTGCATTAATTAAGAAGTCATACTCAATTCGATCAACTTCACCATTTCGTTCTTGCCCAGTGACCATAGCTTCCACGAAAGGCTTACTACTGTTTAAACCTTCTGGGTAAATACTCTGGGCAAGAGCCTGATGAAATTCTATTTTCAACCGCTTGTATATAGGCGCCAAAGGGAAAACAACTTGATCCTTCTGCATTTTTCCCACACCGACCCAAATGTTTGATGGAATCCAGTTGTAATTTGAGTTTGGTGAGACCACTATTATTTCGTGATTCTTTCCAAGCATTTTCTTAGCATGCAAAGCAGCAGTATGTCCCGCAATGCCCGCACCAAGAATGACTATTCGTGCCATTTGAATTCTCTCCGTTCTTCGAAATTACCATATACCCATACCGGTATCTGAAAAAGGCAGTTTTTGAGTGCAAGCCCTAGAATCCACCCATGAGTAAGCGCGCACTCTTTATTGAACACGACCATGTGACCTTAAGTGGTCCACTATGGAGAGCATTTGAAAATCGTGGATATGAAGTAGTGCGCTTTCCCGTTGTTGAAGAACATAACTTTGAAACACCAAATGTGCACGTTGAGTGGCCAAACTTTTCTGAATACGACGTAATCGTTCCGATGGGTTCACCGTGGGGCGTTTGGGAAGATGATCGAATAGGTAATTGGTTACTTCCAGAATTGGAATTGATTACCGATGCGCATAACAGTGGTAAACCAATCTTTGGAGTTTGCTTCGGCGGACAATTAATGGCACGAGCACTCGGTGGTTCTGTTGCACGTGCACCACGTAGCGAAATTGGTTGGCATATTGTGATGACAGATTTTCCAGAGATTATTTCAAGCGGCCCTTGGTTTCAGTATCACTGGGATCGTTTCCAAGTTCCACCAGGTGCAACCGAACTAGCACGTACACCGATTGCATCGCAAGCATTTGTAATGGGACGCACATTAGCTCTGCAATTTCATCCTGAAATTGATTTAGATGTTCTCGATTGCTGGCTAGAAATGGATGGCGGTCCTGAAGAGATTGAAAACGAAGGTTTGAACGTTGAAATTCTCCGTCGACAAACTAAATCCGAAGAGGCTGGCGCCAACCAAAGAGCGCAGGCACTGGTGGATTACTTCTTAGACCACATCGCTACGAGTGAAATAAAGCCGGTTTAATTTAGTTTTTAGAGAACTAAGGCTATTCTCCCTGCATGGAAAACATGCATGCATTTAATAATCACCTTCCAGTAAAGGTCCGCTTCGGCGACGGAATTGCTGAAACACTTCCGGATGTAATTAAGGAAGTTGAGAGCAAGAAACCATTCTTGATGGTTGATGAAGGTATTGAGAAATTTAATCCAGCTGCTTCAGCGCTAATTACTAAAGTTAAAGCTGCTTGCGATGTAACTATCTTTGAAAAGCCAGCTGGCGAACCAACAATTCAGATGGTTGAAGATGCAATCTCAGCGCTTAAGGCAGCTGGTTGCGATTCAGTTATCGCACTTGGTGGCGGATCAGTTATTGATACTGCAAAAGCTGCACGTCTTTGTGCACAATTAAATTGCACATTCCGCGAATTCCAATCAAAGGCTCCGGTTTATCCAAACCCAACAATTCCTCTTATTGCTCTTCCAACTTCCGCAGGTACCGGTTCAGAAGTTTCTGGTGGATCAGTTATCTCAGATCCTGAAGCTGGGCGTAAGGCAGGTATCGCAAATGGAAATCTACGCGCACAAGTTGCGCTTGTAGATCCAGTTTTGACTTATTCAATGCCACCATCAATGACTGCAAATACTGGTATCGATGCACTTGCACAAGCGATTGCAGGAATCATCGCTAAGTGCTCAACACCAATTGGAGATGCAATTGGCTATGAAGCAGTTCGCATGATGACTCCAGCACTAGTTGCTGCGTTTAAAGATGGCAACAACAAAGTTGCTCGTGCAAACATGGCAGCAGGTTCAATGATGGCTGGTTTAACCATGAACATCTCTGATTGCACTGCTGAGCATTCACTTGGCCAAGCAATCGGTGGCTTAAAGCATGTGCCACACGGTTTAACAATTGGTTTAGTTCTCGTTGAAACACTTACACGTGAAGCGAAAGTTGTACCAGAGAAGATGGAACGAATCGCTGATGCAATGGGTATTCCGCAAGATGGCACCAAGGATGGATCACGAGTAATCAAGAAGGTTGCAGAGATTCTTAAGGAACTTCAGTTCCCTGTACTTTCAAGCCTCGGTTTTGAGCCAAAAGATATCGACGAATTAGCTGATATCGCGCTAAAGGACTTCTTTATTACTCAAGCTCCGAAGCCATGGAGCAAAGAAGAAGTTGTTGAAGCTTTTAACTCTGCTTTGGCGCTGAGTGCACGGTAAATTCCAAATAAAAATGGCCTTTGCGAAAGCAGAGGCCATTTTTATTAATTGGGATTGTTACATCTCCTGATTAAAGAAAACGTTCTTAGTCTCTGTGTACATATCCAATGAATCTGGACCAAGTGCACGGCCTAAACCTGATTGCTTAAAGCCGCCAAATGGTGTCCAGTAGCGAACAGATGAATGTGAATTTACAGATAGGTTTCCGGTCTCAACTGCGCGAGAGACGCGAAGCGCTTTACCTAAATTACTTGTATAGATAGATCCAGATAATCCGTAAATTGAATCATTTGCCTTTTCAATAGCATCTGCTTCATCTTCAAATGGAAGTACTGCTACAACTGGACCGAAGATCTCTTCTTGCCATGCCTTGGCTTTTGTATCTTTTGGAAGCAATACTGTTGGAGGAACCCAGAAACCATCACCAGATGGGTTCATCGAACCTTGGAATGCAACCGAATCATCAATATAAGAAGTAACTACATCCATCTGCTTCTTAGAAATCAATGGACCCATTCCGGCAGTCTCTAAATTTGGGTCTTCGCAACGGAAAGATTTAACTGCCTTCTCGAAATTCTCCATGAACTTATCAAAAGCACTTTTCTCGACCAAGATACGTGTACGAGCACAGCAATCTTGACCTGCGTTATCAAAAACTCCGCCAGGTGCTGCATTCGCTGCTGCTTCTATATCGGTATCAGCAAAAATAATATTTGCGCTCTTGCCACCAAGTTCTAGCGTTACGCGCTTAACTTGATCAGCAGCGCCAGCCATAATCGATTTACCAACTGCAGTAGAACCTGTAAATGAAACTTTCCGTACCAAAGGATTGGTGACGAAACGATTGCCAACCACGCTGCCCTTGCCAGGAATGATGTTTAAGACGCCCTCTGGAATGCCGGCTTCTAGCGCTAATTCGCCTAAACGGATCGCAGTGAGCGGTGTTAGCTCTGCTGGCTTTAAAACAACGGTATTGCCTGTAGCAAGTGCTGCAGAGAAACCCCAACCAGCAATTGGCATCGGAAAGTTCCAAGGAACAATGATTCCGACCACGCCAATTGGTTCTTTGAAAGTTATATCCACGCCACCAGCGACCGGGATCTGGCGACCGTAGAGACGCTCAGGAACACCTGCGTAGTAATTTAAAACGTTTGCAACGTTATCTGCTTCCCAGAGCGCATTGCCGCGAGTATGTCCTGAGTTATCGATTTCCAACTGCGCAAGCTCTTCGCGATGTTCACGAACCTTATTTGAAAATGCGCGAAGTAAATTAGATCGATCATACGGCGTTACATTTTTCCAAGACTTAAATGCTTCAGCCGCTTTAGCAATAATCGCATCGGTCTCTTCGATAGATGCTTCCTTGATTTGCTTAACAGCTTTGCCGGTGGCAGGGTTAATTACGTCGTATGTGTTCGACACTCTTTAGTACCTTTCGAAGTTTCTAATTAGTTCCCAATCGGTAACAGCTTTTCCGTAAGCTTCAATTTCAACTTGTGCCATGTTGGTGTAATGCTTCTGAACTTCTTCGCCAAATGCCTCTTTGACGAACGCAGATTCGGACCAAAGTTTCTGTGCCATCTCCATTGTGTGAGGCACGAACTCTGAATCAGATGCATAAGCATTTCCAACGAACGCTGGTTCAAGTGGAAGCTTCTTCTGGATTCCATCTAGTCCTGCAGCAATCATTCCGGCAACAGCTAGATATGGATTTACATCTCCACCAGGAACTCGGTTTTCAACGCGAAGTGATTGGCCTCTGCCTACTAAACGTAGCGCGCAGGTGCGATTATCGCGACCCCAGCGGATAGCTGTAGGAGCGAAAGATCCTGGTTGATAGCGCTTATAAGAGTTAATTGTCGGCGCCCACATCAATGAAAGTTCGCGCAAATGAGCCTGCATACCTGCAAGGAAGTGCTTACCGGTCTCGGATAAGCCATGTTCCTTATCGTTATCGTCTGCCAGAACCATCGATCCATCAAGGCCGCGGAATGAGCAGTGGATATGTGAAGAGTTTCCTTCGCGTTCGTTGAACTTAGCCATGAAGGTAAGCGCATAACCCATATCTGATGCAATCTCTTTTGCACCATTCTTATAAATAACGTGATTATCGCAAGTCTTTAGCGCTTCGTCATATTTAAATGCGATTTCGTGCTGACCGTAGTTGCACTCGCCTTTTACAGATTCGACATACATTCCTGCTGCGGTCATTCCCAAACGAATTTGGCGAAGCAACGGTTCAATACGTGAGCCACCAAGAATTGAATAATCAACGTTGTATTGATTTGCAGGAATCAAATTACGGTAGCGCTTGTTCCATGCCTCTTCGTAAGTATCGTTAAAGACAATGAACTCAAGTTCGGTTCCGACAAATGCTTTCATACCGGCTTCTTCAAGGCGCTTAATTTGGCGGCGGAGAATTTGACGAGGGGAAGCCACAACATCTGTGTGATCTAGCCACTGCACATCTGCAGTGACCATTGCTGCGCCTTCTTGCCATGGAATGTAACGAAGGGTCGACAGATCTGGAATCATCGCGAAATCTGAATAACCGCGATCCCACGAAGACATTTCATATCCACCAACAGTATTCATGTCTACGTCAACAGCCAGAAGGTAATTACAACCTTCGGTGCCGTGCTTCATGATTTCATCTACGAAAAATTGGCCTGCAATTCGCTTACCTACTAAGCGACCTTGCATATCTGTCATTACAACTACGACGGTATCGATAGATCCATCTGCTACATCTTTTTTTAACTGCTCAACGCTGAGATTCATTGTTTGAATATATTCCTATTAGTCCGATTTGTCAGTAAATATCTTTTATGCGCTACATCGCAGACATGCCACCGTCAGCAGAAATTACTGATCCGGTGATAAATGAAGCTTCATCCGAGGCTAAAAAGAGCACTAGATGGGCAATTTCGCGAGGTTCGCCTGGGCGACCAATGGGCTGGAAGGATGAAATGCCGTCATACACTTTTTGAAGTCCACCAAGTAAATCTGCATGGGCATAGTTAATTGGGGTATCGACCCAACCCGGGCAGATTGCGTTGCAGCGAATTCCGGTCTTTGCATAATCAAGGGCGATTCCTCGAGTCAACATTACGACAGCGCCTTTTGAAGCTGAGTAGACGGCCAAGAAAGGTTCAGAAACTAATCCGTTAATTGAAGACATGTTTACGATCGAACCGCTCTTCTGTTTAAGCATTTGTGGAATAACTGCGCGGCTGAGATACATCATTCCAGCAACGTTGATTTGCAGAGTCTTTTGAATGATTTCATTTGGAGTTTCGTGGAATGTGCCTGGCAGATTTACGCCTGCATTGTTTACCAAAATATCAATTGAGCCATAGCGCTTTAAAGTATCTGCTGCACACGCATCGCATTGATCTGAATCTGAAATATCAATTTTAAATGCGTTTGCAGTTCCGCCCATTGTCTGGATTTTTTTGGCGGTAGCTTCTGCACCTTCCAAGTTAATATCTGCGCAGACAACTTTTGCGCCTTCTTCAGCTAAACGGATTGCACTTGCTTCGCCGATTCCAGAAGCTGCACCGGTAACAATTGCTACGCGATCTTGTACTCTGCCCATTTGATCTACTCCCCTTTAAGAAATTTCAAGCCTTACCTTTTCTAAAACTTTTCAAAAATTAATGCAGCGCGCTCGCCTTCGCAATGGAAGACGAGCGCGCTAGCACTTTAATTAATTGCGTTTAGTTAGTGGTTACTTAACCAAACGTGCTTGGTGTTCTGGAGCTTTAAACCACTTGTGTGCCGATACTTTCCACCAAAGATAAGCGCCGCCCATAATCAAAGCGAGAGCAATTGGTGCGTATTGCACAGATAGCCAAGTAAAGTTTTCATTTCCTGGCACGCCTGCTGGTGTGGTTGGTAAGCAGAGCACAACTGAGATAAAGATAATCTCAACAACCGCAATTGGATTGATCCATTTGTAATGCTTGCCCAAGTTCCAAGAACCGGCTTGGAAATGTTCTCCCTGCTTCCAACGAAGATAGATTGGAATCATGAAGGATAGGAAGAGTCCAAGCACAGTCACAGAAGTAACTGCGAAGAACGCGATTGGAACTACTGTTCCTTCTGGTGCCCATAGTGCAGGCAGCGTAAGAATTGTTGCGAAAATTCCTACACCGAATGCTGCATGTGAGGGGTTACGGTTGCTATCTAGCTTGGTCCAGTACTGATGTCCTGGTACAGCGCGATCGCGAGAGAATGCGAACAACATACGTGATGCTGCAGTTACGCAAGACATACCGCAGAAGAACTGACCCACACAGGTAATGATCATCAAAATCTGTGCCCAACCAGAAGATAGAGCTGACTCGAAGATTGCAGGTGCGAAGCCGCCTGCTTTATTTAGCGCTTCAACATCTGTTGCGGCAAATAAGAAAGCAAGTAGCAATAACCAACCGCCAACAGCAGAGAATGCAACTGATTGCCACATACCTTTAGCTGCAGCCTTTGATGCGCCACCTGTCTCTTCAGAGACGTGTGCAGATGCATCAAAGCCTGTGATTGTGTACTGAGTTAGCAAGAAGCCTAACGGCAAAACATAGAACCAATACATGCTCTCTGAGAAGCCTGAATTGTTATTGCGAGTTGTAAAAACCCATTCCGCTGTTTGGTGGCTCTTTGGCAAGAAAATCAAAATGGCCAAAATGGCTGCTACACCAAATACATGCCAGTACACATTGATGTTCTGTAGCAAATGAATGATTTTTGCGCCGTAAATGTTCATCATAATGTGAATCAATACAGTTACAACGAAAACCATAAACACAAGTGTCAAGTTTGTTGGATTCCACCAATCGTTAAACATCGACATCGTTGTAGTGAAGAAGGTTGCGAATCCATAGTCAACGCCTGCGATAACAGCCACAAGACCTACAAGGTTTAACCAACCGGTCAACCAACCATGCACAGGCTTACCTAGCGCGAACGCCCAGTAGAAAATTCCACCTGCAGTTGGCATTGCAGAAACAAGTTCTGCCATCGCGAATGCAATTAAAAGAATGAAGATTGAAATTACTGGCCAACCAATTGAAATCGCAATTGGTCCACCGTTATTCCAAGCCTGTCCGAATGTCGTGAAACATCCTGACAAAACAGAGATAATTGAGAACGAGATCGCGAAGTTAGAGAAACCAGACCAGCGGCGTGTAAATTCCTGCTTATATCCGAGTGACTCTAAGAGTTTGGCATCATCATCATGAGTGCTCAAGAATGAACTCCTTTGTTCATTTGTTCCAGCTCGTGATCACGAGGGGCCACTTGTTGGAAACTTTGGTTTCAGAACAAGTGGTAACACTTAGCCAGAACTAAAACATCCGGTGGCGGTCACCGAATGGTCTTTGGTGCCTTATTCAAACCCTAGAATGCACCTAAAGGGAAGGGTTTTTGAACAAATGTGCAGACTTTTGGGATACGTGTCGGATTCGGATACTGATTTTTCTGCAGTAGTCGGGAAAGATTTCCAAGATTTCGTAAATCTTTCTTCAATCCATTGCGATGGTTGGGGTATCACTGATAAAAGTGGTGAAGTATTCAAGGAAGCGACCGCTGCTGCAAAAAGTCCTGACTTCATGGAAGTCATTAAGAAGACTAAGACTGACGGATCGCTTTTACATTTGCGTTGGGCGACATCAGGTCTACCAGTTAATAAAGAGAATGCGCATCCGTTTCATTTTGGAAAGTACTCCTTTACTCATAATGGTTCGATTAATCCCCCAACTGCGCTGGATGAATTTATTGCACCGCGTTATTTGAAAGAGGCGGTTGGAAATACCGATTCTGAACGTTACTTCTTACTTGTAGTTCAGAAGATTGAAGAACTGGGTTTGGTTCCGGGTATTAAGGCAGCAGTTAAGTTAATAAAGGAACATGCGCAGTATTCAAGTATTAATGCGATGTTGTTATCGCCGACAAAGATGATTGTTATTAGTGAACACGATAATGCTAAACGTCCGGATTTCGGCGGCGAGGATTATTACGATCTTCATTACAAAGAGGATGAGCACGCGATTATTGTTGCGTCAAGTGGTTGGCCGCAGGATGGATGGCATAACATTCCGAATCACACGATGCTTGTGATTGACCGCCACGACAGATCATTCGAGACTGCGAAACTCTAATTTCGGCTTGAAAGCTGAGTACGCAAAAAGTATCCGATATCTCTAAGCAGCGACATTTGCAATGATTTTTCCACAACATGTGTTTTGAAAAATCATACTTTTTGCTTCTAATTTCGGTGGATAACTAATCTTTTTTGCGATTTTTTGTCGTAGCTAAATTAAAAGATTCTCGTATGTTCCAGCGAGTAATCCAACCAGCTAACGCGTTGATGGGAGATGCGCGTTTGGATTATGACGGACGTCCGCGCAATGAGGTAATCGCAAAGGTATTGAATAACGCACCTGGACCGGATGCCATGAAAGCTCTCGAGGCGATAGATAAATCAGATTTATCGCCTGCTGATCGAATTGATTATCTAAAGTGTTGGCAGCGGCAAAGTGCATGGGTTTCACATCAAGAACAGAATGCGATGCTCTTTGTCTCAGGTTCGCACTATCAAGAGAAGGCCGGAGAATTTGATGTCGATCACGATAGCCGTGAGGATGTTTCTACAGCGCTTCGTCTATCGCCCTCGACTTCGCAAGACAAGATTGATGTGGCTCGCACCTTATTCAACAACTTGCCCGCAACCGTAAGTGCGCTAAATGCTGGCGAAATTCCAGTTCAGACTGCAACTGTGATTGCCAAAGAAACTGCGCTTGCGATGCGTGCGGGATTGGCGCCTGAAGCTGTTCAGGAAATTGAGAAAGTTGCCTTGGCGCACGCTGAATTCCATACACCTGGTCAAGTCGCACGTAAATTAAAGACCACATTTGCTTCACTTGCGCCAGATTTATTTCAAAAGAATTTCGATTTACAACGAGAAACTAGAAGCGTTCGCTTCTTTAAAGAGGATCATGGCGTTGGAACAATTCTTGCTACGCTAAAAATCGAAGATGCACAGTTAGTTGATCAGGTAATTAGCGACTATGCGGACAAAATGTTGGTAGACCACCGCGAAATAATGCAGAAGTTGGTTCGCTTTAGTCGGGGACATAATTGTGTTAAGAATTGCGTGGGCGTATGTGCTCACGCATGCATGGAATCTTGTAAAGATGAATGTAAAGCTTTAAACACTTCCGATGCTGCGGCGCTTGCAGCCCTTGAACGCGCCAACTTTATTAACTCGGATACTGAACGCGATATCCGTCGCGCAGATGCATTTGTATTTGCAATGCGAGCTGCAGATGCAGCCCTTAAATCAAGTGGCACAGTTGTTACTCGCCACAATCGTCGACCAACAATTAACGTAACTATTGATTTACCTACTGCCTTGGGGCTTGCTGAAAACCCTGGCCAATTAGCTGGTTATGGACCAATACCTGCCAGCATTGCACGTGAAATTGCAGCCGATGGTCGATGGAAGAGGTTTGTCACCGATCCGGTTACCGGAGTTCTGCTCGACTATGGACGAGAAACTTATGAACCTCCTCAAGATTTGCAAGATTTTCTAATTGCGCGAGATCGAACTTGTCGCTTCCCTGGTTGTCGACAACCTGCTCATCTAGCCGACTTAGATCATGCAATTCCTTGGGAAGAAGGCGGAAGAACATCCGCAGAGAATCTTGGAGCGCTATGTCGTCGCCACCATAATTTGAAAACGCATGGTGGTTGGAAATTAATCAACCAGGAAGATGGTGCATGTACCTGGATTAGTCCGACAGGGCAGCGCTATTTAGTTCCAGCTCGTCCAGTGATGGATTCGGTGTAGTTACTTAGAACTAGAAAACCATTAAGCCAATTCAGCCGCTTTTAACGGAGATCTTCACTGGTTAAGTTGAGTTAATTAGAGTTTCAGGAGTTCACTTATTGCATGCGAGTTTGATTTCGAGTTCGACAGATTCAAAACTTTAAGCGACTTACGAAGACGTTCATTAGACTTTCTCAATGATTTGGTGGCCAGAAGAAGTGCCGACTTTGGCGTCGGGCACCATCACGATGCGACCAATGCGCCCTACAGATGCCGAAGATATTTATCGCGCAGTTCAAGATCCTGAGATCCCAAAGTTCACAACAGTTCCTGCGGAATATCCAATTGATTTAGCAATTGATTTTGCAACCACGCGCGCAGCGGCGAGCTTTGTTAATAAAACTGAGTTGGTCTTTGTTATTGAAGATTCACGATTGAGCACTAGTACTGCTTCTGGATCTGCATCTGGATCTGGATCTGTTGATTATCCATATTCAAACGGATTCGCGGGTGTGATGTCTCTACACACAATTGATATTCCAAATCACCGCGCAGAGATTGGTTATTGGTTAGCTAGAGAAGCGCGTGGAAAAGGAATCTGCTCAAAGGCTGCCGAGATGATCACAGAATATGGTTTGATGACAATTGGATTTAAACGCATTGATGGAATAGTTGATGTTCGAAATGAACCTTCTAAGGCCGCCTTACTTAAAGCAGGCTATGAATTTGAAGGAATTATGAAGAAATATGTAACTCGCCGCGATGGGACACAACTAGATATGGCACTATTCGCAGCAACTAAGAATTAGGAGCATTGTGGAATCGTTAGCCCTTGTTGTTGTAATCGTTCTCTTCACATCATTTGTAGGTGGACCAGTAGCAATACTCTTAACTTTCCTACCTGATAAACCAACCTACATAAGAGCATTTAGAACAATTGTTGTGCTGATGCTTTCTTTGGTTGGAATCCTCTTTGGCTACCAGTTAGCACTAAGCGCTGATGTGCCAGCTTTTCCAAGACTGATTGGATTTAGCAGCGTATTAACTTCAATTGCTGCATTGTTATTTGAATTTAGGATCCTGAAACATAAATATGTGACAACAATGGCAGCAAAGGATGAAAGTAAAACTTACGCTGTAATTTTCAAATCAAAGCGTCAAGACGCGAATTCTGAACTTTATTACCAGCACAACGATTCACTTGATGAAAAAATTAAATCTCTGCCTGGTTATATAAAGCATTCAGGTATGCGCCATCCAGAAACACGTGAAGGCGTAACGGTCGCTTATTTCAATTCATTAGAAGCAATTGATCAGTGGCGTAAAGATGCAAAACATATGGATGCAAAGAAATTAGCAAAGAGCCATTTCTACGAAAATTATTCAGTTGAGATAACTGAAGTTATAGATTCATATGGATGGGATGGGGAATCCCACTCATAAGAAATTGGTGGAGGTTTCGCGTCATAGCGCTCAACCGACCAATCCTCGCTCACTAAAGAAAATGCAAGCATTCTCTTTTGATTCGCTCGTTGTGGAGGTGCCGGGAATTGAACCCGGGTCCTCTAGTACTAAAACAGGGCTTCTACGGGCGTAGTGTGATTAACGTTTTCTCAGTTCCGAAGCTCATACACACAAGTCTTCGACAAACTCATTTGCAGTTAATTTCCCATTAACACCTGCAACATTGTCAACGGAGGAGCTCTTTAAGCGACGCTAGTTACCGAACCAAGAGCAAATTCGGACTAACGGGTCTTGGGGCTAGCTTATGCAGCTAGGGCAAGACCAGCAGTGTTATTACTGCCGTTTATATTTTTTGCTGAGTTATTGGTTAACGAGATCATCCCAGCTTCCTCGGCCCGCTTCCCCTGCCCCAACATCTAGAGTCGAGACCGTTCACCCCCAGTATTAGCTGGGTGGAAAGCATTCTTTCCACTATTTAATTGTTGTCCGAGCCCACCAGTTAAGGCGGGTACATCATTCATCCGTCGAACCCACCTCTCAAGGTGGGAACATTCTGCATAGATGTAAACGCTCCAGCGAGCGCTTACCTTCCCACCTCTTCTACGTATCTAGCCAGATTATGTAGCGGAATATGTAGCGAGCGCAGGCGAGCTTCCAATTGTACTGCGGTATAGACGGGTTATGTAACGCTCGTTACAGAAACCCTTGAATTTACAATCTTTTACAACGCCTTGATAACAATCGTCACAAAAGACCAAATCTGGCTTTCCCCTTCATTTCGCTCCTTTTAGGCTTATACCAATTCTGAACGTTGAGGCCATCATTTCGAACTACTTATATAAATACGTATATATAAGTGACGGAGTTAAAAATCCAAGAGAGACGATTGAATTAACGTAAAGAAAATGCTTTACCCCTCGATTAATTACTCGAAAGGCAATAAATGAAACTACGCATGCGTGGTCTAGCAGTTGCTGTTGCAGTAGCAACAACAGCTGGTGTATTTGTTGCAGCTCCATCAGAAGCTGCTTCAGCTGCACGTACAGTAACAATTTGGTCAGGTGCTGCAGATGCTAAGTCTGACAACCAGACACCAATCATCGCTGCATGGGCAAAGACCCAGGGCATCTCTGTAACAGCTGTTTACAAGAAGAATGTTCGCGATGAGTACATCAAAGCAACTCCAGACGGTAAGGGTCCAGACCTATTGGTCGGTGCTCACGACTGGACAGGTCAACTAGTAGGCGCTGGTGTTGTTGCACCAGTAGCACTTGGTGGACTTTCAAATTCATTCTCTGCTGCAACCAAGTCAGGTTTCACTGTTAACGGCAAGCTTTACGGTATGCCAATTTATTCAGAGAACATTGCACTTATCTGGAACAAGCGCGATGGCGTAGATCCAGCTGGTAAGTCATTCATGGATCTTGTTAACTCAACAAATGGTCTTGCAATCACACGCGACCTAACAAATGGCGATCCATACCACTGGTCATCAGTTGCATCATCATTCGGACTTTCACTATTCACTCGTACAAAGAGCGGTTGGACAGAGAAGCTCGGTTATGGCGAATCAGGATCAGATGCATACGCAAACTTCTTAGCTGGCGATGCAAAGAAGATCATCCGCCCAGCAGATGGTTGGGATCAGTCAGCATGTACTCTTCAAAAGGGTGCATACATCATCTCTGGTCCATGGATGTACAACCACGGTCAAGACACAATCTCTGGTTGCTCTGCAAAGGCTCTTAAGTCTTCAGAAATCGGAATCGCAAACATTCCTTCAGTTGGTGGCAAGACTGTGCACCAGTTCTCAGGTGTTTACGGATACTGGCAGTCATCAAAGGTTGCAGGTCAGCCAAACGCTGTTTCTGTAGGTAAGGTTCTTCGCTACGTAGGTTCAGCTGAATTCCAGCTTGCACTTAACAAGGCAGGAAACAACATCCCTGTAAACGCACAAGCTCTTAACGCAATGTCAGACAAGAACCTTGCTGCATTCGGTAAGGCTGGCGTAAATGCATACCCAATGCCTTCATATGTATTCATGGATACTGTATGGAGCAAGATCGGTTCAGCAGAAGCTGCAATCCTTGCAGGTAAGTACACCGGAACACCTGGTGAATTCTTACGTAAGGCTGTTGCTGCCGCACAAGCTGCAATCGACACCAAGTAATATATTTTCAATTTAGATTTTCCGTTTAGGAATATCATTTTATTAATTGCTAATTAATTACTGAATGGCAGTAAATGCGGGGCTCGAGAAATCGAGCCCCGCATTTTTAATTAATCATTTCAAACACAATTGCTTTAATATAATTCAATTGGTTCAATACTTAATAAGTGACTAATTAAGTATGAAATATCTATTACTTATTCGTTGATTTCCCACTAAATTACCCTCATTGAATTAAAAGATCCCGACCCTCGAAAAGTACCAAGGAGCAAGAGTGGCAACGCTGGAATCAAAGGAAGACATTAAGGCGCGCGATAAAGAAATTAAAGCGCGACGCAAAGCAGCAAAACATTTATATGACGGCGGCGTCCCGAGTGTGCGAGGCCAGATAGCCAAAATCATTATCCTTGGTTTAATCGATGCTTTTGCCGGAACGCTTTTCTTTGCGCTGATTGGCAAAAACCAAATTACCTTTGCAGTTATTTTGGCAGTGGTGACATTGGCAGTTAATTACATTTATCTCCGTAAAGGCGGATTGCCAGCAAAGTACCTAGCTCCAGGTGTTATCTTGCTAATCTGTTTCCAGATTTACACAGTAATTTTTAGCGGTTACATCTCATTTACTAACTATGGCTCTCTTCATAACGGCAGTTATGAATCTGCACTAAATGCAACCATGCTTGCTGCGGTTGAACCCGTTGAAGGCGCACCTGAATATGACATCAAGATTGTTAAAGGTGACGATGGTGTTCTGCAATTCCTTGCCACAGATTTCTATACCTTCAAGGTTTATTTAGGTGGTGCTGACTGGAAGACTCATCCACTTCGCGAAGTCACAGCTGCTGATGGATTGGTTAAGGGAGCTGATGGAACAGCTGAATCTCTAAAAGGATTCACTCGCTTAAATGATGATCAGATTACAAATAACGCTGTAGAAGTAGTCGGTCTAAAAGTTCCACTTGGACCAAATGCAGCAACTGATGGATTCTTAGCGACCACTGACGGATATTTAGGTGCAGTAAATAAGTTCTCTTATACATATGACGCTGCAACAAAGACCATTACAACAACCGCAGATAACCGTAAATTCGTTGCCGATAACAAGGAAGGCTTCTTCGTTGAAAAAGCAACTGGTGATCGTTTAAATGAAATTGGTTGGAGAACCAACATTGGATGGAAGAATTTCCAGACAATCTTTACTGATAAAGAGCTACGTGGGCCGCTTCTGGGCGTACTCCTCTGGACTTTCCAATTCGCAATCCTGACGGTATTGAGTACCTTCATTCTTGGACTTGTACTTGCGCTACTACTAAATGATGAGCGAATTAAGGGCTTAAAGATTTACCGATCATTATTGATCTTGCCTTATGCATTCCCTGCCTTCCTCTCTGCTTATGTTTGGAAGGGCATGTACAACACAGATCATGGTTTTATTAATAACACGATTTTGCATTTAGGCGATGGAAATAAAATCCCTTGGCTTGAACAACAAGGACCCGCTCGTGCTGCGATTTTGATTATGAATCTCTGGCTTGGTTTTCCCTATATGTTCTTGATTACTACAGGCGCACTTCAAGCAATCCCCGCTGACCTTGCAGAATCTGCAAGTATCGATGGCGCATCTGCTTGGCAAACTTTCCGCCAGATTAAATTGCCATTGTTATTAGTTTCGCTAACTCCGCTACTGATTGCATCATTTGCATTTAACTTTAATAACTTCACGGTTATTTATCTTTTGACTGGCGGTGGTCCAATCCTGGATCCAACTTTGCGTGTCACGACCGGCGCAACAGATATTCTTATTACCTTTGTTTACCGCATTGCCTTTGGTGGTGGCGTTGGTGCTAATTACGGTTTAGCTTCCGCATTCTCAATATTAATCTTCTTCATTATCGGTGGAATTTCATTCTTCTCATTTAAACGAACCCAGTCGATCGAGGAGGCAACACGATGAGCACTGCGTTCTCAGGCGTGACTTCAAATAACTCAGGCGGCCAAGGATTAACGGTTCGCACCAATAAGAAGAGCTTTGGTCAGTGGTTCAAAGAAGTTGGTTGGAAACACATCGTCGCTTGGGTGATGATTATTTATGCAGTTTTTCCAATTCTTTACATCATCTCAACATCTCTAACCGACTTCGGTGGTATTGAAAATGCTGCCCTATTTCAGCAATTCCACTATCAGAATTACTTAGATCTATTTAATGATCCAAGTTATCCATTCGCTCGCTGGATGATGAATACCATCATTATTGCTGGTGCGACTGCGATACTTTCAGTATTTATCTCTGCCTGTGCAGCTTATGCATTTAGCCGTTTACGCTTTAAAGGCCGCCGCCCTGGCTTGCTTGCTTTGATCTTGATTCAGATGTTCCCATCTATCTCAGGACTTGTTGCGATCTTCGGAATTCTCTCTTGGTTAACAGATAACGTCCCAGCAATTGGTCTAGGTACCAAAGCAGGTCTAATTCTTGTTTACCTTGGCGGATCACTCGGTGCTGGTACTTATTTGATGTATGGATTCTTCAATACGGTTCCAACCGAAATTGATGAAGCAGCAAAGATTGATGGCGCTACACATACGCAAATTTATTTCCAGATTATTTTGCGCTTAGTTGCACCAGTTCTTGCAGTTATGGCACTACTTTCGTTTATTGGCACATTCTCTGATTACATCTTGGCATCTATTGTTTTCAGCAAAACTGAACAACAGACTGTTGCGGTTGGTCTTGGAACACTTCTTAACGATCCTTGGTCACAGAAGTGGGCGATGTTCTGTGCTGGTGCGATTATTGCTGCAACGCCAATCGTTGCGCTCTTCATGGGCTTACAGCGATATATCGTTTCTGGTCTAACAGGTGGAGCGGTTAAGGGCTAGCTTTACAAAAACCTACCAGTCGTTCTTACCTGAACTTCGTCTTGAAATAGCTCGCTGAGTTTCGCGTTCAGCCTGTTTTTCTAGAAGAGTTTGTCGCTTGTCATGCCCCTTCTTGCCGTGCGCAAGAGCAAGCTCAACTTTAACTTTGCCATCTTTAAAATAAATAGAGAGCGGAACTAAAGTATTTCCACCTTGCTTCAGTTTGCCCGCTAACTTATTAATCTCGCCGCGATGCATCAAAAGTTTACGATCTCGACGCGGAGAGTGATTGGTCCACGAACCTTCTTTATATTCTGGAATATGCATTCCGTGTAACCAGACTTCGCCATCTAAGATCATTGCGAAACCATCAGTTAGAGAAGCGCGGCCCTCGCGTAAAGATTTAACTTCGGTGCCCTGTAAAACAATGCCGCACTCGAAAGTTTCGTCGACAAAGTAGTCATGGCGCCCTTTTTTATTCTGGGCGATGACTTTCTTGCCGGTTTCTTTAACCATAATGGCTAAGGGTATCAACTCAAGGTTGGCCCTATTACTTAAGTTAATTTCTAATGTAGTCGCCATCCAAATAGCCAGAGACCCTTATCTTTCTCAGTCAATGTGGTAATTGATGACTTAATAGTCGTCTGATCTAAATCAGTAAATGGCGCTGGAAATGGCAACTTAACATTCGCCTTTGTTTCTAAATGGACAACATCATAAACACAATCAAATCCGGTAATTTCGTAATTCTTAATCTGAAGTGTCTTCATATTGCTGGTGGTATTCATCCACGATTCCAGCTCATCATTAATCTCAAGCCAACCTTTATTGCAATCAACTGGAACTCGGTTATCTGCATAGTCGGCATTACCCAGAAGCATGTATGCGCTTGTCGCAATAGTGTGCTTGCCGGTGTTGTAATAGGTAGCTTCGTCTAAATTTTGAACCGCACGCATCGCGGCAGCTTCGGTTGCTTGGTCCAATGATCGCTTTGCATTTGCCACTACTGCTACGTCTGTAACAATCATCAAAGCTGAGAGCGCCGCGATGAAAAGTCCAATGATTAGAAGCGATAAAGAGCCTTCTTCTGACCGGTGCAATCTTGCGATTCTGCTAAGTAGGTTTGACTCCTGATTTGTTTTGATAATCGCTTTTAAATTATGTTCGATTACATCCAAATTTCCAGTATTTTTGATTTTCATAATGACCAACTACAAATTCGCTGCTATAAATTTTGCAGGATAATTAAATGGTGGTGGTAATAAATCAATTGCTGCCCCTACCGCAATATCAACAATTAAACCTCGTTCAACTGAAAGACTTGGCTGGAAGCCATGCCCTTGTCCATTCCACTGCCATGGAGAGATGAACTCTTCAGCTTGCGCTGTCACAGTGCGGCTTTGATTTGGAAGTTGCATCTTTAAAGTGGCGCGAATTCGGGAGTTTGGTGAGATACATGGAGTAGCAGAGCATTCAAAAGAAAGGTCTAAGGCATCAACCTGCGCCTGAGTTAAACCTTCGGATAATCCGCCAACTTTCAGAACTTGGAAAGCGCGATCGGCAGCTACATTGTTATCCGGAGAGGTTACATATGCACGAAGCGATTCACGAACCAAAGTCCTTGCTACCAATTCCGAGTTACTTAGAGTGGCAAAATGATTTAAAAATAGAAGAATCGGCAGAAATAGCGGAATAGCTAAGAGTACAAATTCAACTGAGGCGCTGCCTGAATCGCCTTTTAACTTATCTTTCAGAAAGCTTGCCTTGCTCTTGTATTCTCCTTTGCGATTCAAGTGAAGCGTATGGACAAGCTTTTTTAAGTTAGCAAAGAGCATAACCGCCCCAACAATCTTCTGGTTCTTCAATAACAGCGGTGCCGGTAGTACGGATTTTCTTGCCACCTAGTAAACGGCTAATGCCAGGAAATATCTGAGGCACCTCTCGTTCTACCTTAACCACAACCAAACGCAACTTTTCGAATGCACTTCCAGATGCAAGTTTGATTTCTTGATCACCTGGATTTACTTGGTTCCAGACGGCTTGGTAACTGGCTTTGTTCTGAGTGGCGGTCATATCGACATTCCGATAATTGACAGTTGCAATTAACTGTAACGTGCCGAGAAAAAGAGCAATAAGCGGAACGATCACCAAAGCACTCTCGACATTGCCATCCTCGGAATGTAGATATTTGACCAACTTCTTCATTTTCACCACAACATTTACTCGTTTATTTAAAGTATCTTCTTTTTTGTCTGCAGATTTACTCGAAATTCACATTCACGAAGAAATCAAAGCTTTCTTAGTTACTTAACGCCATTCATAGAATTAAGAGAGTTATTTAGGATGTTTGTTAAATTTGGTTTAGCAATAGCCCAAATTGCAGTTACTAAGCCAGTTGTCATAAGCACAACTAATACCCAACCTGGCACATCACCACGTTCATCTTTAATCAGGGTTTCAATTCGATCGCGAACTTCAATTCCACTGCGAATTGCGATGACTTGTGCTTTCTCAACCAAGCCGTGCTTACCTGCCGGATGAGCCGCCATAGAAGCTGCAATTGCTTCTTCACGTGTTGCGTATGTTTCATAACCATAGGTATCAAACCCCTCATGGCGCTCAAATCCATATGAATCTGGTTCCTCGCCACTTACTGAAAATTTATAACCATCAAAATCGAATGGTTCTTCAAATAGAACTTCTGCTCTTACTTTGTTCACTTTCTTTTCCTTCTTTCCCTAGTGTTTACTTTTCTTATTTATTTTTGCGCGGAGTTTCTTCGCTAGCCAGTCACCTCTGTCTAGCTAGCGAAGAAACTCAATTGGTTAATGGATGGCCAGAGCGCAAATAACACTGAGATCGGGAGTATCAAAAAGACAATCGGAACCATCATTGATGTCTCCGCTTTCCCAGCTTTATCCATTACCAAATTTCGTTGATTGATTCGTGCCTCTGCAACGTGGCGATGAAGCACATCGACAATTGGTGCTCCGCGAACAAGAGCCATTACAAATGCGTCTATGAAGCGACGTATTGATGGAGATTTAAGTGAACGGCTCATCTCATCTAAAGCTTCATAAAATGGGCGTCCTTCGCGGACTTGAAGTACTACCTTTGAAAACTCTCTAGCAAGATAGGCATCTGATCTATCTGCAATCCGAGCAATTGATGCGATAGGAGTATCGCCAGCAGCGATTGCCAAAGTAAGCATCTCAATGATTGCTGGGAATTCTGCTTCGATTTGATCGCGACGATTATTTACTAAAGTGCTCAAGTGGCGGTCGTAAAGAAGATAAGCGCCAATTCCCATGAAAACGCTCATACTGATTGCCTGCAAAAGATTTATTATCATTAAGAAAAGCGCCAAAAATGGAATCAAAGCAACCCCTGCCGAGACCATTAATTGGCGATACCGAAATTCCCCATAAGCGCTGGTATCAACCTGGCCAATTTCTTGTAGGCGAGATTTGATCTCCGTCTTATCCTCTTGGCGTTCACTTATTGCAACAATCTGTACTTTGGTTCTGTCATATTTGTGCTGCATGAATTGACGGGAAATAAGTGCACCCTGGTCGCGACTATTTGAAAATAGAAGCGCTAATCCAGTAACAGCTAGCGAAATTGGAATAAGAATTTGTAACCAGAACATCTATTCAACCCCTAAAAACTCTCGGCGCAACTGGTAACTTTGAAATCTTTGCCATCCATAAATAAGCAAGAAAGGTCATTCCAACACCAGCAGCCAAAATCGCAACACCTGTAGAACTGGCAAACGCCTGTGCGGTTCCGGATTGTGTGCCAATCATAAGAAGCAAAACCCAAGGGGCGGCGGCAGAGATATGCGCGGAGTTTTTAATCCAACCGTGTTTAATGGCAATCTCTTTTTTTAGAACTAAATCTTCACGTTGAAAGGAACCTAAAGTTCGCAAAGTATTTAGTAGTTCGCCGCCACCCAAAGTTCTAGAGAGCATCAAAGCTTCAAATATCTGATCGCTGCCATGGTGCGCAAATTTATTTCGGAGATTATTTATTGCCTCTGAAAATTCCGTACCGGCACGTAATTCACGATTGAAATCTGTAAAGTCTTGACGGGTAATTTCTGGGCCACGATTTGCCAATTCGGAAAGAGCTTCTGAAATCGATAACCCTGAATAAAGTCCAGCAACTAAGTGGTCGATAACTTCTGGCCAGATAAGTGTTAGCTGAGCTTGTTTGCTCTCTTTTCGTTGTTTTAAGAAGGAACGCGCCGCTACGCCGGATAACGAAGCAAACGCGGTTCCAATAAAAATGGATCCGGTCATTGCGCTGGAAATTAGAAAAGAAAGCGCCGAAACTAGCGCTGTGATGGTGCCATCGCTAAGTTCGATATGGGACTTCTTATGAGATTTCATATCTCTGGAAGTCATTACAGCTTCGCGATTACTTCTGGAAACCAAAGCCTTTTTCATATTCTCTTCCATTCCATTTGTAGATGCTCTCTACTTCAACTCTTTCGTTCTCTACACGGCCAGTAATTCGTGAAACTTCAGTTAAACGCCGCTTTCCATCGCGGAAAAGGCTTACGTGAACTATTAGATCAATTGCGGTCGCAACAGTTGGCGCCACGAACTTCATCGAGATGTTCTCGCCAGCTAAAAGTGGCAATGTTTGTAATTTCATGACTGCATCTCGTGCAGAGTTGGCGTGGATTGTCCCCATTCCAGGTAGCCCGGAATTCAAAGCGATTAAAAGATCTAAAGCTTCTGCTTCCCGTACTTCGCCGACAACAATTCGTGAGGGACGCATACGGAGAGATTCTTTAATTAATCTGCGAAGTGGAATATCACCTTCGCCTTGGATGTTTACACCACGAGTTTGCAGAGCAATCACATCAGGCAAAATCGGTTTCAATTCAAACACTTCTTCAACGGTAATTACGCGTTCATTTGTAGGAATTGCTGAGACCAGCGCATTTAACATTGTGGTTTTGCCAGCTTGAGTTCCGCCGCTAACTAAAATATTGCTGCCGGATTCAACTTCATTCTGTAGGTAATCGCTGACTTCGTGGCTCATCACGCCAATCTGAGCTAAATCATTTAGCTCCATATGCCGCATTAAATGTTTACGTATATTTACCGCCCAATGTGCCGCAGTAATTTCTGGAATTGCGACATGCAAACGAGATCCGTCTGGAAGTCGAGCGTCAACAAATGGCTGTGAAAGGTCTAAACGACGTCCACTCCACATCAAAGCGCGTTCGACAATATTTCTTACATCATCGGCGGTGAGCAGAAGATTGGTTAATTCGCTCCGGCCATTACGTGCCACAAAGATTCGTTCGGGCGTATTAATCCAAATCTCTTCGATATTGGGATCACTTATGAAAGGGAAGAGAGGTCCATAAGTAACGGAAATATCCATATCACTGCTCACCGACGACATGTGTCAGACTTTAAAAGAAGGCTGTTTATAACTGCTTTGAAGATTTCAGAATCTGTGGATTATCGAGTTCAGTTAGAACTTCTACTAGTCCTTTAGTTCCATCTGAAAATACCCATGCATATAGAAATCCCCGCTTTTCAACAGTCTTAATACGTTCAACAAGTGCTTCGCAAGCCGAAGTGATATCGCTATCGAATCGAAGTAAGACGAAAAATTCTTTCGATGCGATTCTTGAGATTAGGTCATGTTGGCGAATTGCAAGTTCTAATTCATTAGCAAAGAAGAGGAGCTGATCTTCAGTAGCATTTTCGAATAATTGAAATTTCACGACACCGACTAAGTTTCCTTCTCGTTTAGCGAAGGAGATTTCACGCTTAAGTGCGTCATAGAAAACGGGCGCTGCATAATGGTGTGTGAGTGAATCGTGATAGCAGTCGAAGGTCTTGGGCTCTTTGATTGGTAGAATTCTTTCCATGATTAATCTTCAATCGCGAGCATGGCGTTCGACTATCGCGGCAGCCCTACTTTTCGTTGAAGGTCTTGTGGTGTTATCCCTAGATTTCTATTTAATTGTGCAGAACTTCATCGCAGATAATGTCGATGATCGCCACGCTTTACTTGGTGAGATTATTTATGCGACCGCAGGTGCAGCGGTGCTCTTCTTACTTTCATATAGTTTCTATAAGAATAAAAATGCACAACGAGCACCTTCAGTTTTGCTAAATCTAATTTTTCTTGGCGTATCCACTTATATGTTCAGCGAAGGTTTATTGCTTCTTGGAATCGCAACATTTCTAATATCCGGAGGAGCTTTTGCAGCAGCCGTATCGGTGATTCCTGAAGATAAGTAACTCAGCCCACATTTATCAGCAATAAATGTGCAACTGCGCCTTGTAGCGGTCTAAATAACAACTATTTTCAAGCCCAGATTTCTAACCTTCTAATTATTTAAGTAATATCTACCCCGTGACCAACGGCGATCTCGGAGCCAATGAATGGCTCGTAGACGAGATGTTCGAGGCGTATCAAAAAGATCCTAGCTCTGTTGATCCAGCTTGGATTGAGTACTTTAAGAAAAATAATATGGTGTCCGGAGTTGCAACAAGCAATAACGTGGCAGGGGTTCCGCAACAAGGAACAACTAATAGCAATGCGTCTAATACGGTCGTAGGTAACGCACTTCCAACTGCTCCAAATGGTGGAGTTCCTCCGACTCCAAAAGCTGCATCTCCAGCTACTACACAACCAGTTGTCTCGGCACCCTCAGTAGCAGTTCCGGTACAACCAACTCCTGTGGCTGCAACACCTGCGCCAACTCCTGCAGTGCAACCAGTTTTAAATAATCGCAATAAGCCGGAACCAACTCCAGCAGATATGCAGGTAAAGCCAGCGCCTGTAGTTGCAGCGCCAAGTTCTGCACGTATTGAACCCCTTCGTGGAGTTGCAGGTCGCGTCGTCCAATCAATGGAAGCTTCGCTAACTGTTCCAACTGCAACAAGTGTTCGCGCTGTTCCAGCGAAATTGCTTATAGATAACCGCATCGTGATTAACAATCACTTAAAGCGCACACGCGGTGGCAAAGTTTCATTCACACATTTAATTGCATTTGCGATGATCGAAGCGATCAAACAGATGCCAGAAATGAATGCTTTCTTTACCGCACTAGATGGCAAACCTGCAGTAGGTCATCCAGAACATATTAATTTAGGTATCGCAATCGACTTGGCTAAAGAAGATGGTTCACGCCAGCTACTTGTGCCATCAATCAAAGGTTGCGAAGCGATGGACTTCGGACAGTTCTGGGCTTCATATGAAGCAACTGTTAAGAAGGCGCGTAACGGTGCCTTAACTGTTGAAGATTTTGCAGGAACGACCGTTTCACTAACAAACCCAGGAACCATCGGAACTGTTCACTCTGTGCCACGTTTAGTGCAAGGACAAGGTTTGATTCTTGGCGTTGGCGCAATGGATTACCCAGCAGAGTTCCAAGGTTCAAGCGAAGAAACCCTTACAAAACTAGGTATTAGCAAAGTTGTCACGCTTACATCTACATACGATCACCGCATTATTCAGGGTGCAACTTCAGGAGATTTCTTAAAGCGCATTCATGAACTTCTACTTTCTGATTCTTTCTATGATGAAGTATTTAGCGCGCTACGTATTCCATATGTACCAATTCGTTGGTCAAAGGATGTAGCCGTTGAAGAAGATACAGTTGCAAAGTCAGAGCGAGTTCTTGAATTAATCAACGCGTATCGCGTTAGTGGCCACTTAATGGCTGATGTTGATCCACTTGAATTCGTAATGCGTTCGCATCCAGATCTAGATGTTGGATCGCACGGACTTTCATTATGGGATTTGGATCGCACCTTCCCTACCGGCGGTTTCGGTGGCAAGCCATTTATGAAGCTCCGTGAGATTCTCGGGATTTTGCGTAATTCATATTGCCGCACTGTTGGAATCGAATACATGTACATCGATAATCCAGTTGAGCGCGAATGGATTCAACAGATGGTTGAAGTTGGCGCGCCAAAGCTTCCGAAAGAAGAACAGCTTCATGTATTGCGCAAGTTAAATAGCGCGGAAGCTTTTGAAACATTCTTACAAACTAAGTTCGTTGGACAGAAGCGCTTCTCTCTTGAAGGTGGCGAAGCGGTTATTCCGCTACTTGATGCGCTAATTGGTTCTGCTGCAGATCGCAAACTTGATGAAGTATGTATCGGTATGCCACACCGCGGACGTTTAAATGTTCTGGCAAATATCGCAGGTAAACCGCACGGCCAGATCTTCCAGGAATTCGAGGGACATTACCAAGAGAACCAGGTTCAAGGTTCTGGCGATGTTAAGTACCACTTAGGCACTGAAGGTGTATTCACGGCAGCAAATGGTGCAACTACCAAGATTTATTTAGCGGCCAACCCTTCGCACCTTGAAGCGGTAAACCCAGTATTAGAAGGCATTGTTCGCGCAAAGCAGGACAAGCTAAATGTGAAGAATGCATACAGCGTTATGCCGATTCTGCTTCATGGCGATGCATCATTTGCTGGCCAAGGTGTAAATATGGAGACCTTGCAGATGGGCCAATTAAGTGGCTATCGCACCGGTGGAACAGTTCATATCGTTGTTAATAATCAAGTTGGTTTCACAACTTCGCCACATGCATCACGCACTGCTCGTTATTCAACAGATATTGCAAAGATGATTAATGCACCGGTCTTCCATGTAAATGGTGATGATCCTGAAGCATGTGTTCGCGTCGCTCGTTGGGCATTTGAATATCGCCAGGCATTTAAGAAAGACGTTGTCATTGATTTGGTTTGCTACCGCCGTCGTGGACATAACGAAGGTGACGAACCAAGCTTCACACAGCCACAGATGTATAAGTTGATTGATGCAAAGCGCACCACACGTACTCTGTATGCAGAAGCCCTTGTTGGTCGTGGCGATATCACCGCCGAAGAGAACGATCAGATTTCTAAGGAATTCCAAGCTGAACTTGAGGCGATTTACTCTGCAGTTCATAACGTTGAACCAGAATCACCAAATTGGCAGATTCCAACAACTGCTGAGCCACAAGATAATCGCACTGCAGTTAGCGCCGATGTAATTTCTAAGATTGCAGCTACTCAAGTTGCAATTCCGGAAGGCTTTACAGTTCATCAGAAGTTGCTTCCGCAGTTACAGAAGCGCGTTGAGATGATTAAGGATGGAACCATTGATTGGGGTATGGGAGAAATCCTTACTTACGGTTCTTTATTAATCGATGGACATCCAGTTCGCATCGCAGGACAAGATGCACGTCGCGGAACATTTAGCCATCGCCATGCAGTTGTAATTGATAAAGAAAATGGCAACGAATGGACTCCACTTCGTGCGCTTACAAATTACGAATCTCAATTCTTCGTAGTTGATTCACTGCTTTCTGAATATGCTGCTATGGGCTTTGAGTATGGATACTCAACAATTCGCCCAGAAGCGCTAGTGATTTGGGAGGGCCAGTTCGGCGATTTCGCTAACGGTGCGCAGACCATCATCGATGAATTTGTATCTTCAGCGCTGCAGAAGTGGGGCGAGCGTTCATCAGTAGTCCTCGCACTTCCACATGGTTATGAAGGCCAGGGCCCAGACCACTCTTCAGCTCGTATTGAACGCTACTTACAACTTTGCGCAGAGCAGAACATGACAGTTGTTCAACCAACAACTCCGGCTCAGTTCTTCCACTTGATGCGTTGGCACATTAAAAACCCTGCAAAGCGTCCAATGGTTTACTTCTCACCTAAGTCGTTACTTCGTTTGAAGGCAGCAACTTCAAGGATTGAGGATTTCACAAATGGCGAGTTCCAGAAAGTTATTGATGATCCATCAGTAGTTAATGCATCTCGCGTTATCTTCTGCTCAGGTCGCGTTTACTATGATTTAATTGCAGAGCGCGAGAAGTTGCAAGAGACTTCAACAGCAATTGTTCGCGTTGAATTGCTCTATCCACTTCCTGCACAAGAGATGGCTGCGATTGCTGCAAAGCATCCAAGTGCAACGCTACTTTGGGTACAAGATGAACCTGCAAACCAAGGTCCATGGTCATTCATCGCGCTACGTACTTCAGAACAATTTGGCGGTCCAGGATTTGGTGGTCGCCTACTTCGTCGCGTTTCACGACGCGCAACTGCTTCACCTGCAACTGGAAATCATCACCTGCATGAAGATGAGCAGAAGGCACTGATGCAGGAAGCATTTACTCGTTAATTTATTTTTACTTTAACTTACGAATAACTTTCGCTTTAACAAATCTACTTGGCACGGCGCCCCAATGGCGCGAATCAATTGAAACCTCTTTATTGTCGCCTTCAACTGAAACCATTCCAACGCCGGTATGGCCCCCAATTTCATAGCGTGAAACTCTCTTTAACATCAGCTCGCCTTCACGTTCAATCATTACAACTTCTCCAACATGGATTGGCTGCAGATCAGAGCTTCGATATTTAATCAGAATGCGGTCGCCCTCGTTAAAGGCAGGAGCCATCGAATCGCCTGAAACTTGGACGATTTCGAAGCCAAAGATCCGCATTTTTGCCCCTGCTATCTATTCGAGTAGCCTTATACGCCTAAGCCTACTTAAACTGACTTAAAACTTTTAAGTAAAACTCGAGTGGGCTTACAAAACAAATACAGGAGAGAAAAATGAAGATTGTAAAAGCACATTGCGATCTACCTTGCGGCGTTTATGACCCAGCGCAGGCTCGTATCGAAGCACTTTCTGTAAAGGCTTGCATGGAGAAGTACGCAGCTTCAAGCGATGCAGATTTCAAAGCGCGCGCAATTTCGATTAAGGAAGAGCGTTCGCACCAAGTTAAGGAACACCTATGGGTTCTTTGGACAGATTATTTCAAGCCAAATCACTTTGAAGCATACCCACAGCTACATGCGCTATTTAATGAAGCAACAAAGCTTGCAGGCGCAGCTGGCACAAAGGGAACTCAGGATGTTGCAGTTGCAGATAAGTTGATCGCAAAGATTGACGAAATCGCAGAAATTTTCTGGGCGACCAAAAAGTAAAAAGCATTTAGAAACTCCTCTTCGAAAGCTGATTCTCGAAAAGGCCTGACTCACCCGAAAGCTAAGGTCGTACTTAACTTTCCTTCAGAGCTTTTCTCGAATCACTTTCTTCGAGGAGTTTTTTGCTTTTTATTTGTGGTCGCGGAAAATTTCTGCGACTAAAAAGGTTACTTAGCCTCGAACAAACTCTGCGCTGCAGTACGCGCTAAGAAAGTTACGCGATCCACAATCTGTCGGCGCTGAGTTGCTTGTGCGACTAAGCGTTCGCCTTCGTAAATTTCCACATTGAAATCAACATCGTAACCATTCTGAGCAATACATTGAGCGCTTGCTTGAAGTTCGGCGCCGATTGCCGCGCTAGTTACAAAAGTTAAATTCATCGCCGTTGCGATTGTTGAGATTCCAGTTTCAAAGAATTCATTGATTGCAGCGATTGCAGCCGATTCCATTAATGAAACTAAAACTGAATTATTTACAACAGTTAAATCACCGATGCCATTTGCAGCAGCGGTATCGCCTGGGCGAACTACCATTGATGCGAATCCGAGCGCGCCAATGAAGCCTTCTGGCATCTCATTAATTTCGGCGGTGCTCACGCCCTATTTATAACTTAGTTTTCGTCTAGATCGTGGAATTCTTGCGTTGATTCAATATGAATTTCGCGTTGTGTCACTTGGCCAAATTCATCGATTTCAATTGAGACTTGGCTCATTCGAAATTCAGTAACAATCTGTGGTGCAGATTGCTGGAACATCGCAGCTTGAAGTTGCTGATGAATTGAATCGATAAGTGATTCTGGAGCCTTTTCGTTGCAAGAACGCTTTAGAAGAGAACGCATCAATTGATGGACCATCTTTTCGGCTTCGACTTCGAGCTTGCATGGAGCGCAACGATCAAGGTGGCGATCGACAGATACTGGATCGATGTTATTTACTTCGAAGAATTCTGGGCCATCGACTAATAGAAGCAGTGCGTGTTTGACCTGATCACATGGCATCTCTGTGCTGTTATTTGATGTAGTCATCACTCACCGCCCTTCACGTATCCGTTTTCACGGGCGTAGTCGGTTAATTTTTCGCGGAGCTGCTTGCGGCCGCGGTGGAGACGAGACATCACAGTGCCGGCAGGTACGCCAACGATTTCGGCAATTTCTTTATAAGAGAAGCCTTCGACGTCAGCAAGGTAAACAGCCATGCGGAACTCTTCAGGAATTTCCTGCAGTGCTCGTTTGATATCTGAATCTGGAAGCGACTCAAGTGCAGAAACCTCCGCAGACTTTCCTTGATCTGCGGTATGCGAAGCTGCTTTATGTAACTGCCAATCTTCAACTTCTGCATCTGCAGTTAACTGTGGCTGGCGCTGCGCCTTGCGATAGTTATTAATAAAAGTTGTTTGTAATACGCGATAGAGCCACGCTTTTAAATTGGTGCCCTCTTCGAATTGATGAAACGATGCGAATGCCTTTAAGTAAGTGTCCTGCACTAAATCTTTGGCATCTTCAGGGTTCTTTGTGTAACGCATCGCTGCTGCATAAAGTTGATCAGCAAATTGCATGGCATCGCGCTCGAATCGCGCATTGCGATCCGATGGGGTCTCTTTAACTAATTCCTTGGATGCCATTTGGCCCAAGACTACAGGCAGGGCTTCAAGCACGCTCTTTGCAACCTTTTTGCGTGAACGTGCGAGCTCGTTGCCCTTTTCGGTGACCATTGCCAGATACAACCTGCAATTTCCGGTGCTTATTCCCGCCTAAAAGAGAGTCTCTGGTTCGGTAATGCTAATTGGCACGGCTAAGTGCGGGCCGTTGTTAGCAACTTTGTTGACACTGTCACTAACTGGAACCGGGTGCAGATGTGCGGCAGGATGTTCGTTGGACATTAAGTTAATTAATTCACGTTGGTTAGTATTTTTATTATCCAACCATGCAGACCAACGCTCACGTGGCATCATAACCGGCATCCGATGATGAATTGTTGCTAATTCGCCAACTGCTTCGCGAGTAATAATCGCTGCGCTCTGAATTAATTTTCCAGAAGGTGAACGCCAAGTGTTCCAAATTCCAGCAATCGGAAGGGACTTGCCTTCATCACTTGAAATATAAAAAGGTTGTTTGGTTTTGTAACGACCTAGCTCTGTTGCCCATTCGTAATAACCGTCAGCTGGAATCAAACATCGTCGTGATTTAAATGAATCGCGAAATGTTGGTTTTTCGTGAATGGATTCAGATCGTGCATTAATTGCGCGAGATTGTGATGCTCGCGCTTCTGCATCATCAGTGAGCCAAGGTCCAATCATTCCCCAAGATGCAGTTGAAAGTTCGCGATTATTTTCAGCATCATTTCGCACAATATAAATTTCATTTGTAGGTGCGATATTCCAACTTGAAGGCAGCGCGTTTTCAGGGAATTTGCCAGTGACAGCAAATTCTTCAACTAAATCACGCATCTCTTGCGTCTGCGCATAACGGCCACACATAGTCTGAATCCTATGCTTTAGACTTCCCCATATGACTTCAGCGACTACAAACTGGCCAGCGCCTTTTCGCGGCAAAAAACCAGTTGATGTTCGCGTAGTAATTCCTGGATCAAAGTCGGTTACCAATCGTGCGCTGATTTTGGCATCTCAAGCAGAGGGCACCTCAAAGCTACGTCGCCCGCTAGTTTCTCGCGATTCCGAATTGATGATTGGCGGCTTAAAAGCGCTTGGTTTAACCATTTCGGAAACAACTGAAAATGGCGATTTAGTTTTTAATGTAACTGGCGGTTCCTTGAAGGGGCCGGCAAAGATTGATGTTGGTAATGCTGGAACTGTAATGCGTTTCTTACCACCACTTGCAGCTTTGGCAGACGGAGAAATCTCATTTGATGGCGACCCTCGTTCTCATGAACGTCCATTGGGGCCAGTTATTAAAGCTTTGGAAGAACTTGGAATTTCGATTGATCATGGCGGTCGCTACGCACTTCCGTTGACAATGCAGAATAAAAATGGCGGAAAAATTCGCGGTGGCCAAATAGAAATCGATGCCAGCGCATCTTCGCAATTTTTATCAGCGCTGCTCTTAATCGCACCGAGCACCGAATTAGGAATCACTGCAAAGCATGTTGGTGGTGCACTTCCATCTATGCCGCATATTGAAATGACAGTTCAGATGCTCCGTGATTTCGGTGCAACTGTAACTGTAGATAAAAACGCAAACACTTGGCGTGTAGAACCAGGTAAATTAAAAGCGCAAGATTTAGTTATCGAACCTGATTTATCAAACGCTGCACCATTTATGTCGATTGCAATGGTTTGCGGTGGCTCAGTAACAATTGCAGATTGGCCAAAGCAGACTACTCAACCTGGTGATCAACTCCGCGATATCTTTTCAAAGATGGGTGCAAAAGTTGAATTTGTGCCTAATGGTTTAAAGGTAACTGGTGGAGCAATCCATGGAATTGATATTGATTTGCATGACGTCGGTGAATTAACACCAGCAATTGCTGCTTTATGTGCGCTGGCGGATTCACCTTCTTATCTACAGGGAATCGGCCATTTACGTCTTCATGAAACCGATCGATTAGCAGCGTTACGCACTGAAATTAACGGCCTTGGCGGAGATGTAGCTGAAGAGCCAACCGCGCTACGAATCAATCCGAAACCGCTACATGCAGGTGTTTTCCATACCTATGAGGACCATCGTTTAGCGACATCTGGCGCAACTATTGGTTTAGTAGTTGAGGGAATTGAAGTGGAAAACATCGCAACTACTCGTAAAACAATTACCGATTTTCCAGGACTTTGGAGCTCTCTACTTAAGTAGAGATTTCGTTAATACATGACAAGACGCGATTACGACGAATCTGATGTCAGGATTCGACCAAGTCGACGCACCAAACCACGTACCAAAGATCGCCCATCTCATAGCGATGCAATTACCGCATTTGTAATTACCGTTGATCGCGGACGCACTACTTGTGTTCTTGATGACGGAACCATCGTTACTGCAATGAAGGCTCGAGAAATGGGACCAAAATCCGTTGTTGTTGGCGATCGTGTTCGAATTGTTGGCGACACAACTGGATCAGAAGGTTCACTTGCGAGAATTGTTGGAATAGAAGAGCGAACTTCTGTTCTAGTAAGGACTGTTGATGATGCTGCACAATTTGAAAGAAACATTGCAGCCAATATTGATCAGATGGTGATTGTGATAGCAGCTGCAAATCCAGAACCTCGACGCGGACTTATTGATCGCTTCTTAGTTAGCGCATTTACTGAAGGTATTGATCCGATTCTTGTTATAACTAAAACCGATTTAGCTCCTGCACCAGATTTTGTAAATGAATACCAATCAATCGGAGTCAAATGTTTAACAACAAAAATCGGTGGAGATTTAACAGAACTTCATTCAATTCTAAATAGCAATGTTTCTGTTTTAGTTGGCCATTCAGGTGTTGGCAAATCCACGCTTTTAAATCAATTAACTGAATCTGATCGTGAAACTGGCGATGTGAATGATGTTACGGGGCGCGGTCGCCACACCTCCTCCTCTGCATATGCTGTTAAATTAAAGGATTTTCCGAACCAGAAAGCGGTCGCAGGAAGTTGGGTTATTGATACGCCAGGTATTCGTGCATTCGGGTTATCCCACTTAGATCCTGCTCGAATCGTTGCCGCATTTGAAGATTTAGTCGAGATTACCAACTCCTGCATGACTAATTGCTCTCATAACGAAGCAGATTGCAACTTAAATTCTTGGATGGCGCCTGAAGGCATTGAAATTCCGGAACGCGTAGCTCGCGTAAGCAGCCTTCGTAACCTGCTCTCTGCAGGGTTAGAATAAGTAAATGGCTAACTTAGCAAGTGAAAAGTACGCATCAGATCTTGAATTAATCCGACGTATCGGAAAAGCGGCCGATAAAGTTTCGATGGCGCGCTTTTTATCAATGGATTTAGTAATCGAAACCAAACCAGATTCAACCCCGGTTACTGATGCAGATAAAGCCACTGAAAAATGTATTCGCGAAATTCTTGAAGCAGAACGTCCCGAGGATGGAATTCTTGGCGAAGAGTTCGGGGCAGATATTTCTGGCAAGAAACGCTACTGGGTCATTGATCCCATTGACGGCACAAAATCTTTCTTACGCGGACTTCCTGTTTGGTCAACTTTGATTGCACTTGTTGAAGTAGATGGCGATAAGCATGAAGTAGTTGTTGGTTTAGTTTCATCACCGGCACTTGCTCGTACTTGGTTTGCGACAAAAGGTGGCGGCGCATACACAACTTTTGATTCGGAGAGCAATCCACATAAAGGTGAAGCAAGAAAGATTTCTGTCTCAAAGGTGAGCCAGATAAAAGACGCGCACCTTGGTTATTCAGACTTTATAGGTTTTGGCGAACACTTAGCTGGATTCCAATCACTGTTCAATGAAGCTTGGCGAACCCGAGCAGTTGGCGATTTCTGGTCACATATGTTGGTCGCAGAAGGCGTTATGGATGTTGCAATTGAACCATCGCTTGCGCTGTGGGATATGGCACCACTTGATGTCATTGTCCGTGAAGCCGGCGGAAGCTACACTGATTTAACTGGCGTTCCTGGTCCTTTTGGAAAAAGTGGCGTCACTACAAATGGTTTATTAAAAGAAGAAGTAATTAAGCGCCTAAATAGTTAAATAGGAAGACATGGCTGAAACAGATAGTAAGGTTGCATTAGAACCTAGAACTTTCAAAGTTACAGGTATGACCTGTAATGCTTGTGTTAACTCTGTAGAACGATCGCTAAATGGAATGCCAGGAGTTTCGGCAACCGTTAATTTTGCAGCAGAAACTGCGCATGTTTTGGCGCCTGCTGAAGTAACTTCCAAAGAAATTATCAAGAAAATTGTTGGCGCAGGTTATGAAGCCAAAGAAATTGGCGATAACGAGACCATCACACTTCATAGCAAGAAATCTGCGTTAGCTTTAATTTTCGGAATTATATTTACCGTCCCTGTAATGCTCTTTTCAATGAGCATGGATTTACAGATGACTTTTGGCAATTGGATTGTTGAAGGTTTTAAATTCTTCAACTTGGCGCTTCCGACAGATAGTTTCCATCAATTAGTAAATTCAGCGCTCTTAATTTTGAGTGCGCCAGTGGTTTTAATCGTTGCCTTCCCTATTCATCGCGCAGCACTTAGAAATTTCTTCCATCCAACGATGGATAATTTAATTTCGCTCGGTTCTTTAACAGCCTTCTTTTGGTCTATCTACGCAACTATTTACGATTTAGATACCGTCTACACCGAAGTCGCCGCTTCGATTGTGACTTTGGTGGTCCTTGGTCGATATTTAGAATCTCGTGCAAAGCGCAGTGCAAGTAGCGCACTACAAGAGCTCTTAAAAATCTCTACAAAAGAAGTCTCGGTAAAACGCGGCGGCTTGCCACTTTTGATCCCGGTAGAACAGTTAGAAATAGGCGATATCTTCATAGTAAATCCTGGTCAGCGCATTGCAACAGATGGCGTTGTGGTATCTGGTGCATCCACCGTCGATAACTCACTTATTACCGGCGAATCTGTGCCAATTGAGGTGGCTCCTGGAGATCGCGTAATTGGTGCGACCGTTAATCAAAATGGCCGCTTAGAAGTGCGCGCTACTCGCGTTGGTAAAGAGACAGAATTCGCTCGCATTACCGCGATGGTAATCAGCGCACAGGGCGAAAAAGCGCCAATTCAGCGTTTGGCAGATCGCATCTCTGCAATCTTTGTACCAATAGTTACAACTTTGTCGATTGCAACTTTTGTATTCTGGCGCTTCACCAACGGGGAATCTATCGCTCGTTCTATTGAAATTGCCGTCGCGGTATTAGTTATCGCTTGCCCTTGCGCACTTGGTTTAGCTACGCCTGTGGCTTTACTTGTCGCTTCAGGCCGAGGTGCGCAACGCGGCATAGTCATTCGCAAACCTTCTGCGCTAGAGACAGCAAAACGCATCACTGATGTAGTGCTAGATAAGACCGGAACTTTAACTACCGGTCAGATGAAAGTTATAACTGCAACAATTGTTCCTGAGGCTTCACAAATACTCGGCGCATCTTGGCAGGAGATTGCAACAGAGAAAACAATTCTAGATTCTGCAGCTTCAATTGAATCTCAGAACAACCATCCAATCGCAGAGGCGATTGTTCGCTTCGCAAAAATTGAACGCCCGCTAAGAGTTTCTGATTTTCAAATAACTCCTGGTGCCGGAGCTGCTGGTCGTGTAAATCTCGGTAACCAATCCGCGATTGTTTTAATCGGCTCTCCAGCTGCGGTTGCACATTCTTCAATGGCATTTCATCCAAAGATTGCTAAAGCAATTGCAGATGCCGAATCACAAGGCTTATCAGTATCCGTTCTTGCTTGGGAAGGTGTTGCACTTGCAGTATTTGCAGTTGGCGATTCAATCAAAGCGGATGCTCAAATAGCAGTTTCTGTGATGGCTTCACGTGGAATTAATGTTTGGTTACTTACAGGTGATCATATGGATGTTGCGCTAAATACTGCACATTCAGTAGGTATACATGAAAACCACGTAATTGCAGAGGCCTCTCCGGAATCTAAGATCCAACACATCAAGAAGCTTCAAGCTGAAGGCAAGCAAGTTTTAATGGTTGGTGATGGAGTAAATGATGCTGCTGCACTTGCGGCTGCTGATTTATCAATGGCGATGGGCACTGGAACAGATACCGCTATTGCAACTGCAGATATCACGCTGACCAACCCTGCGCTTAAATCAATCACTGATGCGTTGGATTTGGCTAAGAAGACGCTCGGCACAATCCGAGGTAATTTAACTTGGGCGCTTATCTATAACGTAATTGGAATTCCGATCGCTGCTCTAGGCTTCTTGCATCCAATGTATGGTGCGGCGGCAATGGCTCTCTCTAGCTTATTCGTCGTGACAAATTCACTTCGTATTAAATAACAATCAACCGAAAAAGGTAAGGAATAAGAATGGCTGCTGATAAGCCGAAACTACGCGGAATTATCCACGTTGTGATGTCTCCTGTTTCATTGGTTGCAGGATTGGTAATGATTTCAGCAGCATCTGAACTTCGCGGCCGCATTACTTTAGGAATTTTTACTTTAACTGCAGTAACGCTCTTTACATGCAGCGCGATCTATCACCGCGTTAATTGGTCTGATAAATATCGAGGACTTTGGCGCCGCATTGATCATGCAAATATTCCAATTTTGATTGCAGGTACTTACACTCCATTTGCAGTATTTCTACTCAATGATTCCCAGCGCAAAATTCTTCTAATTGCTGTGTGGGTAGGCGCGCTAACCACTGCATTCCTTCGAATTGTCTGGCTTAAAGCACCACGATGGTTATATGTCGCGGCTTACATCTTGCTTGGCTGGGCAGCGCTTGCTTTTATCCCGACTTTCTACCGTAATGGCGGCGTTGCGGTATTTTCATTAATAGTTTTAGGTGGACTTTTCTACACAGCAGGTGGAGTTATCTACGCTCTGAAAAAGCCGAACTTAAACGTCAATTGGTTTGGTTTCCATGAACTCTTTCATGCAGCTACGGCAGCGGCATTCCTTTGCCACTTAATAGCTGCAATTTTCACTGTTTTCAAAACTTAAAAATCGACTCTTTAATTTACTGATTTTCATATACTGTTTAAACATGAAACCGACTGAAAACGCTAAGAAAATCACGGTATTTATCTCTATTGCGATAATTGTTCTAGGTAGTTACTTCTTGCTTTTTAATCCGACTTCAAAAAATCATACTAGCAAGATTCAATTAGGTTCCTGTTACTACCAAAAGATTGGATCTACAGATTCTTTGTTGCAGATCAATAGCCAAGAAAATGGCAAAATTTCCGGTGAATTGGTGATACATAATGCTGAGAAAGATTCTTCTTATGGAACTTTTGCGGGCAGAATTCAAAACAAAACATTGAGTATAGATTTCAAGTTCTGGTCTGAAGGTATTGAATCTGTTAGACCAATTACATACAAAATTGCTGGTAACTCATTGGTTGGTGAAAGTTTCACTTATCAATCAATCGATGATTGCCGCTCAATTAAATACCCACAGGGGTTAGGCTTGATTCCATACAGAGTTAATCTGCCTTTAGATTTATTCTCAAACATTGGCGTGAGTTACCAAGATAAGCAAGAGCTTTTAAAGCGGATAGGCTCAAAAGAGCTTTTACCAATTGAAAATATCACTCTTGAATATCGACCAACTCAAGGTGAACCACTAAATCTGGCTTATATTTATTACTGGAATGCCGAAGTCTGGCAGAAAGTACAGATCCCTAATTCCCCGCCTGATTGGGGCGTGGTGCTAAGGAATGAGAGTGGCAAAGTTTTGACCATAAGTACTATTCAAGATTGTGCATATGAGAAGAAACTAGATTGTGAGCACGTGACTCAAATTTACTCAGCTCTAATCGATAAAACGAGCTGGATAAATACTAATTAAAAGTAGCGGGGACAGGATTTGAACCTATAACTTCTAGGTTATGAGCCCAGCGAGCTACCGAGCCGCTCCACCCTGCGTCGCTGAACCCAACTTTAGTAGAGCGACTGCTTAATTAAGAATCGGCGATTAATAGCCATAATTTAATTAAGAATTACTTCTTGCTTTGAGCGGAAATTGCAGCGTTAATCGCTGACTTCAAGCGATCATGCGCTTTTCCAAATGCAGCGCGATCTATCACCACGTTAATTGGTCTGATAAATATCGCGGACTTTAGCGCCGCAGTGCTAACAGTTTTTAGTTCTAACTAATCTCCTAGTTATACTTGCTAGATGCGAGGACTGGGCAGAGATTTTAACTTTCTCTTGGCCGCACGTGCCGTAAGCGTAATTGGCGATGAGGCAGCATTAATTGCCCTTCTTTTCAAAGTAAAAGGCGATGGTGCTTGGGCTACCGCGGCCCTGATGGCTGGCATGAGTGGCGCCATGATTCTTTCATCAAGTTGGGTCGGGAAATTAGTTGACCGTAATTCTGTAAAGAAAATTCTTATTACAACTTCAGCGCTTCAATCCTTAGTCTGTTTTGCCCTCCTGACAGTAAATACTCACGGTGCGATTGCGCTGAACTTACTTCTTGGTCTTGGGCAAACAATTGTTATGTCATCAACCGGCGCATGGGTTCCAACATTAGTAAAACAAGAGGATTTAGGAAAAGCATATGGACAAATGCAAATTGCATATTCATTTGCAGCACTAGCTGGGTATGGAATTGGTGGTTTACTGGTTGGAAAAGTTGGAATTAATGCTGCCTTAACACTTGATGCAATTTCATTTTTAGCGCTTATTCCTATGCTGGTCATTATGAAAACTGATCGAATCGGAACCCCAGAAGTAAATCATGAAGGAAAAATGAAGGGCGGATTTACAATTGTTCGCCATAGTCCAACACTTCGCGCAATCACAATTACATTGGCATCCTTTGTAACTGCCTTAATGATTTTTTCACCGCTTGAAGTTTTCTTGACTACCGACATTCTTGGTGCTGGTGCAACAGGATATGGAGTGATCAATATGATTTGGGCTGGTTCTATGGCGGTAGGAACCATGATAATTACCAAGATTATGAAACCAGAATGGGGCTATGCAAAACCTGCATTGATTCTCTGTGCGGTGGCGGGAATCTGCATGATTGGTATTGGTTATGCACCAAACTTAATTTTCTTAGGTGCCATTCTCGGTTTCACCGGAATAATTGTTTCAGGATTTAACATTTTTATTGGACCTTTAATCACATTAAATAGTAATGAATCCGAATTAGGCCGAGTTAATGCAACTATCGGTGCAGTTAATTCTGCGGGCTCTGCGATTGGCATGGGTATCGGTGGATTACTTGGTAACTTCTTACCAATTCGCTTTGTAATCGCGCTTTCTGGAGTGCTGGCAACTGGAACATTAATCTTTACGGGTAAAGGAATGTTGGCTTCAGAAAAGAAATAACGGCCTGCAAATTGCAAGCCGTTAATTTCTAATTGGTAGCGGGGACAGGATTTGAACCTATGACCTCTGGGTTATGAGCCCAGCGAGCTACCGAGCTGCTCCACCCCGCGTCGGTAAACCCAACTTTAGTGGAGCAACTACTTAATTCAAAATCGGCGATTAATAGCCGTAATTAAATTAAGAATTACTTCTTACTTTGCGCTGAAATCGCAGCGTTAATCGCTGACTTTAAACGATCTTGCGCTTTTCCATATGCAGCGAAATCGCCCTTTGCAAGCGCCTTCTGTGCATCTGCAAGAGCTTGCTTTGCGCTATTTAACGCAGCAGCAACTGATTGAGATGAAGTATTTGTAGAACTTCCACCAGTTGATTGACCGGTAGAACTTGTTCCGGAATTTCCACCGAATACCTGATCAAGTGCGCCCTTCAAATTGTCATCAAATCCAATTTGATCACCGAATGAAACAAGCACCTTCTGTAGCAATGGATATGACGCAGTATTTGAAGTTGCGCGAACATAAACCGGTTGTACATAAAGTAGACCGCCGCCAACTGGAAGCGTTAACAAGTTACCAAGTACCACATCAGAACCACCTTGGCGAAGAAGTGACAAGGTTGTTGCAACTTCTGGTCTCGCCTCGAAGTTCGATGCGACTTGAGTAGGTCCTGGAATATTTGTACTACGCGGCAACTGCAGCACAGTGATCTTTCCGTAATCCTTACCTGGAGCCGCATTTACCGCAGCGAATGCAGATAAGTTTTCACGACCACCGCGAGGAACAAATGGCGTAGTCAACATAAAGTCTTCGCTCTTTGATCCCGGTAATTGCATTGTTGAGTAATACGGAGGCTGATTAGCGATATTGCCACCGAATGTTGAAGGATCCTTAGGAACGCGCCAGAAATCCTGACCGCCGTAGAACGCGTTAGCTGTCCTTACGTGATACGCAGACAAGATATCGCGCTGAACTTTAAAGATATCTTCTGGATAACGTAGGTGCTCCATTAAAGCCTTTGAGATTGCGCTCTTTGGCTTTACAACTCCTGGATATGCCTTGGTCCATGTCTTCAAAACTGCATCCTGAGCATCCCACGCATACAAGGAGACGGTGCCGTCATATGCATCAACTGTGGCCTTAACTGAGTTACGAATGTAGTTGATGGTGCGATCGCTCTGTGCGGTTACTGAGTTGGAGTTAGCTGTCAGCGCATCATTTGTAGCGCCAGATAGCGTAGTTTTCTGTGAATATGGATAGCCTGCAGAGGTGGTGTATCCATCAATAATCCACTTGATCTTGCCATCAACAACTGCAGGATATGGATCGCCATCGAGAGTTAACCATGGCGCAACCTTTGCCACGCGCTCACGTGGATTGCGGTTGAAGAGAATCTTTGACTCTGAGTTAATCAAGTTTGAGAGCAAGATACGTTGTTCTTGATACTTAATTGTGAACACTAATCGGTTAAATAGGCTTCCCATTGGAACGCCGCCTTTACCTTTGTAGGTGGTGTTCTTCTGACCGTTTGCAGAAGTGTCATCTGGATAATCAAATTCAACATCAGTCTTTGAATTACCACCGATAATTGAGTAATCCGGAACGTTTTCGCCGAAGTAAACGCGTGGTTCGAACTTACCAAGTCCTGCGGTCGGAGGTAGATCGCCAACTAAGAAGTTTGGCTTTCCATCTGCGTCAACAGTATTTCCATAAGCTGCAACGAAACCAAAACCATGTGTGTAAACAAGGTGATCGTTAATCCAGTTACGGCTTGGGTTACCTTCGATATTTAATTCACGAACCGCAACCACCGCATCGCGCTGAGTGTTATTGATTTGGTAACGATCAATATCTAATGTGTCAGCGAACATGTAATAAGGCTTGATCTGCTGTAACTGACGGAAAGTTGCCGACAGCACGTTTGGATCCATTAAGCGGATATTTGCAATGGTATTTGCATCATCAGATAACTGACCTGCAGTTGCATTTGCGGTTGCGTCATAATCTTTAACAATTACATTATTAAGTCCAAATGCCGCACGAGTAGCATCAATATTGCGCTGGATGTACGGCGCTTCTTTATTTGATTCAGAAGGCTTTACCTGGAATTGCTGAATTGCAGCCGGATAAATTGTTTCGATAATTAAAGCTGAAACTAAAAGTAGACCAGTACCAAGGATTGGTAGCGACCAAGATTTACGGACGATATTTGCAAAGAAGAGACCAGCACAAACCACTGCAATTCCCGCCAAAATTACCTTTGCAGGAAGGAGCGCATTTACATCTGTGTATGTAAGACCGGTAATCAGTCTGCCCTCTTTCAAACCGAGCGCGTAGCGATCCATCCAATAAGCAGCAGCTTTTGTTAGCACGATTAGACCAAGCAAGATTGAAAGTTGAATCTGCGCAGCTCCCGTAGTGCCACCCTTTTGACCCGGAACTGGAATACGTAGCGCAGAATATAAATAGTGCACTACTACAGCTGCGATAAGCGCGAAGACCAAAGTTGTGGTCGCCCAACCAATTACTGATTGATATATCGGCAATTTAAATGCAAAGAAAGAAATATCTAAACCAAATTGTGGATCTTTAACACCGAAATTAGTTGCGTTTACAAATTGCAACCAACTAGACCAAAGTGGCGTCGCTGCAGAGCCACCCATATAAAAGACCACTGCAAAGATGCCGATTGCAAAGAGACGCTTCTTTGGTTCGATCTGTGAACGGTAACGTTCTAAATTATCTGCTTCGACCGCCATTGGCGCATAGACCGGACGATTTCGGTAAGCGATATAAACGTTTAAAGTAACAATCAGCGCGGTAATTAAACCAACCGCCAAGAAGAGCCAAACTTTGGTAAATAACGTGGTCTGCCAAACTGATTGATAACCAACTGATTTAAACCAGAGTAAGTCGGCATAGAAAGAACTAATTGAAACCAGTATTCCACCGGCAATGAAGAGAACAATCAGCGTGATTGCCAGCGGACTGCGGCGAATCTTCTGGGCTTCTCGGCCGATGTTATTTCCGAAGTTATTGCCAAAATTACTTCCGAAGTTATTTCCGAAGTTGTTAAATGACATTTCTATCCTTTTTCTTAGTTCTCTTGGGTGACCTGGATTTAGTTATTACCTATTAGGAGATTATTTGCGGAATGCGTTTTGGAACTTTTCGAATGCATCGGTAGAGCGCAATGTGTCATTGTCATATTTGGTCTTAAATTTAGAGACCCAGACTGCATAGCCGAGCGCGCCAACTAGACCTACGGCGGGAACGATCCACCAGATAAGTGCTGCTGCGGCTGCGGACATGTCGGTTAGTTTATTGAACTTATCTGGGAATACAGAAACGCGTCCGGCGGTTAGGCTTATTACATAGGCATTGGATTGGCACTACACAGGTATGAAATCAGGCAATTCACAGAAAGGCGGGCTCCGATGACACCCTTCGGCTTTGGACCTCCTGACGACGGAAATTCAGATAATCCAAATAATGGCGGCCAACCAGATTTCAACGAGATCATGCGCCAGATGCAATCTGAATTTCAGAAGATGGTCCCGAATTTCAACCCTGCCCATTTAGGTTTTTTAAACCCTGCACTTTTTGCAGGAGCAAATTCTGGCGCGCTTCCTAAAGAGGTAATCCGCGAAGTCGCAAAGAGTTTTATTCAAGCTCAAGGAAGTCAACCAATTGGCGCAAACGATCAAGCAAAATGCGATGAAGCTTTTTCAATTGCAAATACTTGGTTAGATCAAGCAACGGTTTTTCCATTGGTGACTCCGGATCATCCGGCGATTAGTCCACTCGATTGGTTAAATATCACTATCGAAGGTTGGCATTCAACTTTCGAACCACTTGCGCAAGGATTAACTGAAGCAGTTACCAAATTAGTTGAAGAAGCTACCGCGGCCATGGAGGATGAAGCTCCGGCGCAGCTTGGACCAATGGCGCAGATTCTGCGAACCTTTATCGGCAGCATGTTGGCAACTCAAATGGGCCAGACAATTGGCGCGCTAGCCAGCGCATCAAAGGGCGCACATGATGCTGCGCTTCCAATTACCAATAATTCAAAACCTTCACTTTTGCCGCAGTCATTACGTAAATTCGGCGAAGAACTTGAAGTTCCTGAAACTGAAATTGCTATCTATTTTGCACTTCGCGAAGCTGCGATTGTTCGATTATTTGAGAGCAATCCATGGTTAGTTTCATATATGAAGGCTGCCATTTCTGAATATGGCAAAGGCATTCATATTGATCTTGATGCGATTCAACGCCAAGCAGAAGAAACTATGCGCAACATGGAAGATTCCGGACAAGAATTTGATCCGCAAAATCCAGAGAGTTTTACTATCGCTTTAAATAATGGTCTCTTCACACCTGAAGAATCACCACAACAAGCAGCTGCACTAGAAAAATTAGAAACAGCTCTTGCACTTATTGATGGTTGGGTCGAAGAAGTTATAACTGTCGCTGCAGATAATCGTCTGCCATCGCTTTCGTCATTATCTGAATTGCTCCGCCGCGAGCGCGTTTCGAATTCACCAATTCAGCAATTGTTTAAAGCGCTATTTAATTTAGAAGTTTCTCCAAAACGTACTCGTGAAGCGTTAAATTTCTGGCGCGAAATTCGCGTAAATCGCGACTTGGACATTAGAGACAAGATTTGGTCAGGCATTTTGCCGACCGAAAAAGAGTTATTAGATCCACTTGGATTTGTTGGCTCTACTGAAATTCCAGATGATCTATCTGGGCTATTTGATAAGTAGCTTAAAGGGCAAAATCCCCGGGTCCATGTCCGATAACTGCCTTCCCCTTGCAGCTATTGAACAAGTTATCCGAGGATCTTGCTGTGGCAAAACTTAGACTTTCTTTCCACACTTCGCAAACTTGACAAGAGAATTTTGCGGGCGATTTATTTACCAAATCATTACAAAATCCCTTTCTTTTGCAGCAGTTTCAGAAAATGAGATGAAAGAATGAAGTCGTGGTTGATACTTCCGACGAAGCGCGCATCTCTAAAGTGATTGACGACTCATTGGAACAGACTCTTCCTGGAATTGATGAGGGCGAGATCGTTGTAATTCGCTCCAAAAAGCGGAAACGAAATATCGCCGCCTTTCGTCAGGGCGGAAAGATTGTTATCTCAATTCCTGCCCGCCTTACCAAGGCTGAAGAGCGCGAGATTGTTCCGGAGATGGTCGCCAAGATTCGCGCCAAAGAGGTCGCAGCCCCTGAATCAGAGCTTAAGGATTTAGCGAACGAGCTACTTAACCGTTACGCGCCAGAGATTGCGATACGCCCTGCCAACGTCACATGGCGTTCAATGAACGAAAGATGGGGATCTTGTACTTCAGTCGATCGGACTATTCGATTGGCTAGCAAGTTACAGCGAGCGCCGGAGTATGTTCTGGAATTTGTCCTCTATCACGAGGCGATTCATCTGCAGCATGCCGACCATGGCCCTGAGTTCTACCAATTCTTACATCGTTATCCGCGCCATTTAGAGGCGGAGGCATTTTTAGCTGGTTACGAACTGGCCGATAATCAGTAGCGAATTAGAAGCGGGCTGTGGTGCGAGCTTCGCGAAGGCGGCGTAGGCGCTTTACCAAAATCGGTGCGGCAGCAAGGGCATCATCGCGATCAATCAAGTCGTTTAGCAATTGATAGTAACGCGCCGGGGTTAAATCAAAGAGCTCTTTGATTGCGCTCTCTTTGGCGCCGGCATAGCGCCACCATGAACGTTCGAAATCGAGGATTCGAGTTTCGAGGTCTGAAAGCGTGGTCGAAGCGCTTACATTTTCCAGAGCTGACATAAGAATAATTCTAGGTGTCGGATGCGACTTTTCTCGTTATTTAGCCCATTTATGGCGTGAGAAAAATCAATTACAGAGTATCGAGAATCTTCTCTAAATCATCGACATTGGTCCAAGGATTTACGATGGCAAATCGCAGAATTGGCTGACCTTCATGTGATGACGGAGTAACAAAACCAATCTGATCTGCTAATAATTTATCGGACCATCGCTGGTAATCCTCTTTCGCCCAACCTTTACGAGTGAACGCAACGATGGAAAGTTCAGGTTCGACTAGAAGATCCAAATTTGGATGGGCCTTTATTAACTCAACTGCCTTCTTTGCAATTAGCATCGTGTATTCCATGGCATCTTTATATGCATCAGTGCCATTTGCAGCCAAACTAAACCAGAACGGTAATCCACGAGTACGTCTTGTTAAATGAATTGCATAATCAGATGGATTCCAATCATCATTTTCATGCAGCGTATCCAAATAACTTGCATGTTGCGCCAATGAATCCTTTGCAATCTTTGGATCTTTATAAATCAGCGCACAGGCATCAAATGGTGCAAAAAGCCACTTATGTGGATCTACGATAAATGAATCTGCATATTCGATTCCGTCGAATTTCGCGCGAACAGATGGCGCACAAAGCGCTGCCAATCCATAGGCGCCATCGACATGGAACCAGATATCTCGCTCGACTGCGACATCATCAATCGAATCTAAATGATCAATAATTCCTAAATTGGTAGTTCCTGCTGTCGCGACAATGCAGAAGACGCGGCCGCCATTCTTTTCATATTCATCTATCGCAGTTGCAACAGCGTCGCCATAAATTTTTCCATCTGGGCTCCGCTTTGCTTTGATAATTTCAACATCCATAACTTTTGCAGCACCGGCGATTGATGAATGTGCTTGATCTCCGCAAACAACGGCCCATTTACCTTTATGGTCTGGATGATTGCGGCGTGCATCTTCACGTGCAACACAGAGCGCAGATAAATTGCCGATTGTTCCGCCAGATACAAATACTCCACCTGCTTCAGGTGGGAATCCTGCTAAATCTGCCAACCAACGGAGCGCTTGATTCTCTGCAAATACTGCGCCGGCGCCTTCTTGCCATGAACCGCCATAAATAGATGCAGCAGAAACTACAAGATCAAAGAGCGAAGAATATTCGGACGGTGCAGTTGGAATAAAGGCTAAGTAACGTTCATGGTCGGTTGAAATACAAGCCTTTGCTAACACTTCCTTGAAAATCTCTAGAGTTGGCAAACCACCTAAACCTTTTGCGGTAATTGTGTTGCCGACTTTTTCATAAAGTTCGTTTGCCGTTAAAGGTCCATCAAGCGGCGGCTCTTTGCGAAGGCGCTCAAGTGCATAGGCCAGAATTTCATCTGCAACCTCTTCGACCTCGGCGTTAAATTTATGCACCCGAGAATTCTGCCATCTGCTGCGTTAGATTTACACCGTGAAATTCAAACGCCAGTACATCGACCTTCGCGGTCAGAAAATTTGGGCATCGCAGGCAAAACCATTATTTGGCGCTTCCGAATCTGCCGTTCTATTACATGGCGGAATGTCGCAATCAGAAGGATTTGACGGGCGTTTGGCGCCGAGCGTCAAAGGTTTCCACGTCTATTCATATGACCGCGCAGGCCACGGCCGTAGCCCCGATCAATTAGGCAGTTTTCACTTTGATTTTCAATTCAAAGAGGCGGTTAGCTATTTAGAAGATGTGGTTGAGAAGCCGGCGCATTTAATCGGTTATTCAGATGGCGGAATTATCGCTTTGATGGTGGCCATCAATCGGCCAGATTTAGTTAAGACGATTACTTTAATTGGCGCTAACTATCACCACGATGCAGGGTTGCCGCCAATTAAAGCTTGGACTCCCGATGCTGATGAGATTGCAAAATATGCGCACTTCTCGCCAGATGCGCCAGAAACTCTGGTTAAGAAAATCAAGAAGATGGTAAAAATTTGGGCAACCGAACCGAAGATGACTATTAAAGATTTAAAGAAGATCAAATGTCCGGCGCTTGTGATTGCAGGTGATGATGACATGGCATCTTTAAAACATACCAATGAGATTTATGAGGCAATTGAAAACTCACGCCTAGCGATTATTCCTGGAGCTTCGCACTTAATTGATAAAGATCAACCGGAGCTTTTAAATAAAGTCATTCGTGATTTTCTCTTGAACCACGAATATCCAACTACCTTGATGCCCGTGCGACGCAAGAAGCGTGTAGCTCTGTAAAAACTTCATCATCAATCTCTACCAATTGTCCGAGCTTTCGACTTAAGAAGTAATCTGCAAGTTTCGGATTACGTACCAGCGCTGGTCCATGCATGTAAGTTGCGATGATCTGATCGGTAACTGCGCCATCGCATGCTTCATTTGCATGATTGCCAATGCCTTTCTGAACAATTCCAAGTGGTTGTAACTTCTCAACGAACTTGGTCTGGCCACCGTGATTTTCAAAGCCAGTTAATTTGCCGATACCGATTGTTGAATCCATTAATAATTCGCCGACGCTACGTGGAGTTGCCGGTTCGGTCATAATTGGCAAAATTCCGAGGCCCTCGATCATGCGACCGCCAGAGGCTGGAAATCCATTACCTAGTAGCTGAAAACCTGCACATACCGCGAATAGATGCGCCCCATTTGCCAGAGCTTTATCTAGAGTGTTTTCGCGGCGGAGCAGATCAACCGCAGCAACCTGCGCATCATCTTCTCCACCACCTAGAAAATAGAAATCTCCGTCGGTTGGAAGTGCGTTATAAGCAGAGGCATGAACAACTTCATTTGCGATTCCGCGTTTTGATAGACGCCAAGAGAGCGTTGCGACATTTCCTTGATCACCATAAGTTCCAAGTAGCTCTGGCAAAAGATTAACGATTTTTATCATTTGTTAACCAGCCTATGGAAAGCGGTATATGAAGCGATTAAATCTGCATCAACTTCTCCAAAAATTCGAGCGGCTTCAATTTCGTTATCAACAACTTGATGCTCGATACCGTCAACTGTTAATCGCGCCGCTACATCTATCTTCCGGTCACCAGTAATTAAAACATTACGACCAATTAGCGGCTTAAAATCAACATCCCATAACCAAGAAGTATCTTTGCCATCTTGAGTATTTGCATTTACTACTAGCAATACTCCTCTAGGCCCGAGTGAACTGGTCTCTAAAGTTTCACGCCAAGAGGCCGGGTTTTTAGATAAAAGTAAACGGAAATTAGTGTGGCCAATTTTCTTACTTGCAAAGCGGCCATCAACTGCACTTACCGCATCAATTGCGGAATTTGCACGCTCTAAATCAATTCCAAATTCATTCGCCACAATAAACGCGCGGGCGGCATTTTGTAGCGCTGCCTTTCCAGGAATTGAGCTATTTACTTTAAATTGATGATTTAAAATATCTCCGCGCAATATCCAATTGGCATCTGGTTTATTAAAACCACATTCGCAATTAAAGCTTGCTCCGCCGTCAACCCAATTAAGTAACTTGCCACATTCTGGACAGGTCGCCGCATCAATATGGCCCTTTTCTTGTGCGCTAAACCAAATTCTTTTATGTGCCGCATTCGCAGCGTGAACTACAAAGGGATCATCGGTAGATGCCAGCACGGTCTGACCTGATAGTGCAGCGCGCCATTTGTTAGCAACAATTCGTACTTCCGACAACCGATCTAATTGATCGCGGCCAAGGTTTAGTAGAACTACTAATTCTGGTTTGGTTTTCTCGATTGCCCAAGGCAGAACCATTTCATCTACCTCAAGAACCGCGACCTCTGCTTTGGGATTTTCACCTAGCGCTGCAGCCACGCCTGCAAATAAATTTGCGCCTGTGTGATTATGTGCGACTGAATATTTAGTACCTAACGCTTCTGCGATTAATTTAGAAGTAGTTGATTTGCCATTGGTTCCTGAAATCAAAACAACACGTTTATTCGCTGCTAACTTCACAACTGCATTCGGCGCAAACTTCAAAATAAACCAACCGGCGATTACTACACCGTTACCCCTACCTAGTGCTCGCGATAAAGCGCCTAAAGCTTTTGCTTTAAAGAGCACAATTTTTAAGTACATTTAATTACTTGCGATTAGCAATCAATTGGCGTGATTGATCCATCTGCAACATTGTAGACAGCGCCTGCCACAGAAACGCCTTGGCGAATCAGCGGATAAGAGCGTACGCGCTGTACGTCAATTGCTAATGCGTGAATTTGATCTGCAACAGTTCTAAATTCAAGTGAACGAGTATCGACGCCGTACTGTTCTTTGATGGTTGCGTGAATTTCAGCTTCTTCTGCACTTGCCATTCGGCAATCTGTGTGAGGCATAATCAAAATTCGATCAACACCCAAAAGATAAGTGGCCAAAACCAAGGTACGTAAAACGTCTTCGGTTACACGCGCTCCGGCATTTCGAAGGATTTTGGCATCTCCAGATCGCATTCCGACCACTGAAAGCGGATTGATACGCGAATCCATGCAAGTAACAATCGCTAAACCTTGTTTTGCTTGGCCTGTTAATTCGGAGTACTTAAAAGATTTTTGGTATTCAGAATTGGCAGCCAGAAGATCATCGAACTTATCGTGCGGGAATTCCTGGGCTGGACTCATGAGGATATTCTACTTATCCACGTGAGCCCAGCCGACGGATTTCTTACCTCTTGCTGCTCGAGCGCTTAGCAAGGCTCTTTTTAGCTACTTTCTTCACTGTTTTTTTCGTTGGAGATTTCTTTGCAGTTTTCTTTGCTGAGCTATTTGCTTTACTAGCCTTCTTGCTAGTTGCTGCCTTTTTTACAGGCTTTTTGGCAGCGCGCTTTGTAGGGCTCTTCTTAGCATTGCTAGCTTTATCTCCAAGTCGAGCGGACAAGATTGCTTCCAGATCTTCTATTGACACTTCCTCCAGACTAATCGAATAATTGTTTTTCAAATTTTCAGTCTTGTTTTCGTCAGATCGTTTCAATTTAACCATATATTCACTCGTGCTTAAATTGAATTTGTTAAATCCGTATCTAAATAATATCGCTGCTCCAATTAATAATAACAATAGATAAACGTAAATTGGTATACCGCTTCCTCTGGAAGCTGGAAAAGTTAATTTTTGCTCAAAAATTTTGTTTCGTAATACATCCGCTTGCTTCACTTGGACAAGTATTTTGTAATTTCCTGGTTGTATCTCTGTGCCAAGTGAAAAATCTATCTCACCTTTTGCATTTTTTGACAGCATCGGTGTAGACCCACCTGAAAAAGGTCCATATTTAAGTCCTTCAAAATCAAGACTAATCAATTCAACAGTCCCGCTTAAGCCTAATGGAAGATTTCCTGTGTTAACCAAATTTACCACTAGGTGCTTAATTTGATTACTATCAATGTAGTCCTCTGCATTTTTAATTTCAAAGTCTAAGGTGAAATTATCAGCTTCCCCTACAATTACAAAGATCTCTTGAAAGAAACTAACTGCATTATTAACAACGCCATATGTACCCTTTTTGGTTGAAACTTCATCATTTTTATTTGACGCTGATAACTTTAGAAATAACCTATAAGTACCATCTTGGATAGTATTAGGTACGTGCGCCTTTAATTCTAAAGTTTTTGATTGCCTGCTCTTGAGTTCGAAATTGTTTTCAGACGGTTCAAACCATTTAGAAAATTCACTTTCGACATTCGTAGCTGAAGTTTTACCGTCTATAGTTTGAGATTTAACATAACTAATATTGATTTCTTGATTCAAGGTAGATGCCGAAGTCACCTGAAAACGTCGAATAGCTTCTTCCCCGGCATCTAGGGCAAACCAAAGCTGATTATTATTTCCTACTTTACTTGTGTCGCCATTTGGCAAAACAGAGAAACCGACGCCTAAATTTGCTGCGTTAGCCAAGTTCATTCCTGTAAAAACTAGACATATTATTGCAGTAATAAATTTTCTTAACATCGTTTCTCCGATTTTCTAATAGATAGCCTCTAAACTTGAAACGGAGTGGCTAACCAAATTAATTCGACTGGCTAGCCACTCCGTTAACTCAATAGATCGGTTTTTATCAACTGGTTGGAAGAGTGACTCCAAAAGTTACAGTTGGACCTGTAAATACATAGTCACTTCCTGGGCTTGCAGGTTCCTTGCCGGATGGAACATTCATAGAATAAGTAGCTCCGGCAGAGCAACGTTCACTTGTAGTTAAGCTATTTACTTGCTGTGTGTTAGCAAAGCTTAAGCTCAATACACTAGCCGTGTTATTTCCAGCGCCATACAGTGAAGCGCTGCCAATGGTCCAGCCACTCGTTGCTTCATCTGCATCAGCATCACTCCAACAGGTTCCTTCAGAGTAATTAATGCTTAGCGCGTTTGATGATGAAAGATTAAATCCCATTCCACTTTCTTCTACTGCTCCCACTGATGCAGCAACAGAGTAAGTCGAAATTGAATTTGATATTGAGATTCCTGTTTTTGAATTATAGAAGGTGCATTCAGTGTTTCCGTCTGCACTTCCAGCTCCGCTATTTCCAGATGTATAAGCTGTTAATGAAGAATCAAGAGTTTTGGTTAATGCTAATGTTGTGCCATCGTATTTGCCATTTGTGCCATTGTCATCTGAAGCCTCATTTACTAACAAAGCAACTTGTGTAGGAATTCCTGTCACATACCATGTGCACTTCTCTTGAGTATCGAGTGTGGAAGTTGTAGCCGCAGTATTTCCGTCTGCATCCCCTGCTGTGTCATCTGACCACGAAGCTGTAGATGTTAACAAACCAGCGCCTGCTAACATCAAGATACTTGCAGCGATTGCTGCAGATCCTTTAATTTTGTTGTTTATCATCTTGCCTCTCTTCTTTTCGCGAAAGAATTTAGCCATTCGGCTTTGCGGAACATTCTCAGAGTGATCTTTAATTTGCTATCTACAAAGCTAAGCCAGCAATCTTTCGCGTTAAATGAACTCTTAGTTCATGGGGTTAACCCAGTTTGAAGTGATTATTGAATAAGCTGGGTTAACCCAGCAAATGCATTGATAAATTTCAAAATTAGCAGGGTATCTCGCGTAATTAATAACCCTTAAATACACTTAAACCGTGAAGCCGATTCGCATCATTGTTGTAGAAGATGATGCGTTCACACGCGCCACTATGAAGGCTGCTTTACAGTTGCAAGGAATTGAAGTAATTCACGACACTTCAAATGTGGCATCTGCAATGAAAATTGCGCGAACCGCACGTCCCGAAGCTGCCGTAATTGATCTTGATCTCGGCAAAGGTCCAAATGGAATTGATCTTGCTATTGGATTAAGAAATGCCATTCCTGAAATTGGGATTGTTCTGTTGACAGGATTTGTAGATCCTAGGTTGTTGGATCCTGAAATTGGGAAACTCCCCAAAGGATCTAAATATTTGATAAAACAGAAAATATCAAATATCGAAGTTGTTTACGATGCAATTTTGGATTCTATAGCTTCAGTGAAAAAGGGTGGGTCTCGAAAAGATGTACTTATTCCAACATTAGATTTACCTTCTGCACAGTTAGAAACACTTCGTTTAATTGCGCTTGGCTACCCAAATGATCGCATTGCAAAAGAACGCGGCATTACAGAGAAGTCCGTAGAACAAAGCATTAGCCGATTAGTTCAACATTTCCAAATATCGAATTCAGAACAAAACAAACGAGTAGCGCTGGCTCGGATATTCTTTAAAGCTAGCGGCTCCAATCATGGAGCAATCGCAGATGACGCGATTTAAGAACATAACTTTAGGTGGAGAGTTTGCCATTTCATACAAAATTGGAGCATATGCGCTTCCAATATTGGTTTTAACTGTTCCATTAACCTCAATTGCTGAGTCGAGCAATGGCACTTTTCTACAGTGGAGCATCGCTGCTCTTGCTGGAACAATCCTTGCTGTAATCGGATTGTTTGCAGTTGACAAAACTATTTGGGCTAATAGACGTTTATATCCTGTTAGTAATAGGCAGCTCTTTTTAGTAGGTGGATTAATTGGCGCTTTAAAGGGCTTGGCTACCGAAATATTCGCTACCAAATTATTCTCTATTACAGGTATCTCCATATCTACAATCTTTGAACGCACTATAAGTAGCGCTTCAATTGGTGCCATCTCTATTCCGCTGATTGCCTTACTTGGATTTTCAATCAATGCTCGTCAACAAATCAAAGACAAAAGATTAAATGATCTTGCAGGAATCGATAATCTGCTTGAAGGATTGGACAATAAACTAATTGAAGAGAAATTTTTGGAAGATACTCGAAATCGAATCGAAAATGCTCGTGAATCCTTTGAAAAAGAGTTCATACAATCTAGAAATTACAACAATTCTGATATTGCAAACAAACTCAATCAAATAGCCACCGATTTGGTTCGTCCACTGAGTCATCGTGCTGAACAATTAAATAAACGCTCAGTACTTGAAGAACATTCTTGGTCAGAAACGGTTTCTAGATTTCCTAGCGCAGTGAAACTTGGAGTTGGCTGGTTATTAGCCTTATATGTGGCCTCAAGCGCCCGATTACAGCTTCAAATTCGAGGGCTTGCTGGTGGAACAATAATTTTAACAATTACCACTTTGATTTTTTTGGTTTCATTAAATTTATTCTTTTCTCTAAATCGTAAGAAGATGCGTGGCCAATATTTTGTATTTGCTTCTCTTCTTGGCTCGATGATTCTAAATTCTACTTTGGCATTTGTCGCGTCTGAAATTGTCTTTGGAGATTACAAAGTAAATTTTTCGTTGAATGTTTTTTGGTGCTTTCTCATATCTGTTGTCGTGGGCTTTAGTACTCTATATTTGACTTACGAAATTGAAGATTTGGCGCATCTAAATGAAGAATACTCAAAGAAATTTCAACAACTACTCAAACTAGAACAAGGTACACCTCGTATCAGCGCAAGCCTGGCTAGATACTTGCATGGGACGATGCAGACAAGATTAATTGCTTCCGCCTATAGATTGCAGAACCTATCCGAACAAAGCACAATTGAAGAAATTGAGGCAGAATTGCAATTGGTGTTAGAACATTTAACACTTCCAGAGAATGTTTCCTCCTTCCAAAAGGTGAACACTTCGAAAGATATGATTCACGAGATTATTGAATTATGGGGCTCTTTCATAGAAATCTCTACTAATTTTCAAGATTTACATTTAATTGATATTAAGACTATGGGTAACGTTTGTGAACTGTTAAATGAAGCTTTAAGCAATGCCTTCAGACATGGTCGGGCAAGTAATGTGACGGTGGAGATTAGAGTTGAAGGCAACAAAGTAAATATTTTGGTTTCAGATAATGGATTCATTAGCCAGGAGCCTAAACCTGGTTTAGGAATGTCGCTTTATGACCGAGTAACTAGCAACTGGGAGCTAAATCGAGTCGGAGGGAGCACAATTCTCCAAGGTACTTTTGCCATTCAAAATTGACCTAAAAATATTCTTTATTTATTTCGCTTTGAGTCGCTTCAGATCTCGCTTTAAAAGTCGCTTCCGGCGCTTCTCTGCTTTATCACTTGGCGAGGTAAAGGCCCACTTCAAAAATGGAACGAAGATAAAAATGACTATCAAGAATCCACCGAGACTCTGTAAATAAAGTTGATAGTCACTGCCGACGACGTTCATGGCGGTAGTTTAATGAGAAACTTATCGCTATGAAACGCCTGATCTATATTGGTTTTGACCAATTACATAGAGATTTTGGCGTATTAAAAGAGGCCAAACCTGGCGAAGATGTAATTATTTTTGTTGAAAGCCAGCGAGTGCTCAAGAGTCGCACCTGGCATCTGCAAAGACTCTGGTTCATGATCTCTGCCGTCAAACATTTTGCAAAAGAATTAGAAGTTGAAGGATTTGAAGTTCTATATCTCAAATCGGAAACCACTAAATCTGGAATCTTAGAAGCAAAAGCTAAGTTTGGTATTGATGAAGTTATTGCAGCAGAGCCACATTCATTTGGATTACTCGAAGAGTTAAAAGGGGTTATTAACTTTCAACCAAGTAATTTCTTCCTAACTGATAAGACTGAATTTATTAAATGGGCGGGATTGCAGAAGAACTTGTTGATGGAAAATTTCTATCGTACGCAACGAAAACGGCTTGGAATTTTGATGGATGGCGATAAGCCGGCCGGCGGCGCTTGGAATTTCGATAAAGAGAATCGCCTTGCGCCACCCAAGAATTACGACTATCCACCCTATCTTGAGCATGAACGTGACTTGATTGATGAAGAGGTGCTTTCGGAATTAAAGAGTGCAGATTTAAAACTTTGGGGTGCAGATCCAGATACGACATGGGCAACGACTCGAAGTGGCGCACTCGAACAACTTTCATATTTTTTAACAAAACATTTCGCAACATTCGGGCCATACGAAGATGCAATGGTTAAAGAGAATTGGGCATTTCATCATTCGTTACTTAGCCCCTATTTAAATATCGGTTTAATTCACGCATCTGAGGTCATCGAGGCAGTAAGGAATCGTTATCAAAAGGGCGATATTCCAATTGAATCTTGCGAAGGTTTTATCCGACAAGTAATTGGTTGGCGCGAATATATAAACGGGGTTTATTGGTTCTTTGGCGACGAATATCGAAAGAACAATCACTTTAATTTAGATCGTCCGCTACTGCCTCTCTTTACCGATGCGTCAAAGACCAAGATGGCATGTGTTTCACAGCAAATAAGCGATATCCATGAACGCGCATGGGTCCATCACATACCAAGGCTTATGGTGCTTAGTAATTTGGCGCTCTTAAGTGGCGTTAAACCTAATGAATTTTTAGCTTGGATGCGCGAAATGTTTATCGATGCTGCAGATTGGGTAATGGTTCCAAATGTAATTGGTATGGGCATGCATTCAGATGGCGGCAAGATGATGACTAAGCCATATGTATCAGGTGGTTCTTACATCTCTAAGATGAGTAATTACTGCAAGGGTTGCGCCTACAACCCTAAAGAACGTATCGGTGAAACTGCTTGTCCATTTACAAATCTCTACTGGAATTTCTTAGCTGAGCATGAAGATGAATTTAAGAGCAATCACCGAATGTTCCAGCAGATGGGTGGCTTAAGAAGGTTAAAAGATTTGCCGGAGGTTCGGGCCGAAAGTAAGAGAATTTTAAAGGGTTTATCAGAGGGGCAGATCTGATTGATTTAACTCTTGGATTGGAACAATTAGTTCGTTATGGCGAATAAATCCAGGTTTCCATGGTGGGTCAAATCTTGCAATACGAACCTTTCCGGTCGCTGACATTTTATGTTTATGAATTGTATGAAGTAATTTCTCTTCAAATTTCTTGATTCGTTTCTCGCCTGTATAGCCGCTAAATTTAATTACGGCACAAATCTCTTCTTTTTCTTCACGAAGTTTCACATTATTAGCTGGAGTCGGCATCTCAGTAATTTTCGATCCATGTGGCATCACAAAACTAACCTGCCACTCTTCTTTGCCCTGTTCTTCAAAGAGAACTGGTGCGGTCATCGAAATTTTATTGCTGAAGATGTAATTAGCTAGCGGTCGAAAACCTGCATTGCCTGCTTTTTCGTACTCTTCTTTTACTAAAACATCAGCGGCCACATATGGTAAGTAGCGACGAATTTCGACGTCATCAATTAATTTGATGACTTCATACTTCTGACGCTCTGTCATTTTTTAGCCGCCTCACGTACTGCAACTTTGCAGATATTTCGTAACATCGTAGGAAATAACAATGTATGGAAGGGAGATATTCCACGCCAGTAGAGCTGGCCTCCAAGGCCACGTGGTTGGAAAGTTGCAGTTTGGGTTGCTTTAACTTTTCCATCAACCTCTTCAAGATCAAATTCCAACCAAGCCTTACCTGGCAGAATCATCTCCGCGTAAAGTCTTAAACGTTTTCCCTCTTCGTAATCTTCTACGCGCCAAAAATCCAAACTATCGCCGACTCGTAATTTAAGTGGATCTCTACGACCACGACGAATACCTACGCCTCCCAGAATTCGATCAAGTAAACCTCTTAAATACCAGAGCCAATCAGATCCATACCAACCATTTGTGCCGCCGATTCTTTCGATACAGGCCCAAACATTCTCTATAGGCGCATCTGTTATCTGTACACGAATATCTTTAAATTCAGTTGCACCTGCCCAAGATGGATCTCCTTGTGCTTTCTGCCATGGCGCTGTCGGTGTTGTGGCATCAGACCAACGCGTATCAATCTCATTATTAGTGACTTTTTCAAGGGCAAATTCAATAGCTTCATTAATCGGAATTAGGCCAGCTTCAGGTTTTGGAATAAGTAAATCAATTGATTTCTTTGGATCAACAACTACTTCACTTATTAAAGATTCCACCAAAGGTCTCGCCAGTGTTGTCGGCACTGGCGTTACAAAACCAATCCAGAGGCTTGAGAGCGCAGGTGTTAACACTGGAACTTTGATGACAATTCGCTTTCTAAGACCTGCAATTGCCGCAAACTTCTGCATCATGATTTCGTATGAAGCTACTTCTGGTCCGCCAATGTCATAAATTCCTGAAACTTGATTAGGCAGCTCAACTGTTTTAGTTAAGTAATAAAGGACATCTCTAATCGCAATAGGTTGGGTGCGATTTTTTACCCACTTAGGTGTGGTCATTATCGGAAGACGATGCGTTAAGTGGCGCAGCATTTCAAAGGAAGCCGAGCCAGATCCAATAATTATTCCAGCGCGCAGTTCAAGAACCGGAACTCCATATTTACTTAGTTCGATGCCTGTTTCGGTTCTAGACTTTAAATGTCTGCTCGTCTTTTGATCGTTGGCAATCCCACCCAAATACACAATCTGAGAGATTCCTGCATCTTTTGCCGCTCTACCAAAAGTCGCAGCCATCTCTTTTTCAATTTGATCAAATTGTGTTGAGCTATTGATCGAATGCAGTAGGTAGAAAGCAACATCAATATCTTGTAGGGCTTTTCGAGTGGAATCGAAATCCGTCACATTTCCAGTTGTGATTTCTACCGAATCAGCCCAGCTATATTGTTTTACTTTCTTCTCATCACGTACAAAGACTCGGACTTGATATCCTTTTTCTAGGAGCGAACGAACTAATCGACCACCAACATAACCTGTTGCCCCAGTGACTAATACTCGTTTCATAATGGTTAAGTTACTGGTTTTAACTCAATCTGGCTAGAATTCACCGCATGACCGTTGAGCGTTTGCGCGAATATCGTAAAACTTATGTAGCAATGCTTATTAGCTCAGTATTGAGTTTAATTGCTTCACTCGTGCTCTCGATTGACGCTTGGAAATTAGCAGCAAAACCAAATTCGAAATTTGCTTGCGACATCAACGCGGTTGTCTCATGCGGAAAAGTTGCTAAATCTTGGCAATCAACGCTTCTCGGATTTCCAAATGCTTTCTTAGGATTAATGACTGAACCTGTAGTTATCACTGTCGCTATCGCCGGACTTGGTCTAGTTACATTTCCTAAGTTATTCCTAAAAATTGCGCACGTGGTTTACGGAGCCGGTCTAGTCTTTGCGCTCTGGTTACTTTCACAGAGCTTCTTTGTTATTAAAGCTTTCTGCCCTTGGTGCTTACTGGTAACTGTTTCTACAATTACCGTCTTCTCGACGATGACCCGAATTAATTTAAAAGAGAACACCTGGAACCTTTCAGAGAAGAGCTATGCCCGCGTAAATGATTTCCTTGATCGCGGTTGGGGTCGAGTTATCTATGCAGCAATCTATACATTTTTAGCGATTGCGATTATTTTGAAATACGGAAATCAAATATTCTGAAAGTTAAAGGTTTCCTAATTGAATAATCTAAACATCCAGCGCTTTGGCGAAGGTCCAATAAAATTAGTTGCAATTCATGGTTTAGGTTCGGCAAGTAGCGCTTGGGATTTAGTCAGACCTGAACTCTCAAAGAGATTTGAATTCATTACCTTGGATTTACCTGGACATGGTTCGGCATTTATGTTTGCCAATCGAGAGATGAATCCGGTTCGCATTTCGCAGATAATCTTGGAAGAGTTGAAAAGTATTGGGATTGATAAATTCCATTTAATCGGCAACTCATTGGGTGGATGGATCGCACTTGAGATGGCCGCAGCTTTCCCAGAAAACGTTTTATCAGTAACTGGTGTTGCTCCAGCGGGATTATGGCTTACTCCAAAGACCCATCGAAATGGTGAATTGGCGATTAGCCGTTGGATGGCGCGCGCTACTTATCGTTTTGCAGACATCTTGGGAAAATTTAAATTTATTAGGGCTATTGGATTTAAATTAGTAAGTCCCCAGTGGGAGAAGTTTTCACCGGAAACGTGTGCAAAAGCTGCGATCGCAATGGGTAGCGCATCTGGCTATTACACGCTCTGGGATGCATTTTTAGGGAATCGATTCGATAAAGAAATCTCTAATGAAATTCCGGTAACAATTATCTTTGGCGATACTGATTACACACTTCCGGCATCGAATAGCCAAGAGAAATCTTTAGCGCCCGCCCATGCTCGTTGGGTAGTACTACCACAATCAGGCCATGCACCGATGTGGGATCAAGTTGATGCAGTTGTTAACGAAACAATTTCTTTGGTGCAATCAGTTAATCGTTAATTTCTACCAAGGAACTACTTCGTTATCTTCCCAAAGCAGCCCAGTTTGAGTAGTTCCTGGCACAAGTTCGCGAGTTGCAAGCCAAACAGCTGTTGCAGCACCTTCCTCGGCAGAACGTGGCGCACTTTCTCCGCCCATATCTGTACGTGAATGATTTGGACAGATTGCATCTATCCAGAATCCTCTAGCGCCAAAACCGGTTTCATGCGCAAGATTTCTAACTAGTGCATTAACTCCGGCTTTTGAAATTCGATAAGGCGCAAGTCCGCCAGCATTTCCAGGTCCTGACATTCTGCCTAAACAAGCCGAGTAAACAATTAATCGCCCTTTTCTAGCATCTGCCATCTTTGATCCAACTTCGTTCACAATGGTAAATACCGAATCTAAATTAATTGTCATTACTCGGCGCCACTCTTCATCATTCGTCTTAAGAGTCTTTGCCATGCGATCAGACATCACGCCATGAGCCAACATCAAAATATCGGGAACGCCATATTTCTCAACTGCTTGCGAAAATACTTTTCGAGTAGCTGGGATATCCGACAATTCAACGAATTCAATTGGCGAATTGAGTTCTTTGCCCGCGTTGGTTAATTTCTCAGTATTTCGGGCAAAGAGCACTACCTCATGACCAGCAAGTTTTAACGCTTTCGCGGTTTCAAAACCAAGTCCGCGCGATCCACCAGTAACAAAAGCTAGAGCCATTGCGCTATCTAATCAGTTTGCTGAGATTTTTGAAGACATGAGAGATGATTAAGCCGTGAAATGCATCGTGATTTACGACGGAGAATGTGACTTCTGTAAGTCATGCGTTGCTTGGGTTAAAGCACGGGCTGAAATTGAAGCTCTCCCAAATCAGAGCATTGATCCAGTTTCATATGGTGTAACTAGAGAGCAATGCGAAAAGTCCGTTGTTGTTATCACTGACCAGATTTATTTTTCTGCTAAGGCAATTGCGGAATTGCTCATTCTTTGTCGATATCCATTTCTTGCCAAACTACTCAAAATTCTGGGGCCGGTTGGTGAATGGGGCTATAAATATGTAGCTAACCATCGAGATGGTTTATTGGTGGCTCTTTTGCATTGGATTGTGCGAAGAACAACTTTCAATTAGAACTTTCGGTTAATTATCTCCTGCGCGAACCGCGCGGTTTTAACATTAAATTCGGAAGTTCCGGAGCCGGAATACGACCACCAATCTTGTCTTCAAACTTTGCAAAACGTGTGCTCTGAGATTCCCAATCGTTTCGCATCGCAACAATTTCATCGTTAGTGCGGCCAATAAAGTTCCACCACATGATGATCTCTTCTTTAAATGGCTCCCCACCGATTAACAGCGCCCTAAATTCACCAATGGATTCGATTTTAAATTCGGACTCACCAGCTGTTCAAAATGAGGCGCAATATCTTTTGATTCTTTAGGAAGCGCCACCCAAAGTTGTACCCCGTGTAGTTTTTTACCGACTTCTAATGACAATTCTGAATGCGCAATACCAAATCCAGAGGTCATTAAATTTAATTGACCAGGATTTATAACTTGAACACTTCCTACTGAATCTCTATGTTCAATCTCGCCATCAAACAACCAAGAAACTGTTTGAAGCCCCACATGAGGATGCTGGGCAATAGACATTGCATCAACTGCATAAGTTGGCCCGTAATGATCAACAAAACACCAAGCGCCTATCATCAGTAACTCTCGATGCGGAAGAGTTCGGCGAACCACAGTATTGGTTCGGGTGGTTAATTTAACTTCGCGCGGATCGAGGGTTATCTCGTTTGGCATGTATTCATAATACGCTCAAAAAAATGGAGCCCCCCGTCAGGATTGAACTGACGACCTTCCGCTTACAAGGCGGATGCTCTACCACTGAGCTAGGGAGGCGTTGTTGCGGGCGTAATTATGGCAAAAATCAGCGATTATCTGAAATTGGCCAAGGAGTAAGGCTTGGATACTTTGGTTCTCGACCATCGCCGGATGATTTACCGCGCAAACGGCGAATAATCCAAGGAATTACGAAGGTTGCAATCCAGAGCGCATCAATAGTTTTCTTCTTGATTGCGTTCTCTTTCTTTGCTGGTGGCAACGGAATCTTGTATCCCGGATCAAATGGAAGACCTAGATTTTCAAGTACACCTTGAGCAACTCGATAGTGTCCTTCTGGGTTTAAATGTAAACGATCAAAAGCTAGGAAGCGAACATCGTTTGGGTATCTTCCATCGTTTGCTTCATTAAGAATTGCACCAGTCTCTTCCGCTAATTGGCGAACTTGTTTGTTGAAATCTGCAAAACGTTGATTCCAAATTACACCTGTTCGAGTATCAGCAGCGGCGCTCTCTTGAACCGTAAACAACATCAATTTCGCACCATGCTTTTTTAGCTCTGCAGCCAATTCACGGACAGCTTTTGCATACTCTGGCAAGGTAATTTCTGCTTTGTAATTTGGGCGAATCACATCGTTGGCTCCAGCGTGGAAACTAACCAACGTATCTTCGGTAATTAATTTAAGCGCTGCCGGAACTTGGTCAGTAACTACTTGATGAATTAATTTGCCGCGAACTGCCAAATTTGCATAGCGAAAACCATCTGTTTGTGATGCCATGACGTCTGCGACTCGATCGGCCCAACCACGAAACTTTCCATTTACTTCTTCATCTGTCATTCCTTCAGAGAAGGAATCACCTAAAACAATAAAATTACGAAAAGTAAAAGAAGACATTAGCTACGCGCTTCATCCACCGCGTATAACGCGATAGATGTAGCAACGCTTGCATTCAAACTTTCAGTAGTTGAACGCATCGGGATCTTCACTACAAGATCGCACTTTTCGCGAGTCAATTTGTGTAAGCCCTTACCTTCTGAGCCCACGATAATCATGATTGGTTCTGTCGCAACTTTCATATTGCTAATCAGCTCATCTGATTCGCCATCTAAGCCAACTACAAAATAGCCGCGCTCTTGAACGTCTTCAATTGCGCGATTTAAGTTGGTTACTTGGGCGACCTGCATACGCGCTGCTGCGCCAGCAGAGGTTTTCCATGCCGCAGCTGTCATCGCTGCTGAGCGACGCTCAGGGATGATCACTCCGTCCGCACCAAAAGCAGCTGCGGATCGGATGATTGCACCCAAGTTACGCGGATCAGTTACACCATCTAGCGCCACAATCAAACCTGGTTTTGCAGCGCGAAGGAGAATCTCATCGAGTGATGAGTATTGATAAGGCTTAATAGATAGCGCGATTCCTTGAGAATTCATGGAAATTTTCTCAACATCTGCGCGATGAACTTCGCGAATCGGAAGTGATTTCTTTAGTGCAAGCTTTAGCGACTCTTCGATGCGATCGTCGATATCGATTGAGCGCGCAACAATTAATTCGGTTGAAGGTACATCTGCGCGTAGCGCTTCAAGAACCGCGTTACGCCCTGCAACCATTTCACCGTGGAATGAGAAGCTACTGCGCTTCTCTGAACGAGGTTTCGATGCACCCGCACGTTTCTTCGCGGCCGCGTGATAAGGACGATCTTCTGCTTTAGGAGTTGGACCTTTTCCTGCTAAACGCTTCTTGTTATTTCCGCCGGTACCCTTTGAAGGTCCCTTCTTTGATTTACGTACTGCACCTTTACGAGATGAATTACCCGCCATTTACTTAATACTCCATCTCTGTCCTTGAGGAGTGTCCTCAATAGAAATTCCAAGCGCTGCTAGCCCATCGCGAATTGCATCTGAGGCAGCAAAATCTTTTCTTTCGCGAGCTGCAGCGCGTTGTGCCAAAGCTAATTTGATTACTCCATCAAGGGCCTCTGATAAATCTTGCCCGCCTGATGCAAATGAAGAATCAAATGGATCGCAGCCGAGGATTGCTAGCGCACCTCGAATCTCTGCTGCTGAAGCTTTGATTGCATCCTTTGCGCCATCGGTTATTGCAGTGTTGCCGCGTCGAAGCGCATCTGAAATATGTGCCAAAACTTGTGGCACCGCTAAATCATCATCAAATGCAGCCTTGATAGGCGCACTTATTACACCTTCGTAATCGCCAACTATTTCTTTAGCGCGGATAAGGAAGTTTTCGATGCGCTGGAAATTGGTCGCCGCTTCTTGCAGAGCTTCAGGTGAAAACTCAACCATCGAACGGTAATGCGCGCTACCTAAATAGAAACGAAGTTCAATTCCGCGGAATTGTTTTACAAGTTCTTTAACTTGCATGGTGTTGCCAAGTGACTTGGACATTTTCTCGCCAGATTGAGTAACCCATGCGTTATGCATCCAAATATTTGCAAAACCATAACCTGCTGCTTCGGATTGCGCGATTTCGTTTTCGTGGTGCGGGAAAATTAAATCTAAACCGCCACCGTGAATATCAAATGATTCGCCTAGATATGAATGCGCCATTGCAGAGCATTCAAGGTGCCAACCAGGTCTACCTTCGCCCCATGGTGTTGGCCATGAAGGTTCGCCAGGTTTTGCAGCTTTCCAAAGTGCAAAGTCACGCACATCTTTCTTGAAAGTTTCATCGGCATCATTTGCCGGAAGTAGATCATCTAACTTTTGACGTGAAAGAGTTAAGTAAGAATCCAATGAACGAACGCTTAGATAAACATCGCCATTGCCAGGTGCATATGCCGCACCTTTATCGATCAAAAGTTGCATTAAATCAATCATCTGAGTGATGTGGCCGGTTGCACGAGGTTCGTATGTAGGCGGCAAAACGTTTAATAAAGCGTATGCCTTTGCAAATTCCTGTTCGTACTTAAAAGCAAGCGCCCACCAAGGCATATTTTCAGCCTTAGCTTTCTCGATGATTTTGTCATCAATATCAGTTACGTTACGAATAAAAGTTACGTCATATCCACTTGCAGTTAACCAACGGCGCAAAATATCAAAGTTAATTCCGCTACGGACATGGCCAATATGCGGAAAAGATTGAACCGTAGCGCCGCAGACATAGATGCCAACTTTGCCTGGATTTAGAGGCTTAAATTCAGTGTTTTCACGGGTACGGGTGTTGTAGAGCTTCATGGCAGTTGCACCAATGCATTTGCAATCACAAAGACTCCTTCACCGCGACCGGTAAAACCCATCGCATCTGTTGTAGTTGCACCAATTGTGACAGGTGCACCAAGCGCATCAGATAAGACTTGCTGCGCTTCATCACGACGCTTTGAAATCTTTGGCTCATTGCCAACAATTTGAATCGAAACATTATTTATATGAATTGATTTCTCTGAAATTAGCGAGCGCAAATGAGCAATCATCTGTAGACCACTTGCTCCCTTCCATTCTGGTTTATCAATTCCGAAAACTTGTCCGACATCGCCAAGACCTGCCGCTGATAGAACTGCATCGCACAAGGCATGCACTGCAGCATCGCCATCTGAATGTCCGTCTAAACGATTTGCTTCAGGCCATTCCAAACCAGCTAAATGGCATGGTCCGTTTGATGCGAATTTATGCGCGTCAACGCCAACGCCAGTTCTTAGTTGGTTCATGTTAGAAATTAGTGATCAGTACTTTCGACAATCGCCTGTAACGCAGCTGCTGCTACATCTTCAGTATCGCCTTCGACTTGAACCTTGATTGATTCGCCGCACTTGATACCAAGCGCCATGATTTTCAAAATAGATGAACCATCAACAAGTGGTGATTCGGTTCCATCTTCAGAAATCTTTGCGATTTGAACTTTGCATCCTGAGCCTTTGGACGATTGTGCAAATAGCGATGCTGGGCGTGCGTGGAGCCCCACTGGAGATCCAACTTTGGTAACAAATTCCTTCATTGGGGTAGCGTAATTGAAGATAGTAATGTTTAATATGAACATATTTTCAGCCGTCTGCACAAATGTGAAAGTAGAGAAATGGCACCTAGAGATCTATTAATCGGACATCCATTGTCTTCGAAAGAGCATGCAAAACATGCACTTCTATATATGTGGAAGATTCGCAAATTCGAAGAAGCGGTTGAAGATCTCTTTGGTCGTGGAATGATGCACGGAACGATGCACCTTTCAATCGGACAAGAAGCATCACCTACCGGAGTCTGCATGACACTTGGTCTTACGGATCAAATCACCTCTACTCACCGCGGACATGGACATTGCATTGCAAAGGGCGCTGATTTAACTCGCATGATTGCAGAGCTTTTAGGTAAAGAGATTGGTTACTGCGGTGGTCGCGGTGGATCAATGCATATTGCCGATGTTGAAACTGGAAATCTTGGCGCAAATGGAATCGTCGCAGGCGGAATTCCAATCGCAACTGGTGCAGCGTTAGCTTCAAAGTTACAGAAGAAAGGAACTGTTGCAGTTTCATTCTTCGGAGATGGCGCGTTAAATGAAGGAGCATTCCACGAAGCAGCGAATATGGCTGCTATTTGGAAGTTGCCAGTTGTTTTTGTTTGTGAAAATAATAAATATGGAATGTCTAATTCCACAGAAAAAGCATTCGCACTAGAAAATCTCGCCGATCGCGGACTCGGCTATGGGATTCCTGGTGTGACAGTCGATGGCAATGACGTCGTTGCCGTCTACGAGGCTGCCGAGCGAGCTGTGCAAACAGCTCGCAACGGTGGCGGCCCAACACTTCTTGAGTGCGTCACCTACCGCTGGAAGGGCCATTCTCGTTCAGATAAGAATCTCTATCGCACCAAAGAAGAGATTGAAGAGTGGAAAACCAAAGAGCCAATTGCGAAATTTATGTCGCAGATCCACGAAAAGAATTTATTAACACAAGAAGAGATGGATTCGGTGCAACAACAAGCAACGGATGAAATCATTGCAGCAGTAAATGAATCTGTTAAAGCAAAGGCGGCAGATCCTGCCGGTCTCGAAGCGGCTGTTTTTAAGGCGGTCATCTAATGTCTGATCGCATGCTAACTATGGCGGAAGCAGTCCGCGAAGCAATGACAATTGCAATGGAAGAGCGTCCAGAGGTATTTTTAATGGGCGAAGATGTCGGTATTTATGGCGGCGCTTTTGGTGTCTCCGCAGGTATGTATGAAAAATTCGGCGCAGAGCGTGTAATCGATACACCGATCTCTGAACTTGGTTATATCGGCGCTGCAGTTGGTGCAGCGCTCTCAGGTATGCGACCAATCGCTGAAATTCAATTCTCTGACTTCTCTGCACAAGCGATGGATCAAATTGCAAACCAAGCCGCAAAGATTCACTTCATGTTAGGTGGCGCGCTACATGTGCCGATGGTTATCCGCGCTCCGCAAGGTTCAGGTACCGGCGCTGCGGCGCAACATTCACAGATTGTTGAAAATTGGTTTACCAACGTTCCTGGTTTGAAAGTTGTGGTTCCATCAAACCCAGCAGATGCAAAGGGACTTTTACTTTCTGCAATTGATGATCCAAATCCAGTTGTTTTCCTTGAGCACAAATTGCTTTACAAAACTCCGGGCTGGGAACCAGTTCCGGAAGGCAATGCGCGTATTCCGCTAGGTGTTAGCCGCGTTGTTCGTACCGGTACGGATTTAACGATTGTTGCAACTGGAATCATGGTTAAGAAATCTCTTGAAGTTGCAGAGAAATTATCTGCAGAGGGAATTGAAGTAACTGTTATTGACCCTCGCACAATTTCACCTCTTGATATGTCAACTACATTCGAATCAGTGGATTCAACAGGTCGCCTACTTGTCGTACAAGAAGGTCCATCACATGGTGGCTTTATCAACGAAGTTGTTGCACAAGTTGCTGGTTCACATGTCTTCGGTTCTTTGAAAGCGCCGATTAAGAAAGTTGCCGGATTAAATATTCCGATTCCTTATGCTCCACAATTAGAGAAAGCTGCCGTGCCACAGGTTGAAGATATTTATGCAGCGGCCAATGAGATTGTGAAAACTTGGCGATGAGTTTCAAACACACAGTCGTCATGCCGAAGATGAGCATGACTATGGAAACCGGTGAATTAATTGGTTTTCACGTATCAGAAGGCCAAGAAGTTAAAGCTGGAGACGTCCTTTTTGAGGTAATGACCGACAAGATCGACATGGAAGTTGAAGCTCCAGCCGATGGCAAGATTGAGAAATTGGTGGCGGCCCCAGGTGCAGTACTTGAAATCGGCAAGCCAGTTTTGATTATGGAGACTGAGACCCAAGTACTTTCATTTGATTTTGATAGTCCTTCTGAAGACTTACCCGCTGCGCCAACACCAACCCCTGTTGTTGATACTCCTGTTGTTGCTGCACCAGCACCTGTTGCACCTGCAGCACCCGTGATCATCAATGAGTCGCCAAAGTCAGTACCAGCCGCTCGAAATTTAGCTGCTGATAAGGGAATCAATCTTCAAACAATTAACCCAACAGGTCCATTCGAAACCATCACTTATGAAGATGTACTAAATGCAAATGTTGATCCTGCGATTGCTAAACGCCAACAAGCAAATAAAGAGCTAATTGCAAAAGGAATCGAAGCCACAATTGGAATTCCGCAGACTTCATTTACACGATCTGTAAATAAATCTGCTGGATCGCAAGCAGAGTGGCATGCTCAGTTACTTGCTAAATGGGCAAAGACTTTACGCTCATTCGGTCAGACTGAAATTGGTGTCGCTTTAATTATCGAATCAAAGTACGGCAGCGCATTACCTGTATTCAAAAATCCAGACCAGTTGGATTCCGCTTCTCTTATCCAACTTGTCGCAACTACAACCGAACAAGCAAAGAATGGAAAAGTACCGCTCGCAATGCTTAATGGCGCAACTACAACCATCTTTGATCTAACAAGTTATGAAATGTCTTCAACAAAACCAGTTCTATTTCCAAACCAAACTACCGGTCTAACTGTTGGAATTGATAGCAATGGTGCGTTAGCGCTTTCGCTAACAATTGATCTTCGAGCACTCGATTTTTACGATGGCGCGGTACTTCTCGACCGTTTAATCGCATCAATTTAATCTTCACGTACGTGCCAGTAACTCACAAAAATGCTCACAAATGTCCTTGACCGCACCTCTGTGCGGTAGCACACTAACGCCAGTCCTAGTAACCCCCAAGGAAACCTGTTCAAAGTGGACCAGGTAGATCGGATCTTGATGAAACAGCGCGAGACTGAGTTAATTCTTCAGGCAGCGCGCCTCTATTACGAAGATGAACTATCTCAAGATCAAGTAGCTGCAAAGTTAAATACTTCTCGTTCAAATGTTTCACGAATGCTGACTGCAGCTCGTCGTTTAGGTTATGTAGAAATTCGCATCATTGCACCAACTTCTCGCCATGATTACATTGCACAACAATTAAGCGAAAAACTAGGAATTGATGACATCCAAGTTATTGCGCCAGATCGCAATGATTTAGCTTTAAATGCAGTTGGTCGTAGCGCAGCACAAACACTTCAAAAAGGTTTAAAACCAAATCAAACAATTGCAATTTCGTGGGGTCGCGGATTAGAAGCAACCGTTGTAAATTGTCGCAAAGACAGCATCCCTGGATTAAAAGTTACTCAATTGATGGGTTCGATGTCGAATGTAATTACATCCGTAAGCGCCGAAGAAGTTGGTCGAACCCTTGCACGTAATTTAAATGCAGATTTCATTCCATTTAGCGCACCTGTTGTAGTTAGCAATCAAAAAACTCGTGATTCATTAATGGCCGAACCTTCAGTATCACGCGTACTTGATGTTGCACGTAAAGCAGATGTAGCACTTGTCGGTATTGGATCTGCTGGTTCAACATCATCAGAGATGCTGGTTGAGGAATTTGGTCTTTCAAAGAGCGAGCGCGAAGCTACCTTTAAAAATATGGCGGGTGATATTGCAGCGCGGTTTTATAACATTCAAGGAAAAATCCTCTCTTCAAGCCTTGATAGCCGCGTGATTGGCCTATCTTTGGATGAAGTGAGAAAGATTCCGAAGGTAATTGGCGTAGCAACTGGCGCAGATAAAGTGCTTGGCGTAGTCGGCGCGGCGCGCAGTAAATTGGTTGATCATTTAATTATTGATTTATCGTGTGCAAACGCAGTTCTCAAATATCTAGCAGGCTCGGAGGCACGCACCGCATGAATGGTTTAGGAACGTTTTTTACCGTATTAGGTATTGCATGGGCGGTACAACTTTTTCTTGCCTGGCGCCAAGCACAAAGATTTCAAAAAGAACTTGCATCGCTGCGTAAATCAATTGAAGGTGGCACGGTAGCAATCGGTGTAGGCGGACGGCGATATCGCGGCGGTCGCGCATATGTTGCGCTACTTTCAAATGCAGATGGCGTTATTGAAGACGGGCTGCTACTTAGCGGCTTCACGGTGATGGCAAAAGGAAAGCCATTTACTGATTACAAAGGTTTCCACATCAAGGATGTCATGTCGGGCAACCGCGTGGCTACGAATCGAAAAGCGAAGATAACTGATGCCGCACGGATGGCAGCAGAACATATTCAAGCTTTCTTCGATCGAAAGGATTCAAAAGAATCCTAAATTGATGAGGAAAAAGCAGATGAACACCGTACGGGTTCGTCTGTAAAACGGGTCAATACCCCACAACACACTTAGGAGGTGTGCATTGAACCTACTATCAGTTGGTTACCGCCTAGCGGAGGTAACAGTTGATAAGCCAACCGGCGTACTCGGCGCCTTGGCAACAGCAGCTGAAGACTTTATTAAAGTTTTCAACGAAGGTGGAAAAGTTCTACTTTCACTAATGGGTGGAATTCTTCCTACCCTGGTAGTGCTGCTAACTGCAGTTAACGCTCTTGTTCGAATCATCGGACCAGAGAAGATTGAAAACTTAGGTAAGGCTGCTGCACGACCAGGTATCCAGTGGTACCCAGTTCGTTACATCATTCTTCCTTTCGTTGCTGTTTTCGTACTAACAAACCCAATGGCTTACACAATGGGACGTTTCTTACCAGAGCGCTACAAGCCAGCGTTCTATGACTCAGCTGTTTCATTCGTTCACCCAATCCTTGGAATTTTCCCTCACGCAAACCCAGGTGAATTGTTCGTGTACGTAGGTATCGCTACAGGTATTACACAACTTGGTCTTGGTCTTGGTGACCTTGCAGTTCGTTACTTACTTGTTGGTCTAGTCGTAATCTTTATTCGCGGCATTGTGACTGAGTGGATTACCGCTCGCATGATGTCAAAGAAGGAGGCATAAGAACATGGGTGGAGTAGCATCAATGTTGACAAAGATCGGCCGTAGCGTTGGTGGAGTTGTTGGAACTCTCTATCAGGCAGGTCGTGACACTGTTGATACAGTTATTCGTAACGTCATTCCATTCATGGCGTTCATCTCTTTCATTATCGGTTTAATTCTTACAACCGGTATCGGCGACTGGATTGCTAAGGGCATCAAGGGCTCAGCATCATCACTTCCAGGTCTGCTACTAATTTCAGTTGTTTGTGCGCTTCCAGTTCTATCTCCATTGCTTGGACCTGGCGCTGTTATTGCACAGATCGTTGGAACACTTCTTGGTGTTGAAATCGGCAAGGGAAATATCCCAGCTCAGTATGCACTTCCAGCTCTTTTCGCTATCAACCCACAAGTTGGTTGCGACTTCATTCCTGTCGGTCTTGCTCTTGGCGAGGCTGAACCAGAGACTGTTGAAGTTGGTGTGCCTGCGGTTCTATTTAGCCGTTTGGTAACAGGTCCGCTTTCTGTAGTAATCGCTTACTTCGCAAGCTTCGGCCTATATTCATCAAGTAACTAAAAAGTTATCGAGGGCCAGAGTGGAGCAATTCACTTTGGCCCTCGCTTACTTACTAAATAAGATTCAGCATCGAAAGCCATCAACATCTAGGAGTTGAAATGGGAAACTACAAGAAGGTAATTGTTGAAGCAGGTAAGGGCGGCTGGGGCGGTCCATTAGAAATCCTTCCAACAGATAAGAAGAAATATATTTATTCAGTAACCGGTGGCGGAATCCACCCAGTTGCACAGGCAATTGCAGATGCAACCGGTGGCGAACCATTCGATGGTTTCAAATCATCAAAGCCATTCGATGAGATTGCAGTTGCAGTTATTGACTGCGGCGGTACTGCACGTGTTGGCGTTTATCCAATGAAGAAAGTTTTAACTGTTGATATTCACGCAACCAGCCCAGCTGGTCCGCTTGCGATGTTTATTACTAAAGATCTCTTCGTTTCCGGCGTAAAGCCAGAAAACATCAAGCCGGCCTAATGGTCGTCTACTCAACAACCGTCACCGCAGTCGGAGAGTTAGTTTCAGATTTTCGAGAGCAAGGAATCCTCGTTTTCTTTGGTGAAGGAGCTCCAGAAGAGCTTCACGATTTCTCGATTTTACATAAAGTTGAAATAAGCGAGCGAGCGCCAAAACCTGGCGATTTAATTCGCATAAACGATGATGAGTTCAACGTACTCGCAGTTGGCTCAGTTGTTTCAGATAACTTACTTAACTTAGGGCACCTCGACCTTAAAGCTAATGGATTAACTGAAGCAGAACTTCCAGGAGATACCAACGTGGAAGCTCGCACATTGCCAATGTTAAAAATTGGCGACAAGTTCGAAATCATTGAGAAATAATCGCAAAGTAGCGATCCCAACACTGTTCGCAGAAAACAGAGGAAAATAAAGTGGCATACAGTCACAAATTGTTAGAACATGCAAAGCAATTAGGACACGATGTTCGAATTGCGTTAGTTGGCGCTGGACAGATGGGACGCGGTTTCGGAAACCAAGTACATCGCATGTCTGGCTTATCAGTTCGTTTGGTTATCGATATCGATACCAATCGCATTACTGAGCTATTTAAAGATCTTGGAGTTACTGATGTAGTTATCAGTAACGACGCTAAAGAGATTGCCAAAGCTCTAAATGAAGGAAAATCAGCCGGAACCACCACCACCGAATTCCTCAGCGACCTAGAAGCTATCGATTTCATTGTTGAGTGCACCGGTGTTCCTGATATCGGAGCACAAATCACCTACAGCGCGTTAGAGGCGAAGAAAGATATCGCCGTTCTAAACGTTGAAATGGATGTAACTATTGGGCCACTGCTACATAAAAAAGCGGTCGAAAATGGCGCTATCTATGCAGTCTGCCATGGCGATGAGCCAGTCGAAGCGAAGGTATTGGTTGATTTCGCACGCGATCTAAATTTTGAAGTGGTCTGCGCTGGTAAGGGTAAGAACAATCCATTCGAACCATTTAGCAATCCAGATACCGTTCGTGATCGCGCAAATGCAAAGAAGATGAATCCAAAGATGCTCTGCTCTTTCACTGATGGTTCAAAGACCATGACTGAGATGGTGGCGCTAGCAAATACCACTGGACTCGAGCTATCTAAGCGCGGCATGTACGGGCCAGCATCATCAGTTAAGACTCTGCAAGATACCTTTGCGCTGCAAGCAGATGGTGGCGTTTTAGATCGTCCAGGTGTAGTTGATTACTGCACTGGCGATGTGGCACCTGGTGTCTTCGTAATTGTTCGTACAGATTCACCATATGTTGCACATGAAATGTCATATCTATCAATGGGCCCTGGTCCATATTTCGCGTTATACCGTCCATATCACTTGGCATCGGTTGAAGCGCCAATGACAGTTGCTCGCGCAGTTATCGATCGCGAATCATCACTATATGCCGAGAGCTTGATGGCAGAAGTTGTTTGTATGACTAAGAAAGATTTAAATCCTGGCGACAAAATTGATGGCATCGGTGGTTACACAGTTCGTGGTTATGCAGATGTTGCAAAGGATGCCAAGCGCGATAACTTGGTACCAATTGGTTTGGTGCAAGGTGCAACAATTGTTAAAGCAATTAAAGCTGGCGAATTACTAACTTACGATCATGTTGAATTAAATGAAGATTCATTAATTGTGAAACTTCGTAAACAACAAGATGCAATAGGACTTACTTACGCTTAATCAGGTTTAATCAGGCTTAATAAGTCCAAGTTCTTCAGCTAATTTACGTTGGCGCGCGGTCAGAGGATCGCGCGCTTTCGTATTTTTAGCGCGCTTAACTTTTGATTCTGTTTTTTTACTACCTGGCTTTAGCCCAAGTTCATCCATCAACTCTTCTTGCGCCGGAGTAAAAAGCCCTTGTTCTTTTCGTTTCGCCTCGTATTTAGCCTTTATTTCGGCAGCTTTTGCGACAGGGTCAGCGGCTTTACGAAATCTCTTCGGAAGCCACATGCGTTGAAGTCTGCCACAATTGCTACATGGAACGAACAGCTGTCGTAGTTTTAGCAGCCGGTTCTGGTTCCCGTTTTGGCCATAGCACCAACAAAGTTTGGCTTCCGCTCTCTGGTCGCCGCATCATTTCTAGATCGCTTGTAAATGCCGCAAAGCCATTTAAAAAGGCGCGGCTGGTCTTAGTTATCCATCCAGATGATGAAGCGATGGCCAAGGAAGTTTTAGCGCGCGAAGTGCCGCAATTAAAAGTTGAGATTGTTTATGGTGGCGCTACCCGCCATGAATCCGAATACCAGGCGTTGATGCATTTACGGAGCGGCATTGAATCAGGCGAAATCGACGTAGTTCTTATTCACGATGGTGCACGTCCGCTTGCTACCCCAGCGCTATTTAAAGAGATTGCATCTGAAGCAGTCACTCATGGCGGCGCTATTCCAACAATTACCGTTGAACCTATTGAAATGGATATCAAACATAGTGTGCCGGTAGTGCGAGTGCAAACCCCACAAGGTTTTATCGCCAAAGAGTTACTTACCGCTTACTTAAAAGCTGCTGAAGATTCATTTACCGGTACTGACACCGGTGCATGTATTGAGAGATACTTTCCTTCAATTAAGACGCACTCCGTGATAGGAGAGCCGACCAATGTAAAGATTACCTATCCGCAAGATTTGGCAATCGCTGAACATGTATTAGCAAAGAGGGGGTATAAAGATTAAGCACGAGACAATTAGCGCGACTTTGGAATGCGCACATTGCAAAACTGAAACAGTGCATGAACTTGTTTATGCCGGCCGTTTGCTTGCATCAACTACCTGCACTGTTTGCAAAACAAAAGTGCAACACGAACCAGATGATTTACGCGTTGCTTATGTAAAAGATCTAGAGCACCGAATTAAGACCAAGCCATTTAGGTTATGGCGACGTTTCTGGCGTAATCCAACTAAGACCTTTACTGAATTTCCAGGACAAGCGCTTGGCCAACCACGTAAGTTCTGGGAAGAGATTAAGAATCTCTTCGGCAAATAAATTATCTAGCGATTTTTTGCTGCCAATGCAGAAACGCTTCCATTAGCGTTACTTCATCAGCGCTATTGATTCGAACTGATTCCGGATCTGCTTCTACTTCTGATAACCGCGCCTCTTTAGTTAATGGCAGCGACCAGGTACTTTCAGCGCCACCAAAATCAATCACTGTGCGACGGATAATCTCTGGGCTTGAAATACGACGAACTTTGGTGCGATCGATAGTGTGCGTTAGTTCAGAGGATTCGTTAACTGCCTTTAAAGTTTCAGTAAATGCCATGGTCGGGCGAACTGCATCGCAACCAAAGAGCCCTTCAAGTGTGCGGTGAAACTGTGCGCTACGAGTAAGCGGCCTCTGCGCATCATGAATGGCTACCATTTCAAATTCCAAAGGTTCAATCGCCTTTGCTAATTGAGCTGGGTTTGTTGGATCGCAATTTAGCTCAAGAAAATCAATGGAGAGTTCTCTAGTCGCATCACGTAGCGCATCAATATCTTTAGTCGCCACATAAAGTCGATTACTTAAACTTGTTTCGCGGCAGAATTGATGAGCCGCAGTTAAAGCTGCGGTAATTAAGTTAGCGCCATTTAACGATTGGAGCGCGACTGGGCCGCCAACCGTAACTATTACAGAAAGCTTATGAGGCAAGAACTTCGTCGAGGATGGTCGCTGCCTTTTCCTCATCGGTACGTTCTGCAAGCGCAAGTTCTGAAACCAGAATCTGCTTTGCCTTTGCAAGCATGCGCTTCTCGCCAGCTGATAGACCGCGGTCTAAATCGCGACGGTATAGATCGCGAACAACTTCAGCAACCTTAATGACATCGCCTGATGCAAGCTTTTCAAGATTAGCCTTATAGCGACGTGACCAGTTGGTTGGTTCTTCTGTGTAAGGCTGACGTAATACGTTAAATACACGATCAAGTCCGGCCTGATCAACAACATCACGCACGCCAACTAGATCGCAATTATCTGCAGGAACTCGGACTGTTAGATCGCCCTGAGCTACCTTTAATACCAAGTAGGTCTTCTCTTCGCCTTTGATCACGCGCTTTTCGATTGCTTCGATTAGAGCTGCTCCGTGATGGGGATAAACAACGGTTTCGCCGACCTTAAATGACATTTAACGCCTTTCGACTAGCGCTTTAGAGAAAACACCAAAGCAAGAGGACAATTTTAGCACGGTTTAAATAATGAGTCGATACCAATAGAAACTTGTAATTTTATGCGTAAGAAGAAGAGAAAAAACGCTGATTTTGGCTGATAAAATGCCCCTACATTTTTAGTTAATTATTCGGGGGAAATTAATGCGTAACAAAATTGCTATTGCAATTACCGCTGCTGCACTTGCAACAACACTTACTGCATGTTCAGGCGCTGGCAACAATGCCCCAACTCGAATGATCAACCAAGTAACTGATGGTGTAGAGGCAAACCTCAAATCCGAAGGAAATTTGATTTACCTACGTAACATTCATGTAGCAGTTAATGAAGCAGGCGATGCATCTTTAATCGGAACTATTGTTAATCAGCTCGATACCGATGATGCTCTAATTGCAGTAGCAATAGATCAGAAACAGATTAAATTTAGCGCAGTCCCTGCACTGCAAAATAAGCCAATTATCTTTGGCGGAGAATCAGCTAATGCAATTGCAACTATTCCAAACGCTGGTTTGATCGCGGGCCATCGCACAACTGTTTCATTCTTCTTTGGACTTGCTGGAACAGTTAGCGTTGATGCGCTAGTTGTTAACGCGTAAAACTATTTGAGTTCCATCTTGTAACCCAGGCCGCGTACGGTCTGAATTAACTCTGGATTTGCTGGATCTTTCTCTAACTTCGAGCGTAAACGCTTAATGTGCACATCTAAAGTTTTGGTATCTCCCACATAATCATTGCCCCAGATGCGATCAATAATCTGAATGCGAGTAAGCACGCGACCGGCATTACGCATCAAGAATTCAAGTAGTTCAAATTCTTTCAATGGCAGCGCAATGTTTTCGCCTTTAAAAGTCACGATATGGCGGTCTACATCAAGCTTTATCTCCCCAACTTGAACCAGCGGACCAGCATCTAAATCAGCGCCAATATCTGCGCCACGGCGGAGCACTGCACGTACGCGAGCCAATAATTCGCGCGCAGAATATGGCTTGGTTACATAGTCATCTGCGCCAAGTTCAAGCCCAACGACCTTATCGACTTCATCATCTTTGGCGGTCAACATAATGATTGGCACATTAGATGACGTGCGGATCTGTCTGCAGACTTCAGTGCCTGACATTCCGGGCAGCATCAAATCAAGCAGCACTAAATCAGCACCACCTTTATCAAATTTCGCCAAAGCTTCATTGCCATCTGCTGCCACAACTACTTCGTAACCCTCTTTTCCTAAGAGAAATGAGAGCGGTTCTGAGAAGGACTTTTCATCTTCCACAACCAGAATTTTCGTCATCAGGATTCATCCTTAGCTTTTGTTAGAGGTAATAAAACTGTAAATGTGCTGCCAGTACCAGGTACCGACCAAACTTGAATATCTCCGCCATGATTTGAAATCACATGTTTAACAATTGATAAACCAAGACCTGTTCCGCCGGTATCGCGCGAGCGCGCTGAATCAACTCGATAGAAACGTTCAAAAATTCTTTCGATATCGGATTCAGCAATTCCAACCCCTTGATCGCTAATTGCAATTTCTGCGACATCTTCATTTTTGCGAAGCACCACATTTACGGAAGTTCGCTCAGGTGAGTAATTGATTGCGTTCTCAACTAAATTACTAATAGCCATCACTAGCTGCTTACGATCGCCAAAGAATTCGACCTCTTCCTCGGCTGCAAAGTTGATTTCGACATGGCGTTTTTCGGCCCGGATCTTCGATTGATAAATCGCCTCTTCTACAACTTTATTCAACGAAATGATTTCTGAATTCTGCATGGTGTTTTGATCTTGAATTCGAGATAGATCAATGATCTCTTGCACTAGGTGCGAAAGTCGATTTGCTTCGATCAACATTCGTTCTGAGAAATTCTTAACTAACTCTGGATCATTGCTGCCCTCAGCGAGCGCTTCAGCCAAAATAGAGATTCCGCCGATTGGGGTCTTTAGTTCATGCGAAATATTGGCTACGAAATCGCGGCGGACTGCATCTAAACGGCGTGCTTCAGTGTCATCAAAAATCAAAACTGCAACTGTGCCATCACGTCCGATGGTGCTGATTCGCACTCGTCGTTCATGAAAGCCACTAGTCAATGAACCGCGTGGGATTGCTACCTCAGTTTCAATTACTTCATTCTTCTTGCGCACATTACGGACTAATTTTCGAATATTCTCTGAGGTAATTCGTGTGCCTTCGACCAATCCGATATTTACTACGGTGTCACTGCTTTTAATAACAGAATCATCACTATCGACTATTAAATAATCTGCATCGGTTAATTCAAGGAGATCAACTAACTTTTGATCGACTTTATAGTTTGAAGAAGTGATTTCTTCAGGCTCAAGGGGAGCGCGGCGATACATAAGCAAATCGTAAAAGTCCCTTATGCGTCCCATAGCCCAATTATCGTTGATAAATAGAATCTTCATTTTCTGTTAGCGCGATGTTCACTTACCTAACCTCTTTTCTAGGCCTTGGTGGGTAAAATCTCCTCATGCGTAATGCCTTTCAAGAAGAGCTAGATTCAATCCACGACACCTTGGTCCGCATGGGAACCATCGTCGCAGAGTCAATGGCCGCAGCTACTCGCGCCCTTTTAGAACCGAATCTAGATATCGCTGAAAAGGTAATCAAAGACGATGACACCATCGATGATATGCAGCACGAATTAGATGCTCGTACCATGATGATCATCGCACGCCAATCTCCAGTCGCAGGCGATCTACGTACTCTGGTTACATCGCTACGTATGTCTGCAGATTTAGAGCGTATGGGCGATATGGCTCATCACATTGCAAAACTTGCACGTATGCGTTATCCAAATTGCGCAGTTCCTGATGAGATCAAAGAGATCATCGTAAACATGGATCGCGTTGCAGTTAGCATTATTGAAAAGACCACCAAGTCAATCGATACCCGTAACACCACACTTGCTCTTGAATTAGAGAAAGATGATGATGAGATGGATAAATTACACCGTCAACTATTTAAAGTATTGATGGATGAAAAGTGGCAACATGGAACCGAAGTTGCAATTGATATGACACTTCTTGGTCGTTACTACGAACGTTGCGCAGACCATGCGGTCTCAGTCGGTCGCCGTGTTTATTACATGGTTAACGGCGAATACAACAGCTAAGAACTACTTCTTACCCTGATTCGCAACTGCTTCAATCGCAGCCTTTGCAGCTTCAGGATCTAAATATTCCCCACCTTTTTTAATTGGTTCCCAATCTTCACCGAATTCATAAAGTAGTGGGATACCGGTTGGAATATTTACCTTTGCAATATCTTCATCTGAGATGCAATCAATATGTTTAACAATCGCACGTAATGAATTGCCATGTGCTGTTACCAAAACGGTTTTGCCAGCATTTAAATCTGCAGTAATTTCTCCAGTTAAATAAGGCAGCGCGCGTTCTAGAACATCTTTTAAGCATTCAGTACGAGGCAAGTCCTTACCTAAATCTGCATAACGCGGATCGTGTGCCTGTGAAAATTCATCGTTGTCGTCAATTGGTGGAGGCGGAACATCAAAAGAACGACGCCACAATTGGAATTGCTCTTCGCCGTAAGCTGCAAGAGTCTGCGCCTTATCTTTGCCTTGCAAAGCACCGTAATGGCGCTCATTTAAACGCCATGAACGCTTCACCGGGATCCAATGGCGATCACATGCATCAAGAGCTAATTGCGAGGTAGCAATCGCACGGCGTAGCAAAGAGGTATGTAGGACATCAGGCAGCAAGCCACGTTCTTTTAATAACTCTCCGCCGCGCTTCGCCTCTGCTTCACCTTTTGCAGAGAGACGAACATCTACCCAACCGGTAAAGAGATTAAGTGCGTTCCATTCAGATTCACCGTGGCGTAGAAGAATTAATTTGTATTTGCTCGATGTCATGGAGCGTATTTTGCCATTGGTTGGTGATTAATCAAACGGTCGTATACATCGAGAGTTCCTCGAGCCGTTCGATCCCAACCAAAGTGTGATGCATGTTCTACCGCACCCATTGATAACAAGATTCGGCGTTGTGGTTCCATTAATAAACGCGCCAAAACTGATGACCAAGCTCTTGGATCATGTCCATCAACTAAAACACCAGAAATACCATCAGCAACCGCAGTTCTTAAGCCACCAACTGCAGATGCCACAACTGGTGTGCCACACGCTTGCGCTTCAAGTGCCACTAATCCAAAGCTCTCAGAATAACTTGGCACACAAACTAAATCGGAGGCACGATATAAATCAGGTAGCTTTTCACGAGAAATTGGTTCGAGGAATTTAATTACATCATCAAGTTTTAACCAATTTACTAATTCACGTAAACGAATATCTTCATTATTTTTTACACCAGATACTCCGCCTGCAATTAATACTCGCAAATCAACGCGCAACTCTGGATTGTGCGTCATCATTTCATTTACTGCGCGAATCAAAATCTCAGGGCCTTTATGCGGTTGGATTCGACCGACAAAAGAGATTATCAGCTTTGATTTATCTAACCCTAAATTCTTCCGCGCATCCTTACGATCTGCAGTGAAGTTATATAGATCAACTCCTGGCATTACTACCGCTACGTTATCTGGGCAGGCGTCGTACAAACTCACCAACGACGCTGCTTCGGCATCGGTATTCGCAATTAACGCATCCGCGGCCTCAACAATTTGGGATTCGCCTTGAACGCGAATCATCGGTTCTGGGCTCTCTCCTTCTGCCAGAGCGCTATTTTTCACTCGCGCCATGGTGTGCATGGTGTGCACCAATGGAATTTTAAATTCTTTAGCAGCCGGCATCGCGATTTTTCCTGAGATCCAATAATGGCTATGAATTACTTGGTAGCCCTGGCCTTTTATCTTCTTCTTAAATTCCTCAGCCATCGCCGGAATCAAAGATGGAATCTCTTCTTTCTTTGTTCCAATTGGCAGAGATAGATGCACGATACGAATACCTTTTTCGTATTCGATTACCTCTGGTTGTGACTCATCGATTTTGCGAGTGTAAATATCAACATCTACACCCACTGCAGCCATTCGCTTTGCAGATTCGATTACATAGATATTCATGCCGCCGGCATCGCCGGTTCCGGCTTGTTCAAGTGGCGAGGTATGCAGCATAACCAGCGCCACTTTATTTCTCATACGGATGAGTTTACTGGCGTATATCCACTTAACCTAGTGGAGATCTCCGAAGCGACTTGAACCCAACGCTTAATATCCGCGTCAGTGAACTTATTTGCACGTACTAAATATGTGTTCACTGCTAGTTCACCTTTGATCTGGAAGAAGCCCAAAAGCCAACGAGCATTCACCCCTTCGCCAATTAACGTCAAAACTACACGTCCCTTTACGCCCTCTGCGTAGGTAAATTTCGGAGCATCGCTAAATGCATATTTAGTTAGCGCGCCATCTGCCCCTTTAAAACCGCCATTTACTTTGCATTTTGCAATCACTGAATCTAAGTCAGTTAGTGCGCTCTCGGCACTTAGCGCATCTTTATATTTAACAGTTTCGGTACTTAAAAATGAGTATGGACTGCCCTCTTTATACGCAGCAACTTGGCGACGCAATACACGTGATTTCTCAGATGGGAAATCACCACTACAAACATCTAGTGTTGCGTCCAAAAGCGTTGTGCCGCGCGCAATTGGTAACAGCTGATAATTCTGATCAAAATCAGAAATCTGGAAACCATATTTAGAAATTGCTAGCTGCTCTTTATCTTCCAAAGATGGATCAACTATGGCAACTTTTCGTTGCACAGTTCCGCTTTGTTTCCATTGCACTGCAACTTTTGCCAAACCTTGCACAATTAAATCTTTACCTTGCAGACGTACAACTTTCTTTACTTTGCCAATGGAAAGTTTTAGCGGCTCTGTGCCTGCCTTAAATGTTCCGGCAGGTGTGCCGTTTATAAATGCAGTACCACTTCCCTTAATAACTTTTACCTCTAAGTCCCCTGATACGCTAAATGAGAAGCTGCAATTACCGGTACATGCAGAATCTGTTTTATTTATCGTTACTTTGCCACTGGTCTTTGCATTAAACGCAGGGATATAGGTAAGCCCTAAAGTTAAATCTCCTTCAACGCCATTGCCGCGGCAATCAAATACTTGAGCTTTACCGGTTGTTTCGCCGCTGAAATTTAGCTCTGGTGCGCTCTTAACATTTGTAGTGCGATCAGTTCGAGCCACCACAAAGCCATCGCTATTTAAAACTTGTACGCTACAAATCCCGCTACCCGGATCAGTTGCACCAGACCAGATCAACTTTGTGCCCTTGCTATTTACATTTGAGACCTTGAAATCACTGATAACAACTGGTGCGCCGCGATCAATAACTACATTAACTGGCTGAGACCAGGCGCTGGAATTGCCATATATATCAATGCCTTTGACCTTCAATGTGTAGGTGCCTTCGGGCAGATCTTTGACATGCAAGCTCTTTATCGGATTTAGCGGTGATAGATAAGTTGCAAACCAACTACTTGATGCACTTCCAGCGACATCACTTACTTTCTCATCAATCGACATCTGGAATTTATCTATCACTGAATCCGCATCTTCATATCCTGAAGTAATTAATTCTGATTCAGGTGAGACCCAAGTATTTGGATTTGTTAATACTGGAGTAGGTGGTGCAACCACATCTGCACGGCGAGTGATAGTTACCGAAACGGTATCTGCATCCTTCTGGGTTGCAGATACAGAGACAACTCCATTTGAATTTAAAAATACTCGCCCCATAGGCAAAATTGGCGAACCTGTCACCGTTGCAGTTGATGAGTACTTAAATGAATCTAAATTCATCAACCAAACATCACTTGTTACTGCTTCATTTGGCGCATCTACTCCATCAGATGGATTAGGAGATACCACTGATGATGCTGGTGGCGGATCTGTTCTATAAATCGCTAGCCCTGGCGTATATCCATCGGCAGCTTTTCGGTATTCAATCCAATAGGTCTGCTTTCCATCTCGCACAAAAATTGCACGAGTACCAGATGCAGCATTTGTATATTTCAAATCAACGCTCTTTGTTATCCAGACTTGAATTACATCTGAATCTTTAATAATTCCCATTCGCCATTGGTGATAAGTACTTAGCGGCCCCTTGATATCAACATTGCTCATCACATCAACTGCGCCGCCATATTCGATCGCATTGCAATTAGCCCAAGCACCATCAGGACCATTTCCTGGGCATCTAATTAAATTCGTATGACCCAAGCCCAATGAATGGCCCAGTTCGTGCGTAATTACAAATGGCGAAGCGTTGTTCTTAACCACCATCAACCCACCAGGGGTCGCAGCTGAACCAATTAGAGATTTACCCTCCCAAACGCAGTTTGGTCGCGGCGCCGGACTTAGCAGAATCAAATAATGGCTGGCGTAATCGGCCATCGGATACTTTGTATAGAACGCGCGTCTAGCATCGCGCATATAAACCGATGATTCCGAACCTTCGCAGATCAATGGGACATTCATTTGAATCGGAGTTGTTTGAACAGTTCCCACTTCAAAATTAATTCCACCCGGCCAGTTTTGGGCCAAGTAATTCCATCTCGTTGCCACTTCAGACTTAATTGCATTTGCAACGTCATTAACGGTCACTAAAGGCGCTGTCGCACCTGGCCATGTCAACGCAACAACATCAATTGTTCGTGTCTCTAATGCGCTTGCAGGGCTTATAGGAAGCAACGCAGAAGCGAGCAACAAAATAATTAATCTGCGTAATTTCATTTGTGCAGTTTATAAAAACTTTCTTAATAAAAAGACCCACAAACCTCTACTGAGTGCACCTTTTTTGAACTTAATTGAAAAAAGACGCACTCATGACCTATTTGAGGGTCTTTTTTATCCAAGCCGAATCAGGGAAATGCCCTGGATCGACTTTTGAAAGGACAACAATGTCAAAATCAATCAAGCGCATTGCGCTTGTTGCTGTTTCAGCACTTGGTGCAAGCTTTTTGGCTTCTGCGCCAACACAAGCTGCTGATACCGTAACAGTAACTTCTGGTCTACCACTTTACGTTTCAGCTGCGTCATATTCTTCAGACGGAACTGGCTCATGGGGTACCCGTACAGTTACAACTGCAGCTGCTGTGACAGTTTCACAGGTTGCAGGCGTGAACAATTATGTTGAAATTACTGCTGCGGGAGACTCTTCAGCAGCTTCAATTATCACCGTTTCTGGTGGAACAATTCTCAGCCAAATTCAAGCTGCAGGAACTTCACCGGCTGTTGGTACTCTAAACGCAGCTGCAACAGAAATTTCATACAGCAACACAAACCTGGAAGACACAACTGATGCAGCTTTCAAGATTGCAACCCCAACAGCGGGAACAATTACTGCAAAAATCATCACACGCGCGTTTTCTGGTGGCGTTGCTACAGATACAACTGTGCAGACATTCACAATCACAGTAACTTCAGCGGCAGTATCAAACGTCTACTCTGCAGCAAACTCAACAGTTTATGCAGCTGGCCACGCATCTGACGCTGGAGCAACAACTCCAGATTCGACAACTGATGCAACAGCTACATCAACACCTTGGACATTCTCTGCATCAGCAGCAAACTCAGCAGAAGCAATGAAGATTGTTGTTGATCAAGAAGATGCTAATGACGTCAATCTTTCAACTGCAGTTGCAAATACTGTATCAATTACTGGCGTTGGTGCTGTAGGACTTGCGACAGGTACACCACTTGGTAGCTATGCCGCAGAAACAGCACAAGGTTCAGATTTCTACATCTTTGCCGATGGACGTTCAGGTGTATCTACAATCACTGTTTCTGTAAATGGTGCAGTTGTAAAGACTTACACAATTACATTCTTTGGAGCTGCTGCTTCATATAAGCAAACCGCATCTAAGACAAACATTGGTGTTGGCGAAACAGGCACTCTTACCGCTGAATCTTATGATGCTGCTGGTATCAAGGTATCTGCAACACCAACAGTTTATGCAGTTTCATCTAACACCGCAGTTGCCACTGTTTCAGTATCAACTAACGTAGTTACTGTTACAGGTGTCGCATCAGGATCTGCAGATATTTCAATTTGCGATACTTCTGCTTGCACTTCTGCAGTAGTTAAGTTGGTTGTTCCAGTAACAATCACAAAGACAACTGCTAAATCAGTAACTATCACTTTTGATAAGGATGAGTATGCTCCTGGTGAATTGATGACAATTTACATCAACGCTAAGGATTCAAACGGCGCAGGTACTGCTGACGCTACACGTTCACTTCTAAGCTCAACTGGTGTAACTTCTTCAGTAGCACTAGCTGCTTCAACTCTTCCAACAACAGCTTCAGTAGCTCTTGTTGGTGGTAAGGGAACTTACACAGCTTATGCTCCACTAGTAACAGGAACTATCAAGCTAACTGCAACTGAAGGCACAGCTACAGATAATGTAACAGCTGGCGGTACTGCAGCTTCAATCACAGCTTCTGTAAATGTTGTTGCTTCAGCATCAACTTCAGATGCAATCGATGCAGCTAACGAAGCAACAGATGCAGCTAACGCAGCAACAGATGCAGCTAACGCAGCAGCAGAAGCAGCAGATGCTGCAACTGCAGCAGCTCAGGATGCACAGGCAGCTGTAGCAGCTCTTGCAACTCAGGTTGCTTCACTGATCGCAGGTATCAAGGCTCAGATCACAACTCTGACAAACCTTGTTATCAAGATCCAGAAGAAGGTAAAGGCTTAATCGCCAATCCTTTTTGAGGGTTAATGGGGATTCCCCTGAGTTATTGAAAAGTAATTCAGGGGAATCCTTTAAACCAAAAGTTTGATTTCTTAAATCAAAATAAGAATTTACTTAACAGAAAATTCGTTTTTGACAACTAAATAGAAAAATAGTTCAGAATTAAAAACAATCTTCGCTAGTCAGGGGCAATCTGGCTAGCGAAGACCTGAACAAAGTATGAATTGTTGAACAATTAAATGTTTTGTTTTCGTGTTCCATTTCATACCCTGACTGGTCATGACAATGACAAATTGCGAGTAACTTTTGCCCTCGCGAAAAATTCCAAATTGCCCTTGGAGAGAAAATGAAACTGGATATTTTCGCAGACGTAGTGTTTGACGAGCTTCCTCTTCGCCAAAAGACGGTTGTTAACTATAAGTCTGCTTATAGGAATCACTTACAGATTCCAATTGGCAGTCTTGAGCTATCTGAAATTAAGCGACAAGACATACAGCGCATCATCCGTCCGATGCCACCACAAATCGGTGCAACAACTTTGGCTGTAATGAAAACTATTTATCGCGAAGCTATCGAACGCGAATTAGTTGAGGCATCGCCTGTTCATGGAATCAAAACACCAAAAGCAATGGTGGAACCGCGTAACTTCTTAACTTATGAAGAGGTCTGCGATCGCGATTGGGGCAAGTACCGAGTCTGGATACATTTCTTTGCGCTACACGGACTTCGCTGGGGCGAAGCGGTTGCGCTGACGGAACAAGACGTTCGAAATGGCCGCGTATATATAAATAAATCAATGCACGGCCCAACTAAATCCCGCGCCGGCATCAGAACAGTGCCATTAGTGAGCGAATTTAGGCCATTTCCGGCCACTCCGAAGGGGGTGCGCCGTAAGTGCCACGAACATGAAATCACTATCCACTCGCTACGTCATACCTATGCATACTTGCTCAAGCAACAAGGTGTGCACGTAACAACAGCGCAGAAGTTACTAGGACATGCAGATCCAAGAGTTACATTAGGTATCTATACCCAGTTCCGCGATGAAGAGATCGATCAGACCGGAAATATCTTGTCGATGTACAAGCAGTCACTAATGGATGCTGCGATTCCTAAAACAGCTATTCAGACTGCTATCGCAATATAAAACACTCCCGGCCATTACTGACCGGGAGTATTCTGAAGTTAAATTAACTTACCTTTAAGTTAATCTTTATTTGAATCCATTTCAAATCGGTCTTCAATTTCTTCAGATTTGAAGGTGCCTTTGAATTCGAATAAGTGCCTCCAACGGTAATAGAAGGGTCCTTCGCTTTCAAAGCATCCGAAATTAATTTCCTTCGAGCAGTTACGGCATTCGTAAAGTTTTTTACTTCTGTTTTACTGCTCTGATCTGTAATTTTAATGTACTGCAACTTCACAACTTTCGTTCCAGCCATATCTGCGATGCCTTTAACAAGTTCATCGAGCGCTGCCTTTTCATCAGCCGTTAAGGTGTTGCCGCCACCAGAAAAAGTAACCACACCCCATGTTCCGTTGTAAGGGACAACTGCCGCGGCGCTACTTGGTTTCGGTGATGCGCTCGGTGAAGTCGAAGCTGATGGAGAAGCTGACGAGCTAGCAGATGCAGATGGCGACGGAGAAGGCGTTGCTGTAGCTGCCGCAGAAGCTTCTGCTGCTGTTAGGTATTTAAACGCCAAACCTTTTAGCGCAGGTTGTGCGCCATTAATTACATAAATTGTCGCCGCGCCATAAAGGTGACGTGGCATCGCAAAGGTAAGTGAAGTCGGTGTTTGGGTAATACCACTTGCGCTTACGATTGCGGAGTCGACCTTAATTTCAGTGACTTTACGCGAGAAACTTCCGGTAATTGTTACTAATGTGCCTTGAACACCCTGCACTGGCGAAACCGAATTAACGGAATCCGTTTGTACGGGGATCTCTTCTTTCCATTGTGCTTGGAATGTCTTATTAAAAGCACCCATGGTGTAAGTGGCGCCTGCTGCATATTTGGACGCGCCTTCATACCAACCATCAAAAATAAAACCAGGCTTACTTAGATTCGTACCGGAAGGAAGTACAAATGATTCTCCTGGTAAGTACCAACCTTCAGCAGGATTTGTTCCGGTGCCCGCAGTATCGAATGAAGCCACATAAGTTGTTAGCACATTGAAATTCACTGTGCGAGATTGGCTGGCTATTGTCTGAGATTCAGTTCCGGCTCCACCATATTCAACAACATATCCCATCTTCGCTGCAGGATCCGTATGCGCTTCTCGTAAGTCATTCCATTTACCTTCTCCGCCGGAAAGAATTTGAGTTGCATTTTCGGAACTACCGCCGTTTGGTTCACCATTTTTCCAATTTGAATAGCGGCCCTCGACTGTTGTAGCTCCCTGTGAAAATTGCACGTTATATTCTGGAGACTTTGGATCAAACCAAACCCACTTATTCATGACAGATAAATCGGACCCACCAATCCACGCAGGAGAAGTACCAACTTTAGTTGTGATGAAATTATTTTCTGAGGCCGATGTTGATGTTGCGAAATAACCGCAGAGGCCATTGAAAGTCTTTGCACATCCAGATGAGGCGCTCTGTTCTTGACGAGAAGTCACTTGAGCAGAAGTTAAGGTCGTTCCTGAAATAGTAATACCGGTAATTTCGCGGAATGCAGTAACCCAGTTAACCGCCGAGGTATTAATAAATTCGTAATAGTGGCCGTTCTCAGAGTTATATGCAACTGAATTTGAACCGCGGTTAGAAACTGTTAATGTCAATGATTTACCAGTGGCCGCGGAGCTGCCAGGTGAAACGGTCATTGAATTTAGCGCAGCATTGATATTTGCTTGAGTACCGGCAAATGCAATAGATGATGCCGCAGCTGTTAATGGGTTTTGATAACCTGTGACTAAAGATAAGCCCGCAGTTGTGGAAATTTGTGCTGTTCCAGCAGAGGTGCTTACTACAGCCAATAAAATTTGATCTGAGTTGTAGCCCGAGAGAGTTAGCGCTGATGCACCCAATTTGCTGTTGATATTGGTTGCGCGGTTACTTGGAATTGAAATTGTTGAATTACCTGTTCCAAGTGAAGCATCGGCGTTAGCTGTCGAAATTACTGCCATATTTAAGGCAGAGATTGCGGTGATAATCGCAATTGATTTAGTTAGAAGTGACTTAAACATTGCGAGAAAATATCAGCAAAATTGAACAATTTCTATGAAATTTTATGAATTTTGCGCGTAATTAATTTGAAGCGCGAATCTCTCCGATAACTTTTCCGCCACCCAAAACTTCAGGGTGCTTTACATCGAATTGCGCACCCAATTTTGAGAATGCATCTTGCAGAATAACTTGATGCGCGCGGTCTGACCCGTCGGATACTTTAAATACAACTGTTCGCCCATCAGGTAAAAATGCTACCTGCACACCTTCCGCGCCAACTTTTAAAAATAAACCTGGGACAGATTTCATCAATTCAGTATCGGTACGACCAATACCTGCAACCATCTCGGGATTCGCTAAGCAAGCAGAGATTATTTTCTTATGTACCGGATCACTTGATGTTGCTAAGTTATAAAAAGCCCTTGCTAATCCATTCATCGTCATTAAAAATAGCGGTGCACCGCAACCATCAATAGAAACTTTCGCCATCTTCTCTTCGGCAAGAGTCTCCATTTCAGCTTTGATTGCTTGCTGTAGGGGATGTTCTGGATCTAAATAATTTTCAATTGGCCAACCATTAACTACACAAGTAGCGAGCATTCCCGCATGTTTTCCGCTGCAATTCATAGCTAATCGAGTCGGTTCTTTATCGCCCCACTCTTTACGTTCTGCAATTCCTAGCGGCCGATCAACCACACACTGCAGCGCTGTTTCGTCTAACCCTGCTCCGGCGAGGATTTCGAGCGCCCCTTGTTGATGCGCTTTTGAACCAGAGTGGCTAGCGCAGATAAGAGCAATATTCCGTAACGACGAATCAAAACCGTTCCTAACCATCGCGCTACCTTGAATCGACTTAATCGCCGAACGAGGGTAAATAAGAGCATTTGGATCTCCTTTGATTAACGCGGGCGCACCGGTTGCATCCAGTGCAATTAAATGGCCAAAGTGTTTTGATTCAACAACACCATCTCGAACATATTCGGCTAAAAGCGCTTCGTTCATATTCAAAAACTATTGCGGCATTCGAGCAAGCGTTGCCCAGAGGTGTGGTTGCAAATCTTTAGTTGGTGTCTGCATGTCGTATGCACAGAATAATTCGCCTTCGACTAATCCATAAAGACGATGTCCGCCTGAAACAGGTTTTGCAGTAACGCCATTGATAACGCCATCTAGTTCTAATTGAATTCGTGGTCCATCAACTAATCCCACCCATGATTCAGTATGTCCATTTGAATGTGAGAGCATGACATCAAGAATTTTTCCATCGCGAATATTCCAGAAACCTGTTTCAGAGTTTGCTTGTTTGATGATCTCGTTATTGTCATCGATGATCCAAGAACGTGAGTAGTAAGTTAAAAATCCGCGGCCATCGTGATTAAAAGTTACTTCTTGCGCGAATTGAAATGGAGTAACTCCTTCGAATTCGCCATGACCTTTGCCAGACCAGGTACCAATTAACCATGCAAGTGGGTATAACTGTTCTGGAAGATTTTCAGGGATTGTGAAGGCCATTTATTTAATTCTCCGCAAAGGTCGTTGTTTCGGTTTTACTAAAACTCCGTATGCAATAAGAGCGATGCCGACAATTACAGACACCAATCCCAGCAAAATCGAAGTTAGATATTCCACCCGCAGAGTTTAAGTGTTTAGTTGAATTTTGCAGCAATACCGTTAACGGTTAGTGCGGTATCGGCCTCAACATTGCGCTTCACAACGGCTAACGCGATATTGCCCAATTCATGGTGGCGTGAAACTGTGCCAATAAAGCCCACTTTGATGCCATCACGTTCGACATCCGCACCAACTGCAGGCAGATCAACTTCAGAGCCATCTAAATGAAGCAGCACCAGCTTTCGCGGAGGTTGGCCCAAGTTATGCACCTTTGCCACCGTCTCTTGGCCGCGATAGCAACCTTTATTCATATGGACCGCTTTATTTAAAACACCGATCTCATTTGGAATTGATTTGTGGTCGGTTTCAAGTCCAAGACGTGGTCGCATCGCAGCAACTCGTTCTGCCTCAAGCGCCCAAACACCAACTTGTGTAGCTCCAGGAAATTCTGGAATCGCACCGCGATCTACTAATTGAAATGGCCCGCCTAAATCATCGGTAGTGCCGGGAATGCGTAACAAAGTTTTTTCATTTGATGCATCGCGTACTTCAACGCGCATCGTAAAGCGCATCTTATTTAGATATTCCATAAGTGGAGCTGCGCGATCAACATCAACGATTAACCAAGATGTTTCGCCATCATCAAAAATTATGAATTGATGTTCGATATGTCCTAAGTGATCAAGAATCAATCCATTGGTCCATCCGCCAGTGAATGTTTCCAAATGTTGGGTAGTTAAATCATGCAACCAACGGAGGCGATCAACACCTTTAACAGCGACGATTTCTAAATGTGAAAGATCAGCCCAAGCAGTACCTGCCTCAAGAGCACGCTGTTCTTTAACTGGATCGCCAAAATGCAAAGTGGCGCCGCGGTCAGGACCTTCTGTTATTTGTAGCAATTTGCACACAACCCGCTAATTGCGAAGTGTGAAACATCTGTTTTAAAGCCGTAATCATCCGAAAGGATCTGCACAAATGATGCTGCAACTTCAAGTGGTGCGTCCCCTATAGATCCACAATTTTCGCAAACTAAATGTAAATGATTTAGCTCTTCTGAAGCGTGATAAGTCGCGCTACCGTGACCTAAATGTGTGTGCTGAACCAGACCAACGTTTTCAAGTGTTTCTAGATTGCGATAAACAGTTGAGAGGTTGATACCTGGATGTGTTTTGCGCACATGTTCAGCGATTGCTTCAGGTGTTGAATGGCCAAGTTCTCGAACCGCAGCAAGCACTAATTCACGTTGCGGTGTAAGGCGTAAGCCTTTTTGATGTAACTCGTGTTTAGCCATAGAGGAATTTTAAGTTGGCGACTAAGAATTACCTAATCGCCAACTTATTGCATCTATTTCGCCGATTTATGACTTTTTAACAGCCCCTGGTTTTGCATAGCGGAACCAAGTAATGGCTATACATATCAGTACGAATCCACCTAAACCTGTTAAGAATGTTGCAGGCGTAAATGAAACCAACCCAACTCCAAAAAGGAATGGGCCGAAAGCTGCAATTGCAGATACCCAACCAATGACTCCACCTGCTTGGCGAGGCTCAAAGATCATAGGCATCTGTTTGAAAGTTGCAGCATTACCAATTCCGGCAAAGAAAAAGATTGCAACCATGCCATATAAAAAGTGATGGAACTCTGCATTTAGGGCAACTGAACCTGCTGCAACATCTGGCGTTACATACTGAATCGTGTAGAAAATGGATCCAAGTAATCCAAGTCCTGAAACCAAAGTCCACTTTGCACCACCGAATTTATCTGTAAGTGGAGAGAAAAGCACGCGCGCACCAGCTCCAACTAATGGGCCGAGGAATGCATATTTTGCCACATCTGGAATTGTGTAACCAGCAACCAATAAATGATTTGCACCGTCAACTACTTCAACAATTTTTCCATTACCGGCGCCGTACAGGTTCTTAATTAGAAGTCCAAACTGTGCAGATAAACCAGAGAAAATTCCAAATGTCATTACATATAGCAATGTCATCCAAAGAGTATCGACATTGTTAAAAATATCGATCTGTTTACGGAAATTAGCAGTTACTGGAACGCTCTTCAACATTGTCCATGCCAAAACAATTCCAATGATTAAGAATGGTACATAAACAAGTGCGGAGTTTTGATACCAAGTTTCTGTCACAACACCATTTGCTGGGTTCTTAAAACTCTGTGATGCGCCAAAGAAGCCAATCATTGAAAATCCAACAATCCATGGGGTCACAAACTGAACCAAACTAACGCCGAAATTTCCAATTCCCGCTTGAATTCCAAGAGCTGTGCCCTGTAAGCGCTTAGGGAAGAAATAAGAAGTGCTTGGCATAAATCCACTAAAAGCACCGCCACCTATTCCAGATAGAAAGGCAAGGATTAAGAACTGTGTGTAAGAAGTGTTTGGATTTTGAATTGCGATTCCCCAACCGATTAGCGGAAGAAGTAACAGCGCTGAAGTCATTGTGACCAACTTGCGTGTTCCCATAACCGGAGGCAAAAACATCCATAGGAGTCGCAATAAGCCGCCGGCAAGTCCTGGCATTGCTGTTAGCCAATAGAGTTGATCAACACTTATTACAAAACCTAATCCTTGTAACTTTGGCGCTAAAGCACTTGCTAAGAACCACGTTGAAAAAGCCATGGTTAAGTTGAAAGTGGTTATGGCCGTTGTCTTCCACGCCAAACTTGAATTCCAAGAGGATGATTCGGGTTGCCAATCTTGCAACCACTCAGATCCGCTACTAACTTTATTGCTCATTTATAACTCCTCTTAGTTGTGTCTTTCAAATATATGTAAGAAATCTGGTGCATTTTTCTGCAGAATCTTCATCACAACAACGTGCATCCAGATTAGGCAAATAACTGTTAATAAAAATAAGACTGCAAATGGCGAAGACTTAATTCCTGTCCAAGCCTGTGCGTAACCAAAAATTGGTAATAAGAAGAATCCGCCAAGAGCGCCAAGCATTCCAACCAATCCACCCACTGCACCCACATGGGTCGGGAAATACTCTGGAATATGTTTATATACGGCTGCTTTTCCAATACCCATTGCGCATCCTAGTAAAATTGTCAAAATTACAAATGGAAGAACTCCAACATGCCAAGGCATTACCTCAATAAATCCATTCTCGTGTTTAGATTTAGAAACTTCAACAACAATATGACCTTGAGGCATCATTAATATTCCGCTGGTCAATATCATCGCCCAGAAAGTCCAATACATGATTCGGCGAGCTCCGAAGCGATCTGATAAAGAACCACCTAGGGGGCGCAATAGTGATGCAGGAAAAATAAATAGCGCAGTCAGAAGTGCTGCTTTCCATAGTTCGATCCCAAATTGAGCTTCATAATATTTTGGAAGCACTGAAGATAAAGAAACATACGCTCCGAAAACAACTGTGTAGTAAAGAGAGAATCTCCAAACTCGAATTTCTTTTAAAGGCTCGAGTTGTTCCTTCATAGTAATTGTTGAACCAGGTTTACGATCAACTTTTGGCGTTAAAAACAGAATTGCAACTGCCATTAAAACTAATAGAACTGTGTAAATAGCTGGTACCAAACGCCAACCACCCGTCGCCAACCCACCTAGATATGTTGCACCCGCAGTAGCGGTAATAATTCCTGGACCGATTAACTTAGTAATAGATGCACCAACATTGCCTGCACCGAAGACGCCGAGTGCAAAACCCTTATGTTCGCGATCAAACCATGCACTATTCCATGCGATACCAGTACTAAATGAGTTGCCAGCGATACCAATAAAGAATGCAATTATGAAAAGTGCGGTAACACTATGCACTCGAGTTAATAGCGCAGTTGGAATTGCTGATATTAGTAACAATGAAATCATTACTTTCTTGCCACCGAATTTATCTGCCCAGATACCAGTTAATAAACGCCATATTGAACCATTTAAAACTGGTAATGCAGTTAACCAATAGAACTGTGTATCACTTAATCCAAATTCTTTCTGAATTGGAATTGCAAGAATTCCGAATTGCAACCAGACTGCGAACATCAAAGTAAAAGCTAAGAAACTTAATGTTAAAACAGAGTTTCGTGCTCTGCGTTCCTGCATTTTTTCTTCCTAACATATTTGTTGGCGGTATGAAGTAAAGCAAAGTCTGCGCTGTTTGATTGAAAATAAATTAGGGACTAAAGACCCTATTTAGTTGGGCATGCGTGTATGGGAGTATTAATTAGCAATAGTTAAGGGGTAGCACTCATGAGCAAAAAGCAACTTGCAGATGATTCTTTTATTGATTATTTAGTTTCGACTAGATCTTTTTTAACTAGAACAAGTATTAGTGAAGACCATCGCGCAGTATTTTTAGAAGGCGGAAGAGAGAGCGATAATTTTTATCGTGAACGTTGGTCACATGACAAAATTGTTAGATCAACACATGGTGTTAATTGCACCGGTTCATGTTCATGGAAAGTTTATGTAAAAGATGGTGTTATTACTTGGGAAACACAACAAACAGATTATCCATCTGTTGGTGCAGATTCTCCTGAGTACGAACCACGTGGATGCCCACGCGGTGCTGCATTCTCTTGGTACACATATTCACCAACCCGAATTCGCTACCCATATATTCGTGGCTTTTTAATTGAAGCCTATCGTCGCGCAAAGTTAAATGTTGGCGGCGATCCTGTAGATGCCTGGCAGAGCATTGTCGAAGATGAAAAAATTAGTAAGCAATATAAAGGCTTGCGCGGCAAAGGTGGTTTGGTTCGCGCATCATGGGATGAAGCTTTAGAGATAGTTGCAGCAGCTCAGGTTTATACAATTAAAAAATATGGACCAGATCGCGTTGCAGGTTTCTCTCCGATCCCTGCCATGTCGATGGCATCTCATGCAGCTGGTGCGCGTTACACATCTCTAATCGGCGGAACCATGTTGAGTTTCTACGATTGGTACTGCGATTTGCCAATTGCATCTCCACAAATTTGGGGAGATCAAACTGATGTTCCTGAATCTGCAGATTGGTGGAACGCTTCTTATTTAATTATGTGGGGATCAAATATTCCGACCACTCGTACGCCAGATGCGCACTTTATGACTGAAGCACGTTACAAGGGTCAGAAAGTAATTAGCGTCAGCCCCGATTATGCAGATAACACCAAGTTTGCAGATGAGTGGTTACCAGCTCAGCCAGGAACAGATGGCGCACTTGCAATGGCGATGGGCCATGTAATTCTTAAAGAGTTCTACGTAGATAAAGAAACACCCGAATTCACTGATTATGTAAAGAAGTACACCGATCTACCTTTCTTAGTTTCACTTACGGAGAAGAATGGAAAGTTAACTCCGGATCGTTTCTTAACTGCAGCTGATTTAGGAATCGAAACAGATAGCGCTGAATGGAAACCAGTAATGGTTGATAGTTCTAATGGCGAAATCTTTATTCCAAACGGAACTATTGGTGATCGCCATACAGAAGCAGGTATGGGCAAATGGAACCTTGATCTTCAAGGTAAAGACCCAAAACTCACCTTTATCAATGAAGGTGAAAACAAACAGATTTCATTACCACGATTCGATGTTGATAATGAACTTGTAGATCGCGGTGTAAGTACCAAGAAGATTGGTAACCACTTAGTTACAACTGTTTACGATTTAGTTCTTGCGCAATATGCAGTTAAACGCGATGGAATGCCAGGTACTTGGCCGGCCAATTACCAAGATGCCTCAACTCCAAATACCCCTGCTTGGCAAGAAGAGATCACTTCCGTAAGTAGCGATTCAGTAATTCGAATTGCCCGCGAATTTGCTCAGAATGCCAAAGATTCTGGCGGTAGATCAATGATTACTTTGGGTGCAGGTACAAATCACTGGTATCACTCAGACACTATTTACCGCGCAATTATTTCGTTGGTACTTCTAACTGGTTGCCAAGGTAAGAATGGCGGCGGTTGGGCACATTATGTTGGCCAAGAGAAGGCGCGACCTTTTACTGGTTGGGCGCAACTAGCCTTTGGTGCAGATTGGGCGCGTCCACCTCGTCAGATGGCCGGAACTTCTTTCTGGTATTTAGCAACCGATCAATGGCGATATGACTCATGGGGTGCAGATGAATTAACAACCCCGCTTACTTCGGGTGCATTTAAAGATACTGCGATGGCGGATACTTTAGTCAAAGCAGTTCGCATGGGATGGACCCCGTCGTTCCCAACATTTAACATGAACCCGCTAACAATTGTTGAAGAAGCGAAAGAGCAAGGTAAAGATCCAAAAGAGTATGTAGTCGAAAGCTTAAAAGATGGATCACTAGATTTTGCAGTTGCAGATCCAGATAACCCTATTAACTTCCCTCGCGTCCTGACAGTTTGGCGAGCCAACCTCTTGGGTTCATCTGGAAAAGGAAATGAGTATTTCTTGCATCATCTACTCGGAGTTGAAGGTTCGCATAGCGGTCCAACTACTCCAGTAGAGAAACGTCCTAAAGAGGTTAAATGGGTTGATGAAGCACCTACTGGAAAATTAGATTTATTAGTCTCGCTTGATTTTCGTATGACTAGTACGGGACTCTTTTCAGATATCTTGTTGCCAGCAGCAACTTGGTATGAAAAGTACGATCTTTCTTCAACAGATATGCATCCATTTATCCACGCATTTAATGCGGCAATAAATCCGCCTTGGCAAGCGCGTTCTGATTACGATGCATTTCAAAGAATGGCGCAAGTATTTAGCCGATTGGCCGAAAAACATCTTGGTACCCAGAGCGATATTGTGGCAATTCCGCTGCAACATGACACTCCTACTGAAATTTCGCAACCGTTTGGACTTGTTAAAGATTGGAAATTAGGAGAATGCGAACCAGTTCCTGGTAAAACCATGCCAAATCTAGTTCTAGTTGAACGTGATTATTCAGCGATTGCACAGAAGATGGCGGCGCTTGGTCCTAACGTGGAAAACCTCGGCACTGTCGTTAAAGGAATTACCCTAAAACAAAGTAAGAGTGTCGAACATTTAAAGAAGATTAATGGGGTTGCAACCGAGGGTGTTGCTGCAGGTCGACCCCTTCTGCAAACCGCAGAACAAGCTTGCGAAGCAATTCTGACTTTATCTGGCGTATCCAATGGCGAAATTGCAGTTGCAGGTTTCCGCGAATTAGAAAAGCGCACCGGGCAACGAATGGCAGATTTGGCAGAGGATAACGAAGGCAAATTAATTTCATTTGCCGATACACAATCACGACCGCAAGGCGTGATTACTTCATGGGAGTGGTCAGGAAGCGAACACGGGGGTCGTCGATACTCTCCGTTCACGATCAACGTGGAAAGGTTGAAGCCTTGGCATACTTTGACAGGACGTCAACATTTCTTCTTAGATCACCAGTGGATGTCGGAGATTGGTGAACAGATGCCAATCTTCCGACCTCCATTGAATTTGAGTGCGCTTTCCAATTATCCAAAAGTTGGTCACCAAGATGAATTAGGTATCGCAGTTCGTTACTTAACGCCGCATTCAAAGTGGTCGATTCACTCTGAATACCAAGATAACTTCTTTATGTTGGCACTTTCTCGTGGCGGACCAGATATCTGGATGAGCGTTCAAGATGCCGAAAAGATTGGTGTTAAAGATAATGATTGGATTGAAGCGGTAAATCGCAACGGCGTTGTTGTTGCTCGCGCAGTTGTATCGCACCGTATGCCAGAAGGTCTGGTTTATATGTATCACGCAAAAGATCGCACTATTGATGTGCCTCGTTCGGAATCAACTGGAAAGCGCGGCGGTATCCATAATTCATTAACCAGGTTGCTCTTGAAACCATCACATTTAATAGGTGGATATGCGCAATTTTCTTACGGATTTAATTACTACGGCCCAACTGGAAATCAACGTGATGAGATCACAGTTATCCGCCGTCGTTCACAGGAGGTTACATACTAATGAGAGTCATGGCCCAAATCGGAATGGTAATGAACCTTGATAAATGCATTGGTTGCCATACCTGTTCTGTAACTTGTAAACAAACATGGACCAATCGCCAAGGCGTTGAATATGTCTGGTTTAACAATGTTGAAACGCGTCCAGGCGTTGGTTATCCACGTACCTATGAGAATCAGGAACAGTGGCAAGGTGGCTGGGAGTTAAAGAAGAATGGAAAGTTAAAGTTGAAATCAGGTGGTCGCTTTGATCGCTTAACTAAAATCTTTAGTAATCCAAAACTTCCTGGACTCGATGATTATTACGAACCATGGACCTATGACTACGACAATTTGATTAGCGCACCTACTTCAGATACTTCACCGGTAGCAAGACCAAAATCAATGATTACTGGAAAAGATATGAAGATCGAATGGAGCGCCAATTGGGATGACGATCTGGGCGGCACTTACAAGACAGGCTATGAAGATCCGATGCTTAAAGGAATCGAAGATCAAGTTAAATTCGAATTCGAAAAATCTTTTATGTTCTATCTGCCACGCATTTGTGAACATTGCTTAAACCCGGCTTGTGTTGCATCTTGTCCATCTGGAGCGATGTATAAGAGAAGTGAAGATGGAATTGTCTTAGTAGACGGCGATAAATGTCGCGGTTGGCGCATGTGCGTTACGGGCTGTCCCTACAAGAAAGTTTATTTCAATCACCGCAGTGGCAAAGCCGAGAAATGCACCATGTGTTTTCCTCGACTTGAAGTAGGTCAGCCAACGGTATGTGCAGAAACTTGCGTTGGTCGCCTTCGCTATATCGGGCTCTTCTTATATGACGCAGATAAAGTCTTAGCGGCGGCATCGGTTAAAGACGACAAAGATTTATACGAAGCTCAGCTTGATTTATTACTTGATCCAAATGATCCTGCAGTCATAGCTCAGGCGTTGAAGGATGGCGTTGCTGAGGATTGGCTAGATGCAGCGAGAAAGTCCCCTGTTTATAAGTTAGCTAAAGAGTACAAAGTCGCGCTACCGCTACATCCTGAATATCGCACCATGCCGATGGTTTGGTACATCCCACCTCTTTCGCCAATTGTCGATGCGTTAAAAAATAGCGGCAACGATGCCGAAGATAAGGGCAATCTATTTGCAGCAATCGACACCCTTCGTATCCCTGCACAGTACTTAGCAAACTTAATGTCTGCCGGCGATGTCGATGTAATTAATAACGTATTAAAGAAGTTAGCAGCAATGCGTTCTTATATGCGCGATTTCAATTTAGGTAATGAATTCAACGATGCAATCCCAGCATCAGTTGGAATGAGTAGTGAAGATTTATATGAAATGTATAAATTGCTTGCTATTGCTAAATACCAAGATCGATATGTAATCCCTGCAGCTCATCAAGAGACAGCAGATCGATTAGAAGAGGCGATGTCATCTGGCTGCAGCGTTGATTTTGATGAGATTCCTGGAGGGCCAAATGCCGATCGCAAACCAGTTCCGATCGCTCTTGAAACATTCCACATCACCAAACGTCGTGCATCGGTAGAGAAGCATGATGAGTTAGGGGAAATCTAATGTTGGATCTAGAGACCCGCAGACTCTTTGCTGCAGCATCGATTGCGCTTCGCTATCCAGAGCGCGACTGGTTACGTTCATTTGAAGATATCGAACGCGATTTAGACAAATTCTCACCAGAGACTAAAGAGGTGCTCTGGAATCTAATGAGCTTCTTCGGTTCTAAATCGCTTATGGAACTTCAAGAAGATTATGTTGCAACCTTTGATCGCAAACGTCGCGCTTGTTTATATATGTCTTATTACTTAAATGGAGATACTCGTAAGCGCGGTATGGCGCTACTTAATTTTAAACATATTTATGCGGCAGAAGGTTGGGAATCAATTAGTGAAGAGCTAGATGATTACCTTCCGATTTTGCTTGAATTTATTGCTGTTACGGCATCTCCACTTGGAATGAATTTACTGATCGAGCATAAGGCTGGGCTAACTCTTCTTGCTTATGCGCTACGCGATTTGAAATCTCCATATAAAGAACTTATCGAAGAGTTAAATAAGCGAATTCCTGGCGAGATGACTACGCAAACTCTGCAGTTAATTCAATCAGGTCCGCCAAAAGAAGAAGTTGGCCTTGAAGGCTATGGCCAGAAAGTTGGTGCGTAATGTTGGATGTCTTCTGGAATTCAGGTCCTTACATCGTGACGGTGGTATTTATCGTCGGAATGTTCTGGCGTTATAAATTCGATCGCTACGGTTGGACATCGCGTTCATCTCAGATTTATGAATCCCGTTTACTTCGTATCGGTTCACCACTTTTCCATGTCGGAATTTTGATGGCACTTGGAGGCCATGTGCTGGGTTTAGTAATCCCAGCATCTCTGACCGAAAAGTTAGGTATCAAAGAGCATACCTATCATGTTGTCGCGGTAGCGATGGGAACTGTTGCCGCAATAATGGTTACCGTTGGTATGGCGATTTTGATTTACCGCCGCCGCACAGTAGTCCGAGTATTTCAAGTTACGACCAAGATGGATAAATTAATGTATCTAGTACTTGGTTCACTTGTCGCACTCGGCGTCTATAACACTATTGGCGTTAATTTATTAAATCTGCCTGGTAAATATCCTGATGGATATAACTATCGCGAAACAGTTTCAGTCTGGTTTAGGTCCGTTGCCACATTTAACCCACGCGCAGATTTGATGAAAGAAGCGCCGCTTACCTTTCAACTACATGCACTTGCTGCGATGGCTTTAATTGCAATCATTCCAATTACGCGATTAGTCCACATATTCTCTGCACCAGTTGGGTACTTATCTCGTCCATATCTGGTCTATCGCAGCCGTACTGGTAGGAAAGCTCGTCGCGGTTGGGAGCCAACTAAAGTTCGTTGATTGGTACCCTAGTGATTGTGCCGATAAATGAAGAAGAGTTGCAGGCTCTACTTGTAGAAGAGCGCCAACGGATCGCTCGTGATCTTCATGATCTGGTGCTGCAACGGCTCTTTGCCACTGGAATCATGTTGGAAGGTGCGCTCCGTAAAGCTATCGTCGAAGATGTCCAATTAGCTTTAAAACAAGCGTTAATTGACCTAGATGAGACGGTTGGTCAAATTCGAAGCACGGTGCATTCACTCAACACCAACAAAGATTCCGTGCGACAGAAAATCATGCATGAAATCGAAGTGGCTCGAACCCATTGGGGCTATGTAATTGATTTCAATTTAAAAGGCCCAATCGACACACTCATGTCACCGCAGCTTGGCGACGATGTAATTGCCGTTACTGCAGAGCTGTTAAATAACGCTGGTCGCCATGCAAAGGCGAGCAAAGTGAAATACGATGTGAAGGTAGAAGCAGGCCAACTAGAAATTAAAGTTGAAGATAATGGCGAAGGATTTAAGCCGATTAAATTTGGTAACGGGCTTTTAAATTTAAGCGATCGCGCCGCTAAATATGGCGGCGAAGTTAAAGTTAATAATTTGGAGAGTGGTTTAAGAGTTACGTGGCAAGTCACTATTTGAATCAGGGCGAAGTCCCACGCGAGTAGCAAGCGATGCTGCTTGAGCACGATTATCCAGACTTAGCTTGGCAAGTAGCGAACTTACGTAATTTTTTACAGTCTTCTCTGCGATAAACATCTGCTCCGAGATCTGCTTATTTGTTAAACCATCACCGATGTAGGTAATGATCTTTCGTTCTTGTTCGCTGAGAATTGAAATTTCCGCTGCCGGTGAACCAACTTTACGTAATCGTTCGCGCACGCGATCTGCGGCATGTTCATCTAAAATGCTCTGACCTTTTGCAACTTGATGAATCGAATTTAGAAGTAATTCACCATTGATATCTTTTAAGACATAACCACAAGCGCCAGCCAGAATCGCACCCAATAACGCTTCATCATCAGCATATGAGGTCAACATAATTACTTTGATCTGCGGATTATGAGATTTGATTTCACGGCAAAGTTCTACACCGTTGCCATCAGGTAAACGCACATCTAGTATCGCAACATCAGGGCGATGGTTATTTATCGTATTAAAACCATCATAAACATTGCCCGCTTGGGCAATTACTTCTAGCTCTGGATCTGTATCGATTAAATCTTTTAAGCCACGCCTAACCAATTCATGGTCATCGACTATGGCTACCTTAATCACGCTCGGCAGTTTACTTGCAGATTTTCATCTGCCAAGTGCATAGATTTATTTAGTGCGTAAACGTGCAATTCGTAGGTAGATCTCGCATCCTAAGCAGAAATTAAAGGCCGCATTTAAGAATGCTGCTGCCAGCGCAAAGCTAACTGCCACTGTCGCAAGGGCTGGTGCAAATAGCAGACCGATTATCGCGACGACTGTGAAACCAAAACCTACTCGCTGTGCGAACTGTGGTGGACGGCAATCCTCGGATACCGGCTCAGATGTTAAACGCGGCTTCACCAAGCTCTTAAAGAGAATCGCATAAGGGGTGTGTTGCGGTCCCTTAAATGCACCAATTGCAAATACCGCGGCTTGGAAAATAATCAACCAAGCGTTATGAGTTGCAAGTGCAGTACCTAAAACAATTGTTGTAAGTAGCGCAGAGAAACGTGGTCCGCGCGCATCAATAAGTTCTACATCCGGAGTTGTTTCGTAAATTAGTGACATGGCGGGATACTAAAGAAATCCCAAAAATACTTCTCGCGAGAAATTTGTTACTGCAATGAATTTGCAGGTTCGTCTGACATCTGCTGCGCAGAATTAAATTTGTAACCTACGTTACGAACGGTATCGATAATAGATTCAAATTCAGGGCCTAATTTGGCGCGTAGGCGGCGGATATGAACATCAACGGTACGTGTACCACCGAAGTAGTCATAGCCCCAGATTTCATGTAATAGCTGGGCGCGAGTAAATACACGACCCGGGTGCTGCGCTAAAAACTTTAATAATTCAAACTCTTTAAATGTTAAATCTAAGGTGCGACCCTTGATCTTTGCAGTGTATGCGTTCTCATCAATTACGACTTCACCGCTTCGAATTTCCGCTTCGGCATCGGTAAATTCTGCGCTCTTGCGACCAATTGCAATACGTACACGCGCATCGATTTCGGCAGGACCTGCAGTATCAAGAATTACATCAGTTGCGCCCCATTCGGCGGTAATTGCAGATAAGCCACCTTCGGTTGCGATCAAAATAATAGGTGAAGAAATTCCAGTTGTTGCCAAAATGCGCATTAATGATTTCGCGCCTGGTAGATCACGGCGAGCATCAACAAAGATAACTTCATAATCCGGAGTATCAATTAGAGCTGAAGCTTCGGCAGGTGCGACGCGAACTTGATGCGAAAGCAAACCAAGTGCAGGAAGTACTTCAGCTGAAGCTCCCATTGAATTGGTCAGTAAAAGCACGCGCGCCATTACGGCAGAATACTCTCGTGGATCTTTGGTTGCCAATTGGAGTGCTCGTCGTAGCCTCTGCATTCGGCTTTTATTGGCGTAGCCAGCAGGGCAAATTAAAGTCGCCATCAAAAATTCATAATTTTGTAACAAAAGATGAGATTGGAATCGACCTGGCAAGTCGCGTCACCATCGTGCAATTCTCAAGCGCGTTCTGTAGCCCATGTAAAGCAACTGCGCAGATCATAAGCACATTAACTAAAGATATGGATGATGTGAAATTTGTTCAGATTAAATCTGAAGAGAATTTACAGTTGGTTGAGAAGTTTGATATTAAATCAACACCAACGGTTATCTTCTTTAATAGTCATGCCATGGAAGTTGGCCGCGCCGTCGGTATTCCAACTAGCCAACAGGTATTAGCTTCAATCGCTGCAGTCCGTTAAGCGTAAATTCGCCAATTAAATCTGGCAGTGCCATAATTCTCTTGTTGTTTCTGGGGTCGGTGTAATTCCGAACCGGCAGTTAAAGTCTGCGACCCGATGGCATCCAGTTATCGGTGGACTCAGTGAGATTCTGAGACCGACAGTTAAAGTCTGGATGAGAAGAGACAGCCTTTTCTATATTTGCGACGTCGCATTTTTGCGTATTCGCGTACCCCCAGATGCATTTATTTTTCTGGGAGGTTTTCATGAACGCCACAGTTGCAATGCAACGTGCGATTGAACTATCCCAATTAGGTCTTGGTAAAACTAAAGGCAATCCAATTGTTGGCGCAGTAATTTTTGATGAAGCCGGAATTATCTCTGAAGGTTTTCATCAGTCAGGTCCGCATGCTGAAGTAGTCGCAATTAATAACGCCAAAAAAGATTTAACTGGAGCATCGATTGCAGTATCTCTAGAACCCTGTAACCATCAAGGAAAAACACCGCCGTGCACCGATGCGCTAATCGCATCAGGAATCAAAAAAGTTTACTTCGCGGTCAAAGATCCAAATGAGATCGCTTCCGGCGGCGCAGAGAAGTTGAAAGCTGCCGGAATTGAAGTTGAATCAGGGCTATTAGAGCGCGAGGCCGCTTTCGCTAATCGCGCATGGCTGACTTCAATCAAGCTAAAACGACCATATTTCACCTGGAAAGTTGCAATTACCCTGGATGGGAAAATCGCAGCAAGCGATGGCAGCAGCAAGTGGATAAGCAATGAATCATCCCGTGCTTATGTAGCCACAATGCGTAACCAGAGCGATGCGATTCTGGTCGGAACCGGCACGGTTATAAATGACAATCCGAATTTAGTTAGTGAAAACAGAGCGCTACGGGTGGCGGTAGGAAATCGCGAAATCAACCCTGATTCATATATCGCAGATAGCCGCGCACCTTTCTATCACCATAAATCACGAGATTTAGATTCGCTAATCAAAGAGCTAAGAGATCGCAATGTTGTGAATGTTATGGTGGAAGCTGGGCCAACTTTAGGGAGCGCACTTATAAAAGCAGGGCTTATCGATGAAATCGCTATCTTTACTGCGCCAAAGTTACTCGGTGCTGGCGCTTCGTTTATTGGCGATTTGGGTATTTCAAATATCGCGGATGCGCTTAATTTGAATTTAATTGAGAGTAAGAACTTTGACGGAGATTTATTTAATAGATATCAGGTGGTGCGCTAATTATGTTTACTGGAATTGTTGAAGAGCTAGGTATCGTTACTAATATAGAAAATGGCCCTGACAGCGCAAAGTTAACCATTAACGCTAAAGGTTTCTTTGCTGATATTAAATTAGGCGATTCAATCGCGGTAAACGGCTGTTGCTTAACTGCGGTTACCAATACTGACGACATGTTTACCGTTGATGTTATGAAGCAAACATTGGCCGTTACCAATATCGGAAAACTTAAAGTTGGCGATGTCGTTAACTTAGAGAAAGCGATGAAGGTATCTGATCGCTTAGGTGGCCATATTGTGCAGGGCCATGTGGATTCACTCGCCACGCTCTCTGCGATTAATCAAGGTGAAGATTGGTATGAATTGGTCTTTGAAGTACCGGCTTCATATTTGAAATATATGCAATCGCAAGGATCGATTACTTTAAATGGCGTTTCGTTAACTATTGCAAAGCTAGATGATGGCAATCGCCACCTATCGGTCTGGTTAATCCCTGAAACTTTAAAACGAACAAATCTAAGCAAGTTAAAGGTCGGCGATCAGGTCAACCTAGAGGTCGATGTATTGGCTAAATATGTAGAGCGAATCATGAAGGCGGGAAATAATGAGTAATCTGCAGAAGGCGCTCGATGATTTTAAAGCGGGAAAGTTTGTCATTGTCACCGATGATGCGGACCGCGAAAATGAAGGCGATCTATTTATCTTAGGTAGCGCAGTTACCGCGGAAACAATGGGTTTTATGGTCCGCTACACCTCTGGAGTGATCTGCGCTGCGATGACTGAATCAATCGCTAAAAGATTAGAGCTGCCTTACATGGTTAAGCGAAATCAAGATTCAAAACAAACTGCATTTACAGTTTCTATCGATGCAAAAGCGGGGCTAACTACCGGCATCAGCGCAGCAGAACGCGCCAATACTTTAAATCTGCTCTCATCTGAAAATTCAATCTCGACCGATTTTGTACGCCCAGGTCATATCTTTCCTTTGGTTGCAAATAACTTTGGGCTATCTGCTCGTCGCGGCCATACAGAGGCAGCGGTAGTTATGGCCGCTGCAATTGGCGCAAGCCCGGTGGTAGCGATCTCTGAGATTGTAAATGACGATGGCAGCATGGCGCGCGGTGATGCGCTCTTTGATTTTGCAAAGGCTCATGACATTGAAATTATTACTATTGAAGAGTTAGCAAAAGAATTTAGCGGAATTAAATTTGAAAATGATACGGATATCCGTTGGGCTAAGTTGCCACGTAAGAGCGCAGATTGGCAGATTGGTATCTATCGAAATAACTTTGGTATTGAACACGCTATTCTTAAATTCGGGACACCCGGAGCAAAAGTTCCACTAATCCGCATGCATAGCGAATGTTTAACTGGTGATGCGCTGGGTAGTGATCGTTGTGATTGCGGTGGCCAGTTAAATAAAGCCTTTACTGAAATTGAAAGCAACGGTTTTGGATACATCCTCTATATGCGCGATCATGAAGGTCGCGGTATTGGCCTAGGCGCAAAAATCGAAGCGTACATTTTGCAAGATGCTGGTTTTGATACCGTCGATGCCAATCTAAAACTTGGCCATGAAATAGATCAACGCGAATGGCAAGATGCCGCAGAAATCTTAAAAATTCTTGGCGTTAGTAAATTAGAGTTATTAACCAATAACCCTGAAAAAGTAGCGAAATTAAAGAGTTTTGGCTTCGAGGTTACCCGCGCAGCGCTACAGAGCGAAGTTAGCCCAAATAATGAGTTTTATTTAAAGACCAAGCAAGAACGATTAAAACACGAGTTAGGAATCTAAATGTCAGGCGCAGCACCTAAATTCGAAATCAAGAATGCAACTGGAAAGAAGATTGCAATCATTTCATCCAGTTGGCATCCAGATCTATGCCAAAAATTAATTGATAGCGCAATCCGCGCATGTAACGAACATGGTGCAACATATGAAGTTAGATTTGTACCTGGTTCATTTGAAATCCCGCTTGCAGCAGCGCAAGCGATTGATAACGGTTTTGATGGCGTAGTTGGTCTTGGCTTGGTACTTCGCGGCGCGACAGCACACTTTGATTATGTATGCCAAGGGGTAACTTACGGAATCATGAAGTTGCAGCTAGATACGAAGAAGCCAATCGGCTTTGGAGTCTTGATGTGTGACACCTTGGAACAGGCAAACGATCGCGCCGGCGGAAGTGTTGAAGATAAAGGTTACGACGCAACTATTGCGACGTTAGCTTTACTTTAATTCCAGCTAGCGATTTCCTTACACATCTCGTGGAAAGCCGCGGTATGTGCATCAACATCTGCTTCAGTAGTAACTGGTGACATAAGCGCCATATTATGAAATGGTGTTAATAAGAAGCCGTCATTAAGTAAACGCAAGTGAATATATTGTTCTAGCTTGAAATCACCAGCATCAGCTGCTTCGCGACCAGTTCGTGGAGCGCGTGGCAGAAATAGATACTCACCACGAGCACCTAAACGATTGTTATGCCAAGGCAATTTGTATTCTGCAATTGCACTTTCAACGCCATCAGACCAGCGATCGGCAACTTTAGCCATGTGCGCAAAATTCGCTGGTGTTAAAACTTCCGTCAAAGTCGCACGCATGGATGCAAGCGATAACGCATTGCCCGCAAGAGTTCCGCCGATACCTCCGGTATCAACAACTTCTCGTTCTACCTTTGCCACGATTTCTGCAGCAATTTCATGGGTCATGCCAAATGTGCCAGTTGGAATACCGCCACCAATCGCTTTACCAATCACAAAGAAATCAGGCTTTAAACCCAATTGCGCAGTCATGCCACCAGCACCAGCCGAGATTGTGTGGGTCTCATCAATAATTAATTTTGTACCGTATTTCTTGGCAAGCGCTTCTACGCCCTTTAGATAACCATCTTCAGGTAGAACAATTCCGACGTTGGTCATCGCAGGTTCCATCAAAATCGCTGCGACATCTCCATGTGCAAGAGCTTTTTCCATGCCCGCTAAATCATTAAATTCAACAACACGTGTGGTCTCAGTTAGCGCAACCGGTGCACCGATATTTCCTTCGCGCGCAATTGTGTTACCCGAACTATCTAACGTTGCAAAAGTTTCATCAACCGATCCGTGATAGCAACGATCAATAACTACAATCTTTGAGCGACCAGTAATTAAGCGTGAATAGCGAATCACATGGCGGTTGGCATCGGTTGCGCTAACTGTGTATTGCCAAAGCGGCAGACCAAAACGGTTTGCTAAATCATGCGAAACTGCCAACGCATTTTCGGTCGGCAACATCGCGGTGATTCCGTTATCAAGTTGAGTTTTAATCGCATCCACTGTTGCCTGTGGTGAATGGCCTGTCATCGATCCGGTATCACCTAAACAGAGATCGATATATTCGTTGCCATCAACATCGGTAAAACGTGAACCATTGGCGCTAGCTACAAATGTTGGATAAGCGCCTGGCCATTTAGACATCCAAGACATCGGTACGCCACCAGGCATAACTTTCTTAGCTTCTTCAAATAACTTGGCTGACTTTGGGGTGCGCGCTAAGAAGCGATCCATTTCTCGCTTAAACGCCGCGGCAAGCATTGCTCTATCCATAAAACGAAGGTAACAAAGGCCCACGACACTTTCAATCAAGAAAGCTGTGTTTTCCACACTATCGAATTTAAGAACCCTAGAGTTCTTAAAAAACAGAGTGTCGAAAGTCCTTATCTATATAAGTCAGAAATATGCCTGTACATACATAAAAGTTTTATACCTCTAGAGGTATATTTCTATAAAGCATTGAATACGAAAAGTGCCTCTACATAATGGTTATTTGGCCCCAGATCTAAATTTAAAGCCGGGTTTAAAGCGTTGGCGTTAGCGGCATCTGGCGGCGCAGTTTGAGGCTCTACACAAATACCTTCGGAATCTTCGGTGTAAACGACCCACCAAGGAGCATCAGATTCAATATCAATACGCAGAACATCTTCGTATAAAACAGCTGGCACACCACGCACACCAGTAAATGCATCGTCCCAAGGTTGCTTTGGTGGCGTCACCAATTGCCCGTTAGGCAGACCATCTTTATCGCGTTGCAACATTTGTGCCGCATCAAAAATTAGCTCAGCTTCACTGCCCGCACCGATATCGCGTGCAAACCACGGATGCAGCCCCAACCACGCAGGTAATTCGCAACCATTTGCATCGTATTCAAGCGACCAACGAATCGCATCATCTAAAACTTCGATGCGCTGTTCTAAAGTCGCACCGCCATAAGGCGCTGGTAGATGCAATAAAGCACGCCCTGGCCCAATATCTTGCCAAGATGACGTTAACCCAAATCCATGAATCGCATTTGGCGGATCAATATTTGTCGGCAGCTCAAAAACTTTTCCAGAAGAATCTTTAATCAAACCATCTTTAATTCGCCCAGCCCACGGACCCAACGCATACCAACCATGTGTATGTGGCTGCCCGCGATACGGCAAAGTAATCTGCATATCGCGCCAAATCAAAGAATCAATTCGCGCACCGTTATCTAAATCAATATTGATTTGAAATTCGGCGTCATCAATAAATTGCATTTAACTAGCCTAATTGAATTAATCGTTTAATTCATGAGAAGTCGGTGGCTGCGCACCTTTACGGCTGCAGGTAATAGCAGCAGCGCGTGCCGCCTTTTCCAAAGTCACAAGCAACGCACCATCATGTAATTCATCTAGCCCAAATTGCAGAACCGCTTCTGCGATCACCGCACCCACAGTGTCACCTGCACCAATAGTGTCGACGACATCAACTTTCACACCTGGCACCCGAACAATTCCGTATGAAGTAAACCCTTCCAACCCATCTGCGCCTCGAGTAATAACGACAACCTGAACACCCTGCGCCACCCATTTCTGCGCAATTTCAGTATCTTCAGAATCCGGATAAAGCCAAGCTAAATCATCTTCAGATACCTTTACGACGCTTGAAATCCCGATCCATTTTTCGACCTGCGCACGGTATTTATCGCGATCAGGAATCACCGCTGGACGAATATTCGGATCAAAGAGAATCGGCGCCAATTCAGAAACTACTAACGCCCAATCAAAAAGTACCGATGCGCCAGGTTCGATGGCAGTTACTAAAGTTCCGATATGTAATAACGATGGCTTATGTTTGTAAGCATCCGGCAACCAATCCGCAGAGAAATCAAAAGTCGCAGTGCCATCAATTACAAATTCGTATGATGCAGAACCTTTTTCATCTAAGCTAACAATTGCTTGGCAAGTTGGTTTATCGGAAAATTTACAGAACCTAGTACCAACACCATCTGCATCTAATTCTTTCTTTGCAGCAACGCCCCATTTATCGCTACTAATGCCATCGATAAATTCAACTTGATGACCAAGCCTTGCAAGTGCGATTGCAGTATTTTCTGGTCCGCCGCCAATTACACCGACGCGTTCTGAAGATCCCGGTTGCGGAATTAAATCCACCAACACTTCGCCACAGACCCACATTGTCATGCGCAAAGTTTATTACTTTTGTTTATTTCGCCAAGCCTAAATTTGGTCCATGAGACCAAGCACTCTGTAATCCATTTTCGTCATGACGATTGATAGCCCAAAAGGTATATTCGCTTAATTGCGGATTTCCAATCCATTGCGCCGCATCAACGCCATCAACCATCAACGCCGTTGCAAGCGCATCACACAAACCACCATCAGGACCAATTACTGTTCCAGACTTTGCGCCTATTGCAATCACGCCAGTATGCGGATCTTTAATGTGAGCACCTTTTTCATAAGTTCCACTCGTTGCAATATTTCCATTTGTAATTTCAAAAACTTGCACAATTTCTGCGCGATTATCTGGATTTACTACGCCAATCTTCCAAGGCTCTGTGCCACGTAACGCAATATCCCCAGCTGCATTTACCTGTACCTGATCACACCCTGCAGAGACCAACATATCCGCTGCTTTTTGCGCCGCCCAGCCTTTTACAAAGCCCGACGGATCAAAGCCTTCATTTGAAGGCCCTTCAAAAAACCATGGATCAAAAGCCCCAAAACTTAACTCTTTTGCACGCGCACAACCGCGCCAAACTTCTTGCACCATATCTGGCGCATCCGTAATGCTCATTTTGTTTTGACGCAATTTTGAAACTGAACTATCTGGTTTAAAAGTAGATAACTCTTCATCAACTTGGCGAAAAAAGACTTCGATGCCATCAATCACGCGATCAATTTCGGTGGCATCAATTTTCGAAGACGATGCATCAATAAAAATTTCTGTACCCCAAATTGGGATTAGCTTTTCTACGCGAGCCATAAGGCAAATTTACTTTGATTAAACTCCGGTAGACATTCCGGCTTTTTGCAGCGCTGAGATTAAAGATTTATACCAACCATAAGAGGTATATGAAGCACCGCTTACACCCGTGATTGCAGCTGATTGCGCAGATAAAGTCTGTTGGCGCAAATTTGGTACTGCCATATCGGTCCATCGCTGATTGCGTCCCGCAGGTGCTTGCACAATTACCGCATCAGTAATTTTTCCATTGCTAACTACAATCTGTACCTGCATCATTCCGTAACCAATATTTATAGCATCGCCGGTAAATGATCCGCTGACCCCAGTTGCTGCCTTTGTTGCAGCAGGCGCAGGTGTCGCTGTTGTAGCTTTTGGCGCAGTAGTTGTTGTGCTCTTCTTGGTAGTTGTTGCTTTCTTGGTTGCAGTTGTAGCTTTCTTGGTTGCTACCGGTGCTGCAGTTGGTGTTGCAGTTGCAGCGCTTGTTGTTAGCGCTGCAGAAGATTCTGTTGTTGGAATCGAGGTATCGGCAGAAGCGCCTGCAATCGCTGATAGTCCGTTGCTACTTAGCGCAGGTGGTGTAATTGAAAGAACCGCCCCAAGGCCCCCCACAGTGCCCCCGGCGATCAATAACACTCGCTTCATGCCGTTTCCTCTTTTTCCCCTCGAAATCACTTGGATTTACAAAGTAATAATTACTTTTCTTTCTGAGAAGCCCCTGAGTTTGGAATCAAATCCAGGTGCGACTTTTTAACCGCCTTAACTGCCTTAACTGCTATGAAAACCAAATGCCTCATCATGAATACGGTTCTTGGGCACCCCAACCTCTCGCGCTGAAGCCTTTACCGATTCGACCATTCCTTCTGGTCCGCAGACGTAGATATCTGAATCCGCAAAATAGGGCGCGATCTTCAAAATGCTCTTGGCGTTCATCGGGAATTGATGGCGAGACCCAACCCAGTAATGCACGCTAAAGCGGCCATTGCTCATCTCGGACATGTAATCGAGCTCTTCTTTTAATACCAGCTCATCTTCATTAGAAGCGCGGTAAATCAAATCCACTTTGGTATCTGGCCCAAATTCATCTGCAATCGCACGAACCGGCGTTACTCCAACGCCACCGCCAACTAATAAGACATGGTTCTTGACTGCACGGTTTGCAGTAAATGCACCATACGGACCTTCAAAGAAAACTCGCACACCAGGTTTTAGATTCAATACATCGCGCGAATGATCGCCTAAATCTTTAATAGTTATACGTAATAAATTATCAGTCGGAGCTGCCGATAATGAATAAGGATGTTGCAATAAGAAGTGGCCCTTCTGGGCAAAACGCCAGCCAAAGAACTGCCCACCAGTTGCGCCCAATTTATGTAACTCACGTCCGCGCATAATCACCGAAGCCACACCAGGACCTTCAACTACTACTCGATCAACTCGTAAGCCGTGACGTAAAGATTTAACAACCGGAATTCCAAATCGCCAAATTGCAATTGATGCAAAGACAAATACATACAAACCAATCCAATAAGCTTTATTTAAAGGATGATTAATAAACATCGGCCCATTAACAATTTGATGCATAAACGATGCTGCAATCGCACCATATGTCAGCACATGCACAATCCACCATGTTTCATATGACATCTTTGCGCGCGCTTTTTTATACGACGTCACACCAGCTGCAATAAATGAAATAAATGCCGCGAGCGCCCACCACATCCAGCCATACTCTGTTAATAAGAACCAGATCTCTTGATATAACTTTTTATTCTCTAGCCCGGCAAACCCAAACACCACAAATAAAACGTGAAAACCAATTAAAAATAACGAATACGGTGCAAGCTTTCGATGCCAAGTAACCAAACGATCATGGCCGACGCCTCTTTCCACCCACGGTATACGCGCAATCAACAGCACACCCACCAGCGCAAAATAAGTCCCAAGTAGCGCAGCTACTCGTCCGGCCAAAGTGATTGAGTCATAAACTGTTTTATAGTCCGACGCCCTCATTGTGGTCAGTTCGAGCGCTACCGTAAGGCCAATACCCAAGCCCATCAATACAGATGCAAGATCTGTACCCGTCTTATCTACCCGCGCGCTTCTGGCCATAGCGGTACTAAACCTATCCAACCTGAGAGCCTTCTGAGATGCGCTAGAGCGCCGGCGCAGAGTTAAATAAACTGCTCAAATGAAAGTCCTACATCTGATCGCACGTATAAATGTAGGCGGCACCGCTCGATATTTAACGATGCTCTCTAACGGCCTTGAAGCAAACGGAATCGAATCAAGTATCGCAACAGGTTTTGTCCAAGGCGCAGAATCAGAAGATCCATCTGTTGCAGATGTAAAACTGCACCGCATCAACCACTTAGGTCGCGCAATAAATCCGATCGCTGACCATAAAGCTTTTAAAGAATTCGAAAAACTTGTTGCAGAAATAAAACCAGACATCATCCACACCCATACTTTTAAAGCCGGCTTCATCGCTCGCGCCAGAAAAAATTTACTTTTAAAAGCAGCCGGCAAAGAAATTAAATTCATCCATACTTTCCACGGCCACTTACTTGATGACCCTGAATTTTCTGGCCCAAAGAAAAACGCAATCATTGCAATTGAACGCGCACTCGCAAAGAAATCTGACAAGTTAATCACCGTTGGCCAGAAAGTTGCAGATGAACTTCTTGCAAATGAAATCGGCCAACCCAACCAATACATAAACATTCCTCCTGGCGTTAATCCACTACCAACAAAATCTAAAGAAGACGCCCGACAAGAATTAGGACTTACCCACAGCGGCCCAACCATCGGTTGGCTTGCTCGTGTTACCGGAGTAAAAAACCCACTCCTTGCCGCAGAGATCGCAAAAGAAATCCCTAACGCGACGTTTATTTTCGGCGGCGATGGCGATCTACTTAATCAACTTAAAAAATCAGCACCTGCAAATGCAAAAGTTTTCGGTTGGGTAGACGCGGCAACATTCATTAGCGCCTGCGACGCCATCCTTTCCACATCAGAAAACGAAGGCATGCCAGTTGCACTTATCGAAGCGCAATTAGCCGGCAAACCAGTTATCGCAACCAACGTCGGCAGCACTGCAGAAGTAGTTATCAACAACGAGACTGGCATCGTTACTTCAAAGAACAAAGCAGAATTAGTCGCAGCTATCAATCAATTACTTGCCAACCCAGAAGCCCTTGAAAACATGGGCAAAAAGGCTGCTATTAGGGCTTTAGAGACCTTCGCCCCATCCACCATGATCAATAGTCATATTAATCTCTATAAGGCTCTATAAACTTAAACCATGAAGGTATTAATCACAGGCGGTGCAGGATTTATTGGTTCGCACCTCACCGATGCCTTCGTCAAACGCGGCGACCAAGTCACCATCATCGATAATTTTTCTACCGGCTCCGCTGATAATTTAAAATCATTTGCACAAATTATTGACGGCGACATCCGCGATGTGGCTCTAATCAACCAACTGGTTGAAAAATCAGATTTAGTTATGCACATGGCCGCCGCTCTTGGCGTTAAAAACATTATGGAAAATCCACTTGAAGCGATCTCAACAAACCTAGGTGGATCAGAAGTAGTTTTAAAAGCAGTCACTCGCCACAACAAGCGCACCTTTATTGCATCGACCTCGGAAGTCTATGGAAAAAATCCAAAGCAACCATTATCTGAAACCGACGACCGCGTAATCGGTGCACCACAGAATTACCGCTGGACTTACTCTGATGCCAAAGCGCTTGAAGAAGCTGTCGCCACCATCATGCATAAAGAAAATGGTTTACCTGCAACTACCATTCGTTTCTTTAACACCGTCGGCCCACGTCAAACCGGCACCTACGGAATGGTCTTACCTAGATTTGTTAAAGCTGCAAAAGAAAATCAACCGCTAATCGTCCACGGCGACGGATCCCAATCCCGCGTCTTCGGCCATATTGCAGACGCGGTTGATGGGGTAATGGCGCTACTTGATAACGAGAAATCAATCGGTGAAGTTTTCAACATCGGCGGCCAAGGCGAAATCACCATTAAGGAACTTGCTGAAAAAGTAATCGCCCAGACCAATTCAAAATCAGAGATCCAATACATCCCATACACCGATGCCTACGGCCCAGGTTTTGAAGATATGCAGCGCCGCGTCCCAAACCTAGCCAAAATCAAGGAATTTACGGACTGGGCGCCAAAGCGCGATTTAACTCAGATTATTAACGATATTTCAGAATCAATTTAAAGCCCATGCACACCGGGCATTGTCCCAGTGCAATCAAATACATAAGGCGCACACTTCTTTAACGCCTCTTTATCAATCACATCATGCGCCACTGCCAAAATCGCCACATCGCAATCCTCAATCCCTGATGTCCCGGCAATCAACGGGTCATGCTTAATTACCTCTGCACCCAATACCTCTAGCGCATCAATTAATAACAAGCTTGGGGATTCTCTCAAATCAGAAACATTTGGTTTATACGAAAGTCCTGCCACCAACACTTTCTTGCCCTTTAGCCCACCCACACCATTTGCAACTCTGTTGGCTACATATGATGGCATCTCTAAATTTATTTCATTTGCTAAATCAATAAACGATGCTTCAATTCCAACATTCTCAGCCGCAAAAGATAAATAACTTGGATCCACTGGGATGCAATGCCCGCCCACGCCCAAACTTGGATTAAATTTCATAAACCCAAAAGGCTTAGTTGCCGCTGCATCCAATACTTCACGCACATCTATATCTAATCCATGACTAATTTGTGCCAATTCATTTACCATCGCAATATTTACTTGGCGGAAAGTATTTTCAAATAACTTGGCTGCTTCTGCCACTTCAGGAGAAGAAACCGTAACTAGGTTCGTGCAGAATGAAGAGTAAAAAGCTGCTGCTTTCTTGGTTGCTTCGTCAGTAAGTCCAGACACCAATCGCGGGGTATTGCTCTGATTCCAAATTAGATTACCTGGGTCCACACGTTCTGGGGACGCCGCATAAAGATGATTTTGCTTTGAGGTTTCTTCAATGTTCTTTGAGATTAAATCGCGCAATGTTCCTGGGAAAGATGTGGATTCATTGATGATTAGCGCCTTGTTTTTAACGTTTTCCGCAATGGTTATGCAAGCGGCGAGTATGTACTTAAGTTCTGGTTTACGCTCGACATCCAATGGCGTTGGTACAGCAATAATTACTATTTCAGAGCCATTTATTTCAGCTGGGTTTGAGGTTGCTTTGTAATTAGATTTTGGGACATCCACCCCTTCAACATGAGACATGCCGACATCTAACGATGCAATTAATTCTTTGTTAACATCAAAGCCAATTACTTCATACCCTAGTGCCGCTGCTGAAGCTGCTAGTGACAGGCCTACATAACCTTGGCCGATAATTGAAACTTTCATCAGCCCAGTTTCTTTAAGTCTGGGTTATGTGGATCAAGAGCTTTCAAAGTATCCAAAATTTCGCGCTTCTCGATACCACTTACTGAAGCTGAGTTATATAAATACATCCAGCCATCAAAGTTCCGCGGATTCATTTTTACTGATTCTCTTTCCAGTAAAACTGCCTTTTCTTGCATCTTGTTTTGGTCGAATATCTGTGCAGCATAATTCAATCGTGCAGAATCGGTTGGCCACTTAGTTGCCGCTGTATAAATTTTATCTGCATTTCCTGTTTCTAAAGCATGTCGGAAGTTTGCATCTGCATTAAATGGTAAGTAGCCAATTACTCCACCAATTACCAACCCTGCAACCATTGCCATGCCAGTGAAATCTGATGTTGCTTTCTGTTTAATCTTTACTTTTTCTTCTGGTTTTTCTAATGTCCATCGATCTATCGCAATCAGTATTCCAGGTAGCACCCAGCCCCAGATTCCAAGTGCAATATTGTTAATTGAGATTACAGATTGCACTAAATAGCCAACCCATGCGACAAATACTCCTACGAAAAATGGATCAAATGTGGTGCTTCGTTTTGATATGCGCCAAGCCGCTCTAAATCCCAGTGCAATTACTGCTAAATAAGCGATTAATGCAAAAAAGCCAGCAGTGGCCGCGATATCAATGAAAACGTTATGTGCGGCATTGGAAACAGTCGACGGCCCACGACGCAACGTCGCTTCTAGCGTTCTATTTGCACGATAGTAATCTCCAAAAGAATCTAGCCCCACCCCAAACCATGGATGGCTCTTAAACATCTCAATCCCTGAATGCCAATAGTCTCCACGATAAGTAACTGATGGTTTATATAGGAGAGATGAGAGTGGACCTTTTTGTAGAGTGCCCAGTATTCCAATAAAAGTGACGAATAAACCAATAGTCAAATAACTAATTCTGACTGCTTTGATTTTGACTCTTTCTTTTAAAAAGAAGTATCCAATTAATCCAATTGCAAGTGCTGAAACAATCAAGCCCTGTTGTGCATCGCTCTTAAGAATGTCAAAAAGGGCTACTGCTATGTATATTCCAGCAATTGCTTTGTATTTAACCGCAACACCTTTTGCGACCATGTATGGCAAAGTAAATGCAACTCCCATACCTAGAAATGCAGCTGCAAAGTTTGGATTGCCAAGAGTGCCTATTACAGGCGCATATGGGTTTGACCATTTTTGAGGATCTTTACCGATTGCTTGAACGAATCCATACACAACATTTACAGCTAGCGCGGCGCCAACTCCATAGTATGCAATTTTTACAAGTAATTTATTAGCAGCAACTGCTGCTCCAATAAATAAAGTTCCAAAATAGAAATAAGTAAGTAAACCTGTATTGCGTCCAAAGGTGCCAAATAATTGTTGAGTTAAATATGTAGACGAAAGAACCATTGCCAATGTCATAAATCCGAATACTGCTCTGGCAGGGATAATGTATTGCCAGTTTTCCTTTGAGAAGAGGATTTTGAAATTAGTTAGTAAAACCGCACCTAAACCAAATGAAAGAGCAGACAGGACCCATAGTTTCGGAACATTTATTGGATCCAGGGTTGAAGTCGGAGTAACAACCACTGTCACCAAAAATAGAGAAACCGAAATCAACCAATTAACACGGTTCTGCACTGTCTCTTTAAACATGCCCAGAGTTTATTAGACATGACCGTTCTACCTCATGACCTATGAGAACGAATCCGCCCAAGCCGAAGATGGGAAAGGCCCATCTTTGACTTTCGAAAGGAAAACAATGTCTACAAAGACAACAATTAAGCGCATCGCGCTTGTTGCTGTATCTGCGTTGGGACTTGGTGTGTTGACTTCAGTTGCTCCAGCTAATGCAGCAGTTGTTTCAGCTACAGGAGTTTCGGCTGGCGCAGTAGGACCAACTCGTGTTGGCGTAGCGACAACAGTTCGCTTTGCTATCACACACGCAGCGGCAGCAGCTACAACAGACACAATGGTTGTAACTGCAACTTTGACATCAAAGCCAACTCTGTCTACTGGCACAGTGCTTGATCTAAATGCAGGCGCTGCAACTTCAGCAACACTAACTCGCCTAGGTAATACCTACGCAAACGCAACCTTTGCATCAAACCCATCTGCATCAGCAACTGTTTCTACAGGTACCGCTGCAGTGGCATCAACAACAGCTACAACTAACTATGTGGATGTTGCCTTGACTCCAGACGTAGCAGGATCATATACATTCCTAGTTTCTGTCGGTAATTCAACATATGTAGCTGGCGATAAGAGCATTGCAGTTACTATTACAACAGCAGGCGCTCCTGCTACCGCAACAATGACAACAATTGCATCAGCAATTGCGACGTCTGGCGATAATGGATCACCTATCAAGGTTGTTCTTAAGGATGCTAATGGCGTTATTACAAAGCCAGATTCAAATGAAGCAATCACGCTAACAGTTACAACAGGTTCAGCAACGCTTTCAGGTGCTTCATCTGTTTCACTTGGTGCTTCCGATTTCGCAAGCGGATCAGCAACAACAAACATTAAAGACACCACTGCATCTGACACAATTGTCGTTTCATTAGCAGGTGGCGGACTTCTTGGTGGAGTAACTTCTTTGAATACAACTCTTCCAATGACATCAACCAAAGCATCAAGCACAATTGCCGGTGGTACAGTTGATTGGCAGCAAGGTGATGGTTCTGCAACAACAGGATTTAATCTTGCTTCACAAACAAGCCTTGTTTTCCCATCGACAACTACTTCACAGTCGCTAAGCCTGACAGGTTTAACTGCTAATGGCACTTCTGGAGAAACAACAGCTACCTCAACGAAGTACATCACTGTCACAGTTACTGATACATACGGTGCGATCACAGGTGTAGAAGGAACAGCTTATGACAAGGTACTTTCACTTGCTGGTGGCGGTGCAATTGAGACTAGTTCGCTTTCAGTGACTGCTACTCTCGGTACTTCATACAGCTACACGGTGGCGGTTGATTCAGCTGGTGCAGCAATTGTTGCTGGAGAGACAACACTTGTAGTTTCAAGTGCAACTCCTGCTGCTTCAACTGTTGGCGCAATTTCACCAGCAATTGTTAACTCAGCAATTGGTGGAACAAATACATTCACAGCAAAGGTAACTGATCAGTTCGGTTCAGCATTTGCTAACGCGGCAGTTACAGCTTCAGTTTCAGCTGGACGTAACGCAGCAACTGCTTCTGCAGCACTTGCATCTGATGCATCAGGTTATGTAACTTGGTCACTAAAGGATGTTGGTACAACTGGCACATCTGACACAGTCCAGTTTGCTGGAGCTACAACTGTTACAGCTACTGTTAACTACGGTCTATCGACTGTATCCACAGCTACAGTAACAGGTGGCGACACTACAGCTGGCGTAACTGCAGCGGTTAAGACTGTTAAGGACATCTCAGCAGCAGATGGCGCTGAAGCTGGCGCACAGACATTCACCGTAACTGTTAAGGACGCTAACGGCGCACTTCTATCTGGTGTTCCAGTAACCTGGTCAGTATCAGGTACAGGCGCAGCAGTTACTTCAACAACTAAGTCAGGTTGGACATCTTCAGTAGGTACCAATTCAGCTTCAGTTTACGCATGGATCGCTGGCACATACACAGTCACAGCAACAGTTGGCGGCAAGACAGCGACAGCTGAGATCACATTTGGTCAGACTGGCGCTGGCGAAGAGCGCTCAATTTCTGCTTCAGTAGCTGGCCCTATCGTTACAGCTAAGGTTGTTGACCGATTTGGAAACCCAGTTCCATCTGTAACAGTTTATGCAACTAAGTCTGGTGCTGGTTACTTCGGTGCTGGTGTTACAAAAACTTCAGGCACAACTGCAACAGATGGAACTGTCGAGTTCGTAGTTACAGGTGGCGTAGCTGATGTAACAGTTTCAACACTTAACTACTCTGCTGTTGCAGGAACTTGCCCATCAGGTCAAACTGGTGCGTTAAAGGGCAATGCAGATTGCACAGTTGTAGCAGCTGATGCAACAGCATTCACAGCTACAACAGCAGGTACATCAGTTAAGGACGAAACAGGCGTAGGTGCGTCATTCGATGCAGCTGGTGTTTCTTCAGCAACTGTTTCAGTATCTGAAGCTGGTGCTTCTGATTCAGTAGATGCAGCTAATGAAGCAACAGATGCAGCTAACGCAGCAACAGATGCAGCTAACGCAGCAGCAGAAGCAGCAGATGCTGCAACTGCAGCAGCTCAAGATGCACAGGCAGCAGTTGCTGCTCTTG